>Ga0137418_10002289_pt1 | contig 17548 bp, 16 predicted proteins | sample CZODoug3_1_2_16f_FD_122242 | JGI IMG/M metagenome (GOLD analysis project Ga0137418, IMG submission 122242) | Vadose zone soil fungal communities from Angelo Coast Range Reserve, California, USA - CZODoug3_1_2_16fungal (Hybrid Assembly) | ecosystem: Environmental > Terrestrial > Soil > Vadose... | reverse complement strand
CTACGGCTTGGCAAGCCATGCTGCGATCATCAACGGGAAAGACAGCCGCAAGGGCCGACGCGGCTCTGGCTTCCAACCAAAATATCGAAAACAACCCCATGCAAAGTAGCACGGCGGTCGCTGGCATGGATGCCTTGAGCTATCCCTGCGAAAACATTTTGACACGTCGGGCAAATCAGTGGCACTGTTCCATCATCGCGCAATTTGCAAGACGCCCATGGCCCTGCCCGACAACGGGCTCCTCTAGCGCGATTGCAGGCAAAAAATCCTTACCCACAATTCAGCAGAAAACGATTCATTTGGCATTTCTCCCTTGGGCCGCGGTTGCGCGGCGCAGGGCAATGTCCGCGCTCCCCGAAAGTTCCGTCCAACGCAACATTGGCCGCGGTGGTCGCCGACGTCCCGCTCTAAAGGCAGCGCGCTTGCGCTCTTTCGGGGCAGAGCTTGAAGGAGTTCGACAGCGAAAACAGCAGCCTGGCGCTGCGGCTAGAGTTGTCGGGTGCGCGGTAGCCAAGCGGCACGGCCACACCGATGTCAGCCCGCAGGTCGCCGCCCAGAAAGAACCGCACGCCGCCGCCGGCCGACGTGAGCGACAGACCGTCGGCGTAGCTGTAGCCGTCGTTCCAGGCCGCCCCGGCGTCGACGAAGCCGTAGAGTTGATAGCCGGTCAGGTACTGAAAACTCAGTTTCTGATCGAAACGCAGTTCGAGCGAACCGGCGACGCCGTTGTCGCCGCTGATCTCGGCGCTGCCATAGCCACGTCCGAAAGCCGCGCCACCCAGGTAGAATTGCTGCGACGTGAAAAGCGGGCCGGACGCGATCTGGCCAGCCCCCGACATTTTCACCGACCAGGCGTCGGACAGCGTCTGGTAGCGTGTAAACCAGAAATCGATCACCGAGAAATTGCCCGATGCGCCGTCGCGCGACAGAAAGTCATCACCCTTGTGCGAGGCACCCAGGATATCGAGACCCTGACGCCACATCAGCGTGAAGTAATTGTTGCCGCCGAAATTGTCCTGCAGCCGGTAATCGGAGGTCAGGCTCACGGTGCGGATGTGATCGTTGTAGAACGGGCCCAACACATCGCTCTCGGAGACGTTGCTGAAGCCAGCCGCCGCGGTGAGCGTCAGCGTCGAGTTCTGCGATTGCAGCGGAGCGACGCTGCCGTGGATCTCGTAAGACTCGGTCCTGGTGTTGTCGTTATACAGGCGCCTGAAGTCGCCCGGCCGAACCTCGCTGTACAGAGCGGACCCGCCGATCCGCATTCCGTCGGTGCCGACCGGAACATCGTAGGACAGCCGGCCGAACGCAAGCTCTCGCGGATCGCCGGGTGTGGTCGACAGATTGAGCGCCAGCGTGTCGCCGGGCAGCAGATAGGAATTGAATGCGCCCGTTGCGTAGGTCTGCCAGGGGCCGACCGTTGATGAGCCCAGATTGTCGACCCCGAACCAGGTGTAGACGCGCCAGGTTTTCAAGTGGACGACGAGGCGGAAGCGACCTGTCGCGATGCCGATCTCCTCGAGCCCGGTGTCGGCGATGCGCACTCCCGGCCGGCCGTTGATCAGCAGCAGCTGCCGTTCCAGCGTCGCCAGTCGCGAGGGCTGCTCAGCCACGACCGGGTCGAGGAGCGGCCGCACACCGAAACGCTCCACGTCTTCGCCTTTCAGCGCGACTTCCGTGATACTGCCTTCGATCACCTGAAGACGGAGATGGCCGTCCCTGATGTCCTGCGGTGGAACGATGGCGCGGCTCAGGTGAAAGCCAGCCGCGCGATAGAGGTCGCTGATGGCTCCGGCGATGGCGACAAGATCGGCCTGGGAGACTTCTTTCCCGAGATAAGGTTGATAGGCCGTTATGAGCTGATCGGCTGGTATCGTCAGGGCGCCGGTCACCGAGACCTGGCGCAGCTTCACCAGCGGTTTCGAATCCGCTCGCGCCTCCGGCCGCGACAGAAGCGGCATCTGCAGCGCGGATCGGGTTGCCGGCGTCTGCCCGGATTGTAGTGCGTCGAAACGTTTCTCTGTCTGTCGCGGATCAAAGCCGGGCTGGCTCGCCTGCTGTGCCGTTGCGGGTACCGACGACACGATTGCCGAAATGATCAGCACCAGGGTCGCGAAAGCGAACCGCGCGGTAGCGCGATGCCGCCCTGCTCCCGCCCGGGATACCGATCGTCCGTAGTTCCACGGATGACATAGAGTGAACGTCGGGAAAACCATTAGCCCCATGATTTTTCATAGTTTTTTATGGTCAACGAACCGTTAACGCGCGCGTAAATTTGGCCGACCTTCCACTCATTCAATGTTGAAACATTTCAAGTAAGTCTGCGGGTCAATTGCAGGCTGACGGAGGGTTGAATGACTCGATCTGGTGGGTTTGGGCGCATCCTGGCGATGGCGCTCGCTCTCGGCGCGGCTTCCATTGCGCACGCCGGCGACGGGGAAGCCTGGTCAGTCAGCAAATCATCCGGCGAAGTATGGATGATCACGACGGGCGCCCAGACGGTTTCGCTGAGCCAGCAAGATGTTCTGAAACCGGGCGACACCATCCGAACCGGCCGCAACGGTCGTATACTTCTGGTGCGCGGCGCGGAAACAATTCTGGTCTCGCCGAACTCGGTGATCGGCCTGCCCACAGAGAACAAGGACGGACTGTCGACGACGATCGTGCAGCAGGCCGGCTCGATCCTGCTCGAGGTGGAAAAGCGCAACGTCAAGCATTTCGAGGTCGAGACCCCCTACCTCGCCGCAGTCGTCAAGGGCACGCAGTTTCGCGTCTCTGTAGATGCCGGCAGCGCGCGGATCGACGTGATCAGAGGACAGGTTGAGGTCGCGGACTTCAGGTCGGGCCAGATAGCGCAAGTGCTGCCGGGACAGGTCGCGACTGCTTCTGCGCAGGGCAAACCTGGTCTTTCGTTGAGCGGATCGGGCGGGTTCAGTCCGATCGAACAGGGCCGGCCGCGCGCATCGACCATCGAGCGGATCATGGTTCCAAAGACCGGACTTTCTGCACCGCGCCACGCGGCGAACGGGCAGTTCAACCGCGCGCTCGGGCACGGCAATTACGCCGCGGCCCGCATCAATTCGAATTCGCACGCATCGCTGCAGCCGCAGAAGAATGCCGGCGGTCCTGGGCATGGTGCGACGCGAATATCGGCCTCGCTCGGCGAAATCAGGCTGAATTTCCACAAGGTCACCCACGGTCTCGCCCACGGCGCGATCTCGACCTCCGGTTCGGCGAGAAGTGCGGCCAACAAGGACACGGTTTGGGCTTCTCGCGAAGCCGCCGCGACGGCGGGCGCCGGAATCGGCTCTAGCCAGGGCAATTCAAACGATGGCAGCAGCGCCAACGCCGCGGCCGGCGTCAGCGCAGCGGCGACATCGGGCGTGACGGGAACCATAGCTGCCGTCACGGGGGCTGGGAACGGCAATGGCAATGGCAACAACAACGGCGCGAACGGCAACGGCAATGGCCACGCCTACGGCCATAACAAATAGGCCGAGAGATTTTTAAACCGCTGGGCCGGGCACGCCGGCGGTTACGCGATGTAAAGGTGGGGGACAACGTGAAACACTACCGGCCGCATATCTTTGTCGTGGTTGCACTGGCAATCGTGCTGTCGTCCGGCTGGCACGGCATGCTCCGCGATGCACTGACTGATTTGCGGTTCGGCTGGCAATCGCGTCAGGCCAGCGGCGATGTTGTCGTGATTGCGATCGACGCCCCCTCGATCGAGAAAATCGGTGTCTGGCCATGGCCACGCCGCCTCCACGCCGACTTGCTGCGGCGGCTGGAAATCTCAGATGTCCGGGACATCGTATTCGACGTCGATTTCAGCACGCCGTCGGACGCGGCCTCAGACCAGGCATTCGTTGACGCGCTGCGGAGCGCGGGTGGATCGGTGGTTTTGCCGTCCTTCAAGCAGCCGGCAGCAGCCGACGGCAATGGAACGGCGGTCTATATCAATCGTCCGCTGAAGCAATTCGGCGACCACTCATGGACCGCGGTCGTGAATGTCGCCGTTGAACGGGATGGCCTTGTCCGCCGCTACCCGCTTGGCGAGAACCTCGACGGGCAGTTTCTGCCGTCGATGGGCGCTGTATTGGCGGGGCAGTATGATGCGAAACGCGAGCCGTTCCTGATCGATTTCAGTATCCGTACCGCGTCGATTCCGAAAGTGTCCTACATCGATGTGCTGCGCGGCGATGAGGCAACGCTGGCCAAGCTGCGGAACAAGAAGGTCATCATCGGCAGCACCGCGCTTGAACTCGGCGACCGCTTCAGCACTCCGAACGGCGGGGTTGTTTCCGGGCCGCTGCTGCAGGCCCTCGCCGCCGAGTCGATATTTCAGGACCGCACCCTGCGCCAGACCTCGGATATCGTCACGCTGGCCGGGCTATGCATGATCTCGCTGATCATGATGTTCTCGTGGCGCCGCCTCTCCGCCAGCATGAGGGTTGTCCTGCTTGTCGGAATGGCTGCAGCTGTTGAGACAATCGCCATTCTGCTGCAGGCAAAGCTGCCCCTCATTCTCGATACCTCGCTGTTCCATACCGCCATCGCCGTCTACATGGCCGCCATTGCGCTCGATGAAATCGACTTGCGGGATTGGCTCGGCCGGATTGCCGAGAACCGCTTTCAACGCATCGCGATGTCGCTGGGCGACGGTCTGGTATGTACCGACAAAAATCATCTGATCACGGTGTGGAATCCCGGGGCGGCGGCGATTTTCGGTTATGACCCTGCGGAAATGATTGGACGTCCGTTCGATCAAATTTGCGCCACCAAAGCCGAAGCTGCGACAGGCTCGCTTTCGAGATGCGAGGAAGCGCGCGCCCGATCGCGGCTGCCCGGCGGGCTGGTCATGGAATTCGACGGCCGCCGCAAGAACGGCGAGGTGTTTCCGGTCGAGGCATGTTTTTCCGGCTGGCAAGGCACCGATGGCTTTCAGTATGGCGCGATCCTGCGCGACATCTCGGTGCGAAAGCGCGAAGGCGAACGTATCAGATATCTGGCGGAATACGATTCGCTGACCGGGCTCGCCAACCGCGACACCCTTCACGCGGAGCTAGCGGCGATGATTTCCCGCGCGGAAACAGCGGCGGGCGAGGTAGCGCTGCTGGTCGTCGGCCTCGACAGCTTCCAGCACATCAACGACATGCTGGGCCATGCCTGCGGCGACCTCGTGCTGCGCGCTGTTTCCGGGCGATTGAACGCCGAGACCGGGGGTGCCGGAGTGGTCGCGCGCCTGAGCGGCGATGAATTTGCCATCGCGATCCCATGCGCCGATATGACCGAAACCGTCGCACAATTCTGCGAACGCATCGGCCTTGTATTCGGCACGCCGCTGTTGGCCGGGGCGCGTCAGCACCGCGTCACGGTCAGTATCGGCGCGGCCACATATCCATTGGGTGGCCGCACGGCCGACGAACTGTTGAGCAATAGCCATCTCGCTCTCTGTCGCGCCAAGGCGGCAAGACGCGGCGGTCATGTCCTGTTCGAGAAAACGATCAGGGAGGAGTTGGAAGCGCGACTGACCCTTGAGGCCGAATTGGCACTCGCCGTCGAGCGCAATGAATTCGAACTGTTCTATCAGCCGCAAGTCCGCCTGGCGGATGGCGGCCTGCTCGGCGCGGAAGCCCTCATTCGCTGGCACCATCCCGTCCGCGGCATGGTATCGCCCGCCGAGTTCATGCCGGTCGTCAACACTTCCGCCATTTCGGAGCCGATCGCGGGCTGGGTTCTCGAAACCGCATGCCGACAGGCGCGGCTCTGGGAACAGGCCGGACATAAGGTCTGCGTCAGCATCAACCTTTCGCCCTCGCAACTTCAGTCGGGTGACCTCGCAACCTCGGTCGCAGAGATGCTCGAGATCACCGGACTGTCGCCCTCTCTGCTCGAGCTGGAGGTGACCGAGGACATTCTGCTGGTGAACGAGGACAAGGCACTCGACACGTTCCGCAGAATTCAGGATCTCGGCGTTCGCGTGGTTTTCGACGACTTCGGCACCGGCTATGGCAGCCTCAGCTATCTCAAGAAATTCCCGCTCAACGGGCTCAAGATCGACAGGTCGTTCGTGCTCGAACTGCGCGCCGATTCCGGCGATGCGGCGATCGTCGGTTCGACCATCGGTCTCGGCAAGCAACTGGGCTTGTCGGTGATCGCAGAAGGCATCGAGGACCGGGCGACCGCCGATTTGCTGATGAGCATGGGATGCGAACAGGGACAGGGCTATTTCTTCGGCCGGCCGATGCCGGCTGCGGCATTCGAAAGCAAATTCCTGAAGATGCACGACGCCGCGGCCAAAGTGCTTGAACGCGGCGAGGCGGCTTAGCCTGCGGTTTGCTTTGCCTGGCGGCGTTCAAGGCGGTCGAATGCTAAACGATCGGTTAACACGACCGCTCGAATTCAATCCCCGCACCAACGGGATTTTCCAATCTTTCCGCTAGCATTTTCGCAGATCAACGCGGTGGAAGGAGCGGCGTCACGCGGCTCCGCGGGTCACCGCGACGGGGAAACGGGACGTGGTCGAGATTACGAGTTCAGCGGTGGTCGGCCGGGCGTCGGTGAAAGATCTCATCGTGAAGCGCCCGCAGGGTGCGGCTTCGCCTGGTGTCGATGCGCTCGCGCCGCTGACGGCTATCGCCGCGGGCCAATGGCGCGCGCTGGCCGAACGCGCGGTCGAGCCAAACGGCTACTATTTGCCTGACTGGGAGTTGGCGGTGAACGCCTCCGCCCGCGGCCGCACCGGCGTGTCCGCGCTCGGCGCGTGGAGCGATGCCGCGTCGGCGCTGGACGGCACGGCGAGCCTGATCGGCCTGGTGCCGGTGATTTCGCTGTGGCGCGCCTACAGGATCCCCCTGCCCGCCTTCGTGAGTGCCGACCCCTACGGCACGCTTTGCACGCCGCTGCTCGATCGCAGCGCGGCTGATGAAGCCGTAACCCGATTGATGCAACAGGCGCGGAAAGCAGGCGCCCATGCGCTGATCCTGCGCGATGTGTCGCTGGATGGCGCAGCCATGAAAAGCTTCACGGAAGTACTGCGGCAAGCCGGCATGCGTCCGCGGCTGCTGCAATCCCATATCCGCGCCTGCCTCGACGCGACGCGCGATGCCGATGAATTGCTGCGTGACGCCTTGGGCGCGAAGAAACTGAAGGAATTGCGCCGCCAGCGCAACCGGCTTGCCGAGCATGGCGACATTCATTTCGATGTGGCGCGCACGGCTGAAGACGTCGGATCGGCGGTGAAGATATTCCTCAACCTCGAAGCCAGCGGCTGGAAGGCGAAGCGCGGCACGGCGCTGATGCAGGACGACGGCGATGCCGGCTTTGTCCGGCGCGCTGCTATCGCGCTCGCTGAAACCGGCCAATGCGAGATCGTGAGCTTGCGTGCCGGCGACACGCCGGTCGCGGCCGCCGTCGTGCTCCGGCATCAGGACCGCGCATTCTACTTCAAGCTCGGCGTCGACGAGCGTTTTGCAAAGCTGTCGCCCGGTGTGCAACTGACGCTCGATCTGACGCGGCATTTCTGCGCCGACCCCGCGATTGCGATGGCCGACTCCACGGCGAGCGCCGATCACCCGATGATCAATCCGATCTGGCGCGGCCGCCTTGCGATCGGCGACGTGCTGATTCCGCTGCGCAAGCGTGATCCCGTGGTGTCGCTGATCCAAGCGGCAGTGACGCTGCACAGGCTGGTGCGCGAGCCGGCGCGCCGCGCCGCTCATTTCATCCGCAAACGCCAGGAGAAATCGGCATGAATACCGTCACCGAGATAGCGCCGGTGATTACAGCCGCCAATGAGGCGCTGCGGCGCGATTTTCCGTCAAAACCGTTCGCGATCCGCCACAAGCTGGCCGGCCATCCGCTGCTGACGCTGCCGCGCATCGCGCAGCTCGCCGCCGAGCTGCCGCGCGACCTGATCGAATATAATTCAGGCAAGGTCGCGATCAGCCAGGATCCGGACGCCATCGCCTCCGTCGATCTCGATCCGGTCGAGGTGGTGAAGAGCATCGAAACCGCCGGCGCCTGGATGGTGCTCAAGCGCGTCGAGAATTCACCGGAGTATCGCCGGCTCCTGGAAGACACGCTGCTTTCGGTGGCGCGGGCGCGCGGCTTCAACAGCCTGCTCGACGCCGACTTCGAGCAGGTCGAGGGGTTCCTGTTTGTGTCCTCGCCGAATTCGACGACGCCGTTCCATCTCGACAGCGAAGACAATTTCTTCGTGCATATCCACGGCGAAAAATTCTTCACGATCTTCGACAACAAGGACCGTGCCCTGGTCTCCGACGAGGAGATCGAGCGCTCGATGACCAGGCATCGCAACCTGAAATATGACGAGCGCCTTGCGCCGCGCGGCAGCGAGTTTCACCTGTTCGCGGGCGACGGCTGCTATGTGCCATACCAATGGCCGCACTGGGTGCGCACCGCGGATTCGCATTCGATCTCGATGGCGATCACCTGGAAGACGCGCGAGGTGCGCCGTCTCAACGATCTGCACTTCTTCAATTCGATGCTGCGCGGCATCGGCCTGCCGCAGCAGCCGCCCGGTACGCAGCCGGTGCGCGATGCGCTGAAACTCGCGTTCTATCGCACCGTGACAACGGCGATCAGGCCGCTACGCGCGTCGCTGGCGATGCGCCGCGTGCTGCGCCGCATCGCGCTCGGCAAACGAGCGAATTACTATCTGAAGGGGGCGTGAGGCCGCCTTACTTCAACGGCGAGTGCGGCGCGGGCAGCATGATGGTCGAGTGCATCTCTTCGAGGAACCCCGGTCCTTTGCCGAGAAACGCCTGCCATTCCGGATCTTTCATCGCATTGCCACGCGCCTCAGCGCGGGCGTTCAGGTCGGGATAGGCCCAGATGTGGCAGGCCTCATTGGGCTGGCCGGCCTCGGTCTGCCAGAGGCCCACGATCTTTGAATACTTCTCGCGGGCGGGCAGCACGGCAGTAAAGGCATCGAGCCACTGCTTGAGCCCGCCGGCCGGCTTGGCGCGGTAGTTGCGGAGTTCATAAATGTTGCCGGTCGATGCCGGGGCCACCGGCGGCCTGATGGCGTTGAGCAGGCGGACATCCTGGCGCACCAGCAGCGGACGGATCAGCGGGATATACTCGCCGGTCCAGCGCGGATTTTTGGCGAGTTCGGCGCGCTTTTTCGCACGTTCGTCGAAACTGCTGTAGCTCCACATGTGCATGACCTGGTTGAGCGGGCCGATCTCGGTCATCCAGTAGCCTTCGAGCTTGCCGAAGTCATCCTTGCGGATGTCGCGCGACACGGTACTCGCCGCCTTCACCATCTCGCCGATCGTGCCAGGCTTCACGGTGTAGGTTCTCAACTCATAGATCATGACATTTCCCCAAATTTCTTGACGTCCATGCCTGGCACAAGGCCGGGCATGACGAGCTTTGCCATAAGCGCCCGCCCTGAATGATGGCGGTGATTGTGGAAGCGACTACCCCGCCTTCTTCTTGCGTGCGGCACTTTGCCGGACATGACGCCTAAGAACTTCGCCAATGCGCGACTGATATCCTGCGCCGGTGCGCTTGAACCATCGCAGCACCTCGGCATCGAGCCGCAGCGAGACAAGCTGCTTGGGATCGTCGGATTTGGGGCGCCCCCGCCGAACCAGTTTGCCGCCACGACGGTGATCCGCAGATGCAAACCACTCTTCGGTCAATTCGGGAATCTCGTCATATTCGTGCGGCTGCACGACATGGCGGTCAATTTTTTTCAAATCGCTTCCCAAAGCGCGTTTTTTCGCGGGCATTTGCTTTCCTCATCGAGATGACGTGCCGCGTATTTCCGCGCGGCGTCCAGACCACGATCACCATGCGTCCACGAAGATGGCCGACCGTAAGCATTCGTAGTTCGCCATAGTCCCGGCGGTCATCGGGGGAATCCAGCGTATCGCCACGAAAAAGCTCTGCCGCATCTTCGAAATCCAGACCGCGCTCCGCAAGCGTAACGGCGCGCTTGACCGGATCGAACGTGATCTTCATCTAATTATCGTAGCTACAAATAAGAAATTATCAAGACGAAGATTACGACTTTTTGCCCGCCCCTACTCCGCCGCCTGCGCGTTGATCTCGCCAGACACCTGACGGATGGCCCGGGCAAGCTGTTCGGCCGGCTGCGCGCCTGATACCGCGTACTTTTGCGCGAATACAAAGGTCGGCACGCCGGAGATGCCCTTGTCGGAGGCTTCCTTGGCCTGCGCCGAGATCAGCTCGACGTCCTCGTCGGTGGCGAGACGCTTGCGCACGTCATCGGCGTCGAGCCCGCAATCGGCCGCCGCCTGCACCAGCACATCGGTGTCGGTGAGATCGCCGCCGTCACGGAAATACAATTCCATCAGCCGCTGTTTCATGTCGGCGGATTTGCCTTGCGCCTCGGCCCAGTGGATCAGCCGATGGCAGTCCGTCGTGTTGGGCTGGCGTTTGACGAGCTCAGGCCGGTACCGCAGGCCCTCTTCGTTTGCCGCCGCGACGACGCGCCCGGCGATGCCCTTGTAGGCCTCGGGCGAGCCGAACTTCGCGGTGAGGTATTCGTCGCGGCTGATCCCCTCGCGCGGCACCCAGTTGTTGAGAAAGAACGGCCGCCAGTGGATTTCCACCGGCACATCGCCCGCCAGCGCCAGCGCGTTCTCGATCCGGCGCTTACCGATGTAGCACCATGGGCACACCACGTCGGAGACGATATCGATCTGGAGCGGTTTTAGAGTGCTCATCGGAACCTCCTGATCAGGAAGCTCCAGAGATAATCAGCATCCACAGCCCAGGCAAGGCGCTATTTGAGGCTAGCCGCCATGCTTCGCATCCGTTCCGCGGTCAGATCGTCAGCCGGAAAGAACGTCTCCAGCGCGAGCTCCGACAGCGTGATATCCACCGGCGTGCCGAAAATCATCGTGGTGGAAATAAAGCTCAGCACGTCGCCGTCGAGCCGCATCTTGAAGGGGATGGCGACGTTGTCGGCCGAAAGCGGCGCCGACCGCGCCGGAATCGGATAGGCCTTCAGCTCGGAATAGAGCTTTATCAATTCGGGATCGGCCGTGGCCTCGCACTGGCGATGCAGCCGCTCCAGGAGATGGCTGCACCATTCGGCGAGGTTGACGGTGCGCGCCGCCAGCGCCTCGGGGTGAAAGGCAAGACGCATAATATTGAAGGGCTGCCCCAGCAGTCGCGCCGGAATGCCCTCGAGCAGCGGCATCACCATGCGGTTGGCCGAGACCAGATTCCAGTGCCGGTCGTATGCCAGCGCCGGGTTGGGCTCATGCGCCCTCAGCACCAGATCGATCGCAGCCCGCGCCGATTTCAACGCGGGGTCGTCGAGCGATCGCTGCGGGAACGCCGGCGCAAACCCCGCCGCGACCAGCAGCACGTTGCGCTCGCGCAGCGGCACATTCAGCTGCTCCGCCAGCTTCAGCACCATGTCGCGCGACGGCGCCGCGCGTCCGGTTTCCACGAAGCTCAAGTGGCGTGCGGAAATCTCGGCGTCGCCGGCGAGATCGAGCTGGCTGAGATGGCGGCGCTGCCGCCATTCGCGCAAATGATCGCCGACATGGGCGGGTTGGGTTCGGTCGGCTCGCGCCGTGGCAGACTGTGGGTTCATGGTGGAAAACCTACCATGCGAATTTCACGTCTTCCATTACCTCCGACGTAATCGAATGCGCTATCGGGCCGGGTCATCTTCGAGGGCACAGGAGATGACCATGAGCGCGCTTTCCCGAACCAGCACCTTCTCACCCGCCGGCATGATTCGGTGGTTGCTCCATCTGGCAACCCGGATGCTGGCGTGTTCGCTCAACATGCCCGAGCCGCTGGTGCACAACACCGGCGTCTTCGTGTTCGCGCATGTGCAGGCAGTCGAGACCAGCGTCGGCAGGACGCTGTGCCCGATCCGCCTGCAGCGTCAGCTCCGGTCTCTGCTGCGGTCCAGGCGCCGCCGGCCGGCGCGTTGACCCGTCACCCGTCCACACTCACCCCCGAAAGGAGAACTGCCATGATCCAACCATCCGTCTTTCTGCGCCGCGCCATTCTGGCTGACGCCATCTTCAGCGGCGCATCGGCCGTGTTGCTCACCCTTGGCGCCGGCGAGCTTGCGCCCTTGCTCAACCTGCCCGAAGCGCTGCTGCGCGAGACCGGGCTGTTTCTGATCGCCTACGCCGCCCTCGTCGGCTGGCTCGGCACCCGGCAAGCGATGCCGAAGGCACTGGTGGGAATCGTGATTGCCGGCAATGCGGCGTGGACCATCGCCAGCATCGCGCTGTTGTTCTCAGGCGCGGTGAGCCCGAACCTGCTCGGCGAGGTCTTCGTTGCGACGCAGGCGATCGTGGTCGGCGCTCTCGCCGAGCTGCAATATATCGGCCTGCGCAGGAGCGGCGGCGCGCTGGCGGCGTGATGCTGGTGAGAGGCTCCGCGAAACATCCGAAACCGTCATTCCGGGGCGATGCGAAGCATCGAACCCGGAATCTCGGGATTTCCCGGTGTGCAATTGCACATCGTGGAGTCGGGGACATGATCCATTTCCTCGTCATGGCCGGGCATAGCCGTCCGAAGGACGGCGTCGCTTCCGCTCGCCTATGTCCCGGCCATCCACGTCTTACTTGCTGCGATGCTGCTAAGACGTGGATGCCCGGCACAAGGCCGGGCATGACGAGTTTCATTACAAGACGTCGTTCAAGCCGAAGCGCTGGCTTCCCCGCCTTGCGTGCTCGCAGGCTCGGCGAAAATCCCGGATTTCGCGGCGGTCAACTGGCCCGCGGCAGTCGTTCCGCCGTGGCCGTTCAGGAGCTGGCCGTTTGCCCTGGCGCCGTTCAGCCTCTGCTTCGCCGCCTGCTTGAGCTTTTGCTTCTGTTTTTGCGCCAGCTCTTCCCTGGCCTTGGCCGCCAGCTTTTCGGCTTTCTTCAGAGCCTTCTTCTCCGCCTTGGCTTTCAGGCGCAGCTTTTCGGCCCTGGCCTCGGCGCGCTTCTTCTTGCGCTTCTTTTCGCAAGCCGCGCATTTGCAGCCGATCGGCTTCAGATACGCCTTGAAGTAGTCGGTGCCGTAATCGTAGTTGATCTCTTCGCCGGGCTCGATGTTCTTGATCGCGCGGATCACGACCTTGCGCTTGCGGGCGCTGACGTCGGATTCCGCGTTCGGCTTGCAGGCATGATTGATGTAGCGCGCGATGTTCTTGCGCACCGAGCCGTCAATGGTCCAGCGGTTGCTGAGCTCGAACAGATATTTGTTCTCGATCGCGTCGTGTTTCTTCTTTCTGCAATCGAGCAATGGACCAAAATAGCGGACGATTTTGGCGCCCTTCTTGATCGGTTTGGTGGCGAAGAGACCAAGCCCGGTGCGGGAACGGCCGACGCGATAGGGTTTATCCGGAGAAATGGCAGGCATGATCGATAAGGAACTGACAGGTTAAAGAAGGCGACGGGTCGCGGAGCGCTGTTCTATGACGATTCCGTGCCAATGTCAGGTGTTTCGCGCAATCAGCTTGAACCTTCCCCAGATTGCACATGTCGAAAACAACGAATTCCGTAACCAGAGGCGTCAGAATGCAGCGCGTCCCCCACCACGACCTCGCCCGCGGCGTGCATGTCACGGTGAGAATAGCCATGGCGGCGCTGTTCTGCGCCGGCTCGGGCCTGATTTCACCGGCAAAAGCACAATTATTTGGCAGCAGCTACACATCGACCGCCTCCAAGGACTGCCGCATCGCCGGCACCGGCAATGGCGTCGATGACAGCGCGACACGGATATGCCCGGGCAAGGCCGGCCTCGTGGTGCTGGTGAGCGAGGATGATCTGCGCGAAACCGTCTCGGTCGGCCGCAACCGCGCCACCGCTGCCAGGGAACCCGCCGCGGAAGCCTGGTTCGGTCCGTTCAGCTCGACCACCACGACGGTCGAATGGCGCGCGCTGGACCGCAAGCCATTTGCGATCATTCAGCGCTGGCACCTCGCCGACAATAGCGATGAGGACAAGGACGGCCGCCCGGTTGCCAAGCCAATGCTGGCGGTGACGCGGCTGCCGCCGGGCGCGGTGTGCCATGTGGCCTATGTCGACGTGAAGACCAATTCCAATGCCAACGAACTGGCCCGCAAGGCCGCGGACGAAATCGCACGCGATTTCAAATGCGGAAAGGACGAGGTGAAAGTGATCGGCGTCAGCGGCCGCGCGGTCGAGCTGGCGACGCGGCGTTAAAGCGTTTTCGAATGAAGCCTGCCCGCGACGTGATCCGGGGTGGATGCCCGGGTCGCGTGAAGAAGACGCGTCAAATATAATTGCGCGCCAGCAACGCTCGCCCGCCCTGGTATTGGGTCGAAAAGCCGCACTTGGTTTGGCGCCAACCTTGCTGCCATTATGTTGGGCGAGGCCGCTGCTGCCGCGAACCGTGGGTGGGGTCGGCTGGAACGTAAGAATTTCGCGTGATTTGGACTGCGGAGGTACTGATGGATGCTGTCCTGCCTTACCGTGCCATGGCCTACAACAACGGCTGGGCCAACCATCGTCTGCTCACGGCCTGCGTACGACTGTCGCAGGCCGATTTCGTGGCGCCGCGGACCGGTTTCTTTCCAAGCCTGCGCGCGACGCTCAATCACATCCTGATTATCGATTGGTTTTACGTCGACGCCATGGAAGGCGGCACGCTTGGGCCGGCAGCCTGGGCGGACCAGGAGCCTTGCGAGACTGCAATCATGCTCCGAAATGCGCAGAGCGAGGTGGACCGGCGATTGATTGCTGTCGTCGAGCGCCTGGGCGTGGCCGATCTCAATCGTGTGGTCGACATACACCGCGGTGATCGCATTCAACGGGAGCGATTAGATCGGCTGCTGCTTCACCTGTTTCAGCATCAGATTCATCATCGGGGTCAGGCGCACGCGATGTTGAGCGCGACCGAAGTCTCCCCGCCGCAGCTCGACGAGTTCTTCGCCGAGGGCGAGGCGCCGCTGCGCGCAACGGAGTTTGCAGAGCTGGGGTGGACAGAGGACACGGTCTGGGCCAGCTGAGTTACGGCGCGCTCCGCGTCTGATTTTACCCACCAGACGCTCTAATGCCCGGGCGGCCGGCCGACGGTCGATCTCAGCATGGCATCCAGCAAGGTTTCGACATCCGTGCCTTTGGGGAGCCGTCGCAGGATGTCGCTGAGCCGGTCATCGAGCAGCAGCATGGTAAAACCGTGGACCAGCGACCACGCCCGCGCGATCGCCGCCGCCTGGTCGAGCGATAGCGCCTGCTCCGATATCTGCTCCTGGCGGCTGGCGCCGATCGCGCCGGCCAGTCCTGCGAACGAGGCCTCGGCGGCCTCATGCAGCGACGGCCGCTTCATATCGAGGCGTTCGGTGCGGAACATCAGCCCGTACATGCCGGGATGCGCCTGGGCATAGGCGACATAGGCTTTGGCCCGGGCCAGCGCCTTCTCCATCGGCGTGCTGCCCGCCGCCGCACCGGCGGCCGCCATCGCCGCGTTGAATTGCCGAAAACCGATGGCGGCGAGTTCACTGACGAGGCCGGTGAGATCGCCGAAATGATGCGTCGGGGCGGCATGCGATACCCCGGCCTCGCGCGCCACCGCCCGCAGCGTCAGCCCCGCGAGGCCATCGCGCTCCAGTACGGTTTCGGCGGCCTTCAGCAAAGCGTCGCGCAACGCGCCGTGATGGTACGGGGATTCTTCGCTCGCTGCGGCAGTCCGCGGCGTGCCTGGTTTCCGTCCCGCGCGCGCCGGCGCGCCACGTTTTGGCGCGGGTCGGACGCGGGTCTTGGCATTGTTGGGCTTTCTCGCCATCCGCGCTTTATAGACCCCGATTTTGACACTGTAAAGATTTCGCTTGACGGTCGCCGCGATCGTGGTTAACTCTATCTTTACGATGTAAAGATCAACCAAGGAAGCGATCGATGCAGCAGGAAGTGGTAACAACAGCGTCCCGGACCAATCTGGCGCCGATTCCTTTTGAATGCGACGCGCCACATCTCAAGGTCGTCGGCGAATTGCCGCGCGAGCTCAACGGCACGCTCTATCGCAACGGTCCCAATCCGCAGTTCGAGGCGCCGGGGGCGCACTGGTTCGTCGGCGACGGCATGCTGCACGCCTTCCATCTCGAGAACGGCCGCGCCAGCTACCGCAACCGCTGGATCCGCACCCCGAAATGGCAGGCCGAACATGACGCCGGCCGCGCATTGTTTGGCGGCTTCGGCCGCAAGCTGCCCGACGCCCCGGCCTCGATCACCCAGGACGGTGGCGTCGCCAACACCAACATCATCTTTCACGCCGGACGCCTGCTCGCGCTGGAGGAAGGCCACCTGCCCACCGAAATCGAACCGGGCACGCTCAACCGGCTTGGCTACTGTGACTACAAAGGCGGCATCGCCGGCCCCTTCACCGCCCATCCCAAGATCGATCCGGTCACCGGCGAGATGGTGTTCTTCGGCTATAATGCCGCTGGCCCGCTGACGCCTGCCCTCTCCTTCGGATCCGTCAATGCGTCCGGCGTGGTGACGCGCTTCGATCGTTTCGAGGCGCCCTACGCCAGCATGGTGCACGACTTCATCGTTACCGAAAATCATCTGCTGTTTCCGATCCTCCCCATCACCGGCAGCATGGAACGCGCGATGGGTGGCAAGCCGCCTTATGCCTGGGAGCCGGACAAGGGCGCCTATGTCGGCGTCATGAAGCGCCAGGGGGCTGCCAGCGACATCGTCTGGTTTCGCGCCGAGAGCTGCTACGTGTTCCACGTCATGAACGCCTGGGAAGAGGACAATCGCATCGTCGCCGACGTGATGCAGTTCGAAGAAGCGCCATTGTTCAGCCATCCCGATGGTTTGCCCACCGATCCGATGAAGTCGCGCGCACGGCTATGCCGCTGGGTTTTCGATCTCGCTGGAAATATCGATCGCTTCACGCAAACCTATCTCGACGACCTCACCGGCGAATTCCCGCGCATCGACGACCGCCGCGCTGGCCTCCCCAGCACCCATGGCTGGTACGCCTGCGCCAATCCTGAGCTGCCGATGTTCGGCGCGCTGTCGGGCGTGGTGCATGTCGATGGCAAGGGATCGCGCCTCGGCCAATATCTGCTGCCCGCCGGCGACACCATCTCCGAGCCGGTGTTCGTCGCCCGCGGCGACGATGCCGCCGAGGGTGACGGCTGGCTGCTGGCCGCGGTCTGGCGCGGCCGCGAAAACCGCAGCGATCTCGCGGTATTCAACGCCACCGACGTCGAGGCCGGCCCCGTCGCCCTGGTGCAGCTCGGACATCGAGTCCCCGATGGATTTCATGGCAATTGGGTCGGTGCGGCTTGACTCACCCTCACCGTCATTCCGGGGCATCGCGCAGCGATGAACCCGGAATCCAGAGCTGATCAACTCGAGATTCCGGGTTCGCGCTCCCGCGCGCCCCGGAATGACCGTGCAACACCCGCCTCTGGGGTAAGCTATTGCAATTACCGCCAATAAATGCACACCTCACTTTATTTTTACACTGTAAAGATTTCACTTGACCTTCCCGCTTTTCGCCTCTAGCTTCATCTTTACGATGTAAAGATGAGCCCAATGAGGTTGCCATGACG
>Ga0137418_10002288_pt1 | contig 17548 bp, 15 predicted proteins | sample CZODoug3_1_2_16f_FD_122242 | JGI IMG/M metagenome (GOLD analysis project Ga0137418, IMG submission 122242) | Vadose zone soil fungal communities from Angelo Coast Range Reserve, California, USA - CZODoug3_1_2_16fungal (Hybrid Assembly) | ecosystem: Environmental > Terrestrial > Soil > Vadose... | reverse complement strand
GGCAGATTTGAACTGCCGACCCCTCGCACCCCAAGCGAGTGCTCTACCAGGCTGAGCCACGTCCCGACGGGAAGAAATCTGACTGAGAAGTCAGATGGGGTTAACTCAACAATTCTACACTAGCGGGTCTACACTAGCGGCGCCGGGACGCTGACTGGAGTTTCGGTTAAGAAGCCCAGGTAGCCGAGCATTTGTGTCGCCGCTTCGCGGCCGGTGCGAACACAGTCGGGCACCCCGATCCCTCGGTATCCGTTGCCCGCCAGGGTCAGGCGGGGAGTCTCTTGAAGGAGATGGCGAATACGCTCGAGGCGGTCGAGGTGCCCCACGGAATACTGCGCCATCGAGCTGGGCCATTTGTAGACGCGCGCGGCTAGCGGGGCGTCGCTTAGGTCGAGGATCTCGTCGAGTTCGCGGCGAACGATGGAGAGGATTTCCTCGGTGGAGAGGGTTAAGGCGGCTTCGTCGCGCGAGCCGCCCAGGAAGCAGCGCAGGAGGCTGCGGTTCTCGGGAGCGCGGTGCGGGAATTTGTTGTGGACGAGGGTACACGCCAGGAGGCGCTTATTTTCCGTGCGCGGAACCAGGAAACCGAAGCCGTCGGGAAGTCCAATGGACGAGTCGTAAACGAGTCCCACGGTGATCGAGGACGTATAGCGGATTTCGGCGAGCTCCTGGGCTACAGCGGGGACGGAGTGGCGGATGAGGTGAGCAGCGGCCGGTGTCGGCGTTGCCAGAATTACGGCATCGAAGCTGGAGCCTCCGGCGGCGGTGTTGACCAGCCAACCATATTCGCGGCGCTGAATTTCCGTAATCGGAATGCTGGTACGGACGCGTTCGGGATTCAAGCGCGAGGTCAGAACTTCGACCAGGCGGCTCATCCCGTCGCGCAGAGAAGAGAAGATGGGACGCGTCGGGGTGCCCGCGTTCTTGGTGGTAACCTTTTTTTGAGCCAGCATCGCCCGGCCAAGACTGCCGTACTTCGCTTCCATGTCGGCAAACCGCGGCAGGACAGCGCGGACGCTGAGTTGGGAAGCTTCGCCACCGTAGACGCCGGAAAGCAGCGGGTCTGCGAGACGTTCGACCATTTCCTTGCCATAATGACGTTCGACGAGGGCGGCTACGGTTTCATCCTCGCCGTGCGTTGGGTTGGTGACGTCATGCGGCGGATAGAAATACTCACGAGCCATGCGGAATTTGGTAGAGACAGAGAAGAGCGGGGAGAGCACCGTGGGCAGGATTTGCGTTGGCACAAGAAACATGAGCCCGTCGGGCATAGGGATGAGACGGTTGTTCACCAGGATGTAAGTCTTGCGCGCATCGTCGTTGGAACCGATGATTTCGCCAGCGATGCCAAGTTCCCGGCAAAGATCGGAAGCCCAGGGCTTTTCGCTTAAGAAAGAGTCTGGGCCGGCTTCGATTAAGCAGCCTTCGACGCGCTCCGTTTGAAGAACACCGCCAATTCGCGAAGACGCCTCATAAAGGACATAATCGATTTCGGTGCCCGACTGGCGGTGCTGCTCGAGTTCGTACGCGGCGCTGAGTCCGGCGATGCCGCCGCCGATGATGGCGATGCGCTTCATGCCTTACTCCGATAGCACCGTTTTGACGGAGTAGTCCTGGACCAGGCGGGCCAGGTTTCGAACGTTGTCCACCGGAGTCTCTGGCAGGATGCCGTGGCCCAGGTTGAAGATATGGCCGGGACGTCCCGCAGTGGACTGCAGGACTCTTTCGGCACTGGATTTGAGCTCCTTCCAGTCCGCGAACAAAAGTGTGGGATCGAGGTTGCCTTGGACCGCGCCCTGGAAGTCGAGGCTGCGCCAGGCGGCATCCATGGGCATGCGCCAGTCGACACCGATTACATCGGCGCCGGTTTCTTTCATGGACGGCAGCAGCGTGGCCGTGTCGGTTCCAAAATAAATTACGGGGACGCCGGTCTTCTTCAGGGCGTGGATGAGTTCGGTGGTGCGAGGGAGGACGTAACGTCGGTAGTCGTCGATGCTGAGGCAGCCGACCCAGCTATCGAACACCTGGATGACGTCGGCGCCCGCGCGAACTTGCTCCGCAGAGTATTCGGCGGTGACAGTGACCAGTTTGCGGAGAAGTTCGTCCCAGACGCGGGGGGCGTTGTACATCATCTTCTTGGCGTGCAGATAGTTCCGCGAACTGCCGCCCTCGATCATGTAGCTCGCGAGAGTAAACGGAGCGCCGCAGAATCCAATCACGGGCAAGCGAGAGCCGAAGTGAGCGCAGACTTTTCCGACGGCTTCAGCAACGTAGCCGAGTTCGGAGGCCCGGTGACTTTGCAGCGCGTTGACTTCGGCCTCAGTGCGAACGGGCTTTTCGATCTTCGGGCCTTCTCCCGCTGCGAAATGAAAGGGCAAGCCCATGACTTCCAGCGGCAGTAAGAGGTCGGCGAAAATAATGGCGGCATCGACCCCAAGAAACTCGGCGGCGGTGATGGTGACCTCGGCGGCAAGTTCGGAGTTTTTGCAGATCTCGATGATAGAGTGGCTTTTCCGGACGGCGCGGTATTCGGGCATGTAGCGCCCGGCCTGACGCATGAACCACACGGGGACGGCATCACTGGGTTGGGCTTTGCAGGCGCGCACGAAAAGGGAGTGTGGGGCGGACATTCCCTTTCAATTTAGCATTTTTGGGGCGGATTCTTGGCACCCGGGAATACAAGGAGGTATTACCGGAATTCTCTTCCTTGCAACTACAGCAGGTGGAAATCAACCTCGACTTGGATCTGCACGGCAACCGCAACGCCGTCTTTCTTACCTGGCTCGAACTTCCAAGTCTTTACGGATTCGATAGCCTTTTCGTCAAGCCCTAAACCGAGTGAACGCGCAACGCGAATATCGTGCGCTTTACCATCGGTCCCGATGGTGACCGTCAACCAGACTTCGCCCTGGTATTTGGCTTTGCGGGCTTCCTCAGAGTATTCGGGCTCTGGAGAGAACGTGGGTACGGGTGCGCTAACGCCGCCGCCCACTCTGTAAGCACCATTGCCGGCACCGAGACCGCCGCCGCGACCGGTACCAATTCCGCCGCCCGAGCCTGAGCCGTTGGACGCAGGTCCAGACACGCCGGCAGGCAGGCCCATTGTCGCCGTAAGAACCGGAGGGGGTGCCGTCGGCCCAAGGACGGACGCAGGCGTCGGAAGTACGGGCTCAGGCACCGGATGAACCGTCGGGGGAGCCAGTGGGACTGTCTTCGCCATTTTCGGCGGCGCTCCCTTGCTCGCGGGAGCCTTTTCGTGGGTACCTCCGCCTGAGTCATGACCGACTGCTGGTGACGGGGACAAGACAATCTCGGTCGCAGGTAGCTGCTCGATAAACTGAGCCACAGGAGGTGCCATGGAAGCAATGAAGATTAGCAATATCGCGCCGACAGTGACGATGCCGTAGGAGTAGAGGAACGAAGTCGGCTTGGTGCGATAAGTCCCATAGCCAGCACCAAATAATGACGGTAGAATAGCGGGTTCAGCGAGTTTCGGCGCCATTGGCGGTCTGAGCGCAACAGGCCGTGGCTCTATCTTCTGAGGAGCGGGTGGGGCTTCCGGCATGGGATATCTGCTCGTTTTCGGCCTCTACAGTATAGACGCAAATGCTGGCTTTGGCGTTGCGTAAAGCGGTTACATTTGTACTCCGGATAGGATGCCGGGGACTAGCCCCTGGGGTGTCTCTTTCCTGCCAAATTATTTCGCCAGCCAAAGTTCTTCCTGGCAAATCAGTGGAAGATCGAGCGGAAGAAGTTCTTGACCTTGCCAAGAAAAGTGGGCGGGGGGGCGGCAGGCGGCGTCGGCTTTGGCGCGGGCACCGGTTTGGGAGGTTCGGGGACGGCGGGAGCCTCGGGGAGCAATGGCTCCTTCTCCTTTTTAACCTTTGCTTTTTTCACCCTCCTCGGAGGCGCAGCCGCCACCTCTGGCGCGGACTGCGGGTTGCGGCCTGCGCCTAGCTGAGCTACTTGCCGACTGATTTCCGGAGGCAGATCAGAACCGCGGAAAACGATCGGCGCATCGACCACAACTTGGGCCTTCGCAGCGGCTGAGGGATTCGACGGTGCCGAGCTAGCTGGCACCGAGCCGTCCGAGGGCAGCTCGAGTGTGCGAGTATGCTCCGCGTCTCCCACGGCCGCCGATCCAGAAGCAACAAGCTGCGGCTCCCGCGGTGGTGGACAGCCACATTCTATGGGCACGTTGGCGTCGGTGCTTTTCAGGCGTCCCGCCCGGAAGACCACCTGCTCCCCCGGCTTCACCTGATAGGTCCCATCGCCCATGAGTTCGGAAACGACGGCAGAAGCGGTATTGCCCTGCAAGGCGCGGACACAGGTATTGCCTTTCGGATCGGCACTGATGGCATAGTGGAACTCACCAGGCCCCGACAGCAGGATGCGGAAATCCGGTGTGAGCACGGTGTCGGCGGAGGCAGAGAGCGGATAGTGGAGTTCCACGGCGCCTTCGCTCATGCCTGTCATAATGCTGTGGCCGTTGGCTGATGGTGTGACGGATGCGGTGGTGCCAGGGCAGATGCGGATTTCCCCGCCCCGCTCCAATTTCAGGATGGCAGTTTCTCCGCCGGCAGTAATCGCCGACCCGGGCGACAGTTTGTTTCCGCCACCGGCGTTTCCAGGCAGCACGTTTCCCGTGACAAGGGAAGCCTTGGCAGGAGCTTGCGGTAAACCAAAGCCAATACTGCCTTCGATCGCGACGCCAGGCTGAGAAGACTTAGCTGCAGCCGCCTGCGCACCCCGCAAATGGACGACAAAAGAGACACCATTGGGTTCGTAGGAGTAGTCACGCTCACCGATCAAATCCAGGACAATACGAGCCACAGGCGGATCTTTCTGAAACTGATTGATGCGCATGGCACGCACATCGGGTCCAGTCAGTGGAACGCTCTGCGGATGGTTGCCCACCAGCGTATCCGGCAAATCGATGACGAGCCGATCGGGATCCTTAAGCTGCGTAAAGGCGGGAGCCACCGGCTTGGTGCAAATGATCGTGAGATCTATTCCCGTTGGTGCGGTCGTCGTTTCCACCTTGCTGAAAACGGCGAAGCCGCCGGGCGCGGCCTTGGTCTGCCCTGCGCACGCAGCGACGGCCGCGATCAAGAACGCGATCCGGAAAACGAGCAGCGGACTGGAACTACGGGTTCGAGACAAGGTCTGGACTCAGTGTTGCAACAATAGCATTGACGCCTTGACTGTGAAATAGGCCAAAGGGGTGGAACACCCGCAAGCTTCAGGAATGCGTGCTCCTGCGGTATTTAAATCGCTCCGTGGTGTTGGACCCGCTCTCGGAGCGAAGATAATTGCATAGCGAGATGCGAGATTGTCGCCCACGCGGAGCACGTTCAAAGTCGTTGCTTCCAAGGAACGGCAGCATCTAGAATGTGTTTCCCCCGTTAAGGAGAATCTCATGGCGCGCAGGATCTTTTTGTCTCGATTGGCCCAATTGGCGGCCTTCCCATTTGTAATGGCAGGGGTTGCGGCCCAGAGCCAAGCATCGCACAAAACCCTCAAAATCCTGATGAAAAGCGCATGGGGTTCCGATGACCCCACCAAAGCGGCTTTTCCGTTCTCGCATGGGCTCGCTCTGACGGAAGCCGGGCACGAAGTGCGGATCTACTTGCTGGGTGAAGCTGTTGTTCTGATGCGAAAGATGGTGGCCGATGCCGTCACCCCTGTCGGATGGCCTCCCGTGGGCGAGTCGCTGGCCAAATTAGCGACAATGCACGTGCCTATCTTCGCTTGTGGCGCCTGCGCCCGCGCCCGAGGCGTTACCGAAGCAGATCTGGCGAACTTTGGAGCAAAGTTTGGAAACCCCACAATCTTCGTGTCCTTGATTGAATGGGCCGACCACGTGATCACGGAGTGAAACGCAGAGTTCTAATACTTCTCCGGATTATTGGGGGGATACGCCTCACCATATTTATTGAGATGTTCGCGAGAAGCCCCTGAGGCGTGCAGCGTGAGCTGGATCGACGGATTGTCGCCGGAAGCAATTTCCAGCTCGCGAGACTGCGAATTCAATTCCTCCTCCGACACCGACTCCGACCAGACTTCGAGCTTGTAACGGCCGGGTGGAACGTGCGCAATCTGGAAGCTACCGTCGCGGCTGCTGATTGCGAAATGGGGAGTGCGCACCACCACGACCGCGGCACTCATTTCAGGATGGATGTTGCAGAAAATGAACGACACTCCGGGCTGTGTAAAGCGAACCCTTCTTACAGCGCCGCTCTCGTAGAGTCCCAGATCAAAAGGCTTGCCGCGATAGATGGAGAAAACATCGTGGAAAAACGGGTCTTGGTTGGGAAATTCAATCTGTGTGCCCGGAGTAACGGCAAGAAGATGCGGCGTAAAACGTTTGTTCTTCTGCACGAAACGAAGCATCGGCCCGGGCGGTGCCGGCTCCGGAGACTGCGTGGAAGTGAGCGAAACCACGACATCCGCGCTCACACGGTCGGTCTTGGAACGGTGAATGACGCTCACCCGCCCGCTCACGGTACCGTCCTGTGCGGTGGCTAAGCTACTCCAAGCGAGAATCGCCGCAGTCAGCAACGGAGAGAGGCGCCACATTAGAAACGCACTCCCGCCGCGATGTTGATTTGGGCACCCGACGCCGACACGTTAGTAGCCTGCGCTGTAAAAATACGGCGATACTCCAGTGCAAAAAGCAGAAGCGAGTTGGGTTTGTAAATAAAATTTACAAACTCGGTGCGGTTCTTTTTGAGTGGGGTCGAGCCATCGGCAGCATAAGGGTATTTCAGGAAATTGCTGGCGAAGTTCTCATCCTGGCCGATGGCTCCGTTGATCTCGAAGCGCTCGGTAGGCGTAGCCTTGAGCTGTACCCAACCCCCGGCGGACTCGAGACCATGGATGCCGGAATGCGGCGTGGCAGCGTCGGGGTAGGAGACGCTGGTCCAGATTCCGCCACCGAGACCGCCCGTAGCCTGTCCGCGATAGCCTTCGCCGGAGAGAGCGAAATAGCGACCCAGCTCGATTTTTGCGTCGGCATTCAGGGTCCAACTGTCGACCTGCGGGAAGGGAATGTAGCGCTGCTTGGCGCGATATCCCGCAATGCCGATGACGAAAGGATAGCGCGCGGCAGCGGAACGATCCCAGGCGATGCGTGCGGAGACGGCGGGTACACGCGATTCCTCGCCAGCTGAGGCGATCCGGCCTTGGAACTGCGGAATTTCCTCGGTGAAGGGATCCAGCACGCCACCCTGCACTACCAGGAGAGAGTCATCGCTCAGTGTAAAGCGATGCTGCACCTCGATCTGCGGGGTCCAGACCCAGAGATTGCCGGACCACGATAGCGCCGGAGACTCCACAGTGGCATACGAGGTCGGTGACAAAGGCGAGAAGAAAGGAACATCCTGGCCGATATTGACGGAATTTTTGGCCCAGTCGAGATGGACCGTCGCAGTACGCAGACGGATGATTCCCGTGGCCGCGCCGTACTCGATCGGAGGAATGCCACCGCCGAAATCAACTTCGGCACTCCCCGAGGTCTCGGCTCCGAACAACTTTGGCCCGCGTACATCGACACCCAGCACGGTCTGCGCGAGGGTTCCACCGACGCCGCCCGCGGAAGCATACGAACCTCCGGGATAGGCCAGACTGGGCAAGTCTTGCGCATCGAGCACGCCATGATTCCCGTAAGCGTTGAATAGAACCAGGCCGTAGATGCGGACCGGATATTTGCTCTTGCTTTCGACTTTGTCCTGATGAAGTTCGGCCACTTTGGCGGACAAAAACGCGGGATCCTGGTCGGCGGCACTCACTGTGGGCTCGGCTGGGGCAGGCTGAACGGGAACAGGTTGAACCACGGCCGATTCAGTGGGTGGGGCTGCCGCACTTGCCTGCACCTGGCCGCGCAGGGCTTCGAGGCCCTGACGCAGCTCCTCGATTTGACGGCGCGACTCCTTCAGTTCGGCGCGGGTTTCCTGCAATTCGCGGCTGACCCGAGCCAGTTCCTGTTCCGAGGCAGGCGAAGTCGTAGCCTCCTGGGCAAGGCCGAACACAGTGCAGAGGAAAACAATCCCGGCGATATGCAGAAAATTGCGCATTGCTCCTCAGGGATTGTCGAGGCAGACAGGCCGCCAGCGCAAGGGCACGAGCGTGCCAAGTGTTGGCAAAACGGTTACCGAAGTGTCTGGTCAAGCGCAAATTGCCTCCCGTAGGCTTCATAGTGAATGCTTTGGCGATTCCATCATTTGCGCACCAAACTCCTCGTCTCCATGCTGGCGGTTGTGTTTCTGCTAACTGCCGCGATGTTGCTGCTGGTGCAGGGACGAATGCGGAGCCACGTGCGCGAGGACTTGGTCTCCACTCTGCGCGCCGAATCTGCGGTCTACAACGAAATTGAGAAGGCGCGGCACGAACAAGCGCGCCAAAGCGCGCTCATGATCGCCGACCAGCCCAGCCTCAAGGCTCTGATGTCGACCAACGACCGCCTCACCGTCGAAGACGGCTCTGAATCCATTCTGCGATCGAGCCATTCCGATCTGCTCATTCTGGAGAACGTTTCTGGCAATCTCTTGGCTTTCCATTCGGCTTCCAACGATTTGCCAGCATCGGCTCTCACGCAACTGATGAAAGGCTCAAGCGGAGAAGAAGACTGGTGGTTCGCTGGAGGACATCTTTACGACGTGAGCTTGGTACCGATTGTCTCCGGCGTCAATGCCAACCAGCGGCCACTCGGACGGATGGCGCTGGGCCGCGAAATCTCCTCGAAATCGACGCTGGACGCCGCTTTCGGCAGGGCCGCATTTGTTTTCGACCGCAACGGAGCTGTCCTCCTAAGCTCGCTGCCTCCAAGCGTCTGGGGCGATTTCGAGCTTTCGTTGAAACCCGAGCAGAAAAAGTCAGACGCGATTCAAGAACTGGACATCGGCAGCGAGCGCTATCTCACCCATTTTGTAGAGCTGCCCGGCGATCATCCCGTCCGCTTCTATTCGCTCCAATCGTATGATCAGGCGACGTTTTTCCTGGGTTCGCTGAATCGCCTGCTCCTCATCCTAGGCGCCCTCGCCGTGGTCGGCGGGGCGTTCGTCGCGTTTTTCATTTCCAGGCAGGTCACTCGCCCTCTCGAGCGCCTCGCCCAAGGCACCCGCCAACTTGAGAAAGGGGATTTCGAGTTCAACATCCCCATCCAGGGAAACGATGAAGTCGCGGATCTGACGCGCGCGTTTGAAGACATGCGCACCAGCCTCCGCCAGTCCCGCGAAGGCCTATTGCGTTCTGCCCGCCTTGAGGCCGTCGGCCGGCTCGCTGGCGGAGTAGCCCACGACTTCAATAACCTCGTCATGATCATCAAGGGCTACAGCGATCTGCTTCTCGATCACGCCACCCCCGAAGCTCGGCCACACCTCGAAGAAATCAAACGCGCTGGCGAACGCGCCAGCGGTCTCACCCGCCAACTGCTGGCCTTCAGCCGCAAGCAGGTGCTGGAGCAGCAAGTTCTCGATCCAAACCAGACCCTCAAGAACATGGTCAAGATGTTACGCGTCCTCATTGGAGAGGACGTCGAACTCGTCACCAGCTTCTCCGATGAAATCGGGCGCGTCCTGGCCGATCCGGGTCAACTGGAGCAGGTCTTGATGAACCTGGCCGTCAACGCTCGTGATGCGATGCCGAACGGCGGCAAGTTGATTATCGAAACGCAGCCGTGCTACCTCGACGCCGAGTATGCAGCCACGCATACCGAGGTTACTCCGGGCCCTTTCGTCTTGACGGCCGTCACGGATAACGGTTGCGGCATGAGCAAGGACATTCTCGGCCAAATCTTCGAGCCCTTCTTCACCACGAAAGAACCCGGCAAGGGAACGGGATTGGGCCTCGCCACTATCTATGGCATCGTTAAACAAAGCAAGGGTCACATTGCGGTCTATAGCGAGCCCGGTGTGGGCTCAACGTTCAAAATCTACCTGCCTTCACTGGATAAGTCCGCGCCTCTTGCGCCAGTACGACATGCCGGAACCACGCCCAGAGGCACTGCAACGATCCTCCTCGTCGAGGACGAAGCTCCGTTACGCGTTCTAGCTGCGGAATCTTTGAAACGGCTCGGCTATACCGTGCTGCAAGCGGGAAATGGATTGGAAGCGCTGGCCGTGTCGGACCAACACCTCGGCAACCTCGACATCGTCGTAACGGACATCGTCATGCCCAGGATGGGCGGAGTCGAGATGGTCGAAAGGCTCAAACCAAAACGTGCCAACCTTGCTGTGATCTTTATGTCCGGTTATACGGAAGTCGCCGCCTTGGAGAATGCCAAAATCGGTAGCGATTCGATCCTGCTCAACAAGCCCTTCTCGTCGGAAATCCTTGCGCACAAAATTGCCGAGGCTCTCCAGAGAAGGAGCGGCGCGGAGCAAAAGGCGCTGGCTGCGGGTACTGCAGGATAGGATCTACCTCCCGAGCGTCTCCCCATTTCTCGGAATGCCTCCTTCTGAATCATAGGTTCACGGAACTGTTGGCGACCAATTCCGATGAACGCACTTGCATTTTTCTATCGAACTAAGCTAAACTTAGTCTAGTTCATACTGAACCTACCGGGAGCTTTTTGCGATGAATACTGTCAACATCCACGAAGCCAAAACGCACCTGTCCCGATTAGTGGAAAAGGCTGCAAACGGCGAACCGTTCATCATCGCAAAGGCGGGCAAACCCCTGGTCAAAGTGACGGCCCTCAATGCGTCGGAGACTGCACCGATGCGGCGGCTCGGCTTCCTGGCGGGGGAATTTTCGATCCCAGACGATTTCGATCGGATGGGTGAGGACGAGATCGTGCGCCTTTTCGAAGGAGAGGAGTGAAGCTCCTAGTCGACACTCATCTGCTGTTGTGGGCGGCGGACCAGCCGAATCGGCTATCCCCAGCGGCCCGCGCGGTACTTGGTAACCCGGCTCACGAGTTGCTCTTCAGTGCAGCCAGCCTCTGGGAAGTGGCTCTGAAGCCCGGGCTGGGACGCACCGATTTCCGAACGGATGCCCGAGTACTGAGGCGCGGGCTTCTCGACAACGGTTACAGAGAATTGCCTATCGTTGGCGAGCACGCCGTGACTATTGACAACCTGCCGCCGATTCACAAAGACCCATTTGATCGGATCCTGGTCGCCCAATCGATCACTGAGGGCATTACGTTGTTGACCGCGGACCCGGTCGTGGCGCGCTACCCTGGACCCGTTCGACGGGTTTGATGAGCGAATGCTAAAAGAACTGCAAAAACTTGGTGGGCCCGCAGGGATTCGAACCCCGGACCAAGGGATTATGAGTCCCCTGCTCTAACCGCTGAGCTACGGGCCCCTTCAATGACTTACGAACACCACCTTGCCGACTGTAGGGACTTTTGTAGCGGTAAAAGCCTTCTTGCCCCGATTTGCCCCTGATCGCCGGAGAGTTGTAGCCGCTCAAAGGCACGTTCGACAGCTTCAGATGTCGGATGTACCAACATCATACTTCATACTTCTTCACGCTTTTCGCGCAAGTCTGCGCAATTTGGTGAACGGGTGAAAACTGCCTCACCTCTAAGGCGTCACTACCTGCTTCAGCACGGCTGACGTGCTTTTCTTGCTGTTGGAGTCGCCCGCGTAGATGGCCGTAATGGAGAATATTCCGGCCTTCGTAAAAGTGTGCGAAAGCACCGCTTTGCCGCCTCTCACGGTCGCGGTGCCTAGGAGTTTTAAGCCTTGCTTGAACATGACCGCTCCGGTGGTTGTGCCCGCGTAAAGGCCGGAAATCCTCGCCGTCAATCTGACCGATTGATTCAGATGCGAAGGATTCAAGGTCGATGTCAGCGCGGTTTTCGTCGCCAATTGGAGAGTGTTGAGCCGCACCGCCACGTTGGGGTTGTGCCCACCGGAGGAGTTACCCACTAGCATGTCGAGCTTGCCATCCCCGTTCAAATCCCCTACCGCTAGCGCAGATGGCTCCCACTGTCCCGAACTGTAGGGCACCGCAGTTCGGAACGTTCCGTCGCCATTTCCCAACAGCACGGCCACCCGAGAGTCCCCACAACTGGTGGGACCACAATGGAGAAGCACTAGAAGGTCCAACTTGCGGTCACCATTCAGATCCCCGACCGCGAATGAGAAGAACGGTACTTGATCGTTACTGACACCACCGGAGCCGTAGGACACGGCTGGCTGAAAGGTACCATCTCCGTTTCCCAAGAGCACCTCCACCACACCCGTCACACAGCCGAGGGGACAGGTGGACACCAGCAGATCCAGTCTCCCGTCCGCGTTGACATCTGCTAAGGCGAGACTCCCGGCAGTTTGACCGCCCGTGATGTAGGTAACCGCTGATTGGAAAGTTCCGTCGCCATTGCCAAGCAAGACGCCCACGACACCGCTCGTGCAACTTGGGTTCAGGCTGGTGCAGCCGCTAGTCACCAACAAGTCGAGCTTACTATCCCGGTTCACGTCACCGACAGCAATCGAACCAGCGAAGAGTCCGCCCGAGTCGTAGGTCACTGCCATCCGAAAGGTTCCGTCCCCGTTCCCGAGAAGCACCCCCACCGTGCCCTTTCCGTTACAGCCCGCAACAGCGCATTCATTGTTAGCCACCAGTAGGTCTGGTTTGCCATCCCCGTTTGCGTCTCCTAGCGCCACCGAAAGTGGATGTGAACCACCCGAGCTGTATTCCAACGCGGTCTGAAACGTTCCATCACCGTTTCCTAACAGCACTCCGATCGATCCTAGACCAGAACAATCAGACGCACACTGGTTAACCACGACTAGGTCTAGTTTGCCATCCCCGTTAACGTCCCCAAGTGTCACCGCCAAGGGGTAAAGCCCTCCAGAGCTGTAGCTCACCGCCGGCTGTAGTGTCCCGTCGCCTTTGCCCAAAAGCACGCCCACAGTGCCGCTCCCGTTAAAGCAGCGACTGTCGGTGCATTCGTTCATCACGACCAAATCCAGCTTGCCATCCCCGTTTACATCTCCCACTGCCACCGATGAAGGAGAGTACCCGCCCGTTCCGTAGACAACAGGAAGGGCGAAGCTCGGTTTTTGCAAAGCCGCAGCGGCTTGCCCTCCAGTTCCAGACGGAAGCGTCGGACCCGCAGAAGGAACCGCATTCAATTGCACAGCCAAGGCGAACGTCAACGACGCAAATAGGACAACAGGGAAGGATCTCGTAAACGTCATTTAGAGTCTCACTCAGAGCAAAGATTCGAACGCTGCCCTTTGTTCGATGGCCCGTTCGTCTTGTCAATGGCAGTGAAGTGCCAGCGATTGGGCGTGAAACTGTCGCTGACACTTCGCGGCACAATCTCGTTGGGAACAGTGGAGAAACAGTTGGCGGACATAGTTACATCGCAATTATGAGGCAAAACAGTGCAAGAATCTACTTCAGCAGCATGCCCAACCTCGAGAGGAGTCGGAGGCGACTTAGGACGCGAAGATATGGAGCCCGAAGCCACTCCGGCTTGCCAAATGCTCTGAGAATCGACCGCTGGACACCGGACCGCTGCGAGGCCGGATCGGCAGTCTCGCCATGGGGTTGATAGGTTTCCACTTTGGCAGCACGCTTGAAAGGTGTGCCCCAGCCCGCCACCAGCGGGCGTCTCACCTGGATTCTTTGCGCACTGAGGCTTCCTTGAAGAGGAACGCCGCTGGGCATCGCGCGCCTGTGCGCATCAGGCGTTCGATCTCGTCGACACCCTGAATGCCTCCGCGGGCGCCCACTGCTGTGCAGTTCAGCGCAGCGGCGGCGCAGGCGAAATCGAGTTGCCTTTGGAGCGGCCAGCCTTGAAGTAGGGCGAAGATGAATCCGGCGTGAAAGATGTCGCCTGCGCCCGTGGTGTCCACGGTCTCGACGCAAAATGCACGCGCGTAGTGGAACTGTTTCCCGTCCCAAGCCAACACGCCATCCTGGCCCAGAGTTGCTGCGGTGAGGCGGCAACCGAAGCGGGAGTGCACCGCCGGGAGCGACTGCTGCAAATCCCCGTTGCTGGGGAGATCATTGCCGGAGAGATCATTGCCGGAGAGATCGTCGCCCGCGAGCTTGCCGGGAATGTCTCTACTGGTGATCAGGCAATCCACGTTTTTCAAGAGCTCTTCCACACCGGGATAGAGTTCATCCAGATCAGCGATCACCGGAACCTCGGCGGCACGCGCCCAGGCCGCGGCTTGCGCCGCTGCGGCTGTGTCGTGGCCATCCAGATGAAGAGCGCGGGCGTGGACGATCCAATCGCGCTGGAGTTCTTCGGGACGCAGAGTCAGGCGGCCGTCGCGCCTCCAAAGAACGGTGCGTTCGCCGGAAGCATCAACAAGAATGAACGCCTGCTGGCTGGGGCAACCGGGAGCGGGGACGAGATGCGCCTCGACACCGAGGCGGGAAAATTCCGCGGCGTGCAAGTCGGCTGCGCTATCTTCCCCGACCTTGCCGACGTAGCGCGTGCGGAGTCCCCATTGCTGGCACGCTACGACCGCCGTGGCGACTTGGCCGCCGGGCAAAATCGAGGGGGGCCGAATTTCGACTTTGTACCCTCGCGCGGGATAGTGCTCGACAGGAATTAGCGTGTCGGTAGCGTTGAGTCCCACGCCGACGAGATCCACTCTTCCTACTGTTATTTCTGGCTTTGAGAGTTCGGTCATCTTGCCTTTGTGCTACTTTATAGCGCAAATGCAGACCGCTACCAAGCAAGACGCCGCAATAGACAGAGCTGAATAGCCAGACGCGCTCGCCGTGGGCCCATCGGACTGTTCGCCTAGATGCTCGGAAACGTCTGTCATGAGGCCATCGGCCATAATGGCGCTTGCCTTCTGGTTGGGGCCAAGCCTCTCCGCATTCGTCGGTTCTCTTCGAATGCAGCTCGGATAAACGCCCTCTCGCGGCACCATTGCCTATTCACTGGAGTTGGCCTTCAATGCAACAGGTTGTGGCATTGCGGTTGCATTCGTCGGCGTTCTGGGCCCGAGCATGCGCTTCGCGCACTGGTAGTACTCCGCCCTATTGATGCGCGCGAATTACCGCGGAATTGAGCCGAAAGTTCTTGCGTGCTTTCTGTTGCGACCGAGCGGTGGGCCGATGCGAGCGGACTATAGAATTTGATTGAACTCGATGCGCTCACCGTCGGGGCCGAGGATAAAGAAGTACGTGCAACCTTTGTTCCAGAACGGGAGGAATACTGGGGCGTCTTCGACGATGGTGAAGGCTTCTCTCTTGAGCGTGGCGAAGGTATCGTCAATGCTATCTACGTCAAACGCGATGTGATCGATGTGGCCGTCTTTTCTGGTACGAATTTCTTCTAGCTGCGCTTCTGGCATTTGGTATAGCTCGAGGATTATTTCGCCCCGGCGCATCATTGCGACCGCGCCGCGGCCGCCTTGGTAGTCGAAGGCTGAAGCCATGACGTTGGCGAAGCCCAGCTTTTGGTAGAAGGCTTCCGAGGCCTTCAGGTTGGTTACTGGCAGGCCCACGTGTTGGATGTGATTGAGCTTTAGGTTCACGCTATTCTTTCGCCAGACTAATGCGCGAGTTGTGCTTCCATGTCTTCCAGGGCGATGCCTTTCGTTTCCGGCATCATGAACATCACGTACAACAGTTGCAAGACCATCATGGCAGTGAAAAAGGCAAAGACGGGTGCGCCCCCGAAGCGCGCAGACATATAAGGAAAGATATTGGCGATGATGGCCGCGAAGACCCAATGGGTTAAGGAGCCCAGGGACTGGCCGGAGGCGCGAACTTCGTTGGGAAAGATTTCGCCGATGAAGACCCAAATGACTGCGCCCTGTCCTACAGCGTGCGACGCGATGAACGCGAATACGAGGATCGTCATCCCGGTGAATGAATTGTTGTGGAAGGCCAGGGCGATCAGGCTGAGCGAGATGATGTAGCCAAAGGATCCGATGTACATCAGAACACGGCGGCCAAAGCGGTCGATCAGGGAAAGGCCCAGCATCGTGAATACCAGATTCACCAAGCCGATGCCCGCCGTCGAGAGTAATGCGCTGGATTTGCTCAGGCCCGTCATTCCGAAAATGCGCGGAGCATAGTAAATGATGGCGTTAATGCCGGAGACCTGGTTGAAGAACGCGAGCAAGAAGGCCAGCAGAATGGGCCACGCGTAGTGGCTCGAAAGGAATGCCTTGCTTGGATTGCCTTGGGCCCGATCCCTGGAGGCCAGGATCGAAGCTAAGGTCGCGTCGGCAGCAGGAGGGTCGATCTCGCTCAAAACACGCCTTGCTCCGGCCACGTCTCCCTTCTTCAATGCCAACCATCGCGGGCTCTCGGAAATCAAGAGGGTAAGTAGGGTAAAGATCAGAGACGGTATCGCTACGATGCCGAGCATCCAGCGCCAATCGTTTGGGCTATCCGACCTTTGCAAGAGGTAGTTGGAAACATAGGCGATCAGGATGCCGAAGACAATGTTGAATTGGAACAGAGCGACGAGGAACCCCCGCTTCGCCGGCGGCGCGATTTCGGAGATGTAGAGCGGCGAGACAACGGAAGAGGCCCCGATGCAGAGCCCGCCTAGCAAGCGGAACACCATGAAAACGTAAACGCCCTGCGACAAGGCCGAGCCCAGCGACGAGATGAGAAACAACGCTCCCACCCAGAACAAGCTCTTCTTGCGGCCCAGCCTGTCGGCGAAGAACCCTCCGAACGCTGCTCCGACGACTGTGCCGTACAGCGCCATTGATACAGCTAGTCCATGCGTGATGTTGTCGAGGTTCCAGAGCTTCTGGATGGTCTGTTCCGCGCCAGAAATTACGGCGGTATCGAGTCCGAAGAGGAAACCGCTAAGGGCTACGGTTAACGACCAAAGAAGGAGTTTGTGCTTATTCATAGACTGCGCGTTTCTCAGCTTTCCAGATAGGTTACCGCTGAGAATAGTAATGGCATTGCGAGTTTGCTGCCAGAGAAAAGCGAGTGGCTCTGGTCGCGCGGATGCAGGCGCTCAGAACGCGGCTTGCCGGAAGGCGTTTGGGCTATGCGGGGAGAAATGGTTGGGCGGTGTGGTGGATTGAAGGGCGTGGGGATTCTTCGCTTCGCTCAAGAATGACAGTCCTCTCCTTTATTGTAATGACAGCTTTTTTTGTTGCGGGTGTGAGGCGCTAGGCGGGAAGCAGGCCGATTTGCACCAGTCCCGCCGGTGGCGGCACGGCCAGCCCTCGGCGCTTCATATTTTCGGATGGGATGCCGGTGCGATAAAAAGACTTCTCGCAATCCGCTGTCGATGGACCGCGCATATCGCCTTCCATGTACGCCAGCCCCGGGCAACGCGAACAGGTGCCGACATGGCCGCAGCCTGAGCAGGTGGTCAGGTCGCGCGCACGAATGCTGCGCACCTCGTGAAATTGAGGAGCGTTCCGCCAGATATCTTCAAACGCCTGCTCTCGCAAATTTCCGCACACAATAGGAAACTGCACACAAGGAAAGACCTCGGCGTAAGGCGTGATATAGCAAGAGGTGTGCCCTGCGCTGCATGGGTAGCCGTCCATAATGTCCTCGCCCGGCACGGGAGGCGGCGCGCAATAGGCCGCCACATCGCCCACCAACGACTCGTCGCGAAACACCGTGGGCAGTGACTCGC
>Ga0137418_10002287_pt1 | contig 17553 bp, 20 predicted proteins | sample CZODoug3_1_2_16f_FD_122242 | JGI IMG/M metagenome (GOLD analysis project Ga0137418, IMG submission 122242) | Vadose zone soil fungal communities from Angelo Coast Range Reserve, California, USA - CZODoug3_1_2_16fungal (Hybrid Assembly) | ecosystem: Environmental > Terrestrial > Soil > Vadose... | reverse complement strand
CTCCCCCGCAAGGGGGGAGGGAGAAGGAAAGAGCGTGCTCTGAAAAACGTTCGCGGCTCATTGTGGGGCTCCCGGCGCGGCTTCGGCCAGCGTCTTTTGCATCGTGGTATTGGCCAGCCATTCACCATTCATGGTGACGGTGTTGCGCTGTTTGGCGACGTAACCGCGCTTTTGAAAGAACTCCTGCGCGTTGTCGCTGACGTCAGCCGTGAGACTCTTGGCGCCGCGGGCCCCGGCCAGCTTTTCCAGGGCATCGCACAGCATCGCGCCGACGCCCTGCCCCGCCACGCTGACCTTCAACGACTCGGGCCGGTTCAATGTGATCAGCGAAACCGCGCCACGCGCTTCTAATTGAATGGTTTCAAAACTCATAATTGTAGGGCCAAGCGCAGTTCTTTGCTGGCGAGCGTTAAGGGTCAACGCTTTCTCTTATTCCTGTCTTCCGCAAGGCAGCGATCCGGCTTAAGTCAGTTGAAGTTTGACGCTAGGTTCTTTGCGCAGCGCGATTCGCGCTAAAGCACTCGCCGCAGAGAACGGGACGTCCACTCGAAGGCTTGAAAGGAACGGTGTCCTGCTTACCACATTGATCGCAAGTGATTTCAAACCTTTCACGTTCCCCGCCACCTCCTCTTGAAGCGCCAAAGTTTGAACGGCGCGCGTCCCGGCAGGGCTTGCAGCGTTTTGGATGAGTCAGGTTTCGTTCCTGATAGTATTCCTGCTCACGTTCCGTAAAAGGAAAAGTGTTTCCACATTCAGCGCAAGTGATCTCGATGTCTGGCATATGGCTGATTCTCCCACGAGTGCGGGACCTCGAACGTTCCACACTCTTCACTTCGAAATTCGCGGCGAACTATCCTGTTTTGTTTTCCCTTGGCCTGCGTTCAGGATGAAGTTGCCAGCGAATGGGTCAGATCTTCGCTTGCGGTCGCCAGAATTCCGAAACGGTCAAGTGGGGTTGAGTTTACTCCAGTGAGCCGAATGGTTCAATAAAATCGGAGGAGGCGTGTGGTCACACCGCGATATTTTCTAACGCTAGAATGCGTGCGTTACCACGTGGCATCAGGATGATTGAAGTTCAGCTACATGGCGGCGCACAGTTTCGCCCAGCGTTTGTAGGTTGTAGCCACCTTCGAGGCAGGACACAACGCGGCCCTGACAGGCGGTTGCGGCCCATTGCTTCACTGCTTTGGTGAACGAAACAAAATCTTCATCCTCCAGCAGCAGTTGCCCCAGCGGATCTCCTTTGTGCGAATCAAAGCCGGCGGAAATCATTAGTAGATCCGGTTTGAATTTAGTGCTGATGTCTTCCAGCGCCGCTTCAAACATACGCTTCTGCTCCATGGCTGGCGTGTGCGCGCGCAAAGGTACGTTCAAAGTGTAGCCGGCGCCGCGCGCAATGCCGGTTTCACCGCGCGAGCCGGTGCCGGGATACCAGGGATACTGATGTGTTGAAAAAAAGAAGACACTCGGATCGTCATAGAAAATGCCCTGCGTGCCGTTTCCATGATGCACGTCCCAATCGATAACAGCCACGCGCTCAATTTCCGGATAATGGTTTTGCGCATAGCGAGCGGCAACCGCAACGTTGTTGAAGAGACAAAAACCCATCGCTCGCTCGGAGGTCGCGTGATGGCCCGGCGGCCGTACCGGCACAAATGCATTCGCGGCCTTTCCCTGCATGATGAGATCGATCGCTTCACAGGCCGCACCCGTACCACGCAAAGCAGCCTCAAGAGAACACATTGAAACGACGGTGTCCGCATCGAGATAGCCTGTGCCATCGCTGACCACCCGTTCGATCTGCTTATAAAGCTGTGGTGTATGACACGCCTGAACGTCTCCCTTGGGCGCCTTGCGTGCGTCCACTTCGAGCAGCGTCGCCCAGAGCTGTGCATCGTTACGGAGCGCTTTCATCACTACGCTGTAACGCGAAGGCGACTCCGGATGTCCTGGTCCAGAATCGTGCTCGTGGAATGAAGAATGATGGACGATTGCGGTGGTCACACTTGGTGAATCGTAAAGCGTAAATCGTAGAAAGACCGTGAATCGTAAATCGTAAATCGTGAATAGTAAAACCCGACGGCCCTTAATCAAGCCGATTTACCATTGCACACTTCTATTTACGATTTACGATTCACGATTTACCGCCCCCGATGTGTCTTGAATCTCAGCAACGGGCCGCGCCTTAAGACTTAAAAGCGTACGCGTCATTTCTTCACAGTTATGCGCCATTCAAAATTCCGCCGAAAATGTGCGTATTTCTTTGATTTTCTTGCGCATTCATTATGACCGAACCTCGCTCAAGGTCAGGAATACAGATTGCTCCTATCCTTTCGAGTTCTCGACGTACTCTCCCAAACATTTTTGATGAGCAAACACGAGGAGATGGAATCAATGAAAAAATTTACGGTCATTCTTCTAAGTTTACTAATTCTGGTCGCGACCATCGTTCCGTCATACGGACAGACACGACGTCGTTCACACTTTGGACGTAAGGCGAGAACGGCGGCAATCGTCGCAGGCGGCGCCGGTGCGGGCGCACTTATCGGTGGCAAGAAAGGCGCGGCTATCGGCGCTGGCGGCGCCGGCCTCTACGCCTTTAATCGTGGCGCGGCGCGCAGACACTTCAAACATAGCACGCGCACTGCCGGCACAGTTGCGAGTGGCACCGCCCTCGGTGCCGGCGTAGGCGCCGCCGCTGGGCATGGCAAAGGCGCAGCCATCGGCGCGGCAGTTGGTGCAGGCAGCTCGTATCTATATTCACGCAGCCGGCGAGCACGGCGCCGTTACTAACAATGAGATCTAAACGGAATCAGGAAGTACCCGGGTAAACTGACATTTGTTTACCCGGTTTTCAAAATCACTGACGAGTAAATACGAAACAGGAGAAATTCAAATGGCATACGACGATGAACAAGCGCGAAGAAGCAGGGTCGTGGTTGAAACACCCAATTCCAGGCGCGAAGTTACGCAAACGGAATCTGTTCGCAATGATCGCGGCGGCATTTCCGGTGCAACCGTAGGAATAATCGTGGTGGTAGCAATCGCGCTGATAACGATCGTCGTTCTGTTTCTCATGAACGGACAATCGACTGACACCACTAATACGAACCTGGCAGAGCAACAGCCGGCGGCACAACAACCGGTGATCGTTCAGCAGCCCGCGCAACAGCAACAACCGCCAGTTATCATTCAACAGCCGGCGCCGGCCGCGCAGCCCCCAGTGGTTATTAACCAACCGGCGCCGGCCGGCGGTTCAGCCCCGGTTAACAATTCAAACGACGGCGCGGTGCAGACGGCCATCGACAAGAAGATTAGCGATGATCCTAATCTCTCGAGCCTGGGGATTACGGCTACTGTGCTGGACGGCAAGGTAACGGTAACCGGGACTGTAAAGAGCGAAGCGCTAAAGTCTCAGATTGACAGAATGCTGCGAACAATCAAGGGCGTTAAGCAGGTTGATAATCAGATTGTGGTGATGAGCTAAGGGAAGAGTGCTGAGTACTGAGTGCTGAGTACTGAGCAAGAAAGAAAAAGAGCGTCGCGCTCCTTCCAGGGACTGCGGCGCTCTCTTTTTGCATTCTAGGGGACCAGAACTCGGCACTGGCATTCAGAACTCAGAACTTGGTACTCATAACTCAGCACTCAGTACTCCGTACTCAGCACTCAGTACTCCGTACTCAGCACTTTCTTTAGTACCCTTCGGTATGCTGTCGCAACCAATCGTCAAGCTCTTCTTCCGTAGGGTCGCGACCGAGGTCCTGACGCAGTCGCTGATGCAAAAATTCATGCTCAGCACGGGCAGTATCATTTAATCCGGTCGACTCTTTGTCGGTGGCCTTGTCGTTTTCAGAACTCATAAACTCGAATCTCCGCTGTTTCGACTGAAGTTTCGATTGTAAGGTTCGCTTCCTCACCTGTCACCACCAGGCGCCGCTGAGCGCCGCTGGCAAAAAAGTTCACTGCAGTTATTACACATTCGATCCGGGGCTGTACCAAATATCGCAGACCTTCAGCATGCAACTTGTGCGTTAGCAACGCGTCGATGTCGGCCCGAATCTCGCTGCGCGTTTCGTCGTTCACCTCGAGCTCAGCAGTCGCGACTGGATGCGGCAGTAATCCCATTTCGCCGTCAACGAACATGCTCCAGACAAATCCAATGTCAAGCAACAGGTAAAGCGTCTCGTCAAATGAAAAGTAACCGAGCACAGTCGAGCCCTTGACGTGCGCAATCACGTGGTCCTGGTGCGTATTCGTTTCTTTTGCTACCCAGTCTTCGCTCATGCTCGCTCTGAACTTTCATAGTTGAGCAACGCTTTCGCTTTCACAGCGGCAATGCCTGCCGAAAGCAACGATCCGACGCCGCCAATGACCACCGACAGCGGCGCGCCAATGATAGATGCGACCACGCCGGCTTCAACCTCGCCGAGTTGTGGGCCGCCCATGAAGAAGACCATGTTGATGGAAGTCATGCGTCCGCGCAAATGATTCGGCGTCGCCAGTTGACGAATGGTTTGTCGCAGCACAGTGCTGACCGTATCCGCAGCGCCGGTAATAGCCAGCATCAGAAGTGAGAACCAAAAGGCGCGCGAAATCCCAAACGCAACGGTCGCCAGTCCAAAGATCGCAACCGCCCAAATGACAATGCTTCCCTGGCGGCGAAACCCACCGGCGCGCGCGATCAGCAGCGCTGTTACAACTGAGCCAACGGCCGGCGCCGCAGCCAATAGACCAACACCGCGCGCGCCAACGTGCAGAATCTCAGCGGCAAAGATCGGCAGCAATGCGGTCGCAGATGCAAAAAACGTCGCCGCAAAATCAAGCGTCATGGTTTGCACAATGACGGGTGTGCGCCAGACAAAAGCCAAACCTTCTTTCAAAGCCGCATAGCTAACGCGGTTCGCTTGTTCATTCGCTTCGGTTATCCGCCCGCTGGTGTGCATTGCTGCGAGAGCAGCGATGACGGCGACAAAAGAGATGGCGTTGATCCCATAGACGGCGGCTGGTCCATGACTGGCGAGTAGAAACCCGCCAATTGCCGGTCCGGCGATCAGGGCTACGTTGAAAACCATCAAACCGAGGCTGACCGCATTGGGAAAGTCTTTTGCCGGCACCAGTGTGGGCATCAGCGCCTGTCGCGCGGGAATGTCGAAAGCCGTAGCGCCTGACGCCGCTGCGGTCAATAGATAGATGGGCCAGACGCTTTGCAATCCTGCCAGTGTCACGAACGCGAGTGCAGCAGCGCTAACGAGCATTACTGTCTGCGTCGCGATCATCAGCCGCCGCCGGTCCATAGCATCGGCGACCACGCCACCCATCAGCGAACAAAGAATAATGGGGACGCCCTTGAAGAATCCCACCATACCGAGCGCAAACGCCGATTTTGTCAGCAGGTAAACGTGCCAGTTAATTGCTACCGACTGCATCTGCGAGCCGGTTACGGAAACGATTTGTCCCATCCATAGCAAACGGAAATCGCGATGACGAAGGGCTGAAAAAGATGACTGAGAGTTTTTGCCGGCGGTGTGTTTGGTGGGAAGTGAATCAGGATCTGGCGCGGCCACAGCAGATAAGGTTACATGTTTGCGCGCGCCTGCTCAAATCTATTCGACGTAGTGTTGCGCCAGTTGCGTTTGCAGTTGATCGGGCACCGACTTCCAACTGGCTAAACAAAGTTCGTGCGTAGCAAAGTCGGAAAGGTGCATGCGCAAGACCCGCCAATGTTTTCTCGCCGCTTCATAACTCCAGCGATAAATTGGTCCATTGCCGCGCCTGCTGTAAAAAAGCTCGACATCGCTTGCCGTTTTGTCTACGAGTTGTGTGTAGACGCGGATTCCATTCGTTGCTGCCATTTGTTTTTCCCGGACGCTACCTGCACAAAAGCTTCTTTACAAACTGACGATCGCTGGGCGGTCTTTGCGACCAAGTTCCAGAACGCCTCGCACCAACTCCGGTTCGACATCATCGTGCATTGCAGAGCCATCACTATTCACTTTTGTAAAATGAACCAGCCCTCTTTTCACTTCTTCAAGGGCAATGCTTGTATTGCGGCGCCTTCCCTTGTTGGTTTCAATGCGCGGCTTTGAACCATGCAGCAGTTGTTTTGCTCGCAAACCAGCGACGATGATCAAGCGAAATCGTGAATCGATTCCGGGCCAGCTGCCCTCGTTTGCAACACCAGTTAAAGACTTATTATCTGTTTTTTTAGTGCCAGCCATTTAGTTTCTTTCTCGATCCTTCGAATCGTTGTCGGCCCTGCTGGACATCCTTTTTAGCTAGAGCAGCAGTTTAGCGCCGATTAAGAGAGTGCCGAGGGCGAATCCGGCCATCACCACCAGCTGCAGCCAGTTCATTGCCGACTTTTTGCAGTTCGAACAACGTATCTTCCAGAAGGGTAAAATTCTTCCACAATGATCACACGAAGAAATCATCAGAGCAGTCTTTCTAGGTAGCAGTCGTATTACCGTTCCGCATCAGGCCCGCCAGTTCCTGATGATCCAACGCACGTGCACGGCTCAGTTTCATTAACGGATCCTCAACCAGCCAAAAACAAGCTTTCCCGCCATCCGTTGTCGTCAGATTTTTGAAGGCTATTTCATCAAGTAACACGGGCCTGAAGCATTCCATGCCCGTTTCGCGCGAACGCGCGACCATCGCAGCGCCGCTGTCATGAAAAACAGGCACGCGAAAGCGTCCATGATCGTCCAGCGCAAACCAGTCGCCATTGGCGCGCTGCATTGCAAACAAAGTGCTCACTGCAAATCCGCCTTGTGCGATAAATGCGCCGGGGTGGGCGCGAACGTAATGTGTAAATCGTCATCGGTGTCGTGGCGCAGAAAAATTGAGAACACCAGAAAGGCCATCAGACAGGCAAACACAGCCATCACGATCGCCAACAACAAGTGCATCGTTCCGCCCTCGACGTTCAGCAGTCCGTTGGCATCTTTGAAAGTGACGTATGCGTAAAACTGCCAGATCGCGATAGCGGCCACCACCACCAGGCCGGCAATCGATCCCACTACGTTTTTTAGATTTTTTGCTGCGTAGCTCATTTGGTTACCTCGATGCCCTGCGAATTCCTGAAACTGCTTTAGTCGTGTCTCTGCTGCGACCACGCCTTAAAACTGCGCTGATGAGACCTGCGTGCGAAAGATCGCCGTGCGGAGGCGGACCCGAAATTCTCAGCAACCGTGCCGAGCGTAAGGCTGCGATCGTCAGCCTGGGCTGCCACCTTCCAGCCATTGATAAAGCTCCAGCGCGAAGCGTCAAGCGACGCAGACATGCTCGGTTTCGCCGGCACACTACTGAAGATCGGAATCATTGCTGTCGCGGCCGGCCTCTTTGAATACTCATTTCTGAAACGCTGCAGCACAAACCATGAAGTGATGGCCAAACTTTCAAGCACCGTGATTGCCAGGACAATTCTCATAAGATGCCTCTGTCCTAAACAAAAAAGAGCTTGGATTCCTTGACCCTCGACACATGGCTGCGAAAGCTGAGCAGCGCGTCTGCTTCGTTTTCATAAACATCGAATATGGTGAGCAGTTTCGTCACCGTCATCAATTCACGAAGCGTCTCTGTCAAATGCACCAGCTTGATCTCACCACCTTTATTGAACACCGTGATGTGACTCGAAATAAGTTCACCAAGCCCGCTCGAATCGATGTGCGTAACGCCCGCAAGATTCAAGAGAATCAGGAGCTTATCTTCCTGAACCAACGACCGAAACGACTTATGCAAAGCCACCGTGGCGCCACCGACTCGGACTCTGCCTTTTAGATCCAACACAGTCACATCGCCGGCCTGGCGCTCTTTGATATAAAGATTAATCACCGATCCTCGGATTGTTTGGGCTGTGAATTCAGGTGGTCTGGGAAATTCCAGAGAAGCTGAGAAAGGAGCAAGCGGACTCGATTCCTGTAAAGCTTACGGCATCGAGCTATATGTGTCAACTGTGGAATATATCTCGTATGGACAATATCTTTCATATGTGGTAAATATGTTTTCATTCATGCGAGGACAACATCATGATTGAGATCAGAGTGAACGAGTTGCTGGGTGGTCACGGGAAGACCTTTTATTGGCTCGCCAAAGAAACGGGTATTAGTCATACCACGCTTTGGCGTCTGAAAAAGGGCAAGGCTCTCGGGATCAATTTCGACACGCTCGAAAAACTTTGTGACGCGCTTAAGTGTCAAACGGGTGAGGTGCTCGCGCTGGCGGATGGGAAGAAGGGCGACAAGAATCGACAAACCAGAAAGAAGAAAAAATGATTGGCACCGCTGAAAAACCTTTTACAATTAGATTTGTTGGGACTGAGTCGGATGTTCTTTTGGAGTTGACCAACGCCACCGACCACGCACTTAAGGGTGTCGAGGTTTTGACAGTTTTCTTGAAAGACGAGGAAACTCCGGGCGGCGGCCCTTCGCAAGCTCATATCAAGTTCGAGGCACTCAGTCAGGTGCGGCCAAAAGAGAACGTCGTTCTCTCTCACAAGACCTGGATTAACGGGAAAATAGTTGCCGCCGCTCACGATCAATTGCAGCGACTGAGAGTGGTAGCCGGCGCGGTCAGGCCTTACGTGCTCGACATTTCGTGGCAGGATCCGGAAGGCAAGGCCCGTTTTCAACGAATACCAGTCGGCCACTAAAAAAGGAAACTGCGTCGGCATTTAAGCCGGTGATCATCCTTCATGAAAGAAGTGAGTATTGAGAGTTTGTGAATTCTGTTTGCAATTCCGGGAAGACGGCACTTGTTTTCTTGGACTACCACTTCCAAAGACCATGACTTGTCGGGAGTTTGATCCGGCATTGGAGAAATTTTGCTCTGACCGGAAAGACTTCGTGGATCCAAAGCAGATTTTGCAGATGGCCACCTTCTTTGGGGTCAAGGGTCCGGAATTAAAGAAGGTCAAGAAGATGGCCGCACAAGAAGAGAGCGCTTCCCTCTAAAGATCACCACTCTAAGACTCAACACGGATCCCGCAAGAACCCAGCCTTAAACTCAGCCAGTTACTCTCCCGTAGATCCGTGCTTTAGTGATCAGTTCCCGATTGTAATCCTAGTTTCCGTTCAGCCCGTCGTAATATCCATTCTCATAGCCCGCACGATAGTAACGTTGATACAGGCCGCGATCTCCGAGCCTTGAGTTGTAGTCAGTCGTGGCGTTCTGGTAGGCGCGATTGTTGCGAAAGTCGTTATTGCGATTCCGGTTACGATCATTACGGCCTTCCTTGATGCCTTCGTTGTAGCCGGCGTTTAGAGCCGTTTGGCGCAGGTCATTAGAACCGCCGTAGTTGTCGTAGCCACCCCAGTTGCGGCCGTGGCGATTCGGATCATTGTTCCAATCTCTATTATCGTTGCGGTTCCAAGCGCGGTTGCGATTGTTGTCGTAGCCGAAGCCTTGCGGGTTTAAGCCATCGTTGAATCCGGTTTGGTAAGCCTCACGAAAATAGCGGCGATACAATTCCCGATCACCCAATCTTGAACTGTAATCCTTCGTGGCTTTCCGGTAAGCGCTCTGGTTTTGGAAGTCGGAATACCTGTTCTTCTGCCGGGCCGTGGTACCGTCCTTCAGCCCCTCGTTGTAGCCCGCGTTCAGCGCTGTCTGACGCAAATCAAACGAGCCGCCATAGTTGCCATAGTTATCCCAGTTACGCCCGCGGCGATTTTGATTTCGGTAGCGGTCATCTTGCGGATATTGATTACGGTAGCGATCATCCTGGGCCTGCGCCGTCAGGTTAAGACCGGCGCCGGCAAACAACATCAGGAACGCAAACATTCCCGCGCCTATCCATCTCTGTGTACGATTTGTTTTCATAAAACTCTCCTATGCTCGGTAGCGAGCAACTGTCGTGCCTTGTAGAGATCATAAGAGATATCAAGCAAAAACGGCCCGCGTTGCCGAAACGTTATTCATTCAGTGTACGCTTCATTCAACTTCCGAAAGTGATAGCCCATAGCCGCCAGCCGCATCGAGGCGGCGAACTGTGCGCGATTTTTCGCTATTGCGGTGGCCAAAAAGCGCCAGAATTCTCTGCGCTCGCGATCCAGGACGCCTAACTTAAAGGTGAGCCGCATAAACGACGCGAGGTCTCGAATAAGGTGAACCTGTTTTGGATCCCAACTGGGCACAGGCGTTCGTTTCAACGAATCAAGCGCGCGCTGGTAATACTCTTTTGGGTTGTAAATGGTGCGCATTATCGATTGATAACCCGAAATGAGGCGCGCCGCATCCATTTTCGGCACGAAGTTTAGGGAGCAATTGGTGTTGTTGCCCGTGCTTTCGCCAAGCAGGCGTCCCTCCTTTTCCAACCGGCGCCAAAGCTGGGTGTCGGGCAGCGCGGTGAGCAATCCAACCATGGCCAGTGGAATGGCGCTCTCGCGAATGAAATTGATTTGGCGTTCAAAGATGTCGTCCGGATCGTTATCAAAACCCACGATGAAACCCGCCATTACTTCCATCCCGTGATTTTGAATCTTCCTGACTGACTCAAGCAGGTTCCCGCGGTTCTGAGATTTCTGCGCTTCTTTCAGACTTGCTTCCGCGGGCGTTTCAATTCCCAGAAACACGCGCGTGAAACCGGCGCGTTGCATATTGCTGAGCAGCTCATTGTCGTCGGCGAGATTGACGCTTGCTTCTGTCAACAGTTCGAACGGATGTCCGTTCTTTTCCTGCCAGGCCACCAAATCAGGTAGAAGACGCCTGACATTTTTCTTGTTACCGATAAAGTTGTCGTCAACGATGAACACAGTACCGCGCCAACCAAGCTGCAAGAGCGCATCAAGCTCGGCAATTATCTGTTGATTGCTTTTTGTGCGCGGAACGCGCCCGTAAATTTCGATGATGTCGCAGAACTCGCAATTGAAGGGGCAGCCGCGTGAATATTGCACAGACATCGAGCTGTAGCGTTTGAGATCCGCGAGATGAAAGTCAGCAACCGGAGTGATCGAAAGCGGTGGCCGTTCGGCCGCCTGATACGAACTCCTGGCATTTCCCTTCTCCAGGTCTTCGATGAACTGAGGCAGAGTTGTTTCAGCTTCGCCAAGAAAAATGTGATCAACGTCGGGCAGATCTTCAATTGTGGTAGTCACATAGGGACCACCAAGCGCAACGCGTTTTCCCAACGCTTTACAACGACGCACGACTGCATGCACCGATTCTTTCTGCACCAGCATGCCCGTAACAAAAACCATGTCCGCCCATTGAATATCAGAAGCTTTGAGCGCGCGCACATTCAAATCGACCAGGCGGCGTTCCCACGGCTTCGGCAACAGCGCCGACACAGTCAGCAGCCCCAGCGGTGGAAATGCGCATCGCTTGCGTTCAAAGGGCAATGCATGGCGAAAACTCCAGTAGGTATCAGGAAACTCCGGATTGACTAATAGGACCTTCACGTTCACCTCCCGCTGCGCAGTGAAGGAATCACTGACTTTCGTTAAATGGCGGAAGGCTCATCCTAATCTCAAACTGTCGGGCTGGAGGTAATAGTTACGTAACAATTGAAACTGCGTAACATTGGCGGCAGTTTTGCAACACACAAATTCCATAATTGGTTTGTGCCTATTTGAATGCAAAATCGCGCAGGATTAACAAAAGAATTCAGCGCAGTCGATGACGATCCTTCGCCACTGACTGCGCTGAATCCTTTAGCGACATGCGGCTCCCGACAAAGCCGTATGCCGATTCGTTGCTATCGCTTAACCGTGGGCGTCGCCACGGTCCATACCTGCACTGGTCCAAGACTCAAGTTTATCGTCTTGACTATGTAGGTTCCGGCTTGAGTTATCGGGGCGTTGATTACTGCCACGCCATTCACACTGTCAGCCGTTTGAAGCGCTACTCCCGATGGACTGATCAGCGCCAGTTTGATCGGCAGGTTCTCGGTTGATACCGCAACCAACGAGATTGCGGTTGCGTTTGTTCCTATGGGCAGGCTGTTCAGCAGTTGCTGGCCGGCGCTTAGGTTGTTGCTGCTGCTGGTTGTTGCGCCAGGGCCTGATGCCGGTTGGCTGTTTGAACTGGAGCTCTCCAAACAGAAGCCATCGACATAGACTGCGTCGCTCATGTTCTTAATCACCAGCGTGTGCGTTCCCGGCGCCAGGTTGGCAAATTCAATCTTCGATCCAAATACCGGATCCTTGATGCCACCAGACGTGCCGCTATAACTGACCGAGCGTGTCGCTCCGTCGAGCACTGCATCAGCAGTGCCGCCCTTGGTGCTGGTGCCGTAGTAGTAGGTCAGCTTGCCTGTCTTGCCCGCTGCCACGTTAAAGGTCAGGCTTGCCGAATGATCGGGAGACTTGCCGGTATGGAAGCGGAAGTGTCCGCCGCTGGCGTTTGCAGCATTGACCAAATGCCAACCATCGGAATAGCTAATGCGTGAATCGCTATCGTCGAGACACTCGGTCGTCGGCGGAGGTGGCGGCACGCAGACGGCCCAGTTAGCACCAGCAAAACCGTAATCAGGTGCACGCTCAACTGGCGTCACGAAGTAAACCGCCTTCTCGGTGGCGAACACCAGCGCATATGGCTCGATCACGGCCGGCAATGCATCGGCAGTGGTCACTGGAATGGTTGGATTGCCTAAAGCGCTGAGCGGCACGCTTACGGTTAGCGTTCCATTTGATCCGGTTGTGTAAGTGCCGGTAGCGGTAGTAGCGGTGCCGACGAAGGCGTTTCCTGCCTGGTCGAATTCGCCATAACTGTAGGTCACGCTTCCCGTGATGTCAGTCGCCACACGTGTGGAGAAGCCCTTGGTCGTGGTAGTCCCGTCAGCGTTCTTCTGCGCACGCGTCCAGATGACTTGGTAATTGGCGCCCAGCGTTCCTGCCGGAGGCGTCGTGGAAAAATCTTTCACTGTGAGCGAGGTTACGAGCGACTGCTTATCTGGACTGAGAGCAAAAGAGATCTTGCTGATGTCTAGTTGATCCGCGCCGCCAACCGCCGGCAAGACCGGATTGTAGACGTCGCCGGTCGAGTCGATAGCAACATTGCCATCGCACGACATGCCTGCTGCCGGCGGCAGTGGCCGTGCCGGGGGTTCGGCAACTGGACCAGCAGGCGGATCGTAAGCCGCGAACATCCGCTTGCCGCCGGTCTGTCTCGCAATTACAGCCTTGGCAGTGTAATCGTTGCCTGCCGGTAGCCCGTAGGATCGGGTTCCCGTGATGCAGGCATTGCTAACGCAACCATCATCGTAACCAACGAGCACCCGACCCTCTTTGTCGATTTCGGCGCCAAAGAAGTCGAGCAGGTTGCGACAAAAAGGATTAGCTGAGCCGCATACCGGCCCACGCTGAATCGGATCATTGCGCGTGGCATTCTGCGTCCACCAGGTCTTGCCGCCATCGAAAGTAGTTGAGATATACAGATACCAGACACCAGCAAAACCGGGTTGGTCATAGTCCGCACCACTCGTAGTCGTGCCGAAGAACGCAACCGCCGCGCGATTGCCATCACCAGAAACGGCTGCATGGAAAAGACTATTGTTAATTCCTAGCTGCGCCCCCAGATCCTGATCGTCGCCCCAGCTCAATCCTTTGTCGTGAGAAACGGCGACACGCGAATGGCCGTCGCCAGCCTGGTACGCGAAATAAACCGTGCCATCAGAGCCGACCGCGACTGACGGATCGCGATCCGGCTTGGTAGTTGCCTGCTCGAGCGAGCGAATCTGCCAGGTTATGCCGTTGTCTTCAGAGACGATCAGCGCCGGCTTGCCCCCCGCGTGCACCAGCGTTGTTGGGTCACCGTGGCAGGATCTGTTGGGAACATATGCGGTACCGTCGGGACCAATCTTGATGTGTCCGTGCAATCCGCCACAGTCGGCTAGTGAATACATTGGCACCGCCGGACCAAACGTCCTGCCGCCATCAAGACTGATCGAACAAACTGCATCGGCGATCGATTGCGAACAATACCAAACACCGTTGGGATAGAGTGGATTTACTCCGGTCGGCAACGGCGCATGATATGGACCACCACCAATTGTCTGGTGGTCGATTCCCGAAGGGGCGCCTGAGCCTTCGCTCGGCGTAAAATTGCGGCCATCATCGTCGGTAAATTCCGCAGTAGAGCCGCCAGGTGTTTGGCCCAACTCCTGCGACACAAACGTGCGTCCGGTATGCGGATCGGTAAAGAGAATCGGGTCGCCGTAAACGCGTGGCGCAGTCGAAACCGTCAACGGCGCTTTTTCCCAGGTGATCTTCGCAGGGAAAGTTGTGTCGTTGAAGGTTGCGCGCAACATGTATGAAAGAAAGCCGCCAAAGTAAGTCACCGTACCGCCGTTGGGTATGCCACCATTGACTTGTTCGCTATTCCAGTTGATACCGATCGACGGCTCGCCGGCGGCGTCGGCAACTCCCGGAGGTGTCAGGTAGTTGTAGAACCTGGGTGTGCCTGCGGGTTCAGTGGATGGTGTTGGAGTGGGCGTTGGCGATGGTGGCGCGGGAACGCTCTCGACGCTGGCCGTAGCCACGTACTGATCTGCTGCTGTCGCGGTCCAATAGACAACGTGCACCGCAAACGTACCGGTGCCGATGTTTGACTTGGCCGGATTGAGGTCAGCGTCCTCTTTTAACAGGACGCCATTCGTTACGCCATTACCGGAATTCGCGACGACTGGTCCATTCAGGTCGCCTTTGTGAATGTAAAGATCGAAATCCTGCGCCGGTACCGTCCAGCCCAGATGAACGTGCACTTGTTTGTTTGCCGTCACCCAGTCAGCGGGCGTGCCTGCTATTGTTAGTATGAATGTGTCGCAGGTGACGCCCTCAACACACATATCCTCTGAAGTAACCAACCCACCGACAAGGTCGCCCGTCGCGCCGCCAGCCACGGCCGTACCCTGCCAGGTAATTGGCGATGAAGTCGTTGATATCGTTCCCGAAGTCGGGTTTGAAGCGTGCACGCTGGGCAACGCAACAAAGGCAACGCTTAACAAAGCCAGAACGAAAACCAAAGTAATCAACACGCCAAAGGAATTCAGCGCGCGACAGGAAATAAGTTTGGAAAATAGCGAAGCTGCCTGGGCCTTTTTGTTGTTTCTATTCATTGTATTAACGCGCCAGGTAGCTTGATTTCGTTTCGCATTCGATTTCATTTGTGACCAACTCCTTTGGAGCGGCGAAAAAAAAGGTGACACGGACGCGCCGGACGGCCGTGCCACAAAAGGTTAATCAGAAAGTGCCAAGCAATAATCCACGCTTCGCACTTTATATATAGGGGCTTGAGAAATTCTTGAGGCAGACTTGAGGCGGCGAGCCACTATTGGAAATCGACCAGACATTGAGGAAAACGCATTCAAAGATCACCCTTTTGCAAAGAATTGGTCGCAGCTTTGAACACAAAAAAGGCGTCTGCGCTGGCGCAAACGCCCTTCACCAAAAAATGAACATCGCTGGTTAATAGCGGCGGCGATGTCGTCGTCTCCGTATTTTGTAAGTATAGAGTGCGCCGCTGCCTGCGCCCACGCCAGCGCCGATTAGGGCGCCTTTCTTTCCACCAGCAAGACCGCCGATGCCGGCGCCTGCGACTGTCGTTCCGGCAACTGTTAGTTTGTCACGATGTTTCTGCCAAAAAGTCCGGTGACGACGAACCCGGCGTCTGGTTCTTGTTTGAGCCGAGGCAGCCGAGACAATCGGCTGTATTGACAAGACCGGCTCTATTAAGAAGACAAACGTCAACAACATCGCAACTATCGCCACCGTCCGCTTCATCTTCTGGAATGCAAGAGTAGTACTCATTCAGTTCCCCTTTCGAATCTCGATTCATTGTTAAGCGGGCAAGAAGCGTGCCCACGGAAAGCGACCAGCCAATGCCTTATTTAATCACTTGATTTTATCACTACGTACGCTTAGCGGTCAGCTTGGCTCAGGGTATGTAGCAAAAAAAAGCCCCCGGCAAAAATCCGCCGGAGGCCGTGAGAAGCAGTAAACCTGCTAATTAGTAACGCGAACCACCACCGAAACCACCACCGCCACCGCCGTTGCGATTTTCGCGGGGCTTGGCTTCGTTGACCTTCAGCGTGCGCCCGGCCAATTCTGTGCCGTTAAACTGCGCAATCGCTGCGTCGCCTTCTTCCTTGGTCTGCATCTCGACGAAGCCGAAGCCGCGTGAGCGACCGGTTTCGCGATCTTCGATCAAAGAGACGCTTTGGACCGTGCCCGCTTTCGCGAACAGTGTTTCGAGGTCATTGCTCGACGTTTCAAACGCGAGGTTACCAACATAAAGTTTTGTAGACATTTTTCTTTTTACCTTTTCCCTTTTGGGAACAGAAGCCACTGAATCCAGCCGATGCATTTTCGTTGGGGGCGACAGATTTGAGAGTCAGTTTGCCGATCGCGGCAAGTGACTCTATTCATTTCCGGCGGACCGCCTCAGACTGATAGATAGACACTTTGGAACTTCTTGAACTTGAGCTTGTTAAATTTATCAGGTGATCTGGAAAGTGCCAGAGGAGCTGAGAGCGGAGTAAGCTGAACTCGGTTCGACACCCACCTTACCCGAACACTCCCCATATGTCAAATGCAGGATATATTTTGCATCGGGAAATAGCGGGCTGTAGCCGTTCCATTAGGGAGGGCGTGTCAGAACCACCTGCGTAAGCAGGTGGAGCCCAGAGTTCACCTGATCCTCGTTCTGGAGGAACTTAGCCGCGTTGGACGCTTTCCGTGCGGAAAGGCTCTGCCTTTCCGTCAGCGTGTTGATAGCGAAGGCTACGCCTAATGTCTCAGGCATAGCCTCCAAAAAACCGGAAGCGTTAGTCGGAAAGCCATTGGCTTTCCGCACGGAAGGCGGCGAAGCCGCTGCTGCGCTTTTGTTTGTTTTCAGCGCGGACCGGGGTTCTGTACTATTGTGTCCCACATGGATCAGGAACTCATGAGATTCGGACTGGCGGCATTTGTTACGCTGCTGGTGGTAGTTGATCCGCCGGGCGTGGTGCCTATCTACGTCGCGCTGACCAAGGATGAACAGCCAGCCCGCCGGCGCAAAATACTCGCGCGCGCCGTGCTGATCGCTTTTGGCGTAGCTTTATTTTTCCTGGTTGCCGGACGCGCCGTGCTTTCGTATCTCGGTGTGACGGTCCATGCGTTTTCAATCAGTGGTGGCATACTTCTTTTTGTCGCGGCGATGCCGATGTTGTTTGGACAGCGCGGCGGATTGCAGTCTCCGGAGCCAAAAGAAACGTCAGAAGCCCACGACATTGCGGTCTTCCCTCTGGCGATGCCACTGCTATCGGGCCCGGGAACAATTGCCACGATTCTCTTGTTGACTTCGCAGGGCGGCGGCGACATTCAAAAGTTGATGGCAATAGGAATTGCGATCGCGGCAGTCTTCCTGGTTGCTTTCGTCACATTGTATCTCGGCGCGCGCTTGATCAGATTGGTGGGTGAAGGTGGCGTCGACATCGCTACGCGCGTGATGGGGATCGTCCTCGCCGCCCTCGCGGTTCAATACGTCCTCAACGGCGTCACCGGGTATTACCACCTACTCCTCGGCCGCTGAACTCCTTCAGCGTAGGCGGTTTCCCCCAGACAAAATGAGAAATAGTTT
>Ga0137418_10002286_pt1 | contig 17562 bp, 22 predicted proteins | sample CZODoug3_1_2_16f_FD_122242 | JGI IMG/M metagenome (GOLD analysis project Ga0137418, IMG submission 122242) | Vadose zone soil fungal communities from Angelo Coast Range Reserve, California, USA - CZODoug3_1_2_16fungal (Hybrid Assembly) | ecosystem: Environmental > Terrestrial > Soil > Vadose... | reverse complement strand
GTTTGCTGGGTTGGATGACAGGTAATGCATTAATGACTAATATATCTACTCAACTAGTTTTCATGATCCTATGGCACCAGCCCATTCAGTGGAATTTACCGTACCACACGGGCCACCCAGCTTGACAAAAAGCCTATCCACACGGGCCACCCAAGCTCCGGCCGAGACGTTATTGTAGCTGTGTAGCACGGAAGAGCCGGATTGACTGACATATCCGTGTGATACAGGCTGGCCGGATCAATTGCATATCCGTAAAATGCAGGTTGGCCAGTGTAGTTGCCCCAAATCGGTTCTCCGTGTCGTACGGGTTGGCCAATGCAGTTGACCCAGATCATTGCTCCGCGCCATACAGGTCGGCCAATGTAGTTCTCAAATCATTTCTCCGTGCCATACAGGTTGGCCAATGTAGTTGGCCCAAATCATTGCTCCGTGCCATACAGGTTGGCCGGATCCGATACCTATCCGTGCCATACAGGTCGGCCAATGCAGTTGGCCCACATCATTGCTCTGTGCCATACAGGTTGGCCAATGCAGTTGGCCCAATCATTTCTCCGTGCCATACAGGTTGGCCGAATTCGATACCTATCCGTGCCATACGGGTTGGCCGGATACGATCCTATCCGTGTCATACAGGTCGGCCAATGCACTTGGACCAAATCATTCCCCCGTGCCATACAGGTTGGCCGGATCCGATACCTATCCGTGCCATACAGGTCGGCCAATGCAGTTGGCCCAAATCATTGCTCCGTGCCATACAGGTTGGCCGGATCCGATACCTATCCGTGTCATACAGGTCGGCCAATGCACTTGGCCCAAATCATTCCCCCGTGCCATACAGGTTGGCCGGATCCGATACCTATCCGTGCCATACAGGTCGGCCAATGCAGTTGGCCCAAATCATTGCTCCGTGCCATACAGGTTGGCCAAATTCGATACCTATCCGTGCCATACGGGTTGGCCGGATACGATCCTATCCGTGTCATACAGGTCGGCCAATGCAGTTGGCCCAAATCATTTCTCCGTGCCATACCGGTCGGCCGGATCCGATACTTATCCATGCCATACAGGTGGGCCAATGCAGTTGGCCCTAATAATTTCTCCGTGCCATACCGGTCGGCCGGATCCGATACTTATCCATGCATACAGGTCGGCCAATGTAGTTCTCTAATCATTGCTCCGTGCCATACGGGTTGGCCGGATCCGATACCTATCCGTGCCATACAGGTCGGCCAATGCAGTTGACCCAAATCATTCCCCCGTGCCATACAGGTTGGCCGGATCCGATACCTATCCGTGTCATACAGGTCGGCCAATGCACTTGGCCCGAATCATTTCTCCGTGGAATACGGGTTGGCCGGATACAATCCTATCGGCGTCATACAGGTTGGCCGGATCCGATACCTATCCTTGTCATACAGGTCAGCCAACCAAGTTGGCTCAAATCATTTCTCTGTGCCATACATGTCGGCCAATACAGTTTCCCCCAATCATTTCTCCCATGTCATACCAATTGCCTGAATGCACTACCTAAACCCTTTCTAAATGAACAATGCGGCGGCGATGAATTATTTGGCGGCGGCGAAACAATGTCGCGGTGAAGAATGCGGATGTCATTCCTGATTTCTTGTCTCCATTATATACCGTACACAATACATTTATCTTCCCTGGTAGACTATACCAACGAATGTAAGAAAACATATCTGCACCGTTGAATGGTATTACCGCCGCCGTATTGTTCACCGCCGTCGCATTGTTCCACCGCCGCTAATTTTGACTGTTACAGAGCGTAATGCTTGATGTCATTCCTGCTTTCCAATCTCCATTATGTACTGTACACAATGAATTTCTCTTCCCTGGTAGACTATACCAACGAATGTAAGAAAACATATCTACACCGTGGAATGGTATTACCGCTGCCATATTGTTCACCGCCGCCGCATTGTTCGCCGCCGCATTGTTAACTGTCATGGTGTGTAATTCTCGATCTCATTGATGTTTCTACCTGCATTATGAACTCTGCACAATAGAGTGAACGCCATTTCAACTAATGTTGGGTCAACCACCACATTGCTTCGCCGACGACGACATACTAATTCAGCCACGCCGCATTGTTTGCCACCGCTGCATTGTTTGCCGCCGCGCAATTGAGTCAACCCCGCGGCCTTCAATGTCATGCTGTGTAATTCTCCATGTCATTCATGTTTTTATACCTCCATTATGTTCAATGCACAATCGAGTGCGCCATTGAAAGTAATCCCCAATGATTTGCACCAATTCTTGCCCCACCATCGCAAAGCTTCACCGCCGCCTAACCGTTTCAGCCCCGGCGTCTTGTTCACCACCGCATTGTGTCACTGCCGCCACATTGTTTCACCCTCGCCGCATTGTTCATTATTCTGCCGCGTAATGCTCTATGTGATTCATTTTTTTCTCACCTTCATTATGTACTGTACACCATGGAAATGAACGCCATTACAACCCATACCAGATGATCCGCGCCATCGCATTCGGTTACCGCCGCCGCATTGTTTCCCTGCCGCTGCAACAACTTACGCCATTGTGTGGATCACATTGCTATACTCGCTGTCGGTAGGAAATCAACTGCTCAAAAAACCACCATCATCTCCTGCTTGACATGTCCATTTTCGTTGTCCTTGGGATGGACGTCGGGTCAAAATGTCCCAGTTGCATCAATTGTTTGTTCTTTGATGGCCAGGCTGTTGGCAGACCCAATTATACTCGGAGCATAAATGTTACAGAGTGGGACGGAGGAACCGTGCTTGAACACTTTCATTGCTTGTCGCAGTGATTATTCATGTGCAACGTATAAATCTTGGCCCCCTTTTGAGCCTTTGTCGAAGGAAGCCCTGAGCCAGGTTTGGAAAACCATCCTCAAATACTGCGGTTTAGCCGCCGCCGCCACGGCCACTCACGAGGATTGTTAGATTGGATTTGTCGGGCTACATCAAGCCCTTTGCTTTCCCAAATTGGAAGTGACACAACTCACACCAATCCGCTTCCTTCCACAATGCCTAAAGGTACTCTCAAGCCCCTTAAGTTCCCAAATTGGAAGTATATCATAAATGCTCAATGCCAATCTGTATATATAGCTCCTTCCGACGGCAACAATGCCAAGAAGAACCTGGGGGATTTCATGGGAAGGAGGAGAGCCATTAAGCCATCCAACTTCCAGCTTGGAGTTTCTCCCAAGAAACTGGATTTCATGAGCCCCAGGAGAGCCAGTAAGCCATCTTATGGTCCCTTCATTGGTTTCAAAATGAAACCTTTTTCTATCAGAGCCACCAGTTTCTCAACAGAAATCGGAACCTGCTGTCCCCTCGGCAAATGTTTTACGAGAACCATCGCCTGCCTACGAGACCGACCAGCCATGGGTGGCGGCGGCGTTGATTTCGGCAGCATCAGCCGGTACACTGGCGGCCGATCCATTTGGAGACCCAGCGCCGGATGACAACGCCTTCCGTTATGCGGCCTCCATGCATCGTTCCATGCAGGCCAATGTAGACACCGCACACGATGCGGCATATTTGGAGGCTGCCGGGGTTTGCATCGATGACCTTTCTGACAACGTCTATGGTAATCCAAACAACCAGACCAGTGCAGCATTGCAGATGATTGCAGCAGCAGCCAGACGGGTCAAACCCAACCGTCATGCTTTGGATAAGGTAGCTGGACCGTTATCAGATATGCGGTCATTCCCACAAAGGATAGCTCTCCCATTGAGAAAGGAAATGGAGGAAATTAAAGAGCAACAATATTTAGATGCACAGATTATCTATGAAACTGGGCGGTTGATGAGAGATTTAGAGGCGGGGGATGTATAATGAAAGGGTGTTTGTATTGAATATCAATATGGTGATATAATGAGATGATGTGACCTCGGTGTGAATGAGATCAAGAATTACACATGACAACAAACAATGCGGCGGCGAAAAATGCAGCGGCGGTGAACAATGCGGCGGCGGTGAACAATACGGCGGCGGTAATAGCATTCAACGGTGCAGATATGTTTGCTAAGATCCGTTGGTATAGTCTGCCAGGGAATAGAAATCCGTTGTGTTCAGTACATAATGGAAATGGGAAAGAGGGAATGAAATCAAGCATTACCCACCATAACATTCAAAATTAGCAGCGGCAAACAATGCGGCGGCGGTGAACAATACGGCGGCGGTAATACCATTCAACGGTGCAGATATGTTTTCTTACATTCGTTGGTAGAGTCTACCAGGGAAGAGAAATTCTTTGTGTACAGTACATAATGGAGATAGGAAAGCAGGAATGACATCAACATTACGCACCGTGACATTCAAAATTAGCGGGGCCCAACAATGTGGCGGCGGTGAACAATACGGCGGCGGTAATACCATTCAAGGTGCAGATATGTTTGCTATGATCCGTTAGTATAGTCTGCCAGGGAATAGAAATCCGTTGTGTTCAGTACATAATGGAGATGGGAAAGTGGGAATGAAATCAAGCATTACCCACCGTAACATTCAAAATCAGCGGCGGCGAACAATGCGGCGGCGGTGAACAATACGGCGGCGGTAATACCATTCAACGGTGCAGATATGTTTGCTAAGATCCGTTGGTAGAGTCTACCAGGGAATAGAAATCCATTGTGTCCAGTACATAATGGAAATAGGAAAGCAGGAATGACATCCAACATTAATCACCGTGACATTCAAAATTAGCGGCGCCGAACAATGCGGCGGCGGTGAACAATACGGCGGCGGTAATACCATTCAACGGTGCAGATATGTTTTCTTTCATCCATCGGTGTAGTCTACCAGGGAAGAACAATCTATTGTGTAGGGTACATAATGGAGATGGGGAAGCAAGAATGACATCAAGCATTACCCACCGTAACATTCAAAATCAGCGGCGGTGAACAATGCGGCGGCGGTAAACAATGAGCGGTTCACCATTGAAGGAAAGCCGGAATGACATCAAGCATTACACATTATAGCAGTCAAATTGAACAGCGGTGGAACAATGCGACGGCGGTGAACAATGCGGGGGCGATGAATAAATGCAATGGCACGGATCATCAGAGATTGGTTGCAATGGCGTTCACTGCCATAGTGTAAAGTACATAATGAAGGGAAGAAAGTATGAATGACATTGAGCATTACGCAGCAGAATAATCAACAAATGCGGCGACGGTGACACAATGCGGCGGCGGTGAGACAATGCGGCGGCGGTGAGACAATGCGGCGGCGGTGACCCAATGCGGCGGCGGTGACACAATGCGGCGGCGATGAATCAATGCGATGGCACGGATCATCAGAGATTGGTTGCAATGGCGTTCACTTCCATGGTTTACAGTACATAATGAAGGTAGGAACGTATGAATGACAATGAGCATTACGCAGCAGAATAATGAACAATGCGGCGACGGAACAATGCGGCGGCGGTGCACAAGACGGCGGCGGTAATACCATTCAACGGTGCAGATATGTTTTCTTACATTCTTTTGTATAGTTTACCAGGGAAGAGACATCTATTGTGTGCAGTCCATAATGGAGAAAGTAAAGCAGGAATGAAATCAAGCATTACATACTGTAACAGTCAAAATTAGCTGCTGTGACACAATGCGACGGCGGTGAATAATGTGGCGGCGGGTCAACAATTTGAGGAAAGCAAGAATGACATCCAGCATTACCCAGTGTAACCGTTAAAATAGCGGTGGTGGAACAATGCGACGGCGGTGAGCAATGCGGCGGCGGTGAAAGATGTGGTAGCGGTGAACAATGCGGCAGCGATGAATCAATTGGCGGCGGCGAAACAATGGCGCGAACGGCAGTGCAACAATGCGGCGGTCATGATTGTGGTGGCGGTAGAGGAAATACAACGGCAGTGCAAAAATGCGGCGGTGATGGAAGGATATGACGGTGGAACATCCGAGATTAGTTGCAATGGCGTTCGCTGCCATGGGGCACAGTACATAACTGATTCATAAGTACATTAAATCCCATCAGTCTTACATGGCAAAACATTGAAACGGTGCGGCTAAATGAAACTCAACATGACAAGTTGCCAGAATGAACTCAGCAGCCATGATGGTAAAACCCAGTGGTGGTGATCAAGATTACATTTGGGACTACAATTATTGTCTGTACCCCTTGGTAAATTATTGTTCATTTGTCAATTTACAAAGGATTCAATGGGTATACATTCTGTTACACTATCAATCGGCAATTTGCAAATATATATTCTGGTCTGCATATATACATTTGACAAAGGATGGATACAAATGTCTGTGGGTAGTCCAGCTACTGCTATGCCATGATGTTGGCCCCCGCCGGTGCCTCTGCTCCTGACGCCGCCTCGATATCCTCCTCCAATTCCACCTGCAAACTCCTCCATGACATTTGCCGGATTGACTCAGCCGCCTCCGTGAGTTGAACGACTTCGGAGGCACGGGACGACACGTGGCGAGTATTGAGATCCAGAGCCCGTTGTGTCATCCTCCTGAGAACGTCGAGACGTTCGATCAAACGGCGTTGCCGGTCTTGATGGCCACTGTACTGTACAGCAACATGAGAATATGGATAATAAGAAAAGATGGACGACTCACTGAGTACTCTGGAAAGGATGCCGAGGACAGGTCCAGCCACCATGCATCGACCAGACCAGTCTTCAAGATCTCTGATGAGCGAGGGTTGGAAATGACGGCATCATGTAATCGTTCCAGAAATGTTATGCGATGGGAGGGGACAATCAAAAACATCTCCGACAGTTGCTTGACAAGGTCCGGAATCTCAAATGTTAAATTGAGAGCCATTGCCATGCCAATCTTTGCCGAAACTTGCCACTAAATTGTGTCACTGTGAGGTAGAGTTACAAAGAGAATGCGGGGAAACATACAAATTCCCACTCCATACCAGATACAAACTTATCACGACGGCAAACGTCCTCGCGATCGGGGAGAGCAGCCAATGCCGCAGCCATCCGGGGCGTCCAGTCCTGAATATACTGTAAAACTGGGGGCAGCCGCGCTTCCGGCGACGGTGATTTGGAGCTGCTATCGGAAACATGGGGGATGTTGGAATCAACGTCCATTTTGAGTTTGGTGATGGAACGGTACTGAACGGTATAAAGCAACACATACAAACAATCAAATACCAAATGATCCGACGCCGATTGGCTGAACGGTCTGGATTTCTACATGTACAGCCATGATGACACGATGCGGCGGCGGTTCCACAATAGGGCGGCGGCGAAACAATGCGATGGTGTGGATAAGGTCATTCATGTTTTCTTGGGTACTTGTTTGAAAATGCTGCCATCTGCGAATGTCTGTGGAATTAATATCCATGGCCTATGGACATTCCTATTTGTTGGATACTTAGTATTTGATGTACCCCCATTCATTGCAACACTGCTGATCACCTATGGTCTCCTCTGCCATCTTTGCTGAATTGTTTCCCCTTGTCTACTAATCCTCATAATGAAACCGGATACTGTATAAGCAGATGGTGGAAGTCTCTGGAATATGCTGATGCTAATAAGAAACACCATTAAAATACATATGCTAGCTTGGGGCTATATTTCTTGCTTGGCTTGGGTAAACTTCAGCCTGGCAGCTTCAGAAAATTTGCACCACATATTCTCTTGACGTAAAGCATAGCAACGGTGACCTCTTGAAAGAGCTGGTCCTTGGCCAACGATGCCGACAGATGCACGGTCGATAAGGTCCGACTCGTCATTGTCCCCGCCGCTGGCTGAAGTTGCCCTATCATGCCAACAGGCCGCTTGAGTTTGGAAATAACGGAGCACCCAATCCATCTCATCGGACAACAAGGTCGATTCTTCTGACCACCTGTCTCTCCGTGCTTTTGCCTTTAACCAGTGGACTCTATAAACTGCACTTCTATTAACACCAAGCCAAACCAAAGATCCCATTGAAACAACTTACATTCCGCCATTCCCGGTCCTTGATCCGTATCCTTTTTGACATCCATAGTCCAAAACCATGCCAATGAGTGGTTTCGTTGACCCCGTAATGATGGATCTATCCTGGCCGTTGTGACAGTCAGATGTTCCTTTTTCAGTACTTGATATCTTGCCAGATCTTCCTCCGTGGCACCGAGACGTATCATGGCCGCCCGCGCCCGCATATATACGGTGGCATGGTGTCGTCCGTTTACATCAACCATGCGGATTTGATCCCATGATCGGAGTTTCCTGGTTTTTGTTTTTGCTGGGCGAATCTGTTCGCGGAATATCACCGCCTTTCGGCTCAATGCCAGCCTTAGACCCTGTAATGCATCATTGGCCTGCCCAACTCGTAAAGTACGTTCTTGTTGGACATATTTGGAGTAACCCTCCTCCTGGCAGACCGAAAGACCCAGATTCGAAGGTAGGAGCAATGGAACTGACTCTGGCGGATTTTGTGAATCGAACGGAGATGTTAAGAAAACATTGGTATCGTTGTCGGCTTCATCGTCAGAGTCGGACGACAGAAATTCGAGCTCGTCCTGGTGGTATGCCGATGACAATGAATCGGCAGAATCAGGAGCCCAAAATTCCGCCGCCTTTCGCTGATATGTGTCGATTCTGCCTTGCAGCCGTTCCCTTCTCTGAGCAACATTCAATTTCTCCTCCGGGGTTGGCTGTCGACCAAGTTTCCTAACCACAGCGGAGAGGGTCACTCTGTTACACGCAGTTTAAGCTTTGTTTTTTTCACTTTATCATTCGGCACTCACTGGGATTCTTCCAATTTCAAAGCCTGAGCAAGCAGGCTCGAAGATCCTTTTCGACCGACGGTTGATTGTTCCTCGGTCAACAGCTCTAAATGAAGCTCCGCCTGTGTAGGGCCTATTCCGTTCCATGCAGATCAATGGAGAGTGACAACAATGGATGGGACTGAATGACCTTTTTCGATTTTGATATCATATATATCCATTGCTGTTTCGTCCACATCTCGGTTCCTCAGAGCGTCCGCCTCCTGTTCCATCCATTCCTGCACCATGGCGGGATCTGCGGAGTCGTTCAAGGCCACAAAGTCGGCGTCGCTATCTTTTGTGGCTTTGTTCGCCTCTGCATATTTCTTGCAGAGCCGGATTACTGCTCCTCACAATGATAATCAGGGTTTGTAATGGGGTGACTGGTTCAGGTTGCACTCACCGATATTGACAAGCTTTTTCCAGTTTGAATCGTTCATGTGGTCATCCAACGTCTCTCTCCGGTGTCCGGTGGATTGACTCCGGATGCTGTTGGCAATTCCATTCAAGACAGCCCATAATGTCTCCAAGACTTCCCCATCCACCATTCCAGCCCCTGGAATAAAGGTGGGAGCATATCTTGCATAGCATTCATCCTTATGGCCATGAACGTGAAAGAGGCCGATACCCCGGAGGATCTCAACAGCCTCGGGGAATGAGAGATAGGGACTGCCTTGGAACCGACGGCGGAGGTTCTTCCAAAATTGACACATGATATCATAGAGGAGCATCGACCGTCTGATTCCATCCATGTTGAATTTCAAGGCTTCGCTGACACAATAGTCCATATTCATCTGTCTATGAGGCAGTCAGCATTGGAAACCGGGCACCTAAGAGATACCTGACCTTTCTCCTTTCTGAAAGTCCACCACAGTGTGAGGGACGAAACAACCATGCCTGGCACATGCCGCCGCTCCGATCCCGGTATGTACAAGGTGGTGTTTCAACTGGTTGACCTTGTCGATGGCGGTGTAGTTGTTGCAAGTGATGTTCTGCTTCACCTCTTTTGCCACACGAAGATGCCGTTGATACGGGGCATCCGTGGTCATGAAACCGTGCCCATCGGACAGCTGTACATCATCTTCGGGATTCTTCATTTTCAACTGTTCCGCTGAAAAGTTTCCATCAAATACATATCCCCGGGTGAATTTCCACCTGCATAAACCATCAGGTATCCACTATTGGGAATCAGATTCAATACTAACTGATTGGGGTCTTCTCTCCATCCTTCTGGAAGGTTGATGTTTGGCTGTGGGCAAGCGGCACAGAACAAAGCCAGACCGCCAGGTCCAGGCTCATTGGGTTGGTGCCCAAACCCATGCCATTTTCGATACTTCAAGTTCCGCCACAACCGGGATGCTCGAAGCATTTCCCTGTACCTATCCTAAAATCATTCACAATCAGGTTCGAGTATGATCAAGTGAAACACAGGCGACAAACGGGTACGCTCCGGGGGAACTCGTTAGAGGTCAGTCGACGGAGTTTATTGTAGTAGTTTAGGCCGGCCGTCTTGCATTCCAAATTGTCCATCCTAAAGTCGTCCAGGACAGCAAATGTAAACACGGTTTTGATTCTCCGGAGGCTGGCGGGAAATAGTCCCATGTCAAGACATTGCAGGTCCATCGGCGGACATCCATGGCAAACACAAGGCCTTACTCGAATCCGATGCACCCCCGATTTATCCACCACAATGCAGACATCATCACCCTTGAGCTTTGGAAGACCATAATCCTCATCATCCTCATCATCCTCATCTACCCATTCACCCCCAATGTCATCTACGTCACCCCCAGTGTCATCCACGTCACCGCCGTTTCGTTCGATATCGGCGGTGCCATCAAATCGGTAGCCGGCCTGGGTCTCTGTACCGGTGGGAATTGAGCCGGCCCAGTCTCTCCTTGTTGGACATGCATTTCCACCATGTCCGAGATGTATCTCCACTCCAACTTGGCACATCCATGCCGGTTGAAAATACGAGCCGGACCATTGTTGTAGGCGGTGAAACGGCAGGAAACGGTGATGATCTCTGAAGCAATCGGTGCATTGGTCTGTCATTCCCAAGCAATCCAGACACCTCCAGGCGATTTGCCTTGTCTTGCAAGATTGGCATTGAACTCCGGCGTCAGGTGCCTCGTTTACCAACATCCTGTTGAGATAAATTCCTATTTTCTCCTTGAAGAGCCTAAGATAGTCATTTTGTGTCTGAACAGATATTTTAATAATAATCTACCAAGAAGTATATTAATTATGTGTACCTTTCCAAGAGGCATCATCAACGGTGAGTCTTCATATTGTGCATCTGGGATGTTGGGACTGGTGGCATGTCTTGAAGGTGATGGAGAGGCATGTACCTCGGTTCCCACTATAGCCACTTGCTTGGACCGTAGTCCACGGCTGGTACGAACCGTTTTCCATATCACTCTTTGATGGGTAGGTGCGAGTTTATATTTCTTTGTGCCGGCCATGGTTTGGGTGAAGGGGAAGGATGTGAAGCTGTATGATGATTATAACGAAACAGGACCAGTGTTTTAAAGTCTTAAGAATTTTGTTCTTAATGTCTGAATCCCAGGCTTCATAAAATTGCAGCCTCATTGATAATTTCATCAACATAGTTAAATATCATAAGGGCACCACTTGATGGATGGTTGTCATTTTATATTTCTTTGTACCAATCATGTTTTGTGAGGAGGGGGAAGTGTGATAATGTTAGCCAAACAGGAAAGGTATTTAAAGTCTTAAGAATTTCTGTCTTAATGTAATCCCACTTTATAAAATTGAAACCTCTTTGACAATCTCTTCCACAAATTTAAATATTATAAGGGCACCACTTGATGGATGGGTGTCATTTTACATTTCTTTGTACAAATCATTTTTCGTGAGGAGGGGGAAGTGTGATGATGTTAGCCAAACAGGAAAGGTATTTAAAGTCTTAAGAATTTCTGTCTTAATGTCTGAATCCCACTTTATAAAATTGCAACCTCTTTGACAATCTCTTCCACAAATTTAAATATTATAAGGGCACCACTTGATGGATGGGTGTCATTTTACATTTCTTTGTACAAATCATTTTTCGTGAGGAGGGGGAAGTGTGATGATGTTAGCCAAACAGGAAAGGTATTTAAAGTCTTAAGAATTTCTGTCTTAATGTCTGAATCCCACTTTATAAAATTGCAACCTCTTTGACAATCTCTTCCACAAATTTAAATATTATAAGGGCACCACTTGATGGATGTGTGTCATTTTACATTTCTTTGTACTAATCTTTTTTTGCGAGGAGGGGGAAGTGTGATGATGTTAGCCAAACAGGGAAGGTATTTAAAGTCTTGAGAATTTCTGTCTTAATGTCTGAATCCCACTTGATAAAATTGCAACCTCTTTGACAATCCCTTCTTCGTCATTTTTAAACACCTTCTATATGGGCAGAGGAAGGCCAAGGAAATACAACACACCAGAAGATGTCCGTGAGGCACGCCGGCAATCCAACAACAGGTATTACGCAAAATCCAGGTACATCATTGCCTCCTCCCCAATATCATCCGAGTTCATAAATACACACATAGGTCCAAAAAATCAGTCCCTTCAGGTGAAATGATCCAGTCCGCAGAGAAAGAGATTGGGTCTGGGTGAGAATTCTTTGCACTCCAACTGCAATATTTTCTGAAGGAGTATCTATGTAGATCTGTCCAAGTCATTATGGAAGACAGCACCTCTAATACCTTCTTCTCATCTCCGGAGAACTATCAAAACCTTCCCATCCCTGTAATGGAGACCCAGATCGTTGTTGGCCTACGTCCCGCCACCCGCCGAGGCAAAAACGATTTGTGGCCACAACTGGACCTCATCTTTACGGAGATTCAGAGGTGGGAATTCGTCCGGGAATATAATGACCTTTCTGGCATCATTTGGGGACTCTGGAAGTATCATCAAAGTCGGGGATCGATGGAGAAATTTGAGGAGCATCTGAGTCAAGCTGTGACGGATGGGGAAATGTATATCCAACGGTTGACCGAGATGATATCGGGTCGACTGATGGACGATACGCTGATGGTGGATTTGAACGAGTGGAATGTGGAGATATCGCTTATGTACTCCCAGGTGCATAGGGCCATTGCATGGTCAAGCATCCGCCTGGATATGGTGAGGACAGGGTTGGTGGACCGGTATCCAGATATACTCCATCCGGGCCATCTTTCTCAGTAGTTGATGGCTAATACTGTAGCTCGTATCCAAACTATTCAATGTCATACAAATTGATGGCACAGTTAATCTTAGATATTCTTCTTCACCGGCTACTGTCCCTGTACACTGATCCCAAACATAATCTATAACCACCGGCGGTCAAATGCAATCCCGATGTAAAAGTGACAGGGGTGGGGTGGTAGCCATTTGGCATCAGATTTTCTGATCAGTTGACCCAGAATCAACAGGGATCGACCATTATATCTACTATCAGAAATATGCAGGAGCCTAGGTTGGATAAATGACGTGTTGGCCCATCCAATTCCATGACTACCCACAATGGAAACAGGTGTCCCGCTTTGGCCAACATCACACTTCAACCGCCACAGCCACCAACAAGCTTCTCCGATAATGTCTAACACATCCGAGCCCTCACAAGGAGTTGTGGAAGTCCTGAAAACCTTTCTGTCAAGGTTCCGTGATGCTCCCAAAAAACAACGTAGAGGGATTATTTCTGAGGCTACAAAGGCATCGGAGGCTCCCAGCATGATAAAGTCGGAAGTGGCCAAGCACAAGAAAGTAAGCAATACACATGTATTTATATATGAATGGTCAAGTTTTAATTCATGCAACTGGAAGGTGGTTAAAGCCTGGTTTTACAATCATGGGAGGAAAAATGCTGTCCGGGACCATGTGAACTATGTCAAGAAATGGTCTTTGAAGATGGTGGTGGACCATGTCAAAAAGGCGGAGGTGAAGGAACTCTGCCAGAAACAAACCGGTGCATCACCGGGCCAACCGGAATACCTCGCTGGGTATCAGACCGCCTTGAAAGAAATCGAGGACGGTCTTTCCGAGGTGGAGAAGGAGGAATATGAGAGGTTGGCCAAGGAATGGACCGGCCAATCCCCTCCAGAGGAAGTGCAACGGAGGTAAGCTGATCCGTCAAAATGATGAGAAAGCCTCTCACCGGTTTGTAGGACCGCCGAGCTGCATGGCGGAAGATATGTAAACGAATTTGCTCGGCAAATGTATCGTCAGCTGGGGATGAGGGTCCTGGTGCTCTCTGCACATGTAGATACTCAAGGCACAGTTTGTGTGTCCAGGTGAGTTAGCAACCAAATGATAAAATAAAGGGGCCTGATGCTTGTTAAACAAAGTCACGATTTCAACGATGCCTTAGATGGCAAATCTCTCTCTGAAGTTCGGCAAGGCTGGGAAGAAGAACCCATTATGCAGGAGTGGACACGGTATGCACAATCCCAGATGGGTGAGGCCGAACCTTCTCTCCATCCCCAAACACCTACTGATGGAATGGTAGGCGAGGATCTCCAGGAGGGTGACAGGGAAATACCAGCAAAAAAGAAGAAAACTCCGGCCGTCCTTCTAGAGCTGGACGAGGATGGAAAACCTGTGTTGCCTGATCCCGATTTCAATGGAGGAATGAGGGTTGAATCCCTCTGCTCGGTGGTCCGGCAGTTCATCGTTGCACATTATCGTAAGTTATTTGTACCTCTCCATATTTGCATCACCTTCATTGAAATTCAACAGGCATTGCATCCGGCAGCCAAAAGATCGTCGTTCCCTGGGGAGCATTGATGGGAAGAGAAGATGAATATGTCTCTTCGGAATATGTTCCTTCAAATTTCAGATTCGCCGAGCCGTCAAAGTTGAGCAAGGTCGAAGCTAGGGATTTGTTGAAGTTTTGGTATGACAGGCAGGCGGATCCAAAAATCAAGACCGTATTCAAGTTCAAGAAGATCAAGGGGAAATCCGGAGATCCAGTGGACATCGTGAAAGCTTCAACGATTGCTGGTGGAAAGAAGAAGACGAAGACCGGTGGCCGGGCGGCAAAGGGGAAGCAACCAGCACCAATCTCCTCATCGGAGGAGGAAGCGTCGTCAGAGGAATCATCGGAGGATGAGTCCAGTGACGATTCGTCCAATTTGGAGGGAGATCCACCAGCCGATGGTCACGATGATTTGCAGGACGAGGAGGAGGACGAGGAGGAGGAGGAAGACGAGGAGGAGGTGGAGGATGAGCTCCGTGGTCCCATCGAATTGCCCTTCTCCGCCGTCCGAAAGCAATACGGCGTGGCCACATCTGCCTCTGGATCCCGCCCAAGGCCGAAAGCAAAGTCCACTTCCAAGGGCCGTCATCAGCCAAACACAGGCCCTCAGTATGAGCCACGAGAGACCCGGGGCAAGAAACGTGGAGTGACAGATGGGGAAGAGGAGAGACCTCGCAAACGGAAGAGGAACGGTGGAATCACCGACAAGAAAGGCCCCCCAATCGGCGTGTCAAAAGATCATCCCACTGTGCGTAGAGGACGGAGCAGGAAGTAGGATGAACCATTGTGTAGAATGCAATTCAATGGATGTAGCTAGAACAGACCCAATGAACATTTCTATTCATGTTACAATTTCTGTATATCTTTTACTCCACCCAGCAAATGTACTTCCCAACCTTCTCTGCACATTCTCTCTCATATAATAGGCAAGGCACACTCGGTCACCATCTGCCTCCGATACCCCATGCCTCAGAATTCTACCACAAAGAGATATGATAGTACCTGAATTGTAGGGAAACCTAAGACCGACCCCTGGCAACTCAAACATGGCAGACTGGTATGGGCCGACTGTAGTTAGTATATCGTACCAAGGAGGAGATGACCGGTCCCGGTGACGGGGCGTTTCTCGGTTGCTGAGTATCTGGACCGCATTGAAAACGGAGATCCAGATGGCTAGGACGGCAATGAGCGGCTCCTGTTCGCCCATCTTCTCAATGGCGGACCGGCCCATCAAATACTGGTCCGGATGAACGACCCTCAAAACTGCGCTGATGAGGGCAGATGATTCCGCGATGTCGCAGAGCCAGGCCCGGCCGCCTGTGTTAGAGTTCTCCAGTTTCAAACTTGCGGAAGGTTTAAGATCATCTTCCTCGGTCTGACATCCGTTAAATATATGGAAGGAATAGTCATACGATATATATAATGAATTACCCACATCATGTCCTTGTTCGAACCATCCTGGAGAGAGATTGACACATCCCGAATGGGTGGTCGTGCAATCCTCCGGTGGTTTGAACAGCATCTCCAATGACCTCCAGCTGCCGTCCTTCTTACCACCATTGAAGAATGGCTGGAGATGCTTTGTTGCATTCCAAATGGTGTGCTGCAACACATGTGAGACCAGTTTATTCGGTGATTGAATCAACGGACCGTACCTGGCGGTGCTCAGTCAGCGCATTAGGCAGATACCAATAAAGGATTGCCATTGAAGCATCGGACAGGCTGCATGGCGTCTGCACAACTGGGTAGGGTGTGGCGAACAGAGGTGGAAACATGCGTTCCATTTGATCTTCAACGGGGCCGTTGAAGCCATTTGGCCGCGGCGGCAGCAGGTCGTTGTATTCTCCAGCGGACCATGGCACATTAACTTGAACAGATAGCCGATCAATGAACGGAATGAATATACAATGGACGTGGACTGACTGGGATTGCAATATGCATCTGCCAGCACAGTAGAAAGCTGTTCGCATTCCGCCATTAATGATAATGGGATATTGGATGGGGCCAACACGGCCGCTGCCGCCGCTGTACCTGGGCTCCGATTAACTACTTTGGCCATGTATAAGGCATACAGATAATCTGATATAATATGCATCTGCTCCAAACTAACTGGAATGAACAAGGCAGACATGATGGTTATGTATATCGCAACGTCTTACCTTTGTATATTGGACATTATTGGGACTTGTGATTCTCTGGCGATATTTGAGATTTAGAATCTGGTAGAAAACAGAATAGGATTATGTACAGAAGTCAGCGGCATAGGAGGTATCGTTCCAAATTCAACATGATCATTTGGATTGATTCACCGCCGCCACAACGTCTCCTTTTGTACTGTGGTGCTGCGCATTCCCTGTAGAATGCATGTTTTCTTACCAGTGATGAAGCCCCTTGCAATAACTCTGAAAACACCCAACGGTGGTCAGTCAATGTGGCGGCGGGCGGGCGTGAGCCATTGCTGCGGCGGTCTGACATTGCAGCGGCGGTCAGCCGATCCAGCGGCGGTCAGGCATCGCAACGGCGGTCTGACAATGTTGGCTGTTTGCCCTTCCGGTTGGATGCCAGCGGAATAACTGGGAATGAAATTGAAAATTTTAAATATAGTTTGGACGAGTGCTATATTGAACCATTAGACATTTCATTAAGCCGAACTTAAAGGCGATAAATTATAAAACTAAAACAGATTGGTATTGGTATGGGTAATGGTTACAGAGGATGTTTAAAATGATGGGATGGATTGTGTTTTAATCCTTCTTGATGTTCCATACGGTTTTTCTTGATGGATGGTATTTCTGCGTTAGATGAAAGAAGGTCTGCCATTGCAGTAGCGGTCTGCCATTCCAGCGGCGTTCTGCCATTCCAGCGGCAGTCTGCTATTCCAGCGGCGGTCTGACATCACTGCTGCGCGCTGCCATCTCTCCGGCCCTCTGCCTTTGCTGCGGCCCTCAGCCGTCGCTGAAGCGTTCCGCCGTCGCTGCAGCGTTCCGCCGTCGCTGCAGCGTTCCGCCGTCGCTGCTGCGCTCCGCCGTCGCTGCTGCGCTCCGCCGTCGCTGCTGCGTTCCGCCGTCG
>Ga0137418_10002285_pt1 | contig 17563 bp, 18 predicted proteins | sample CZODoug3_1_2_16f_FD_122242 | JGI IMG/M metagenome (GOLD analysis project Ga0137418, IMG submission 122242) | Vadose zone soil fungal communities from Angelo Coast Range Reserve, California, USA - CZODoug3_1_2_16fungal (Hybrid Assembly) | ecosystem: Environmental > Terrestrial > Soil > Vadose... | reverse complement strand
ACGGTGCCGTGGGGCAGGGTGAGCGAGCCCGAGCGAGCGGCCCCGGATTGGCCGTCGATCCAGAAATCGAACATCAGATGATCACCATGGCGTCGCCATAAGAATAGAACCGGTAACCCTCTTTCACCGCCTCGCGATACGCATTCATCACCCGCTCATATCCACCGAACGCGCAGACGAGCATCAGCAGGGTCGATCGCGGCAGGTGAAAGTTCGTGATCAAGTGGTTCACGATCTTGAAGTCATAGGGCGGCCGAATGAACAAGCTCGTTTCACCAACGCCGGCGCGCACGTCGCCACGTGCATCGACTGCTGATTCGAGCGTCCGGACCACAGTTGTGCCCACCGCCCACACCTTGCTCCCCACGTCTCTGACTTTGTTGACCCAGTTCGCCGCGCCCGCCACGATCTCGTAGACCTCTGGATGCATCGTGTGTTCGTCGAGGTTGTCGGTCTCGACCGGCTTGAACGTCCCCGGCCCGACGTGCAGGTCGATCATCGTCACGAAGCTGCGCTGCTCATGAATCCGCGCGAGCAGCTCCGTGGTGAAATGCAAACCAGCCGTCGGTGCGGCGACACTGCCGTCGTGCGCCGCGTAGACCGTCTGATAACGCTCCTGATCGGCTTTTGTGGGACCGCGTTTGATGTACGGCGGCAGCGGTACTTCCCCGTACTTCGCGAGTGTCGCGCGTGCGTCGAGGTCGCCCACAAAGCGAATCCGCCGCAGCCCGCCGCCTGACACCTCCACGATCTCGACTGCACTGTCGGCGCCGAACGTAACGTGCCGGCCTGGCTTGAGCTTCCCGCCGGGATGCCCCATGGCGAGCCACGTGCCATCCGGCGATTCACGGACCAGCAAGAGCTCGGCCGGTTGGCCGCCGTCTCGCTTCCCGTGCAGTCGCGCGGGAATCACCCGCGAGGTGTTGATGACGAGCAAGTCGCCCGGGGGAATTAGCGTGGGAAGATCGCGGAACTGCAGATGCCGCGTCGCCCCGCTCGTGCGGTCGAGCACGAGCAGCCGGCTCGCCGAGCGATCTGGGAGAGGATGCTGAGCGATCTGTTCCGGCGGAAGGTTGTAGTCGAAATCGGAGAGTCGGTGCACTAGCCGTCGAAGATACTCGCCTGCTCCGCCGATTTTGGTGGGACAAATCCAAAGTGCCGGTATGCCGCCGGTGTGGCGACGCGGCCGCGCGGCGTGCGCGCGAGGAATCCTTGCTGCATCAGAAACGGCTCGTACACCTCTTCGAGGGTTCCCGGATCTTCACCGACCGCCGCGGCGACGGTCTGCACGCCGACGGGGCCGCCCTCGAACATTTCGATGATCGCCTTGAGAATACGGGCGTCCATGTCGTCGAGCCCAAACTCATCCACGTCGAGCCGCTTCAAGGCTTCGGCGGCGACGGCCGAGGTGATCTTTCCCCCGGCGCGGACCTGCGCATAGTCGCGCACCCGCTTGAGGAGCCGGTTGGCGACGCGCGGCGTGCCGCGGCTGCGGCGCGCGATCTCCGCCACACCCGCCGCGTCGGCACCGACCCCCAGAATGCCGGCCGAACGGGTGATGATCTGGACCAGATCGTCCGGCGGATAGTAGTGCAGCCGCTCGACCAGCCCGAAGCGCGCGCGCAGCGGCGGCGTCAACAAGCCGAACCGCGTGGTCGCACCGATGAGCGTGAAGCGCTCGAGCTGCATCGGGATGGTCTGCGCGTGGGGGCCGTCGGCGATGCGCACGTCGACCCGGAACTCCTCCATCGCCGGGTAGAGGAACTCCTCGAGCGCCGGCCGCAGGCGGTGCACTTCATCTATGAAGAGGATGTCGCCGGTCTTGAGCCCGGTGAGCATGCCGACCAGGTCGCCCGGGCGCTCGAGCACTGGGCCGGACGTGGTGCGGATGTTCACGTCCAGCTCCTTTGCCATGAGCAGCGCCAGCGTCGTCTTGCCGAGTCCCGGCGGGCCGAAGAAGAGCACGTGGTCGAGCGGCTCCTTGCGCTGCTTGGCCGCGTCAATGGCGATTTGCAGCGACTCCTTGACCTTCGCCTGTCCGACGAACTCGTCGAGTCGCGACGGCCGCAGCGCGGCGTCGGTGAGCCGCTCGCTCTCGAGTGCTTCGGGAGTGGTTATTTCCGCGCGAGCCATGAACGCCAGCGGACCGGCCGAGCATCGGCCTCGATGATGTGCAGGGTGTGGCACTGCAGACAGCTGTCCTCGGCCTTCGTGGTGCCCGCGGGCACCAGGCGCCGGTTGGTGGAGCCGCACCGGGCGCAGATCCACTCAGCAGTGATTTCGGCGGGAATGGCAGTCATCGGGTCGTGAGAATCTGTAGGGCGCGTCGCACCAGTGTCTCCGTTTCGGTCTCCGTTCCGTTGCCCGCGAGCGCTTGGCGAATCGCGCGATCGGCCTCGGGGACTCCGTATCCCAGCCGCTCGAGGGCCTTGAGCGCGGCCTCGGCGCCGGCCGGCACTTCGACGGACGGGGCATCCCTGAACTCCTCGACCTTGTCCCCCAGCTCGAGCGCGAGGCGCTCGGCGGTCTTGCGGCCGATCCCGCTCACCGACGACAGCAACCCAATGTTCTTCTCGCGCAGCGCCCGCGCGCCACGCTCCACGCCGAGTGCCGACAGCACCGCGATGCCGATCTTGGGTCCGACGCCGCTGACGCTCGTGAGCCGCTGGAAAAAACGGCGCTCGGCGTCGTCGAGGAATCCGTACAGCGCCCAGCCGTCCTCGCGCACGACCAGCTCGGTCGCCAGGGTGATCTCGGCGCCGGTTGCCGGCAAGCGCTCCATGACGCCGAGCGGGACGACGACCTCATAGCCGACGCCGCCGGGCGTTTCGACGACCACGCGATCGGCCGATTTTGTCGCCAGCCTCCCACGCACATGCGCAATCATGAGCGAATGATATAGGTCAGTGCCACCGCAACTCCATCGGCGGCGTCGGCCGGCTTCGGCGCGTTCTTGAGGTGCAGCAAACGAGCCACCATTGCCGCCACCTGCGACTTTTGAGCACCACCGGCGCCCACGACAGTCTTCTTGATCATGGCCGGAGCATACTGGGCGATTTCGAGACCCTCTTGTTCAGCCGCGAGCAGGATCACGCCCCGCGCATGACCAAGCACGAGCGTCGTACGCACGTTCTTATGATAGAAGGCATCCTCGAGCGCGAGCACCGACGGGTGGTGACGTTTGATGAGCTGCGCAATGGCGTGGTGCAGCTCGGCGAGACGATGGGGCAGGGAATTGTTGCGTCCGAAGCGAAAAACACCGCATTCGATGAGTCGGCCCAACCCGGGGACTCCGTTCCCGTTTCCCGTTTCGATCACGCCGTAGCCGGTGATCGCGGTGCCGGGGTCGACGCCCAGGACCCTCACGTCATCCCGTCACCGCCGCCATCGCCTCGGCGTCGATGTCGAAGTTGGAAAAGACCTTCGCGACGTCGTCCATTTCTTCGAGGCCTTCCATGAGGTTCAGCAGCTTCTTGGCGTCGCTGCCCTCGACCTTGACGGTGTTCTTGGGAACCATCGCGATCTCGGCGCTCTGCACGGGGAGCTTCCTGCCGCGCAGCGCCTGATCGATCGCGTGGAGCTGCGTGGGCGGCGTCGTGATCAAATAGATGTCGCCCTCCTTCTCCATGTCTTCCGCGCCGGCATCGAGGGCGGCTTCCATCGTCGCATCCTCGTTCGCCTTGGCGTCCACCACGATCTGTCCCTTGCGGTCGAACATCCAGGCGACGGCGTTGCTGGCGGCGAGATTCGCGCCATGGCGTTGAAAGACGTTGCGGATCTCGGCGACGGTCCGGTTGGGATTGTCCGTCGTGGCCTGAATGAGGAGCGCCGCGCCCCCAGGCCCGTAGCCCTCGTATGTGACCTCTTCGTAGGTCACGCCCTCGAGCTCACCGGTTCCCTTTTTGATCGCACGGTCGATGTTGTCGGCCGGCATGTTTTCCGCTTTGGCGGCGTCGATCGCGGTGCGCAGCCGCGCGTTACCGCCCGGATCCCCGCCGCCCGCCTTGGCTGCGATCGTGATTTCGCGAATCAGACGCGTGAACATGGCACCGCGCTTCTGATCGGTGACCGCTTTCTTCCGTTTGATCTGCTTCCATTTACTGTGACCAGCCATATTCTGCTCCCGCCTACGTGTTGCGCGCCTACCTGTTGCGTCTGCTGCGTCTGCTGCGTCTGAACAATCTCTCCAATTATATCATCTATCGGGGTCGAGCATATCCTCGAACCGCATCCAGCGCCGATAAAAGTAGAGATCCGCGAAGCCGGTAGGACCGTTACGGTTCTTGGCGACGATCAGTTCGGTCGCGCCATCCACGCCGCCGCCCGGGTTGTACATCTCCTCGCGGAAAACCGACAGGATGACATCGGCATGCTGTTTCGGCGCGCCCATGACGCCGAAGTCGTCGAGCGTGGGGCGCTTCGCGTCTCGACCTGTCTGGAAACTCGGCAGCTGTGCGACCACGAGCAACGCGACCTGACGCGCCAGCGCGAGCGCCTTGAGGTGCCGCAGCACGAGCGCCGTGTCCTCGTCCTGCGTCGTGCGCGCCTTCGGCGGCGGGACGAGCTGCAGGTAGTCGACGACGACCAGCCCGATCTGGCGCAACGGGTCGAGCCGGTCGAAGGCGGTCTCGAAGTCCTCGCCGGCCAACGGTAGTAAGGAAAGGGGAAGGCCTCGCAGCCGCACCGCGGCCGCGCCGACCCCGGCACGCGTCTGATCGTTGAGCTTCGCGGCGCGCAGCTCGTCCACCGCGACCCTGCCTTCGATCGCCAGCGCGCGCTCCATCAGCCGTTCTTCATTCATCTCGCCGGAGAGATACGCCACGCCCACCGACTGCTGTGCCACGCGCAGCGCGATGCCGAGGGCGAGTGCCGACTTGCCGCTGCCGATGTCGCCGCCCAGCAGGATGAGATCGCGCCGCCGCAGGCCACCGCCCAGCAGCTTGTCGAGCGAGCCAAATCCTGTGGGAATCGTGTCCCCGGTGTTCTCCCCGGGACGCTGGGCGTCCACCCGCTCGACGAGACTGTCGAGGGACGGACTCTTTTCGAACCGGCGCGCGGGGGATGGCATGGTCTATAGATGCAATCTGGCCGTGCGTGCTGCAACGGTCACGGCGTCCCCAGCCTCGACGCCGAGCACCTCGCGCGCCGGCGCGGTGAGCTGGCTGAGCACCAGGGCGGCGGCATTGGGCGTCGCCGTCTCGAGGTGTTGTCGGGCCGCGGCGAGCGCCCGCTTGAGCGGGCCGGGCAGCGCCAGGCTGCCGATCCGCGTCTCGAGCGCCTGGAGGCGGCGGCGGTGGTTCTTTGCGCTCACCGGGGCCGGCGGCAGCAGGGCCTCCGCTGCCCGGACGATCAGCCACAGCGCAAACAACCCTTCGCGCTGGGGGCCGCGCACCGATTCCGCGATCAACGTGACGAGCTTGTCTTCCGCCGTGCTCACGCGACGAGCCGCTGCACGGCGGCAGCTACCTGGTCGGGAAAGATCTCCTCGAGGCAGCGGTGGTGCCCGAGCGGGCACCGCTCCGTGCCCATCGCCGAACAAGGCCGGCAATCGAGATCGAGCTTGAGCACCTCCGCCTGCTTGGTATACGGGAAGAAGCCGAACGGCTCGACGGTCGGCCCGAACAACGCGACCACTCGCGTGCCGACGCCGGTGGCCATGTGCATCACTCCGGTGTCGCCCGAGACGAGCACCGTGGCACGGGCGAGACACGCGCCCGTCTCCTGCAGCGCGAACTCTCCTGCGGCGTTGTGCACGCCGGCACCGAGCTCGCCGGCGAGTTGCCGGTCGCCCGCGCCGCCGACGGCGACGAGTCCGTATCCCATGCCGCGCAGCTGCTCCGCGAGCGCCCTCCAGTGGCGGAGCGGCCAGCGCTTGGTCGCGTGTGCGGCACCCGGCGCGATCGCCGCGAAGGGTCGTCCGTCGAGCCCCCGCTCGCCGAGCCAGCGAGCGATACGCTCACGGGCCGCGGGCGCCAGAAAAAACTCGGGCGGGCCGCCATCGGGATGCACGTCCAGCGCGCGCGCGGCCTCGAAATAGCGCTCCGGGACCGGCACGAGCTTTCCGTACACGTTGATCTTCGCCGCGATCAACGCGGTGCGGGCGAGTTTGCGCTTCGAGTATCCCGACCATTGGCAGGGGACGAGGAGACGCAGCGCCGCACTGCGCAGGCTGCCGTGCAAATCGAGTCCGTGCGTCGGCCTAAGTGCGCGGAGCCGCCGCGCGAGGTCGGTGATCCGCTCGTCTGGCTCCAGCTCGATCACCTTGTCCAGCTTGGGATTCTCGAGCACCAGCGGCGCCATCGCGCGCTTGGTCACGAAGTACAGCTCGGCGTCGGGATGGCGCCGGTGCAGTGCGCGCACGAGGGGAGTGGTGAGGAGGACATCGCCGATGGAGCTAAACCGCACGCACAGGAGGCGCAACACGCGGCCAATGTAGTCGCGCGTTGCCCGGCTTCGCCAGCGGGACTAGCTTGCAACGCAAGATGCCGCGTCCGAAGAGCATTCTCTGGGTTGACGACGAAATTGACGGCCTTGCCGCGCACCGGCGCTTTCTCGAGGAGCAGGGGTTTGCGGTGGCGCAGGCGGCGCACGGCGACGACGCCCTCGCGATGTTGCGGCGCCAGCCGTACAGCGTCGTGCTGCTCGACGAGCAGATGCCCGGCCGTCGCGGCCTCGATCTGCTGCCCGAAATCCGCGCCATCGATCCCGCCATGGCCGTGGTGATGGTGACGCAGAGCGAGGACGACGCGCTGCTGCGCGACGCCATCGGGACCGAAATCGACGACTACCTCGTGAAGCCGGTCCATCCGCGCCAGGTGCTTTCGGTCGTCACGCGCCTGCTCGAGGGCGACCGCATCCGCCAGCAGCGGTTGGCGCGCGACTTCGTCACACGCTTCCGCGAGCTCGAGGGCCGCCGCGGCGGGGCGCTCGCCTGGCGCGAGTGGAGCGAGCTGGTGGCCGAGTTGGCGAAGTGGGAGGTGCGGCTCGCCGCGGGCGACGAGCCGGGACTCTCCGAAGCCCTGCGCGCGCTGCAGGAAAGCCTGCGCAAAGACTTTCAGGGATTCATCACGAGGCACTATCCGCGCTGGCTCTCCGATCCGGAGCGCGATCGTCCGCCGCTGTCGGTGGACGTCGGCGCCGAGTTCCTGGTGCCCGCGCTCAAGCGCACGGGCCGCGTGGTGTTCATCCTGATCGATTGCCTGCGGCTGGATCAGTGGGAAGTGCTGCGCGATCTGATCACGCCGTTGTTCGACGTGGAAGAATCGCATTACTACAGCATTCTCCCGACGGCGACGCCGTTTTCCCGGAATGCGATTTTCAGCGGGCTCTTTCCGATGGAGATCGCGGCCCGGCATCCGGAGTGGTGGGGTGCGCCGAGCGACGAAGAGAGCCTGAACGCGCACGAGGCCGAGCTCCTGGCCGAGCAGCTGCGGGAGCTGGTGGGCGAAGAGGTGCCGGTCCGCTACGAGAAGCTGTTCACCGCGGCCGATGGCGCGGATCTCTTGCGGCGCCTGCCGGCGCATTTGTCGCAGCCCGGCGTGACGGCACTCGTCTTCAACTTCATCGATCAGCTGACGCACGGCCGCTCGGAGAACGCGATCCTTTACGAGGTCGCACGCGACGCGGACGCGCTGCGGGGCCTGACGAAGACATGGTTCGAGCGCTCGCCCGTGCTCGCCGCGCTCCAAGAGGCCGAGCGCCGCAACGTGCCCGTGCTGCTCACGACCGATCACGGCGCGATTCACTGCCAGACGCCGGCGACGGTGTTCGCCAAGCGCGACGCGACCGCCAACCTGCGCTACAAGTTCGGCGAGGACCTCCGCGCCGAGGACCCGGAAGCGGCCATCATGGTCGAAGACCTGAAGTCCTACGGGCTTCCGGCCAAGGGCCTCGGCGTTCGGATGCTGCTCGCCACGGGTGACCGCTTCTTCGTCTATCCGACCAAACTGCGCGAGTATCAGGCTCGCTACCGCGGCGCGTTCCTGCACGGCGGCGCCACGCCCGAAGAGATGATTCTCCCCGTCGCGCTGCTCACGCCGCGCCGCTCGCGCTAATGAGCAGCGCCAAAGACGGCGCGCGGCTGCTGTCGCTGCTCCGACCCTACTCGCTACGGTTCGCCGCCACGATCACTGCGACGGTCATCTCGTCGGTGCTCGATGGCTTCACGTTCGTCCTGTTGATTCCGTTCCTGCGCACGCTGTTCGGCAGTGCGGCGCTGCCGGCGCAGGGCGGCTCGCAGGTCGAGACGGTACTCAACAAGATCGCGGGTCCCTTCCTCACGGCGGGCACGCCTGAGCTCGCGCTCCGCAACGTCGTCATCGTGCTGCTGGTGGCGTTGCTGCTCAAGAACCTCACCTCATATCTCGCGTCGCTCGGCAGCGTCTCGATTCAGGAAGCCGTCGTCCGCGATCTCCGCATTCGTCTGTTCCGCCACCTCCAAACGCTGCCGCTCGGCTACTTCCAGCGCACGCGCGCCGGCCAGACGATCGCACGGGTGATCAGCGACACCGATCAGGTGAAGACTGCCGTGAGCGCGTCGCTGGCGTCGCTGCTGCAAAACGTCGTCGTCATCATCGTCTACGTCGTGATTCTGTTCGGCCTCTCGGTCAAACTCGCGTTGCTCTCGCTGCTGCTCGCGCCGGTGCTGTTGCTCATCATCCGTCCGATGATCAATCGCCTGCGCCGTCGCTCACGCGAGCTGGCGGCGGAGCGGGGTGAGGTCACGAGCCATGTGGGCGAGATGATCGCATCGGCAAAACTGGTGCGCGCGTACGTGGCCGAAGCGTTCGAGTTGGGGCGGTTCCAGGAGCTCGCCGAGCGCTATCGCCGCCGGGTCATGCGCGCCAACCGCTACTCCAGCCTCACGAGTCCGGTGAGCGAGGTGTTCGGGGGCGTGATGATCGTCCTGATTCTCGTCGTCGGGACGCGACTCGCGCTCGGCACCGCGCTGGATCCCGCGGTGCTCATCACCTTCCTCGCCGTCAGCCTGCGGCTGATGTCGCCGATCAAATCGGTGTCGAACTATCCCGCGGTCATGGCCGCAGCCGTCGCCTCCGCGGAGCGCGTATTCGAGGTGCTCGACTTGCCGTCCGCCGAAGGCGACCGCCCCGGCGAGACGACGGCGGAGTTCAGCGAGCGCATCGAGTTCCGGGGCATCTCGTTCGAGTACGAGCCGACCGAGGCGGTGTTGCGCGACGTCGAGCTCGAGGTGAAGCGCGGCCAAGTCGTCGCGATCGTCGGCCCCTCGGGGGCCGGCAAGACCACTTTGGTCGATCTCCTCCCGCGATTCTATGAGCCGACGCGCGGTGAGATCCTGATGGACGGCAAGCCGCTGACCAACTATACCCGCACGTCACTCCGCAAACTGATGGGGATCGTGTCGCAGGAGACCGTGCTCCTGAACGACACGGTGCTCGCCAACATCGCGTACGGGTTGAAAGACGCGCCGCTCGACCAGGTGCGGGCCGCGGCGCGCGCCGCGAACGCCGACGAGTTCATCATGCGGCTGCCCGAAGGCTACGACACGCTGCTCGGCGAGCGCGGCACCCGGCTCAGCGGCGGGCAGCGGCAGCGGATCGCGATTGCCCGGGCGTTGCTGCGCGATCCACCGATTCTGATCCTCGACGAGGCCACCAGCGCACTCGACACAGAATCCGAGCGCCTCGTGCAGGAAGCGATCGAGCGGTTGATGGCGCATCGCACCGTCTTCGTGATCGCGCACCGGCTCGCCACCGTGCAGCATGCCGATTTCATCGTCGTGCTGGCGGAAGGACGGATCGTGGAGCGGGGCACGCACGGAGAGTTGTTGACCGCCGACGGCATGTACCGCCGGCTGTACAACCTGCAGTTCCGGAGCTGACATTCTTTCCGGCTTCACCATCGTCCGCAACGCGGTAAAGCTCGACTTCCCGATCGTCCCCGCGATCCGATCGGTGCTCCAGGTCTGCGACGAAGTCGTCGTCAATGTCGGGAAATCCGAGGACGAGACACGTGACGTGGTCGCCGGGATCGGCGACTCACGCGTTCGCATGATCGAGAGCGATTGGGACCTGAGCAGGGTCGACATGCTGGCCGTGGAGACGCAGCGGGCGATGGACGCGTGTCACGGCTCCTGGGGGATTTACATCCAGGCCGACGAAGTGCTCCATGAGCAGGGAGCCCGCATCCTGAAGGAGCAGGTGGCCGAGTGGAACCAGGACGCGCGGGTGGAGGGATTGCTGGTCAACTATCTGCACTTCTACGGCGGGTTCGACCGCGTGGCGACCAACCGCCGCTGGTATCGCCGCGAGGTACGCTGCATCCGGCTTGCGCAGGGCATCCATCCGTATCAGGACGCGCAGGGATTCCGGGTGGGGCCCGAGTCTCGACGAATTCGGGGACGCCTGACCAGCGCGCAGATGTTTCACTACGGTTGGGCCCGGCCAGCCCGTGCAATCAGGGAGAAGTTCGAGTTCACGAAGCGCATGTATCCGGGGGCCGCCGAGAGGCTGGACCGCGAGCTCAGGCGCGGCACGCTGGCATGGATACCGTTGCTACGGCCGTTCACCGGCGACCATCCGGCGGTGGCCAAGGCCTGGATCGCCGCGTGCGCGCAGGAGCCGCCAATCGAGATCGAGCCCGCGCGGTTCAGACTGGCGGACCTGCGCTACTACGTTTCTCACTGGATCGAGCGGCTGACGGGCGCGCGGCCGTTCGAGTTTCGCAACTACGAACTCGTGTAGATCACAGCCGTGTGGGCTCTGTTGTGGCGCGGATTGATCGCATGTGCCAGCCGGTCCGTGAGACTCGGCTGGATGACGGTGAGTACCGTGAGATTGCGGTGCAATGCTCCCGCCAGGATCACGCGATCGGCGTCCGGCGTGTCGCTGTAGACGATCACGTAGTTGATCGGTACTCCCTTCGCTGCATTCTCCACGTCTTGTCCTGGTTCCACCACGAGCAGCGCTGGACGCGGTCTGCCCAGGTAGTACTCCGGCACGCTGAAGGTCTGGTTGTTTTGCGCGACCAGCACACCCGTCGCGTCGTGGCGGTGATACACGAACAGCAGCGGCGCGACGCGATCCTTCTTGGAAAAGCTGAACGTCACGATCACGAGCAGAGCCGTGTTCACGGGCCAGAAGTACCACCACATGCCGCCGTATGCTCGCCCGATGCGCCCGGCGAGCCACGGCAGCCCCGCGACGATCAGAATGAAAAGCACCGGGAGAATCGGCAGCAGGAACCGCTCCTGCTTGTTGGCGACCAAGCTGTGAGTCACCAGGAACGCCAGCGTCGCGATCGCCAGGAAATGAAGCCGGATGCCTCCCTTCACCGCGGCAGCGAGCAACAGAACGGAGGCGGGTGGAATGAGCGCGGCGAGCAGGGTGAGGATGTAGTGCCACGGCGGGCTGCTGGGATATCCCTCGGCGTCCATGGCCATGTGCTGCGGATGCAGCATCGGGCCCAGCCGGTGGATGAACGAGTACCACCACTGATGATTGATCACCGCGTTGCTGTAGCCCTGCAGTACCAGCACCAGCGCGAGGCCGCCCAGGAACGCGAGCTTCTTCAGGGGGGTCACCGGGGAGCGCTGTAGCAGCACCATGATGATGAACGCCGCGACAAAACCTATTAAAGGAAAGCGCAGGATGAGCGCGGTGCCGAGCGCCGCTCCAGCCAGCGCTCCCCAGACGGCTGACGGCTGATGGCCGTCTTCAGGACGCTGCCACCACCAGCAGGCCGCCAGCATCGGAACCTGGCACACCGATTCCTCGAGCTGATGGACGGCAGTCACCGGCATCGCGAAGAACGCGGCCGCAAGCAAGCCGCCGAGGATCGCACTGGGCTGTCCGAGGTCACGCTCGAGCAAGCGATAGACGAAGTACACGACCAGCAGCGAGTAGAACGCGTGCACCAGCCGGACGATCAACATCTCGACGCCGGGATCGTGAATTCCGATGCCGCGCGTCACGGTCATGATCGCGGCGATCGCGCCAGGGAAGAGCGCCGAGCGCGCGTAGGTGGGCGGCAGGCCGACACCGCTGGCGATCTGGTCGGCGGCGGTGATGACGACGTTGTGATCGTCGCTCGCCAGGAATCCGCCGCTGAAGACCGCCGCGAGCACGCGCAGCAGCCCTGCGAACACGAGCAGCCGAATCAGCGGCCGGTTGACTTGGCGCTCGCGGGCAGCTCGCCCGTCTTCAGCACATGCTCGTACAGGCGGACGTAGTTCTCCGCCATCACCAGATGTGTGAACTGCCGCTCCGCGCGTTCGCGGCAGGCCCTGGGGTCGAGCGTGCTGACTTTGTCGCCCGCGAGAATCAGCTCGTCGAGCGTGTCGCGCAGCACGCCCACCGCCGGCGTGACGATCTCGGGCAACGCCCCGCGGCGCGTGCCGAGCACGGGCGTGCCGGAGAACAGCGCTTCGATCGTCGGCAGGCCGAACGGCTCGTCCCACTGCGCGGGCATCCAGAGGCAGCGGGCCCGTGCGAGCAGCACCGCCTTGCGCTTGCCGTCGACCTCACCGACGTACTTCACGGCGCCTGTGAAGCTCGGACGCCACCCCCCCGCGATGATGAGCTGCCGGCCGGTCCGCTGCGCGGCGTCCACGGCCCATTGATAACCGCGATCCCTGTGCAGCTTGCCGAGGAACAGGTCCCACTTTTCTTTGCGGTGCCGGAAGATGTATTCGGCAGGGTCGAGCCCGTTGTGGACGAAGGTCGTGCTGCCGTGGCGTTTGGCGTGATCGCGCGAAAGAAAGATCGTGTTCGGTGGGAGTGGCGTGTCGGGTTTCCAGTTGCTGTGCAGCGTCTGCACGAAGGGGACGCCCTTCGGTCCCTGCTTCAGGGAAAAGTGCGCGTGCAGGATGTCGACGCCATCGGGAATGAATTTCTTGAGGTCCGCGCTCGAATCCTTCAGCAGCCGGGGCGCGACCTCCACGATCTTCGCTGCCTCGGCGACTTTGGTTCCCGGTTGGGCGAGCAGCGTCACGCGGTGGCCAAGCGCCGCGAGCCCGCGAACCAGCGCGACGACGACGCGCTGCGGTCCGCCGTAGCCCTCGACCGGGAGCCGGTGATGGGACGCCACCACGACGTGCATCGAGGTCCCAGTATAACTAGCTTCGGCACATGTCGGAGAGTCCCGGGCGTCTCACGATTTTGCAACTCACGCATCAAGGTGAGGGCGCCGGCTCCACGCAATCAATTTTCAGTTTGAGTCGCGAGCTGGCACAGCGCGGCCACCGAATACTCGTCGGCTGCCCCGCGGGAACGTTGCTCGCCCGCAACGTCGCGGCGAATCCACCGCTCGAGTACATCCCCCTCGATTTTTCCTCGCTGCGCGGCGTTGCAAACGCGATTGCCTATCAGATTGCGGAGCAGAAGGTGGATGTCGTGAACAGTCACGCCACCGGCGATCGACGGGCGCTCACCTTACTGCGCTGGCATGGCCGTCTCAAGCAAGCGTTCGTCGTCACGCGCCGGACGATGCCGCTCACCATGCCGCCCGAACTCATTGCCGTCGGACTCACTGCCGACCGCACGATCGCCGTGAGCACGGCGGTGGCGCGTGCGCTGCGCCGTCGCCTGCATCCGGGCGGCCGGCTGCGCGTCGTGCCGAACGGCATCGACCTGGCGCGCGTCGAGGCTCCGGCGTCACCCGAGGAGCTGGCGCTCGCGGAGTCGGCGCTCGGCAATTCCGGCCGGCCGGTGGTCGCGGTCGTCGCCCGCCGCAAGGACCAGCAAATCCTACTCCGCGCCCTGCCCGCGCTCGAACGTCCCGTGACCGTGGCCTTCGTCGGTATCCGGCCCGATGACGAGCTCGCCGCCGCCCAGGCGGCCGTGCCCGAACGTCACTGCGTGGTGTTCGTGCCGTTCACCGAGCGGCCGCTGGCGTTTTACCGCTTCGCGACGATCGCCGCGCTGCCCTCGCGCATCGAGGGCTTATCGCAGGCGCTTCTCGAGGCGATGTCGCTCGGCGTTCCCGTGATCGCGTCGGCCGCGGGCGGCAACCCCGAGCTCGTGTATCCCGGCGAGACGGGATTGCTCGTGCCGCCCCTCGATCCGGGGGCGTGGACCCGGGCGCTCGACCGGATGTTGGGCGACGACGCGTTTCGGACGAGGGTCGCGCGCGCGGGACAGACCCTCGCCCGCAGCGAGTTCACGATGTCGCGCACCGCCGACCGGACCGAAGTCGTCTACCGCGAAGCCATCGCCTCTCGTTAACATTGGGAACATGCCTGAACGAGCACCGCTCACAGTCGTCATCCCCACGCTCAACGAGGCGAGTCAGATTGGCGAGTGCGTCCGCGGTTTGTCGTGGGCCGGTGAGGTGATCGTGGTCGATGCGGGATCGCAGGACGGCACGACTGCCACCGCGGCGGCGGCGGGGGCGCGCATCCTCGACGGGACCGCGCCGGGCATCGCGGCGCAACGCAACGCCGGCATCGCGGCCGCCCAGAACGAATGGGTCTTTGCGCTCGACGCCGACGAGCGGATCGGACCGGAGCTCGCAAGGGAATTGGCGCAGGTGGTACTCGCGCCGCGGCACGAGGCGTATCGCGTGAAGCGGCGCAATTTTTTTCACGGCCAGGTGCTGCGCCGCGGTCATTGGGGGCGCGACTGGGTCGTGCGGCTGTTTCGCCGCGGCCGGCGGTTTGGCGGCAAGACCGCGCATCCCGGCCTCGAGATCCCTGAAAGCGAGCAGGGGGAGCTGAGCCACGAGCTGGACCACACGCCCTACAAGAACTTGGGACATCACCTGGACAAGCTCATTACCTACAGTCGGATGAGCGCCGCCGACCTCGCGGCCCAGGGCCGGCGGGCGTCCTTTAGCGACGTCGCGCTCCGGCCCGCCTTCCGCTTTTGGCGCGATTACGTGCTCCAGGGCAGCATTTTCGACGGCCGGCTCGGCGTGATTCACGCGGGGATGAGTGCGGCGTCGGTGTTCTTCAAGTATGCTTTCTTGTGGGAGCGAACGCGGCGTGGCTAAGACTTTTCTCCTGACCGGCGAATTTCCGCCGATGCAGACCGGCATCGCCCGGATGATGGGCGAGATCACGCGCCGCTATCCGCGCGGCGAGCTGCTCGTCTCGACCGGCCAGCATCGCGACTCACAGGATTCCGACGTGCGCTTCAGCGGCGCCGTCATCGATCGGATGCCGGTGCCGAGCAAGGCGCTGCGCAATCTCGCCGGCCTGCTGTTTTGGTCGCGCCGCGTCGCCGGCCTCGCGCGCCAACACAAACCTCGCTTTGCCTGGTGCGATTCCATCCGGCCCTGCACCTATCCCGCGAAATGGATGCACGAGCGCGTCGGCACCAAGTACGGAGTGTTCGTGCACGGCGGCGACCTTTTGAAAGAGCTGCACGCGATCCATCACTCGCGGTTCGCTCGCAAGACGGCGAAGGCGTTGCTCGGCTCGGCGGTCGCCGTGGTCGCCAACAGCCAATGGACGCGCGAGCAGGCGCAAAAGGTGCTGCGCGAGCTGGGACTCGATCCGCTCGCCGAAATGGTGCGGGTGGTGCCGCTCGGCACCGATCCCGAGCAATTCCGGCCGGGGATCGATACGCAAGCCGTCCGCGCGCGCTATCACCTCAATGGCAACGCACCGTGGGTGCTCACCGTTGCACGGCTCGAGGCGTACAAGGGCGTGGACATGTCACTGCGGGCCGTCGCACAATGCCGGAACGACGGTGTCGACGTGAACTATCTGGTCGTCGGGAGCGGCAAGAAGCGGAAGGACTATCAACGCCTCGCCGAAGAGCTGAAGATTGCCGATCACGTGCGGTTCGTCGGCAACGTGCCGGAAGCGGAGCTCCCCGCCGTCTTCAATGTCGCAAACGCCTACGTCGGCGTGTCGCGCCGCGCCGACGGCTCACGGGTCGAGGGGTTCGGCGTCGCACTCGCCGAGGCGAGCGCGTGCGGCCTGCCGGTGATCGCGGGCCAATCGGGTGGGCTCGCCGAGGCGGTGAACGATGGGGAAACCGGACTAGTGGTGAATCCTGACGATCCCGAAGCGGTCGCTGCGGCGCTCAAGCGCCTGGTCGGCGATCAACTGCTCGCGCGCCGGCTCGGCCAGGCGGGCCGCAAGGCGATCGAGACCTACTACAACTGGGACCGTGTGATCCGCGATCTGCGGGACATCGAATCACAAGTCTCCTCCTAGCGTTCAATTTTCCGCCGCATGACGGCGGCATCGCCCGCATGATGGGTGAGCTGGCGCTCCGATATCCCCGCAACACCCTCGTCGTTTCGACCGGCGCCTACGACGGCAGCGCCGCGAGCGACGCGCGCTTTCCGCAACCCATCGATCGGATCCGGATTCGTGCGACACGCTTGCGCACGGTGCAGGGACTCGCGCTGTGGACGTGGCGCGCGGGCGCGCTCGCAAAACGGTGGCGCCCGGGATTCACCTGGTGCGGCGAGCTGAAGCCGGCCGGATACCCGGCACGGTGGGTCGCCGCGCGCCATGGCGTGCCGTACGGGGTGATCGTGTACGGCACCGAGCTGCTGCTGATCCAGGAAAAGATCCGGCGCAGCCGCTTCAAGCGTGGTACGGCGGGCAGCATGCTCGGCAAAGCCCGGGTGCTGGTCGCGATCAGTCGCTGGACGGCAGACTTGGCGCGTGAAGTGCTCGGCATGCTCGGTCTCGACGTGCCGGTCGAAACGGTTCCCCTCGGCACGACGCCGTCGCAGTTCCGTCCCGGCGTCGATGCGAGTGCCGTGCGCGCGAAATACGGGCTGGACGGTGGTCCCTGGCTGCTCACCGTCGCGCGCCTCCAATGGCACAAAGGCATCGATGCGGTGATGAAGGCGCTGCCCGCGATTCGCGCCCGCCATCCCACCGCGCGCTACGCCGTCGCCGGCACCGGCGAGCTGCTGCCGCAGTTCGAGCGGCTGCGCGATGGGCTGGGACTCGGCGAGACCGTGCGGTTGCTCGGGGCGGTCCCCGATGCGGAGCTGCCGGCGCTCTACAACGTCGCGGATCTGTATGTCGGCGCATCGCGGCGCGTGGAGCTGTTGGCGGAAGGGTTTGGGATCTCGCTGGTCGAGGCGTCGGCGTCCGGCCTTGCGGTCGTCGGCGGCCGGTCCGGCGGCGTGCTCGACGCGGTGCGGGATGGGGAGACGGGGATTCTCGTGGATCCCGACGATCCTGCCGCGGTGGCGGCCGGGGTCAACGAGCTGTTGGCGAACCCGGAGCGGCGACGACAGCTCGGTGCGGCCGGGAGGAAAGCGGTGGAGACGTACTACAATTGGGATCGGGTAGCGAATCAATTGATGGAAATTGATCGGCGATACGCATCGAGGTAGGGGCGCAGCATGCTGCGCCCCTACACCCTTACTAACCTGATTTCCTGATCTCCTTCTGCTGATCGGCCGGCCGCGCGATGATCGCGTAGGTCGGACAGTGGCGGATGTAGCCGCCGTCCATCGGCGACCATTCCTGATCGGGCTGCGTCACGACGGCCTTCCGATCCGAGTCGAGCACGAACAATCCCTGCGGGCCATGTACCAGGCACGCGCCGCAGCCGATGCACCGCTCGCGCTCCACGCGCACGGTCACGGGACGCTTCGGGAAGAACCCGAC
>Ga0137418_10002284_pt1 | contig 17567 bp, 17 predicted proteins | sample CZODoug3_1_2_16f_FD_122242 | JGI IMG/M metagenome (GOLD analysis project Ga0137418, IMG submission 122242) | Vadose zone soil fungal communities from Angelo Coast Range Reserve, California, USA - CZODoug3_1_2_16fungal (Hybrid Assembly) | ecosystem: Environmental > Terrestrial > Soil > Vadose... | reverse complement strand
CTGCACAAATCCGTACCGGCGCAAGACGTGTCGCTGGTCTTCACCGTGAGATGGACCACGCCCGGCGTGCGCGCCTACAAGGTTTGGGATTCGACGCCGAAGATGCCATAGCGCTCTCTGCTGCTCACACAAAGAACTTCATGTAATGTCTTTTGGCGTCCTGAAAGCGCCCCTATCGCAGAATGCCGAAGTTTAGGCGTTGAGCTCACTCGACCGGAAAGAGGCGTGGTTGGCTCGGATCCTGCCTGACAGTCGTCATGTATCCCACTGCTGCTCCTACAACGAGGGCCTCTGAGAGGGCCCTGTGTGACCCACCCTGAAGGATAGACCGCAAGTCATTTATCAGATGCACCATTACCGAAATTCAAACCGCAGACTTCTCCACAGGTCGGCAACCGTGCAGTTTGAGTTTACTTGGGAGTTGGTTTTTCGCTGGCCTTGCCTTGTGTCTGAAGGCGCTGGTCTTTCTCTTGCAGCAACTCGTTGAGTTCGACAAGGAGGGCACGGAATTTCTTCGGATCTTGCTCGGCGGCCACCTGTGCCGCAAGTTTCATCAGTCGTTCTCGCTTTTCGCCTTGCAAATTCGATTTTCCTCGCACCCCCCGCCCGCGTTGGGAGACAGACAGGATACGGTATCACAAAGGGCACATCTACAGTGTGTATGGTATCGAACTATCATTCGAGGCTGTGCGAATCTACGAGCACCTCTGGCGCAAGTCCCCGATGCTCAGGCGATTGGAAGATCGAATACGCGAATTGTGTGCCACGGCGCTAACGGCCGAGGAGCCGCAGTTAGAAATAATCCTCTCAGAACTCCAATCGGCGCTTCGCGAACACACTGACCGGCTCAGAAGACTGGCAGCCGCCAAGCTCACCACGTTGGACGAGAATATACAGCAAGAGAGACGGGCGATCTAAAGTCAGCCCATACACGCCTTCTGTTCAATCCCCTGCACCTCATCATCGGCACTTGCTACGGACGCGCCGACCATGCTCTGACGCTGGTGATGAAACTTGGACAAAAGATTGCCGGCAGTTGAGCTGCCGGCAATCGTCATTTACTTTTTCAATGGCTTACTTTCTCAGTAGCTCGCGGTCTAAGCCACCTCGCGGTCCCGAGGCTTGTCACTCTTCCCATAATCAGCCTTGGCCTCGCCCGTCGAAGAAATATCCTGAGCACCAGTCCGCTCCAGAATTTGCTTCGCGCGCTTGGTCCAGTCCGAATTGTCCGAGTGGACCGAAAGGAGAATGCCTCCTTCTTTCACACGGCCTTCATAGCGCTTGGCTTCATATTCAGGGATTCCCATGCCAATCAGGGCTCCCGTGATTCCGCCGACCGCGCCTCCAACGCCCGCGCCGGCCAAGGCGGCCATGATCGGACCCGCTGCGATGAATGGCCCCAGTCCAGGAATGGCCAACGCGCCTATGCCCGCCAGCCAGCCCAGCCCGCCGCCGATCAAAGCTCCCGTGCCGGCGCCAGTGGTGGCGCCTTCCGGGGCCTTGGTGCCCTTGTGGTGGGCGAAATCTTTGGAGCCGACGTTTTCAGGGAAGAGCACGGAAATATCCGTGTTGCGGAATCCCGCTGCTCTCAGAGAGTCCACGGCACTCTCCACCTGGCCGTAACTCGAATAAATGCCAAACACTGCTGTATTTTTTCCTGCCATAGTGAATTCTCCTTAAAAAGTTTGGTCGCCTGTTTAATCCTTCGGTCTGACGTCCAGTTGGTTGGTTACTTTGTCTTGGCCGGCAACTTCCGCGGCTTTCGCTTCGATAGCCTTCTTCTCTTCTTCCGAACGCACCGGCCCCTTCAGCGTAACCATGCCGTTCTGCGTGATGACCTTCACGTTGTGCGCGTACGTCGAGAGCGACTTGTCTTTCACGATTGCCTTACGAACCTGCTGGGTGAGTTCGCGGTCCGAGCGGTTATCTTTCTGTCGATCCGCCGTGGGCTCATTCGGGTTCCGGTCCCGCTCATTCATCTTCGTATTGTCAGCGGGCACATTGTCAGCGGGCGAAGCAGTTTGTGGAGCAGGCTGCTGATCTGCTTGCGGAGCAGCTTGCTGATTTGCCTGGGGTGCAGATGGCTGTGCAGCAGGTTGCTGATCTGCCTGCGGTGAAGATTGCTGTGCAGCAGGCTGCTGATCCGCCGGCGGTACAGTTTGTTGATCTGCCGGCGCAGCAGTTTGTGGAGCTTGCTGATCCGTTGGTGGGGCAGATTGCGGCGGCGAGGATTGGTCGGATGGTTGCTGCGCACCGGCTACTGCCAAGCCACCCAACAGAAGACCGGCAAAGAGTGCGGTGCGAATACGAGTTGGAAACGCGAGTCTCATGGAATTGATCCTCCTTGCGGATTGGTGCGGCATTTCGATCGCCGCCAAAATAAATACTGTTAGGTCGAACGACACACCCGAACCTGGCGACAGCAAGCTGGCAAACCTAGAAGGCCTGGTCGCAGGTCAGGCAGGCAATCGAACCTTAGGCGCCTTTCGTTCCGGTCGCCCGGTTGGCTTCGGACGAGAAGCGAGTGCGTACGCGGTCGCCGATGTTGTGGACCTTTTCGCCGATCGAGTTGCGTATATCCTCTCCGCTCGTCGGGGCAAGCAGCATCCCAGCACCGATTCCAACCCCGACTCCAGCGGCAAAGGTCATGAGGTTACGCAGTGTGTGATCCTCATGGCCGTAAAGATCCCGCGCCCGATCGCGGAGGTCTGAGACTCGGTCACTTACCTCGTCGACTCGATCTGCGACCCGGTCTCGCATGTCGGCTGCCACCCGGTCAGACTGGTCAAGCAAGTAGATCCCGGTCTTAAGTACCGACTTCAGAAACGTGTTCATCTTGTGCATAGTGTCTCTCCTGTAGATTCAGACGGGGCGGCAACGCCCCGTCCTGATGAGGTTGTTGGACTCAAAAACAGCTTAAGATGCTTTGCGGTTTCCAGACCGATCAAACTCGCTCTGGCCCTGGTTGCGATCCTGCGAACCGCGGTCGGATGAACCCTGCTGTCCCTTCTGGTTTTCCATATTCTGTCCACCCTGCCGGGACTGGCCGGGTTGTTTCTGATCTTCCTGCTGCCCCTGCTGCTGCTTTTGCTGTTGCTGTTGTTGTCCAGACTGTTGCTTGGGGTTCTGCTTTTCGTCAGCCATGTTTCTTCCTCCACAAGGAATTTTTGTCGGTGCTGAGCATTAGTTGCAAAACCGTGCGCACAGGGCCCGTGGGAAAGAAAATTATTTTCACTCGAATGTTCGATTTGAACGTTGAGGATAAATGAGTTACTCTCACCCCACCTCCATGATGACGGCTAATCACACGAGTGTCGGGACGAAGGATAAATTTGCGCATGCCATGCGCCGGGAGATCTACGAGCAGCCTCAGGCCATCGCCAAGACCGTTGCAAGACACCTCAAAGACGACATTATTTTCCCCGGCGAGTTGCAGGCCATTGAGAGCGCGCTTCTGACTTTCGAGAAGCTCATCATTGCGGCCAGTGGGTCGAGTCGTCACGCTGGCCTGGCTGGCGAGATCATGATCGAAGATCTGTCAGGCGTGGCGGTGGACGTGGAATATGCCAGCGAATACTGTTACCGCTCGACCCATGCGGCGATCGATCCCATTGTGATCGTCATCACCCAGTCGGGCGAGACCGCGGACACCATTGCCGCCCAGCGCGAGGCCTTGACCCGAGGCGTGAAGACGATCGGGATCTCGAATGTTGATGGCACGACCATCGTGCGCGAGGCGAGTGCGGCATTAATCACCGGCGCCGGCCGCGAACTGTCGGTGCCAGCAACCAAGAGCTTCACGACGCAGCTCACGGTGCTGTACCTGATGGCGCTGTTCCTGGCTCGAAAGCGGGGCCGCATGACCTCGGAGGTAACCCGATCCTACCTGCAGCGTCTGATGAAGCTTCCCCACTCCATCGAGAAGCAGCTTCCGGCATGGGACACGCAAGCGGAGGAATACGCCGAGAAACACTTCCGGTCGGAGAAGTTTTTGTACCTTGGCCGGGGCGTACATTACGCGATTGCGCGGGAAGGAGCGCTCAAGCTGAAAGAAATTTCCTACGCGCATGCTGAAGGCTATCCGGTGGGAGAACTCAAACACGGACCGAACGCGTTAGTGGATGAAAACCTGCCAGTGGTGGTGCTGGCTACTTGCGACCGCAACGATCCGGATTCGGTGCTGCGTTACCGGCGGACGCTGGAGGTGATGAAGGAAGTGAAATCACGCCGCGGACTTCTGGTCACAGTTGCCACCGAGGGCGATGAGCAAGTGAGGGAGATCGCGGACCAGGTATTTTTTGTTCCGCCCGCGCCCGAGTTGCTGCTGCCAATCATCGAGGTGATTCCACTGCAGCTTTTCGCTTATCATGTCGCGGTCTTGAAGGGGTACGACGTAGACCATCCACGCAACCTTGTAAAGGCCGTAATCGTAGAGTAGGCTGCGGGCGAAATCCACCGCTCCACCCAACTGATCAGGCTTTTCTCTGCCGCACAGCCGCTCGTAGCTCAGAAACAATTTCCTCGGACGCTCTCATGGCTGCGGCATGTTGGTTCACATCAAAGGAAATCGCTCCCACGCGAGCGTGCCCCCCACCGCCGTAGCGCTCACAAATCTTGGCCAGATTCACCACCGGCTCCTGGGGCGCCCAGGGATTCGATCCGACCGAGACTTTCACGCGAAAGCTACTCTTGCTGAGGCCCACACTGTAAATGGATTCGGGATGAAGATAATAGGGAACGAACTTGTTGTAGCCCTCGAGATCGTAGTCGGTGATGTCGAAGAAAATAGTTCCGTCCTTGCACTCGGAGCGTTGCTGCAAGATGTCGATCGACACTTCGTGACGTTTGAGCAAGGGAGCAAGAAGCGGAGCGACAAACGGCGCTTCCAAAATCTGCTCGAGCGGTTTGACCGCAAGCAAGGGAATCAGGTTGGGCACGAAACGCTGATCCGGCGCGGACTCGATCACCATGGTCAGCTTCATGGCAGGCGCTTGCATTTCGACCGCGGTTTTCGCGTCAGAGTACAGCGCTCCGTCGATGACATCGGTCCAATGGATGAGATCTGCGAGCGGCGTGGGATCAAACCCGAAACGTTGCTGTGCGATCATGGCGATGAAGCTGGTGCAGGACTTGAATGCCGGATCATAGAATTTGCGGTTGCTTTGTTCCTGCTCGAAGTGCGCGGCGTCGGCGGGAGACAGAAACGCGCTCTGGTGATGATCGAACCACCAAGCAATTTTGGGAGAACTGGAATACTTGAAATCAACAATGGCATTCTCGTCGCCATCGAATTCAGCCTCGTCGAACAATGCGCCCGCGCGGTGCAGCAGTCCGGAGAAGACGAAGTCGGCATCGCCAGCAATGCGTTCCCGGTAAAAACGGGCAAACAGCGCCGCGGAAGAGGCTCCATCGAAGCATTTGTCGTGGTAGAAAACCTTGACGCGCAATCAATTTTCCAATTCCGCCAGCTGGTGTCAAACACGCGCACAGCAGGCATGTCATAGGCTGAGTAAAAGCTAATAGGAATGACATCTCCGGAACAGAATGTCAAGGGCAGGTGGAGGCATCTAGCTCATTTCGCCCGCGCACACAATCCTTTGGCTGGATGAGTGTGATTTTATCAGGTTGCGAACCTCACACGGCGTTGGCTTGCTTTTCCGCCATGTCTCCGATGACCGGCAGTTTGAACATCTCTCCCTGCAGAGCTTTCACCACCAACACCACCCCAATCACCACCAAACCGAACCCGACCACCATGGAAATCAGGTATGCCAAGAGATGGCCCAGGAAGGGAATGATGAACAGGATGATGGCGAGAATTTTCAGCAGGGCAACAATGACAAAAGCAGCGGTCCAGGCGAAAATGCACTGGAAAGAATGAAAACGCACAAATCGGTCCTTCTTATAGGGATCGAGAAGCAGAAAGACGAGTGCGGGGACAAAGGTGAAGTAGGCGAGCGCACCGGCGATGCTTTCGCTGAACCCGCCGACTTTGCCTTGCGCTCGCTCCGGAGCTCGCATGGTGCCGCCGCAACCCGGGCAGAAGACAGCCTCGTCGGGCATTTGAGCGGCGCATTGTGGGCATGAAATGGACATCTGTTTTTCTCCCTCGAAATGCGAGGCTCAGCGCAACTGCAATGTGGCCCCTTTTTTTCGGCAGTCCTCGCAGATGCCGTAAATCTGAAACGTGTGCCGGGTGGCTAAGTAGCGATATTTGCGACCGATTTCCTGCTCCAGTTGACCTACGTCGCGCGAAAAAAATTCGACCGAGCTCCCGCATTGGGTGCATACCATGTGGTGATGGCTGCGGCGGTTGTACTGGTGCTCATAGCGTGCGATGCCGTCGTGGAAAGCAACTTCGCTGGCCAATCCGCACTCCGCAAGCAGTTTCAGCGTACGGTAGACGGTCGTGTACCCGATGCGCACATCTTTTTTCTGCACCAGGCGATGCAGTTCGTCGGTCGAGAGGTGATCACGGGTCTCCAGAAACGTGCGCAGGATGGTATCCCGCTGAGCGGTCTGCTTCAGCCCAACCCGCTTCAGATGACGATGCAAAATGTCTTGCGCTTCGCGGACCATCTCGCGCGAAATCAAAGGATGATCGTCAACGCGCTTTTGTAGCATGGGTCGCTGGAAGCTAATTGCAGAGTAACGGGTGTGACACGAAGTAGTCAGCCGGGGACTCAAACCGCGTCAACGGCGAGTCCAGAATACCATCCGGGCATCTTGAAAATGAAATTCATTTTCAACAGCCCCGGAGCCTGCGCGGCATATCCCATGGATCGATGGGAACAGCCGCAAATGCTCCTTCGATCCTGCGATCTTGCGCGAGCGCTTTCTTTCTCATCTCGCACCGGCGATTGCATTCGCACTGTTTGTGCGACCAGACCGCGTGACCATACAATCAAGCTTCGTATGAGCTTGTCCCCAACTATTTCCGCGCCTTCCTCCCGACGTCCTTCACTGGTATTGCGGATGGCCGGATGGCTTTTACTGCTGGTGATCGCACTAGCGGCAGGCGCCATGATGTATTTCTATTTCGTAGTCCGGTCTGCCCTTCCGCAATTGGACGGAAGCCTGCGAGTCGAGGGACTTCCGGCTCGAGTTACCGTAACGCGCGATGCTCACGGCGTGCCCGCCATCGAAGCCCAGGCCCTCGAAGACTTATTTTTTGCCCAAGGGTACGTGACCGCCCAGGACCGCTTGTGGCAGATGGATGCCATGCGACGTTTTGCCGGTGGAGAACTCTCCCAGGTATTGGGTGAAGGCTTGCTCGAGCATGATCGGGAACAACGCATTCTCGGTCTGCGGGCGACGGCGAAGCAAGCGGTCGGGAGACTGCCGGCGCGGGATCGCTCCTATTTCGAGGCATACGCTCGCGGAGTGAATGCCTATATCGAGGAGCGACGGGATCGTCTGCCGATCGAGTTTCGTCTCCTGAAGTATGCGCCCAGCCGGTGGAGGCCCGAGGATTCGATCGTGATCGCTCACCAAATGGTAAAGGATCTGAACCACGGGCGATTTAAGGACGTCCTTGCGCGGGAGAAGATTCTGGCCAGACTGGGGCCGGAACTCAGCGCTGATCTGTACGTGAATCGCTCCTGGCACGACCGTCCGCCGACGGTGATGCGCGAAGGCTTGGAACAGCAGAATAACTCGGTCCACTCGGATCAAGAAGACAACGGCGACGACGACGCGGGAGACGACAACGCGGTCACTCGCTCTACGGCACCATCGACCGGCCCTCCCGTATTGCCCGATCCGGCGCCCATCAACGGATCAAACAACTGGGTGGTTTCAGGAGCGCACACCGTCACCGGCAAGCCGCTGCTGTCGAATGACATGCATCTCGGCCATCAAATGCCCAGCCTTTGGTACGAAGCCCACCTTCGCGCGGGCAGCCTTGACGTGGCCGGGGTGACTCTTCCCGGAATGCCTTACGTGATTGTGGGTCATAACCAGAGAATTGCCTGGGGCTTCACCAATCTTGGGCCTACGGTGGAAGACGTTTACATCGAGAATTTCAACGACGCGGATCACTACCAGACGCCCTATGGCCTGGAGAGGGTCGAACATCGCTTTGAGGTGATTCACGTCAAGGACAAGCCAGACGTGGCGTTGGATGTGCGCAGCACGCGGCACGGACCGATCGTCACGGAATTGGTGCCCGGTGAAAAACGCCAATTGGCCCTGCGATGGACTCTCTATGATGGTTTGCGCATGCCCTTTTTCGATGTGGACTCAGCTCAGAACTGGGAAGACTTCCGCCGTGCCCTCTCCCAACTTGATGCTCCCGGGCAGAACGTTGTCTACGCCGACGTTGAGGGAAATGTCGGCTATCAGGCGACCGGGCGAATCCCGATCCGTGCAGCCGGCGACGGCAGTTTGCCGGTGAGTGGAGTAGATAACGCACACGAGTGGACCGGTTACATTCCGTTCGAGAAACTGCCAAACATTTTGAACCCGCCATCGGGCATCATCGCGACCGCGAACGGACGCATATCGCCTGATGGATATCCCTACTCGATCAGCACCGAGTGGGAAGCGCCTTGGCGCACGGCACGGATTTATCAGGTACTCGAATCGGGCAGGAAGTTTTCTGTGTCTGACATGCTTGGGCTACAGAACGACATTCAGTCGGAGAGTGAGGCATTCTCAGCGGAGCGTTTCGTATATGCCGTGGACCATGCGGCTAAACCATCGGCGCGCGCAAAACAGGCGGCCGACATCATGCGCAACTGGGATGGGCGCATGCTCGCTTCGTCGGCCGCTCCTGCGATTGCCTACCGGGCTCGCGCGGAGCTCACGCGCTTGTTGCTCGAACCGCGGCTGGGAGCTGCGCCCGCGGATCCAAACCATCACGAAGAAACCTTGAGCTGGCAGAGTTACTCTTGGGAGATGCGATCGGTTTGGCTCGAGAACGTCCTGCTGCATCGACCCAAGCGATGGCTGCCGGCGAAGTATCCGAACTATGACGAGCTTCTGGCGGCTGCAGTCGACGATGCCGTCAACCAGCCGGAGGCTCCGAGAGAGCTGAGCTCGTGGCGCTGGGGAAGTTTGAATGCAGTCGAGATTCAGCATCCCTTGCTGGGCAAGATACCTGGTTTCGGAAGCTGGACTGGACCTGGCGTCCGCGAGCAGTCCGGAAGCGGCTATACGGTCAAGGCGGTGACAAAGCATCACGGCCCGTCAGAGCGCTTTACGGCAAACCTCGCCGACCTCGACCAATCAACCTTGAACCTGGTAACCGGCCAGGCGGGCGATTCTTTAAGTCCGCATTATATGGACCAGTGGAAGGCATGGTACGAGGGCACGACATTCACCCTTCCCTTTACGCCTCCGGCAGTGGAAGCCGCAAAGATACATCGATTGGTGCTGGAACCTGGAAAGAACGCTTCACCAGTCGGCCGAAGATTCGACTCAGAGTACGGGGTAGCCCCCTAACAAGCGCTGACTGAACAGCATTCGGCATGAAGTGGGTGCTTGCCTCTCAGAAGCTGATTTGTGGGTCGCGCGAGTAGCCGAATTGTGGACAATCCGCAGCACAGCAAGCCCGCCCTCGGGATTAGGTCCGTGCAACCGGCAAATACGACAGGAATCTCGTTAGAGGATAACGAAGGCGTTCCAACCTGATTGTTCGAGATGGCAGAAAATGACCTAGTTTTGTCATTGCTGCCATTGGCATGCGGGGCTAGCATCGCCTGGACTCCTGCTACTTCCTTGAACTGCGGCTTCTAGACTTGCCGGCTATCGCCGAATCGTCGTCAACTGTCGAGATTGCCTTCGGCATTTCTCGACACATCCTCCGTCTGATCTTCCCTTCTCCATTAAATTCAGTGCTCTACAAACGTTTCCTTAGCACTCCACTTTGGTCCGTCGATTGCCTTGATCAGTTTGCCGCACATGTAGCTTGCGGGAGCAAGACACGTGAATGCGATCATGCGCTGTTTGCAAGACACTTTTGCACAAGCGTGGGTTGTATTGACGAGTTACGACAGTCTAGTTCAGCCAGGAGAATTGCCCATGCCGCACGCAATGTTGCGAACAACTGAAGACATCATTTCCGACATTCTCAACTGGGTATGCCCCGACTGCGGCGGACGGATGGGCGGCCGTACAAGAGAATTCAAGTGTCAAGGTGAATGTCTTAGGGACTGGCGCGACGTTTGGGAAAGTCGCTTAGCGAAGCCAAGGGAGAACGCGAGATCGCCGCAGACTCTGGGCGAGCAGTACAAGGTCTATGCGACGACCGAGGCGGCGCGGGAGGCACCGCTATGAAAGCTATCGTCCAGCTTCTTGTGAAGCACGGTTACTCGGTCCTGTTCGCTTCAGTGTTGGCGCGCCAAATGTGTTTGCCAGTACCGGCCAATTCTGGTTCTGATTGTTGCTTGGGCGGTCGCGGCTCCGGACGGACGACCTCGGCCTCGGCATCATACAGTCTTCCGACCCATGCCGTCTGCTCTACCTCGTGCTTTGTAGAGCTGGTAATAGATAATTGTGCGACCGATCGGTCTCTTAGGCCATCTTAAATACTGTTCGAGAGGAAACATGGCTGAGACCACAGGACACGGATGCACAAACAGTTCTTCGAGGATCAACAACAACAATAGAGTCGCAGCAAGAAGGGTGACCGAAATACTACATCTAGCGAAGACATGGTTCAAACCCAGGCGCTCACCGTTCTACTTCGCATTTCGCACCGGTCTCCCCATGTCGAGCTTCGCATTGCCTGAGAAGGAAGGGGCACATGAATACACACGCAGTTGTTGAAGATGAAAAAAGAGTCGAGACGGCAGTAAAGGAGCGTTCGCGCCCGGCGACAATGGGGCCTCTTGCTTCCGCGGCTCCTGACAAAGTTCTGTTCGAGGACAGCCTGCTGGATTCCGGTGTCGCACAGCGCAAGAGAAGAACGCGGGCGACTCTTCTTTCGTTTGTTTTGCAATTGTTCCTGATCGGTCTTTTGCTTTTGCTTCCGTTGTGGTTCACCGATGTGCTGCCCAAGCAACAATTACTCACTTTTCTGGAAGCCCCACCTCCTCCGCCACCTCCTCCGCCACCCGCGGCGTCCAACCCATCCGCGGCGAAAGTGGTGAAGGTAACCAGCAATATCGCGAACGGGCGGCTGCGCACTCCAAGCAGAATCCCTCCGAAAGTCCAGATAATGAAGGAAGACGACGCACCACCACCGGTCGCGACAACAGGTGGGGCGGTTGGTGGCGTGCCTGGGGGGATCCCGGGAGGTCAGTTGGGCGGGGTGATCGGCGGAATCATCAGTTCCAGTTCGAGGCTTGCAGCCGTCCCTACCTTGTCCAAGCCGGTGCCCACCGTGCAACGTGTGCACATTTCGCAAGGTGTGACCAAAGGCCTACTGATCTATAGGGTTGAGCCCACTTATCCGCCCTTGGCACAGCAGGCGCGCATTCAAGGTGTTGTAGTACTGACGGCGATTATTAGCAAAGACGGGAACGTTCAGAACCTGCAAGTCGTTGGTGGGCACCCGATGCTGGCTCCCGCGGCCATCGAGGCGGTGAAGCACTGGCGCTACAAGCCATTTCTTCTGAATGGGCAACCGGTAGAAGTCGAAACCACAGTCACGGTAACCTTCCACGTGCGGAGCGAGTGACCATGGGTGGGTTACAGGTTCGAACCGCCTTCGGCCCAAGTGGTGGGGTTGGCGATAGCCCTGGGGGTCACACGAGTTATCGCGGCGATGCTCTATGGCGTAAAACCCACTGACCTCGTGACCTTTGGTGGTATCTCCGTATTGCTGACTGCGGTAGCGTTACTCGCGTCTTACCTTCCAGCCCGGAGGGCAGCAAAGGTTGAACTCTTAGTGGCACTGCGCTACGAGTAGTTCATGGCATCGACCACGGTGAACGTCGCATCGGAACTGTTCCGGGCGTGTCGCCGGCAATCCCGAGCTGGCCGCTGCTATCGAACGGGCTCTCTAAAGTTGGATAACTCTACCCTGAGCGTCAGAGATCTACACGGTTGAACGTCGTGATGGTTCGTGCGGAGCTCGTCGAACAGACCCGCCACCCCCGCGATGAGTACTAAGGCGATATTTCAACAATGGACTTAACCCACGTCAATACAGCTTGGCGTAATGCCAAATGAGCGTATTCCCCTCCGCCACGATTATGTCTGCGCCATCTGGCGACCATGAAACTACGTCCGCATGCGGCAGTGTCTGCAAGACGATCCCGCGCCGCACATCGAATACTTGGAGTATGCGGGGACCATTGTGTTGTGGAAAGTACTCGCGCAGCAAGATGGAATCATGTTTCGGATTCCACTGGACCGGCGTGTACACATCATCTTTGCCTTCTTCATCCAAGGCGGAAAAGTTGTACATCTTCCTCCCGGTGCTTACTTCGTAGATGTTCCACGGAAGTGGGCCGTGGTAGCTGTACTCGGATGCGAGGTACGTACAATAAGCTGAGAAAAGTGCTCCGATCCAGCCGTGAATCTGTCGCGAACAGTCGATGTGTACTCGACAGTACTTCCGTCGACGTCAGGATATTGTGGAGTTACGGAGTAGACCTCCCCGTTTGCTGGACAAACCCGCAGGATCTCCGTTGGCTCGTGAAGGTGTGTTCGGGTGATTGAGCCAGTGCTAAGATCATAAGTTCCAAGGATGTCCCAAACGTCCGCCTGTACGGTGCTGCCGCCGTAGAACTAAATCCTGCGCGAGTCGGAACTCCATAGCAGAAAAGAAGCATCTAGCGGCAGTTCTTTCACGCGCACCTGCTTGTCGTACAGCAACGCACTCCATCGGCCTGATGGTGGCAAATTCACAAGAACGGCTTGCGACCCCAGCGGTGGCCCCCATGCCACCGATCAATGATCAGAGTGGTGCCGCGACGGTAGAGTCAGAGTCGCCCGTCAACCGGGCCCCGTCATTGCTGAGGGGCCACTATTTTGCAGATTGGTTGCCAGAAGCCAGTCGCGAGCGCACAATGGCTCGGGCATTTTGTCATGACTGGAGTGGCATCTGAGTCCCGAGAATTAAGAGCGTTCGCGCCCACGCTCGTTCTGCTGGCTATCCTCGCTTTCATCAATTACATCGACCGCAGCAATCTCTCGATTGCAGCCCCTCTGCTGAAAGACGAGTTGCACATCTCTACCTCGCAACTCGGGATTCTGCTCTCCGCATTCTTTTGGACCTACACCGCCATGCAGTTTGTTAGCGGTTGGATTGTCGACCGATTTGATGTCAATCATGTGATAGCAGCAGGCTTCCTGCTATGGTCACTTGCCACAGCCGCAACCGGCCTCGTAGGAGGATTCACGATGCTGCTGGCGATGCGGCTGATGCTCGGCACTGGGGAGTCTGTGATGGTTCCTGCCTGGTCGAAGATCCTAAGCTTCCATTTGGCGGAGCATCAACGCGGCTTTGCCAACGGTGTCTGCCAGGGTGCAGTGAGGTTCGGGCCCGCAGTGGGAACACTGGGAGTTGGCTTCCTGATCACAAAGTATGGCTGGCGTCCCGCGTTCATCGGAATCGGACTGCTGAGTCTGGCCTGGATTCCTGCCTGGATCAAATGGATGCCTCGTGGCAGAGCGAAGGGGAGCACCGCGCTAGCAGCTCCCGGTTTCGCTGAGATTTTGCGGCAGAGATCATTCTGGGGCGTTTGCGCGGGCCACTTTTCAATCATCTACTTGCTGTATTTCATGCTTACATGGCTCCCGTTCTATCTCGTTCAGGAACGGCATCTTTCGATGCAATCCATGGTCAAGATCGCTACAACGTATTACATGACTGATGCTCTATCCGCCGTCGCGACCGGTTGGCTTGCAGACTCCTGTATTCGGCGGGGCCATACGCCGACGCTGGTACGTAAGTCCGCAATGGCTGTGGGGCACCTGATCGCGGCGATCGCGTTAACGGCGGGTGCACTGGCAAACTCTCATTGGTTTTTGGTGTGTCTAGTCGCTATTGGTGTAGGTGAAGGAGTTGCGGGTGCGGGGCCATTCGCGTTTTCCCAAACCCTGGCAGGTCCGCACGCAACGGGAAAATGGTCCGGATTGCAAAACGGCTTTGCAAACCTCTCCGGTGTCATTGCACCCGCGCTCACTGGATTTCTGGTGGATCGGACCGGAAATTTTCTGATCCCGCTCGCGATTGCTGCCCTGGTACTGATGGCTGGTGCGATCTCGTGGCTGTTCGTGGTGGGCCGAGTCGAGCAGGTGAGTTGGAAATCGGAGGACCTCTAGCCGCGGCAAGCATGTAGACAGTCTCACTTGAATACACTTTAGTAAATTCCACAACTCATTAGTTCGCGCGAATACGACGATCGCTGACGGGTGGTCGGCAAACGTTACCTTACCGAATTATGGAAGGTTTGCCCGTGACTCGGGAACAATCCGGAGAATAGCGCCAGTCGGGCCGGAAAGATATCGCCCGTGAGCAGGTGGAACCAGCTTCCAGCTTAACGGATTTCATGGGGCACGGCTTGTGCGCATCCTGAAGTCATTGGTGCTTCAGCTCCGCTGTCCAGTTCGTGACAATGGTGAGCGGCTGGTCTTCCGCAGTTTTTGATGTGTTTACGATGAACCGCTTTCCATCGGGACTTACGTCGTAGGTTACTGACCCCGCGGGATCAAGGGGCATGGACGCCTTGAACAAAGGGCGGGTCGCAATAACCTGGAGCGTTGCGCCGCTCGTCTCCAATAGAGCCTCCATGAAGGTGTGGTCCGAAGCCCAATAGAAGATTGCCTTGCCGTCGCGGCGCCATCTGGGCTCGCGTCCTCCGTTGACGGAGATTTGCCATTTGCCGTTAGGTCCGGGGAATTGCGTAACGTAAATCTCGGTTCGTCCCGATTCTTGCGAGGTGTAGACAACCCAATGGCCGTCAGGGGAGAACTGGGCCTCGAGAGTGGTGGGCTGGGGAGGAAGAAAGGGCTGGGGCTTCATCTCGCCCGAAAGTGGCAACAGCCACACGCCGAATCCCACGGGAGTCTGGGTGAACAAAAGATATTTCCCATCGGGCGACCAGTCAGTGGGCAGCTTCAACCTCTCGGCGGCAAACAGAAGTTTCTCGGTTCCGGCGCCGTTAGAGGCAATCACAAAAATGTCGGATGCGCCCGCCACAAAACGCGAAAAGGCGATTTGGCTGCCATCGGGTGACCAGACCGGGGTTCTGTCGCCGGCGCCTCCAAAGGTATAACGGGTGCGCGTCCCGCGCACGAGGTCGTATACCCAGATGTTCCCCCCGGGCTCGCCAATCAAAACCGCCAGCCTGCGGCCGTCTGGGGATAGGCGCACGGTGCGGTATCGGTCGGTGTCTCCCAGCTTTTCCACCACATGGCCGTCGCGGTTGTACCACAGAAGTTGTGAGCCTTGGAGACCGACAGCCCGCTGGTAAGTCAGTGTGCCGTTGCTCGCGCAATCAAAGACGGCGTGCCAATTTCCTTCCTCGAAATGGACATTTTGCGCGATCGCGAACGGCTCACCTCTCAGGGTCGCGCTGGAGAGCTCAAAACGCTGGGCCATCAGTGTTCGGTCTTGCAGAAACAGCAGATAGCCCGGCACGGCAACGGCATTGGAGGTCGAAACCGTCAAGAGGCGGTTTTCTTTGCCATCGAGAGAAGCTACATAGATGGCATCCAGGTCGGCGTGGGGTTTGGCGTGGCTGGCCGCCAAATACAGAAAGCGCTTGCCGTCCGGCAAGAAAAACGGCCAGCGATGCGTTGTGTGTCTGGACTGGTCCACGGCGGTGATCGGTTTGGGAGTTCCCCCCGCAGCCGACACACGATAGATAGCAGTCTGCGAAGAGGGTGCGAAGAGGATGACGTCGTCCTGGTTCCATGTTCCTCCGCGAGGATTGTCGGCGTCTGCGATATCTACAGGTGAACCGCCGGCGATGGAGATGCGTTTCAGCTTTCCACTCCCGAAGTAGCCGACCGACTTGCCGTCGAAAGACCAGAAGGGAAACGACGCGGAGTCGGTCCCCGGCAGGCTGCGAACCGAGCCGTCAGTTAGGCTGCGGATCCAGATCAACCGACCTCCACGTTCGTCGGTTGCGACGAATGCCAGGCGGCCGCCCTCGGGGGAGAGCGCGGGGAAGCCTGCAGTGTCCCCGGTAAACAAGTAGCTCGTGTTCTCGGGAGGTGGCAGGTAAGCCTGAAGCAAGTTTCCATGCTGGTCGCGGTCTTGGAAATAAAGCCAGATGGCTGTAACGGCCAGCACGGCAAACAGCGCAGCAGCGAGCCACGCCCAGCGCTCATAATGCTTGCGCCCCGCGATAGCCTGCGCCGGCGTCCCCGCCTGGGATCCACCTTCCAGCGCCCAGTTCAGTTCACTTGCCAAGTCGCTGGCACTCTGCCAGCGCTCGTCCGGATCCTTCGCCAGGCACTTTTTCACCAGCCGTTCCAGAGCCGGCGGCGTCTTGAGTTGAGTAATCGGGGGAGGATCGGTGGTTAGAACGGATGCAATCAAGCTGGCGCGGCTTTTACCGCTGAACGCCGGTTTCCCAGTCAGCATCTCGTAGAGCACTTCGCCCAGTGCGAATATATCCGTGCGTGCGTCTGCCTCTTTCCCTTCAAGTTGCTCGGGCGCCATGTACTGAAGGGTCCCGACGATGCTTCCCTCGCTCGTCAGCTTCGATTGCGCTGCCGTCATTTCCGTCAGGGCAGCGCCCAGCTGCACAACATCCGACTGCTTGGCCAAGCCGAAGTCCATCAACTTGGCCCCTGACTTGGTGAGGATGATGTTGGCAGGCTTCAGATCGCGATGTGTGATCCCGAGCTTGTGCGCCTTGGCCAGACCGTCGGCAATCTGTTCGCCGTAGCGGACAGTCTGCCCCGGCGGCAGCGCTCCTTTCACGAGCCGCTGCTCCAGCGTCTCGCCCTCGACCAGTTCCATGACCAGAAAATCCATGCCGTCCTGGTGGCCGATGTCGTGCAGGGTGCAGATGTGAGGATGCGACAACTTGGAGATCGCCTTGGCCTCGCGCTCCAAACGCTGGCGTAGATTCGGATCGGAAGTTAGGTTCGCGGGCAGAACTTTGATGGCGACACTGCGTTCCAGCCGCGTATCGCGGGCGCGATACACCTCGCCCATGCCGCCCGCGCCCAGCCGCGATTGAATTTCATATGGACCGAGTTTTGTGCCAGAAGCAATAGCCATCCGTGCGCGTAATTATAGTCCGCGCAGCGGGTTGCAGCCGATCCGATCGATTCTGGACGGATGGTCGGCGAACCTTCGTGCGACCTGGAAAGCTGCTGAAAATGATTGTCTGGAGAGGAGGAACTCGATCAGACCGTGCGTCCCATCGCACGTAGCCTACAAGGCAGAGCGGGGAGGTAACGAACTGTTCTGGAGCCCTTGGAAAAATGTATCCACGCTCGCAAGAGCGGCGCCGAAACCGTGAGGCAACGGTGTATCTGCCAGCATTAGGTGGAGACGGGCCTAGGCTTGATCGTACGATCAGAATATACAAATGCTCGCAAGCGTCGTCAGCCGAAGAGAGCCTAAAATGCTGCGCGGCTCTTCTTGCAGTGAGCACAGAGGCTTAAGGGTTCTCTGTCATGGGTAATCAACACTGCCGGCGTAGAGAGCAGAT
>Ga0137418_10002282_pt1 | contig 17570 bp, 12 predicted proteins | sample CZODoug3_1_2_16f_FD_122242 | JGI IMG/M metagenome (GOLD analysis project Ga0137418, IMG submission 122242) | Vadose zone soil fungal communities from Angelo Coast Range Reserve, California, USA - CZODoug3_1_2_16fungal (Hybrid Assembly) | ecosystem: Environmental > Terrestrial > Soil > Vadose... | reverse complement strand
AGGCGGACCTGGAAACCGGCCACATTGGAGTAACCGAAGGTTACACATACGCGAATGTCGATTCAGTCGATGTCACCGTCCGGGGCGTGGGCGGACACGGCGCCTACCCGCACAAAACGAAAGACCCGATCGTCCTCGCGGCGGAAATGATCAACGACTGGCAAACCATCGCAAGTCGGGAAAATAATCCGCTCGACCCAATCGTCGTCACGGTGGGTTCCATCCACGGCGGAACAAAGCACAACATTATTCCAGACGAAGTGAAGATGCAGCTCACCGTGCGGACTTATAAAGCTGAGACGCGTGATCGTGTATTGGCCGCGATTGAGAGGATCGCCAAAGGAATCGCTGCCGCGGGCGGAGTCCCGCCCGATCGCGCACCGATTGTCAGCGCGTCCAAAGATCAATTTACGCCTGCCACTTACAACAATCCTGAGCTCACCAAACGACTCATCTCTGTTTGGAAGACGTCGCTAGGCAATGATAACATTAAGATTGTCGATCCCACGATGGGCGGTGAAGATTTTTCCGAATACAGTCTGCCGGACCATTCCATTCCCGCGGTTGATTTTCACATAGGCGCAGTCGACGCGGCGAAGATCGCGGAGTTTAAACAGGCGGGAAAAGAATTGCCGACCCTGCATTCGAGCAAATTCGCACCCGTTCCCGAACCAACGATCCGCGTTGGAATTATCGGAATGACCGCCGCGGTGCTGGAGTTGATGAAGTAACACAGGCTCGACGTTTCAGGCAAGATGCCTGAGTTACTTCACCTTAATGTGTTTCCGCAGATAAGTGGGCACATCGAGGTCTTCGCCTTCGATGATTGTCGGTTCGCTTTTTTCAAAACGACCGCGTGTCACAGGTTCAAATTGCAGGACCTCCTGCTTAGGCGGCGTCACTGACTTTTCGGCGGGCCGTTTCTCCTCCTGCGTACTCATCGCGTGCCCCGGCTCGCCGTTACGAGCGGGTGTCGCCGGTGGTTCGATCGAGATGGGTGTTGCGAGTGGTGCCGCTTCTGCCGCGATAGGTTCTTCGAATGGAACCGTTTCCTCGAGAGGTCGAACTTCGACAGCCGGTTCTTCACGTTGAATTTCGGGTCCCGATGCTGCGGCTTCGTATTGTTCTCGAGCCGGAGATACCGTGGACGTACTGCTCGGCGCTGGAGGTGTTTGCATCAAAACTGCTTCGTCTTCTGCCGAGAGCGAGCTGATGACCGTGACGCTCAATCGGTCTCCCAGCCGTGCGTCCACGACTGCACCGAAGAGAATTTGCGTCTGGTCGCTAACGTGACGCCCGAGTTGCTGCATCAGGATCTCGACCTCGGAAAGCGTCATGCCGGGACCGCCGGCTACCTGTACGAGCACGTGCGTTGCGTCTGCCAACATTCGTCCACGATCCATCAATGGGTTTTTCAGCGCCTGCGTTAGGGCTTCATGTGCGCGATTGTCCGAATCGGATTCACCGTACCCAAACAGGCAACGGCTATTGCGTGTGTGCAAAGCCGCGAGCAAATCATCGAAGCCGATGCGAATGAGTCCTGGTTGCTGGATGAGATTTACAATCGATCGCACGCTTTGGCTGATGGTGATATCCGCCATTGCGAAAGCTTGATGAATTCCCGCCTGCGGCGAGGACAAATCGCCCATTCGATCGTTCTCGAAGCAGACTACCGCGTGGGCAAACTCGCTCAGCCGCACTAGCGCCTCGCGCGCCTGCACGTTGCGCCGTTTGCCTTCAAATCCAAATGGAAGAGTCGCAAAACCGATGACCAGCGCTCCGGCTTCACGGGCTGCTTGTGCAATATAGGGCGCCGCGCCTGAGCCCGTGCCTCCACCGAGCCCTGCACAAATGAAAATCACACTCGCATCAGCCAGGGCTTCTCGAATTTCTTCGGCCGATTCCAAGGCTGCTTGATAGCCGACATCTGGATCGCCGCCCGCACCCAAACCACGCGATACACTACGGCCCAGCTGCACTTTGCGCGTCGCAACCGAACTCGTCAGTGAGGTCACATCAGTATTGATGGCGACCACATCGGCTCTTTCTAATCCGTCAAGCACGATGCGGTCCAGCGCGTTTAAACCCGCTCCACCCACGCTGACGATTTTGATCGGAATAAATTCTGCCAGACGTTCTGGAAGACTGTAGTTTTTGTTAAGCTGAATCATATGGTTAGGGACGGACCGCCGAGCCGTCCGGGATCGAGGGTTTGCCGCGCGCCCGACGGTCGCGCGTGGCCCGAACTTGTTTTTGTTCTCATCGTTTTCCGCTGAAGATTCTTCCGATAATCCGGCCAAATCCTCGCGCCGGCCGGTCGGTGTGCATCACTTGCGCGAACTTGACCAAGCCAATTGCGGTAGAAAACTGGGGATTTTCCACTGCGGACGTCACACCCCAAGCTGCCTGCGCGTGCGTCAGGTTCGCCGGTATTTCAAAAATCTCCGACGCGAGATGATCGATTCCGCTCAGAAGACTGCAGCCCCCGGTGATGAAAATACCGGCGCCCAGATAGCCGAGATACGGTTCCTCTTCGAGTCTGCGTTTGAGCAACTCAAACGCTTCGCGCAGGCGCAGGTGAATGATGGTGTTCAGCGTTTCGCGCTCGATCTCTTTTCCTGCAAAGCCGGAATCGTCCTTCAGCAAAATCATTTCGCCTGGGAAACAATTTCCGAGAACGCAGCTGCCCTCTTCGATTTTTAATTTCTCGGCGCGCGCCATCGGGATGCGCAGACCCATGGAGATATCATTGGTGATGTGGTCGCCGCCCACAGCCAGGCAACCGCTTTGTCGCACCGCGCCTTCAGAGTACAACACGTAATCAGTGGTTCCTCCGCCGATATCGATCACGAGCGCACCGAGATCCTTTTCCTGCTGGGTCAGCACTACCTGCGCCGAAGCCAGACCGCTAAAAACCACATCATCCACGTCCAGCGGCAATTCTTTCACGCATCGAATAGCGTTTTGAATCCGTGTGCGCACGCCGTGGATGATGTGAAAATCGGCTTCCAGTTTTTGCCCGAACATGCCGGCCGGATTTAGCACGCCCTGTTGTCCGTCGACCTGATAATGTTGAATGATAGAATGCAGGAATGCGTTTTGCGCAGGGATGCTCACTTCGCGCGCATTAATTTTTACGTCCGCCACATCCTGGTCATCAATTTCATCGCGATCCTCTGGCACCATGACGCATCCGCGATTGTTAAAACTCTGCAAGTGTGATCCGGCGATAGCGACGTAAACACTCTTGATCATCACGTCGCTTTTCTGTTCGGCATCGACAACTGCTTCGTGCACGCATTTCATGGCCGTTTCAAAATCAACAATCTCGCCCTTGCGTACGCCGCGCGATGGCGCCTGGCCTACGCCCAGGATTTTCAGCGTTCCATCAGGCCGGCTTTCTCCGACGACCACGCAGATCTTGGAAGTCCCAATCTCGAGACCGACCATCAAACTATTGTTCCGCATTTTTTATTCGGCTTTCTTTTGTTGGTTGCGAATCGCCTTGGGAGGGAGCGCAGAAGCAGCGCGCGATTTCGGCGCTGAGGATCCAGTTTCTCGTTTACCGGAGTCCTGGTGACCTCGGTTCTCCTGCGCGTGCACCGGGATTGCTTTCATGATCCGCGGCTCGACAGCGGGCTCCAGTGTGTCGTTGATTACAGCCGCCGCCGGACTGGTAAATGTTACGGGAATGTTGCGCTGCGCGACGAGGTTCAAAGTTTCCAGCTCCTGTTTGGTGTTATCACAATAATCAAGGAACACTTGCAGCCGCCGCAGTTGCCCTTCGAGATCGTTCAAACCAAACTTGACGCGACTGCGATTTTTGTCGGTCACGAGGAGACAATAATTTTTGGAAATATCGATTTCGCGAATCTGAAACCGCGTTTGCAAAAAGGTGCTCTCGGTGAGACGCAGCAACTCGAGCGCTGTTTTTGCTTCGGGCGATTCGATAGTTTTTCCCGCCTCGAGCGATTCGCTCGAGCATCCTACGATCAGCGGCAGTCCCAGATATTCGGGCAACAATTTTTTTTGTTTCATTAAAACACCCCGCGCGCCTACTAAAAAAGCAGCATCCGACGCAAATGGATCATTAATTTCCGTTTCGCTGGTGATCCAGGCGACCGGTTTTCGTTCCACAATGCGAATATCAATTTCGCCGGGTAATTTTCGCACGACCTCGACTTCGTCGGCTTGGGGAAGCTGCTGTATGCGATCGCGCAGGCTTGCCAGGTTCACGCTGAAGATGTTTGCCCCTTCTTGCAGACCGGCTGCCTTTAGGACCTGCTCACGCTGGAGGGTGCCGTCGGTCTGCAATTCAATTGTTTGAACGTGGTAATCTGGATTTTCGAAGACAAGGCGTTTTACAGCTTCGCGGGCACCTGCGTAGCCGGCTGCGCACAAAATCACGAACAAAGCCATCTTCCACAGCACGCCCATCGCGCTGCGAATGCGGTGCTCGGTCGCTCTGCGGGAACGAACTTTCACGTCGAGCAGGTGTTGCTGCCGACGTTGCCGCACATTGGACATTCGCCGATTGCGCGTTCGGGAAGTTTTTTGGCGAAAACTCATCGTTTGTCTTCTGTTCTGGCCTCGGGCTGTCCGGCATAGCCTTGGCGACGGCGGGAAAGCGCAATGATCCGCGCGCAAAGATCTGGGTAACCAATACCCGCTGCCGCGGCCGCCTCGGGCAGCAGGCTGGCCTCGGTCATTCCGGGAATGGTGTTGATCTCCAAAATGTAGGGCTGTCCGTTGTCGGATAGAATCGCATCCACACGCGCATACACCTGCAGGCCGGCTGAGCGAAATGCGCGGAGCGCCAATTCCTGAATTTCCTTTGTTTTTCCCGCATCGATGTTTGCCGGACAAACGTGCTCCGCTCCGCCGCCAGCCTGCGGATTGAGAAAGGGATATTTGTTGTTGAAATCGTAAAAGCCGCCCTTGGGAATTATTTCGAGAATGGGCAACGCCTGGTCACCGAGGATGCCTATTGTCAATTCCCGGCCTGCTACAAATTTTTCGATCAATAACTCGCGACCATATTTCGCTGCTTCGGCGATCGCGGATTCGAGTTCGCTTTCGTTCTTCACAATGACGACGCCGACGGTTGAGCCTTGTCGTGGCGCCTTGACGACGATTGGCAATGGAATCGTAGGTCGCTGTCCTGGGTGGATCACTTCCCATGGCGGTGTCGTTACGCCATGTTCCTGAAATTTTTGCTTCGTCCGAATTTTATCGAAAGCGATCTCGCTCGCGCTTACGCCATCGCCAGTGTATGCGATCCCGCGATGTTCCAGAATTTTTTGAATCTGGCCATCTTCACCAAAGGTCCCGTGGATCGTATTGAACGCCAGATCGACATCGTTTGGCAGTTGGAAATCCTCCTTCCGCACATCTACTTCAATCACTTCGTCGCCTAACGACTGTAGCGCTTTCGCCACACCTCGCCCGGTTGCAAGCGAAACCTCTCGCTCCGATCCTGGCCCTCCCATGAGTACAGCAATTTTCTTTGGTAACTTCTCGCGTGTTGTCATTCCGGTTCTCCCACGATTTCCACTTCGGTCTCCAACTCGATTCCGCGCTTTTTCCTCGCGACGCTCTTGATGTCATCAATCAACTCGAGTACCTCCGCTGCCGTTGCGTCGCCATCGTTCACGATAAAGTTGCCGTGTACCCGCGACACGCGCGCATTTCCGACGCGCGAGTTCTTCAGCCCTAGTTCGTCCACTAATTTGCCGGCTGGAATGGTGGCAGGATTTTTGAAAATGCAGCCTGCGCTTTTGGCGACTGGCTGGGTCGTGCGCCGTTTCTCCTGCGATTCGCGCAAACGTGCATCGATTTCTCCGCGCTCGGCAGGTTGCCCACAGAACGTAGCCGAAACTGCAAAGTTTTTTTCGAGCAATGGGAACCGTCGATAAAAAACTTCCAACTCATTGCGATTCTTCACGTGCGAATTTCCCTCGGCATCAAGATAACGAATGCGCGTGACATTCTCGAAAGTTTGCGCGCCGATCGCGCCGGCATTCATGCGCAATCCGCCGCCAACGGTGCCCGGAATCCCCTCCATCCACTCGAGTCCGCCGAGATTTGCCGCACGCGCGGCGTAAGCCACCTGTCTCAACTTTACGCCTGCCCCTGCCGTGATCTCGCAGCCGTCGACCGCGATTTTCTCGAAATCGCCGCGGCGCGGATGAACGACCACTCCACGGATTCCGCCGTCGCGGACGAGAAGATTCGAACCTCGCCCGATAACAAACAGCGGCAAATGTTCATCGTGGCAAAACCGAATCAGTTTCGAGAAGCCCTGTTCGGTACGCGGTTCGACCCAAAACTGCGCGGGACCGCCAACACGCAGCGTCGTATGATTCGACAGTGGCTCGTAAAGGCGGACCTCGCCCTCTTTGCCCACAATCGTTTTTAGTTTCTCAGCGATCACTAGATCGGCGGCGAGGATCTCCAGTTGTTCGTGGATGTTGCCGGCGCCGAGACTCAAAACAAGATCGCCGGCCTCCAGCATGTTTCCCACGTCACGATGCACCGATTGCAGATGTGGCTGATAAGTGACTCCGTGGTGCGCGTGTCGCACAATTTCATCGACGATAGTCCGACCTGTGATTCCGGGAATCGGCGGCTCGCTGGCAGGATAGACATCCGTGACCATAACCAGGTCAGCATCGTCGAAGGCGCTGCCAAATTCGCGACACAGCGCTTTCGTTCGTGAGAAACGGTGCGGCTGAAACATCGTGACGAGACGTCGCCGGCCGATCGATTTCGCTGCGCGAAGTGTGGCACGAATTTCCGTCGGATGATGCGCATAATCGTCGACGAGCAGAAACCTGTCGCTCGCGTATTTGATCTCGAACCGGCGGCGCGCGTGCTCGAATTTCCGAAGCGATGCGGTGATCTTATCGAACGGAATAGAAAGCTCGGAAGCCAGCGCGATTACCCCAAGCGCATTATGCACGTTGTGTTCTCCGGGGACATTGAGAGTTGCCTGCCCGAGTTTCTCGCCGCGGCGAACAACTAAAAAGGATGAACCAAAATTCCGCAGCTCGACGTCGGCTCCACGGTAATCCGCCTGCTCGGAAAATCCGTAGGAGACTGCGCGTTTGTGCTTGCTGCACAATCGCGCGGTGTTCGGATCGTCAACGTTGTAGAGAACGCTTCCGCTGGTTTGATCGATGAGTTGCGCAAACACTTTTTCGATGGCCGCGAGATCGGGATAGAAATCGAGGTGCTCTTCCTCGATGTTTAGAATGACCGCGTGCTCTGGATGAAAGCAGCGCAACGTGCCGTCGCTTTCGTCGCCTTCGGCAACGAAATATTCGCCACGCTGGTTCCAATAGGCGTTCGTTCCGAGAATCGGAATTTCAGCGCCCACATAGTGCGACGGATGCAGTCCGCCTTCGCGAAGCACATGTGCCGTCATTGCTGAAGTGGTTGTTTTGCCATGCATTCCGGCGATCACAATGCCGCGCTTGGCCTGCATGATCGCGGCGACGGCTTCCGCGCGACGGAACAACGGTTTTCCGCAACCGCGCGCGGTCAGGAGAATTGGATTGTCGTCCTTAATCGCGGAGGAAAAAACAACAAGGTCCGCAGCGTCCGCATGCTCAGCGAGATGCTGTTCATGAAAGCGCAGGCCGAGCCGTTGCAGTCGCTCGGTCTCTGTGGTTGAACCTTTGTCCGAGCCGCTTACTGCGTGCCCCAGCTCAATGAGAAGCCCGGCAAGACCGCTCATACCGCTTCCCGCAACACCGACGAGGTGAATCCGATGCTGTTCGGTGGTCAGAAATCGCGACAGGTCTGGCAATGGATCACGACGCCGAAATTTTTTGCGCTGAGAATCGGCGCGCACGGCAGTTGCTTCAGACGTGAGCTTCATGAGTGGTATATTTTTCAATCGTGTTCGCCACGCGACCAGCTGCATCTTTCGGCGCGAGACGCGCACAATTCGCCGCCATTTGCTGTAGCCGTAGCGGGTTTTCCACCAGCTCGCGGATGTTGCGCGCGAGCAATTCACCAGAAAGATCGGCCTGCTTCAGAAGAATTGCCGCATCAGCGTGAACGTAGATTTCTGCATTGCGCGTTTGGTGATCTTCCGCGGCGTATGGAAATGGAATCAGGATGCCAGGCAACGAAAAGGCGGCGAACTCGGCCAGGCTGGCCGCGCCCGCCCGCGCAACGACAAGATCCGCGGCGCTGTACACTTCCTCCATCTGGTGATAAAACACGCCGATGTAAGCAGGGACATTTTCCCGGCGATAGTTGTCTGCAACCAGGCGTTCATCCCGCGCGCCGGAGAGGTGGATCACCTGGAGCGGCACACCTTGCAAGAACGGCAGCGCTTTGATTAGCGCCTGATTAATTCCGCTGGCGCCCTGGCTGCCGCCCATCACCAGCAGCGTGGGCAGGTCCTCTCGCAATCCGAGTTTCCGCCGTGAATCTGCGCGGTCCAGAGGCACCAGTTCGGTGCGAACCGGTGTGCCGGTGATTTCGGTGCGCGTTTTCGGAAAAAACGGCGCGCATTCCTTGAAACCCAGCATAACGGTATTCACCACCCGCGCGGTCCAACGGTTCGCTTTTCCAGGGACGGCGATCGATTCGTGAATAAACGTAGCTATTCCACGGAATCGCCCGGCCAGGACTGGCGCGGTGGAAGTGAATCCGCCCATGCCCAGAACGGCGTGTGGATTGAACTTACGATAGATAGACCGGCAAAGTGACAAGCTTTCAACAAACCGGCGAGTGAACCCAAAAAACGCCGGCGAAAATCGCGAAGGCAACCCTACAGTCGGTAATTTTTCTATTTGGAAATTGGTCCGGCCGGAAAGCGCCACTGCGTCGATGTCCTTTTCGGAAACCAACAGCATCACTTCGTGTCCGCGATTTTGCAGCACTTCCGCCACGGCAATGCCCGGGAAAAGATGTCCACCGGTTCCTCCGCATGCGATTACAGCGTTCATGTTGGATTAATCTGAGTTACGGGTTAATCAAAGTCGCGGCGTCACTTTGGCGTTCATCGTGGCGCGTTTCACCGGCGGCGGCTCGAGAATGCCCTGGCGATAAATGTTCACCAACACGCCGATGGCAAACATACATGCGGCCAGGTTCGAACCTCCATAGCTGATAAACGGCAGCGGGAGTCCTTTGTTAGGCAGAAGCGACGTCGTCACGCCGATGTTGACCGCTGCCTGCAGAGCGAGGAGCGAAACAATCCCGCAACCGAGCAGCAGTCCAAAACGATCACGAGCGTGGAGCGCAATCATGATGCCGCAAACAATTATCACAACGAACAAAAAAACCACCAGAAGACTAAACCGCAGACCAAGCTCTTCGCCGATGATTGGAAAAATAAAATCCGTGTGCGCGTACGGCAGATAAAGCATCTTCTGCCGACCATTGCCCAGCCCAAGCCCGTCCATCCCGCCGCTGCCCCAGGCGATCAACGCCTGCATCTGCTGCAAGCCGGCGTCGTCCTTGTAGTTTTGCGGATGAAGAAAAGCGGAGAGCCGTCCCATGCGCTCGGAGATTTGCGTCGCAACGATCAGTAATCCGCCCAAGCCCGCCAGTGCGAGGCCCCCAAGCCATAGAGGATTAGTGCCGGCAATGAACATCACAACAAATGCCGTTGTTCCGATTAAGGCTGTAGTTCCCAGATCGACTTCCCCCAGCACAAGCGCAGCCGGCACGCTGATAATTGCGAGCGGAACAATGAATCCCAACAATGCGTTGCCATCCGGTTTTTCACGTCGCGCAAACCAGGCAGCCAGAAAAAAGATCGTCGCGATTTTTGCAAATTCCGATGGCTGAAAGGTGATCGGGCCGTAGCCGACCCACCGGCGCGACCCGTTGATGCGCATTCCGATGTGCGGGATGTAGCAGAGGGCCAGAGCGGCCAGCGCCACCGCGAACCAAAGCCACCACGTTTTTTGCCAGAATTGATAATTCACGAGCGCCGCAAAAATGCACGCGACAAGTCCAATCCCAATCCAAATCGCCTGGCGTTTAATGAAAAAATAAACGTCTCCATGACTGTCGCGTGCGTAGGCGCTCGTGCTGAAGAGCATCACGATGCCGATAACGAGCAGTCCCAGCACTGCTAAAAAAAGTATGTAGGCGCTTTTACGACGCATGGTTCGTGCTGAGCGAAGCGAAGCATCTCTGCTTATGTTGCTGAATCCGGTGCATTATTTTTTGCTCTTTTTTGTCTCCGCTGTTTTCAGATTTGTTGTTGGCTTCGGAACTAAAAGCTTTTGACCGATCTTCAATTTGCGTGGGTCCTCAATGTGATTGATCGCGATCAAATCGTTGTAGGAGACTTTCAATTTCTTTGCGATTCCGGCTGGATTATCGCCCTTCTTCACAACGTAAGTCTTTCCTGAAGACGAAGGCGTCTTCGTCTGTTCATCCTTCGCAGGTGAATGAGAAGGTTTCGGGTCATGTTGGCGATCGTTTTCCTTTTGCGCCGCAGCAACTCGAGCTTTGTCGGAACTCGCGTGATTTGCTGTTTGCGCCTTGTCAGCGGGTTTGTCTTCCGCTTCGGTCGACGTCGGCGGCACGAATGCACGCTCACGCGTCTTGATGGCGTTAAACGCAATGATTCCCGAGACGGCGACTACGTGTAGAAGCAAAACAATCAGTAACGCCCGCGACAACTTCATGTTTGGCTCCGGAATGCCTTCAAAGTCCATTCCTGCGGACGCCGCCGACGCGCGGCGCGCCGTCGCTGCGAGCATTTTCTTAGGGTTGAACAGGCGCGGGATTTTAAGCCGTTTCATTGCGGGAGCGTTTGCACCAGTTTGCGAAATTGATCGCCGCGATCGGCGTAACTTTTGAACATGTCGAATGATGATGTGCCGGGAGAGAACAGCACAACGTCGCCCGCGCTAGCAACACTGCGCGCTCGCTCGACCGCGTCGGCGAGTGAAGTTGCGATTTCGGATTTGACCGCTGTGTCCCATGATCGCTTGATGCTCTCAGCCATCTCGCCGATCAGGACTGTTGATTTTACTTTGTCTTTCACCAGAGAACGCAACGGATCGAACGTGAATCCTTTGTCTTTGCCGCCGGCGATGAGCACCACCGGTTTGGTCTGGGCGGCCAAGGCTTTCTCGACCGCGTCCAGGTTGGTTGCCTTCGAGTCGTTGACGTATTCGACGCCATCGAGTTCGCGTACAAATTCACACCGATGCGGGCGCGGTTCGTAATCGCGAATCGCCGGCACCATCTGCGCGAACGACAATCCGCGAGCAACGCCGACAGCGAGCGTCGCCATCAGGTTCTCGATGTTATGTAGCCCGCGCAGCTTCGTGTCAGCCAGGCGCAGGACCGGCTGATTTTCATAAACGATTGTGCCGTCAGACAACCGGAAATCGGCGCGATTGGAATAAGCGCTGAAAGTGATGCGGCGTGGCCGGATTGTCGGAAGCACTTCCGCAGCGTTGACGACCGCGACATCCTCCTCGGTTTGATTTTCGAAAATACGCAGCTTGGCCGCGCGATATTCAGCGACGGAGCGATAACGATCCAAGTGGTCGGGAGCGAAATTGAGCCAGAGGCTGATCGACGGACGAAATGCGTGGATCGCTTCTAGTTGGAACGAGCTCACTTCAACCGTCAGCACGTCCAACGGCTGCTTTTCACGCGCGACCTCTGAAAGTGGCTTGCCGATATTGCCGCAAGCGATCGTTCGCTGACCGCAGGCATTCAGCATTTGCGCCAGCAATTCTGTCGTTGTGGTTTTTCCGTTCGTGCCTGTTACCGCAATGACTGCGATTTCGCAGGAGCGCCAACCCAGCTCGAGCTCACTGAGCGTTTCAATTCCGCGTGAGGAAAAATTGCGCGCCAACGAAGAAATTGGATCGATGCCCGGACTTAGAACCATCCAGTCGTACATAGATGAGTCCCGGTCCGCCTCAGATCCACAAACGACACGCACGCCGTGTGCCCGCAGATTATCCAGCGTGGATTTCAGCAAATTATTTTCGCCGGCGCTGTCGAGCACTGTAACCTGCGCTCCCTCCGACGCGAGCAGCAACGCTGCGGCGCTCCCGCTTAGCCCTGCTCCAAGCACGGCCACGTTTTGGTTTTTGTAGCGTCCGTTGTTCATCGCAGTTTGAGCGTGGCCAGCCCGAGCAAGGCGAAAATGATCGAAAGAATCCAGAAGCGAACGATGACGGTCGTTTCCTTCCAGCCGGTTAACTCGAAGTGATGATGAAGCGGAGACATGACGAAAAACCGCTTGCCGGTGAGTTTGAAGCTCAGCACCTGCACAATCACTGAGACGGCTTCGATCACGAAAACGCCGCCCACCACGGCCAGAAGCAGCTCCTGCTTGCAACAAATAGCCACCACGCCAATCATGCCGCCGATGGCCAACGATCCGGTGTCGCCCATGAAAACCTTTGCTGGATAACAATTGAACCAGAGAAAGCCCAGCCCCGCGCCGATAAGCGCTGAGCAAACAACGGTCAGTTCACCGGCGAACGGATAAAACGGCACCTGTAAGTATTCAGCCACGCGGAAATTGCCGGCAGCATAACAGAGCAAGGCATACGCAAATGCCACAGTGATGGTGCAACCGATCGCCAAACCATCCAGCCCGTCAGTGAGATTCACCGCATTGGATGTGCCGACAATGACGAGCGCAAAAAACACGAAGGTGAACCAGCTCATATTCGCAATCACCGGCGTTTTGAAGAAAGGCACGTAGAGCGTACGCGCCTGCACTTCCAGCAATGGATCGGTTAGAAAAATGCCGGTGATAACCGCCGCGAGAATAATTTGAAAAGCGAGTTTAATCCGGCCGTGAATCCCTTCGGATTTTTTCTTCGTGACTTTCAGATAATCATCGGCGAAACCGAGCCCGCCGAGGTAAACCATGCTGAATAGCGCGAGCCACACGAACTTGTTGTCGAGACGCGCCCAGAGGATGCTCGAAAAAAAGACGGCGCCAATCACCAACACGCCACCCATGGTCGGTGTGCCTTGCTTCATCCCTTGCAGTTCAGCAAGCCGGTGGACTTCCGCCGCTCCTCGAATCGGTTGTTCGACTTTCAGTGCCCGTAGTTTTCCGATAATGAAATTTCCAAAAATCAGGGTGGTCAAAAATGCGGTGACGGCCGCAGCAATGGCCCGGAAGGTGACGTAAAGGAAAACATTGAACCCGATGAACTGCCCACTCAGGTGATGGAGGTAGTACATCATGGCGAAGTCACGAATGCCGAATTTTGACTGCCGAATTGCTCGATTACTTCCTCCGTGCGCGCGGCGCGACTGCCCTTGATCAAAACGAGATCTCCCGGCTCGGCAATTTCGCCTAACAACTTGGCAGCTTCGCCGGTCGATCGTGCGGACAAAACCTTGTCCAAGCCGGCGGTGCGCGCGCCTTCCGCAATCAGTTCCGCCGCGTCGCCAATCGTGATCAGTTGATCCACCCCGAGCATCGCTGCGGCCTCACCGACCTCCCGGTGTCCGCGTTCCGATTCGGTGCCGAGTTCCCGCATTTCCCCCAATACCGCAATGCGCTTTCCCTGGGCGTCGAGCTCGACCAACGTGCGCAACGCCGCTTTCATCGAGTCCGGGTTGGCATTGTAGCTGTCGTCCAGAAATTGCACGCCACTGATCTCCTTGATTTGCAAGCGCGCTTTCGTGAGCGGGGCGGCGGCGAGGCCCGCGGCACATTCCTCGATGGACAGTCCAAATGCCCGCCCGGCGGCGACGGCCAGCAATGCATTCTGTACCATGTGCGAACCCGCAACGGGAAGTTGCGCTCGGCAACGATGCGCGCCCTCGACAATTGTGAACTCTGAGCCCTCAGCACTCTGGCGAATTTCGATGGCCCGCACCGCGCCACCTGTCGTTCCTGCCAACACAACTTTTGCGCGGGTGCGCGCAGCGATTCCTTCAGTGAATGGATCGTCGGCATTCAAAATCACTGTTCCCTGCGGCTCGACGGCTTCGGCCAATGCTCCCTTCTCCGCAGCGATCGCTTCGCGGGAGCCCATGAACTCGATGTGTGCCACGCCGATGTTCGTGATGATCGCTGCATCGGGCGAGGCGATCTTCGCGAGCGCTGCGATTTCGCCAGGGTGATTCATCCCGATCTCCCAGACGGCAACTTCATCGCCGGAACTCGCTTCCAGAATTGTGCGTGGCAGGCCTACGTGGTTGTTAAAATTTCCTTCGGTCTTGGTGACCCGAAATCTTCGGGCGAGCACTGACGCAGCGAAATCCTTCGTGCTGGTCTTGCCGTTGCTTCCAGTGATCGCCAGGACTTTCAGCGCGAGCGACTGCCGGTAACTGGCTGCCAGCGTTTGGTAGGCTTGCAGCGTATCGCTCGCCCGCAGAAGTGCGAAATTATTTGGAACGTTGCCCGCCCAGTTAAGATCAACAAGCGCGCCTGTAGCGCCAGCTTTTGCACTGGCTTCGATAAAATCATGGCCTTCAAAATTCTCGCCGACCAATGCGACGAACAATTCACCCGGTTTAATCGTGCGGGAATCGGTGCTGACCTTGTTGATTACGACCGTCCCGTCACCGGATGAAAGCGACGCTCCGGCGAACTGTGCGATTTGAGAGACCGTCAGCGGATTCATAACTAAAGCTCCACGGGATGATCTTCGATCGCGCGGCGCGCGACCTGGATGTCATCGAATGGGATGGTGTAATCTGCGAACTCCTGATAATTTTCGTGCCCTTTGCCTGCGACCAACACAATGTCGCGTGGGCCGGCGAGCGCAACGGCGCGATTGATCGCCTCGGTGCGATCGACAATTTTTTCGTAATGATTCGAGCGAAAGCCTTTTTCGGTTTCGGCGATAATTGCGCTCGGGTCTTCCTTGCGCGGATTGTCAGAAGTGATGATGGAGTAATCAGCGAGGCGGTCCGCCATCTCCGCCATTAAGGGCCGCTTTTGCCGATCGCGATCGCCACCGCAACCAAAGACCGTAATCAACCGATGCGGCTGGAGTTCGCGCAGAGTCTTCAGAACGTTGGCGAGCGCGTCGGGAGTGTGTGCGTAATCCACGAACACTTGATATTGTCGTTTCGCAGGAACCAGTTCCAGGCGTCCGGGGACTTGCGGCGCTTTCCCAAGATTCAGGACCGCGCTTCGGAGGTTAATTCCCAATGCCTCCGCGGCAGCGAGCGCTGCGATCGAATTTGTGACGTTGAAGCGGCCAATCAATGGAAGACGAACGAGGTAACTCTTGCCGCGCGCGTCGAGCTGGTACGATGTTCCGGTGAATTCTGCGCGATAGTTTGAAGCGCGGAAATCTGCGCGCGACCCCATCCCATAGGTAATAACAGCCATGCTTTTGTGCAGCCTGCCGAGCAGCTTTTGTCCGTAACGGTCGTCGATGTTCACAATCGCCACCGGTTTGGTCTTTTGTTCTTGGCCGGCGAGTTCAGTGAAAAGCTTCGCCTTGGCATCGAAGTAGTTTTCCATCGTGCCGTGAAAATCGAGATGGTCCTGAGTCAAATTCGTGAAAACCGCGACGTTCCATTCGATGCCGCGTGTGCGCTCCTGCGCCAGTGCGTGCGAAGAGACTTCCATCGCTGCCGCTTTGCAACCGGCATTGGCGATCTGCGCCAGTAGCTCTTGTAAATCGAGCGATTCGGGTGTGGTGCGAATAGCCGGCAAAATCCTCTCGCCGATTTCGTATCGAACGGTGCCGATTAATCCGCAACGTAGTCCTGCGTTTTCGCAGATGTGTTTGATGAGAAATGTCGTCGTGGTCTTACCATTTGTGCCTGTGACCGCGGCGAGTTTTAACTTGCGTGCCGGGTGTCCGTAAAAGGCTGCTGAAAAATCCGCGAGCGCGGCGCGGGTGTTTTCAACAAGCAGACTAGTGACGCGTGAATCTTTTTGTTCGCGCTCCGCGACAATCACCGACGCCCCTTTATCGATGGCGTGACCGATGAATTGGTGGCCATCAGCTTTCTCACCCCGCAACGCCACGAACATGGTGTGCCTTTGCACTCGCCGCGAGTCATACGCGATGTTTTCCACCGGGCGATCAACTGGCCCGAAGACTTGGCGAACTGGAGTCGCAGCGAGAAGGGTCTTGAGCTGCATGAGGCTTTAACATCTCCGACAGGAGACGGATTCGCTACGGCGAACCGGGGCGAGGCATTCAACGTCGCGAACCATCGGTTAAGGCGATTCGTTCCGCCGGCACGGGCTTGCGGAGTCGCTCTGCCGGCTTTGTTTTTTCGACTCGCTGAACGGGAATCCCTTTGCGAATCTCCTCATGCGGCTCAAGGTCGAGGTAGCGGGCGGCCTTCTCGGCAACGTGGGAAAAAATCGGTCCAGCAACAAGCCCGCCGTAATTCAATTCAGGTTTGCTAGTGTGCGCATCATCCAGCACGACAAGTCCGACGAACTCAGGATGATCAGCCGGCAGATAACCGACGAATGACACGACGTACTTCCCGTGGTCATACCCGCCGTGCGGATTGACCTTTTGCGCGGTTCCGGTTTTGCCGGCAATCGTAAACCCGGGCACAGCAGCAGCGGCAGCGGTTCCTTGATCACTCACAACGCCGCGCAAAGCATCACCAATTTGTTTGGCAGTTTCAGCAGAGATGACCTGGCGCAGTACCACTGGCGAAACTGAGCTGATTATTTTGCCGTCCGATGCCGTGACCGATTTTACAATCCGCGGCGTCACCAGTTTGCCTCCGTTGGCGATCGTTGCCATTGCCGATGTCATCTGCAATGGCGTGACGCCGACTTCGTGCCCCATCGGAATGCGCGTAATGGAAATTTTACTCCACGTTTGCGGCGGACGAATCACTCCATTGATTTCGCCCGGCAGCTCAATTCCGGTGCGCTCGCCAAATCCAAAGCGCCGGATGTATTCGTAGAATTTTTGGTCGCCGATGCTGAGAGCAAGTTGAAAGAGGCTGCGGGATCGACCTGGGACAAGGACATTGCTGCGTTGGCGAAGTTGTCGCTGGCACAGATCTATCACCAGACGAACCGCGATGCCGATGCTATCTCGATTTATAACGAGCTGACGGCGAAGCCTACGACGACGGTGCCTGCTGGACTGGCGCAGTTGCAGCTTGCGGCTCTGTATGAGTCCACTGGCAAAGCCGATGCTGCGAAGAAGATCTATGCGCAGTTGAAGGACAAAGACGCCAAGGGTGTGGCTGGTACTGTCGCATCGCAGAAGTTGACGGGTGCTCCTGCGCAGTAATGGGGTTCGTTTGATTTGTGGCCCCATCTTTCGCGAGAGCGATTGGTGGGGCTTCTGCTTTTAAAAAAGAGCGCACTGTTCCTGCAAGTAACAGCGGAAGAGTATTTAACCGCAGGTTTCTCCACTTCGGCTTCGCCTTCGGTCGAAATGACGAGTTTGTGGTGGTTTCTCTGCATCGCTATGCTTCGGTTGCAATGATGGAGTTGTGGTGGGTGTGAGGGAACAGCAGATCTCTCCGCTCCGCTGCGAGATGACAAACCTAAAATATTGGGGAATGAAGTAAGCCAATATATGGGTACGCCTATGCAAATACTGCTCTCGTCCCTACGGTGCTACCATCGTCGATGGTGAAGCCGTCTGAGTCCA
>Ga0137418_10002281_pt1 | contig 17578 bp, 12 predicted proteins | sample CZODoug3_1_2_16f_FD_122242 | JGI IMG/M metagenome (GOLD analysis project Ga0137418, IMG submission 122242) | Vadose zone soil fungal communities from Angelo Coast Range Reserve, California, USA - CZODoug3_1_2_16fungal (Hybrid Assembly) | ecosystem: Environmental > Terrestrial > Soil > Vadose... | reverse complement strand
CCGTTGTCGGTGAAGGTCAGCGCGGGACTGTACGTGTAATTCCCGCTCGGATCTTTCGTCACAATCCTGGTAGTCGGACCGGTATACGGAGCTTCGGCGCTGTCCGGTGCAGGGTTAACTGGCACATTGCCAGCACCACCGGAACCGCCGGGATGAATGAGTGTGGAGGTTGGGCATTGAACACGAAACGACCCTCCACCTTGATACACTGGAGGCGTAGCTGGAGCCTGAGCGTTCGCGACCGCTGGAATAAGACAGACTAGAAGTATCGGCAAACAAATCTGGTACGGCTTTCTCATGACTTGGCAATCTCCTTCCAGACCTGCGGGCGCCCGAGATTCACATTCTGTTTCCTGACCAATGAATGAAACATGTGCGACAGGGGCCCGCCGTGATCGCACCACGAGACTAGTTGCATCTTAACGACCCACGAGCAGGAGTCCTTGCCCATTCGCAAATGTGAAAGAAAAATAAGAACGCGCCGGAATTATCCCTTGAAAACAAGGGCGCAATATGTTATATATTACTGTAGATATATTATATAAAGAATGTACTGTTACGTAATATCGTGTATTTATGGCGACGCGCGGGTGGCATACGCGGATTTTGCTTGGCTTGCCGCATTTACTGCGGCGACGCGCTCGCATTCGCTTTCCCCGCCATCACAGACTGGCGCGCGCGCCACAGCCATCCCTTGTAAGGGACCAAGCTGAATATTCTCGCGCATGCGAAAAGCGTTAATCCTTCAGCGCTGATTGTTCGGTGGTCATCGGAGAGCGAAAACGAAGTCACAACAACTCTGCTGAAGAGATCTATCGAGCCGGGAGACTGCACGGCGAGCAAGATCCAGTTCGGGACTCCAGCACAGAGAGAAGGAGCCCAACGAGTGTCTGCCATGTCTAGCGATCGATGGAAGAGCTAGCGCTGATCGACTCCCTAAATTCGCCCTTCCTGCAAACCTGTGGGGATTTCTCTCGGCGATTTCGCTCGGCTATCCGGAGTGGTACAACCCGGGGCCTTCAAGCAACAGAGGCGCTATCCCTAGATTTTAGATGGCCGCCGGCGTGATACAATATGGTTATGAAGCGAACGCAAAAAATGTTGGTGCCGCGCGAAGAGACCCAAAAAAAGATGCAACCGATAACGCGAGATACGTTCACGACTATCGTTGCGAAAGCGATTAAGACGCCTTCCAGGAAGCCGGCTCCAAAATCGAATTAAGTGCAGATTGCTGCCTTTTCGCCGATTCAGCCCCATGCAATTCTCCGAGTGAGCCAGCTTGTCTCTCTCGCTCTGGTTGTGAGAGAGCCCGCCGATCCCCTTCTCGCGGAAGAACAGATGCGTCTCCGTTGCCCATCTCCGCCATCGGGGGCTCCATTTGCGGATCTTCATTGGTGAGCAATCGCCGAATCTGACGCAACGTGCGCCATGCCGTCTTGTACGTAACGCCTGTTTCGCGCTGAATCCGCTTTGCGGAAATGCTGCTGTTTGTGGAGCCCATTAGGTACATGACGTAGAACCACGTCTTAAGTGAAGTAGTGCTCTTCGCAAAGACGGTCCCAGTGAGCGGGTACACGTGATTCCCGCAGTGGTCGCAGGCGTACGCGGTGCGTCCAGTCACGCGGTGATGCTTGCGCTCGGTGCTGCACTTCTCACACTTGGTGACCCCATTCGGCCAGCGCTGTTCTTTGATGTATTCGAGGCAGGCATCGTCATTCGCAAATTCGCGGTTAAAATCAGCAACTGAATAGAACAGTTCTCTTGCACTGTTCAGTCTTAGCTTCATATCGGCCTCGGGGAGCTATCGTGCGTACTGCCGTACTTGTATTTAAGGGATAGATGCCAATAGATGCCTGAAAACGGCTCGAGAAGCGGTCGCGCCCCCAGCGACTGCAGTTTTGACCCTTTTCCCGCAGATCGAACGCCAACTATGGTCGGTCCAGAAATGGTAGTCTCCATTCCAACAAGCAGCGCCCAGAGCCTGGGAATCATTTGCCCTTGCATAGATCTACGAGGCGAGGGACGCTGTGAATCTCAATCGCTTCCCTGCGAAGTCTCAAGAGCCCCTGATTTTCCCAGTTGGTGAGTAGCCGGCACACGGTGAACGAGGCCATGGATGTCATCTGCGCCAGCGCCTCCTGCGACACGTTGATTTCGAAATGGCTGTTCACTTTGTGACCTATTTGGGCAAGCAAACGAACTAACCCATGAGCCAGTCGTGGCGCGACCGTTTCAGTGGATACTTCACAAAAACGGCGTTCCAGTTCTTGAAGCCGTTGTTCAAGGATGCGCTTCGTGTTGCATCGAAGAGCTGGGAAACGGTCTAAGGCGGCCTCGAAGGTCGCCAAGTCCCAGGCAAGAACCTTGCAATCCTGAACTGCTTGTGCCGTCGAGCAGTGCTTACTCTCCGCCACGAAAGCAAGCTCGGAAATTACTTCCCCAGGGATGCACAGCCGAAGAATGACTTCCGTGCCGCGTTCACTGAACTGCGTTATCTTCACACGCCCCTCAATCAGTAATAAAACTTGCTCAATCGGATCGCCCCCGAAATACAGCACCTGGCGGCACGTGAAGTCGAAGGGACGCGCCGTGGATACGATACTTGTGCAAACAGAACTGGGAATACCTGCAAACAGCTCAGATCTTGTTACCAATGGACACTTCTCGCCCGCCTCGGCCATGATAGGTCTCCAAGCGCTGGCTGGAATATTCCGGAGGGAGCTCCAGTCAGCGCAGCTCGAATGATTCAAGTCAGCGATTTGCTAGGGAAGAACGGCTAGACATCGCCAATCCACAAGGGAGACGAGGTCGGAAGCCGCCGGTTGTACAGATTCAGTCGATCTTTATGCGCAGGAGGGTGCCGGGGGTGCGCGTCCGAGGAGAGATTCTAAGAGGAGGCTGCTGAGGGTCCGAAAGTTCGCTCGTGGAATTGAGCCCGTCGCCGGGCTTGGATGTAACAGATACTTCGATCCAGAGAAATCTCCGATAGGCAATTTCGGGGGTGTTGCAACTGTGTCCGTCTGCGGTGGCAACTTACCATTCAGAGTCTTCCCAGACCCACCGGAGACTCCTGGAAATGAAGATGGATCAGCTAATGAAAAAGTCCCGCGTCCGTCGTTGACAAGGACCGCAAGAGGCTCTCCTCGCCAAGCCGAACTGACGATGAGGTCGGGAATGTCGTCGCCGTTCACATCGCGCGTGGCGACTCGCAGCCCCCCCGAGGGCCCGACCAAATGGATGGATTGCTGGCCAGCAGCGCTAAGGTCCAGTTGAACGCTGTAAATTGTCCCTGAGGAAATATTCGATATCGGTTGAATGCTTGCTAGATCGGGATGACGGTCTCCGTCAAAATCGTCAATTGCAAACGGTAGCCTCGACCCTGAAATAGGCAAACTTACATTACTTGCTTGTGCTGGTATGCTGCTAAAGAAGGACCCAACAAGAAGGAGCAAACCAACCCGCAGAGACGCGGGCAATGGGATGACCCGCCTAACCAATTTGCTCCGCCAAGGCGTGTTTGAAAGCACTGTAACTCACATTAATGCCCGTCGCTATTCAACCGCGCGACGCGATGCGACCCTATTCGTCGGCCTCTCTTAAGGCACGTACCCCACCAATCGCCGTTTTCGTCGAAAGTCATTGTATCGAAAAGACATCAGCCGTGACGGCGCTTTACCTAATGAGTGAATCACCTTGCACAACTATGGCAAAGTTATCCACCTTTTCTGAACCATTTTGGGATTTATTCTTTGCCCGGACCATTCAATGGTTTAGGCCGCGGGCCGTCTTGGAGATGAACGCCGCCGTGATCATGGCCAAATAGTTTTTGCAAACGTGCTGGAGCTTACTGCCCAATGATGGTTATGACGGGCGTGTGGTCGAATATTACCTCGTGAATCATGACCACCTTCGTCGGCGAAATCACCTAAAAAGACCAGCCGGCTCGGTTGGGGGCAGCTGCTGGTCGAGGTGAGTTGGTCTTTGGTTCTGCTGCGCCCGTCAAGCCCGGGGAGCCAAACCAATTCCTTGAATCTGGACGAAGTTAAGAGCGTAATGAATAGCCCTGGTTACGGAGCGAGTCGAACGGGCCGGTCGTAGCCGGTCATTTCCAGATACCCGGCGCCGATGAGTGCTTGTGAACTGCGCTGACCAGTGATGACCATGGCGCCTTCCCAATAGTTCGGGGCAAGTTTTGACTTGCCGGTCAGCTCCTGGGATTCCAGCGGTGTTTTCGCTTCGAGTTCAATGCCCAATTTCGGAATCGCCACCTTCCAGTGGATGGGATACTCGGCGCCGGTAAGAGGGCTCGTCCATTTTTCTCCAGCGGGCTGCAACTCAAAATCACTTGAGCGCAAGTGTGTCGCCTTTCCTCCTGCATCAACGTAAGTGCCAGCCGAGTGCAGATCAATCGAACCGTCCTTGCGGCGAATGTGAAAGAGCATCAACTCCGTGTGGTCCTCGAGTTGCAAGCTCAGCCAATCCCAGCCAGTCTGATCGGGCTCAAGCTGATGGGTGAAGAACTCGTGGTCCATCCAACTGGTTCCGCTCACTTGAAATTTCTCGTTACCGAGATCGATGGCACCCGCGGTAGCCAGGCGGGTTAGAGAAACATAGTGTGAAGCGCGGCCCGGCCCCTCCGCCTTTTGACTGACGCCATTTTCACCGTGAATGACAGGAGGTTTTTCCGAATGCACCGTTAAGTGTAGTTGAAAGCGCTCATCGACCGCATTCAACTCCTGGTCGCTTCCGTGCCATTGAATCTGCCAATTGCCGTTCCAGATGCGGCCGAGGGATTCGTTTGCGGCGGCGATGCCCGGGCCGGATCGATTGGTGCGTTCCGCGTGATAAAACTTCCCGCCACTGAGATCGCTCAACGCTAGATGCGCGAGGTAGAGATCCCGAACTTCCCAGGCTGTGTTCCTCGCCGGATCACGGCTGACGGCTTGCCGGAAGAAGGTCAGTTCGAATCCGAACCGCCGGCCCTCGGCCGATTTCAGATTTCCGGTGTAGTACCACCATTCGGTCTGAAAATCCGGGTGATTGAAATGATCGCGCGGGAATTCGTAACGGTATCCCGGCAGGGCGGTACGGTATTGCGCCGCAACAGGCTGCAGAAGAAGCAGCGCGACGGCGACGCATCCGAGCCTACTCTTCATGCACGACCTCAAGCGGATTCAGGCGCACGGCGACCTGCGCGGGATAGAGGCCAGCAAGCACGGTCGCCCCATACACGACCGTCAGCGCCCCAATCAGTATTTCTACCGGCCAGTGAAACCGGATGGTCCAGCCGAACGACTGCTTATTGATCACATAGATGAGGATGAGCGACAGCGTAAAGCCCAGGGCGACACCTGCAAGGTTGGCCAGAAGTCCAAGCAAACCGGCCTCGACGAGAATCAGCTTGCGAACTTGCCCGGTAGCCGCGCCAAGAAACTGAAGCAGCCCAAGTTCGCGGCGGCGGTCAATCACCAGAGCAAGAAGCGCTCCCGCAATGCCCATAACCGCGACGATGACCGCGACCGTTTCCAAGGCGTAAGTGATGGCGAACGTGCGGTCAAAGATGCGGATGGCTTCGGACCGCAAGTCCCGATTAGAAAACATGAGCACCCGGTGCCCGGCGGTGGCTTTTTCGATTTCAGCTCGAACCATCTCCGGTGGTGCATTCGGAGAAAGATAAATCGCGAGGTTCGAGGGAGCGGGATCGGGCAAGTACCGCAGCATGGTCTTGCGGTCCATCAGGATACTTCCGCGCTCGCTGGAATAGTCGTAATAAACGTCGGCGATACGGAATGACGCCTTGGTTTCCCCCAGCGAAAGCGTTAGGGAATCGCCAGCTTTCAAATGGTGCTTGTAAGTGAAAGGTTCGCTGACGATGACGGCGTTCGAATCGCGCAGTTCGGCGAGGACTTGCTCCCTTGGGCGTCCCGAGAAGAAATCGGAATTGTCATAGGAGCGCAGGACATTCAGGTCGGCGGAAGCGAGCGTGGCAGGCATGTCTTCAAAGCTGATTTCGTAGGCGCGCAGGTGCTCGACGGCCGCGATCCCAGGAAGTTTGGCAAGCTCTTCCGCCAGACCGGGAGAAATGGTTGGATGGCGATCTGCGGCCGCAGAACCAGCGGGACGCAGATAGAGATCGGCAGGCAACTGGCCGCTCATCCACAGCACGACTGTTTGGCGGAAACTCCCGACCATGATGCCGACCGCGGTCATCATCGCGATGGCGGTCGAAAGAGCGCCAACGAGAACGGAAGTTCGGCGCAAGGAGGCCCCAAGGCTTCGCGAGGCGAGCATCGCTTCCACGCCGAGAATCTTGGCGAGAAGTTTCGAAGAAAGCGAAGTCAGAGCTCCGACGAATGCGGGCATCACCAACGCCGATGCCGCCACCAGCAGGACTGCGGCGGCATAGCCAAGAAGCGGCTTACCGGCGACTGCCGGAGCGCGGGAGGCAACGGCCGCCGCCAGACCGAGCACAAGTGCCAGCCACAAATCGCGGGTCTTGTGCATGCGCATGTCATATTCGCGGCGGCCCCGCGCCATTGCCTCAACCGGCGAGACCTGGGAAGCCTCGCGCGCGGACGAATAGGAGGATGCAACCGCAACTCCAACGCCGATCGCCAGCGCAACAAGAACGGATGCGGCATTCAGCTCGATGTTTCCTGGCCTGCTGCTGACGTAAAGCGATTCCACCGTGGCGGCCATCAATCGAACCGCACCAGTCGCCATGAAGCGGCCAACGGGAAGCCCGAGGAGAGCGCCCGCCAGCCCGAAGCAGGTGGCCTCGCCGACAAATGCGGAGAGAATGACACCACGGCTGGCGCCCAGGGCGCGCACGATTCCAATTTCCGGGCGACGTCGAACGATCGACACGGAGATCGTGTTGTAAATAAGGAAAGCGCCAACAACCAAGGAAATGTAGCTCAAGAGGCGCAGGTTCCAGCGAAAAGCAGCAAGCATGCGGCGATTCTCGTTCGTGCCGGTGCCTTGCGGACGAACTTCCACTCCCCGAGGAAGCACAGCCCGCAAACGCTGCTGCCAGTCCTCCAGGCTGCGAGTCCCCGGCACTTTCATCAGGATGCGATCGACGCGACCATAGTGTCCCAGTGCATGTTGGGCGGCGGCCAAGTCCATGACAATGGCGGACTCGTTGCCGTTCGAATCGGGGTAGACGCCTCGCACCGTGTAATTGCGGACTTGATCGTTGATGAGCAGTTCGACGTGGTCGCCCGTTTTGTAGCCAACGCTCGAACCCACCCAAATGCTGTCCACGTCTCCAAGATGCTCGAACATGGGTTCCGCAGCGCTTTGCCTCTGGGACTCAGCGGTTTCTTGGGATTCACTTTGCGTGTAAGCGCTGCCTTCCGCAATAAGGTCCAGTCCAATGAGAGGAAGCGACTTCTTGGTATCAGCGATCACACCGTAGTCCTCGATGCGCGGCGAGACTCGAATCGAATAGGGCAGCGTTGCCAGCGTACCAACCACATTTTCCGGCACTCCTCCCGACGTGACGACTTCCAGATCGTTTTCGCCGGCGAGCGTTTCCATCGAACTGCGGAACGAGCCGGTGGCGGCGTCGCCCGCAAGATCGATGGCCAGTACGACCGCGACCCCCAGGGCGACAGCCAAAATCGTCAGCAAGGTTCTCACTGGCTCACGGAAGAGCGGGCGCACCATCAATCGGTAAAAGAGCACCAGGAGGGGCATGTCAGCGCCGAGTGATCTCTTCGATTTTTCCATCGCGCAACCGGACGAGCGTGTTCGCGAGCGATGCGGCCTCGAGACTATGGGTCGCCACAATGATCGCAGTGTTCTGCTCCCGCGTGAGGCGTCGGAGCAATTCCAGAATCACGTTGCCCGTGGTAGTGTCGAGATTGCCCGTGGGTTCGTCGGCCAGCAGGATACTCGGTGAATGGATAAGCGCGCGTGCAATGGCAACACGCTGCATCTGGCCACCGGAAAGTTGGTGAGGATAGCGATCGTCGAGGCCCCCGAGCTCCACCCAGGCTAGCCGCTCGCGGGCCGCTTCGCGCGGGTTGTGTTTCCCCGCGAGGAGCAGCGGCAGTTCGACGTTTTCAAAGACCGTCAGCGTGTGCAGCAATTGAAACGACTGAAAAATGAAGCCAACTCTCTCGCGCCGCAATTGAGTCAGGCCGCTATCTTTCAGGGACGACGTCGAAACTCCATCCAGAAGCACCTTGCCGGACGTCGGAAAATCCATAGCCCCGGCAAGATTGAGCAGCGTGGACTTTCCACAGCCGCTGCGCCCCACCAACGCCACAAACTCGCCGCGCTCAACGTCCAGGGAAAGACCGTTGAGCGCGTGCACCGGCTGGCCATCCGTCAAATAGTCTTTCGAGACGCCTTGCAACGAGAGTATCGGCATTAGGATTGCTGGGCCAGCAGCAATTTTCGCATGTTAGGCCGCCGGTCACGGCTAGCATGACTTTCGCGTCCAGTGACCGGCAGACAGATCGAGCCTGGCGTGCTTCGCTCAGGATTTGAGCGAGACCAGCGCCTTTTCGATGGCTGACGTTACCTGCGGCGAATCCGGAGTCACCTCGGGCTCGAAGCGCGTAATGACATGCCCGTCAGGGCCAATCAGGAACTTGGTGAAATTCCATTGAATCTCTCCGCCTGTTTGCGGATTCATGGCTTTGTCCGTCAGGAACTGATAGAGCGGGGTGATGTCTTCGCCTTTTACGGATACCTTGGCCATCATGGGGAAGGTTACGTGATATTTCGAAGAGCAAAAGGTCTTGATCTCCTGATTTGTGCCGGGCTCCTGCGCGCCGAAGTTGTTTGCGGGGACGCCCACAATGACGAAGCCACGATCCTTGTACTTCTCATAGGTCGACTCCAGCGCCGTATACTGCGGCGTAAATCCGCAACGGCTGGCGACGTTGACGAGAAGTACGACCTTGCCCTTGTAGGCCGCGAGCGGCGCGGGCTGGCCATCGATCGAGTTCAATGTGAAGTTGTAAACCGTCTTGTCGGCAGCCATCACCGCGGCCGCGCAGAAAAGCAAACAAATCACTGCTTTCATCATGTTCCTCTCCCGCTGTCCCTTTTTACTCTGTTCCCGGCCCAGCGGCAATCCGAAACAGGCCGATGGCCGGTGCACCTGAGCATACCGTTCGTGCCCCTCCCATATTCCATGGTAAAGGGAACGGCAGGAAAATGACCAGCCAGCCCGAATGGCATTGAGCCTGGAATACGCCTGTTATAGACTTCGCAGACGCTGATCGTCTGCGTTCCCTGCGTTTGAAGCATCGGCGTCGCGGTGAGCAAGATCGATTTGCCAGGGGCTGCTAGTGCATTGAGCATGCCGCGAGAGTCATCGGACGAAACGTGAGTTCGGCCTAGTTCGCCTGCGGCGGACGCCAAGGAGGCATGGATGCTGTTTGCATCTTTTGTCGCGGTAACCCACCGACCACTCGCAACCATAGATCTCGTGATCATCGGGGTCTATTTCGCCATCGTCTTCGGGATCGGCATGTATTTTTCCATGAAGGAACGCACATCCGAAGACTATTTCCTCGCCGGCCGCGATATTGGATGGTTTTTCATCGGGGCGTCCTTGTTCGTGTCGAATATTTCCACAGAGCACTTCATCGGCCTCTCCGGCACGGGCGCATCGTCCGGTCTGGCGGTCGGCCATTTTGAGTGGCTGGCGTGCCTCATCCTCCTCATCTTGGGCTGGGTATTCGTGCCGTTCTATCTGCGCAGCAATGTCTTCACCATGCCGGAATTCCTGGAACGCCGTTTCAACCGCCAGTGTGCCGTGTATCTGGCTGCGATCTCCATCATCGCCTACATCTTCACCAAAATCTCCGTGCAACTCTATGCCGCCAGCGTAGTCCTCGAGCGCGTGGCTGGCTGGCCGTTGTGGAAGACAGCTGTGGTTCTGGTCATCGCCACCGGCATTTACACCGTCGCCGGCGGATTGGCGGCGGTCATCTACACGGACACCGTGCAGACGCTGATCCTTATCACCGGTGCGGTGGCCCTTACAATCATTGGTCTTGGACGCGTTGGCGGCCTGGAGCACCTCCGCACCATGGTGCCACCCGATTACTTCCATATGATGAAGCCTTCCTCGGATTCCAACTTTCCCTGGACAGGTATCTTTTTCGGCGCGCCCATCCTTGGCATCTGGTACTGGTGTACAGACCAGGTGATTGTGCAGCGCGTGCTCTCCGCGCGTGATGAGGGGCACGCAAAGGCGGGAACGATTTTTGCCGGTTTCCTGAAGATTCTGCCGGTCTTCATGCTCGTTCTGCCGGGCATCATTGCCTTTGCGCTGTTTCCGGATCAGGTGAAAAAACCCGATTTCGCTTACCCCACGCTGGTCCTCAATCTCTTGCCGGTCGGCCTCGTTGGCCTGGTTATGGCCGCGTTGCTTGCAGCGGTCATGGGCGCGATGAGTTCGGTGTTCAACTCGGCTTCCACGCTCGTAACTCTCGATTTTTACAAGAAGCTTCGTCCGCAAGCTTCTGAGAAGCAGCTCGTGAATTTCGGCCGAGTGGCGACGGGCATCATGGTGTTGCTGGGCTTGCTCTGGGTGCCATTCATTCACTACATCAGCAGCCAGCTCTACATCTACCTGCAAAGCGTCCAGGCCTATATCAGCCCGCCGATCTCGGCTTGTTTTATCCTGGGAATCCTGTGGCCGCGCCTCAACGGATCGGGCGCCATTGCGTCGCTCCTTACCGGTTTCGTCATGGGCGCCACGCGCTTCGTCATGGAACTTGCCGATCGCGCCAGCGGTGGCCATTTTGAATCTTCAATTGCCCGCTGGCTTATCGATATGAACTTCCTGCATTACGCGATTTTCATGTTCGCGGTCTGTGCGCTGGTGCTGGTCGGGGTCAGCCTGATGACGCCAGCCCCGGATCGCAAGCGCCTCGCCGGTCTGACCTTCGCGACGGTCGACGACAAAATGGAAACCGTCGCTGTCGGCATACCACAGCGCAAACCCGCGCACGAGACGCCTACGGAACATGCTATCAATGTCGTCTTCAGCCTGATGTTGCTGGCTACCGTAGTGGGACTTTGGATTTACTTCCGATAGGAGCGACCGGAGAACGGATTCGATGAGCACAAGGGCCATCCGCGCTCTGAGACCGAACGTAACTCAGGAAGAGGCCGTACGCGCGTTTTCCGGTGCGGGAGTTTCCGCGCTCTATTGGCGAATGCGCAGCGGCCCTTTGCGGCGAATCGCCGATGCCTACGTTCCGTATTTTTTGTACCGCGTGAAATACGCGGGCGTACCGGCGCGGCTCTTCGCGATTGACGCCGTGGATGGATCGCTTGACCTGTTCGAATTTCCGAAAATCCCGGTGGAACGGGAGTTGCTCTCATTGGATGGCCGCAACCGGCTGAAAGCGGCCCTGACCGAAGAGCGTGCGGCGGAACTCTTGCGCGACAAAGTCTTGCGGGTCATTTTCCAGCAAGGATTTTTTAAGATTCGCGACGCCTCTCTCGAGATCACTCCGGTGCGCTGTGAGCTTCATCTGCCGTATTGGCTTGGTTTCCATGAACGTCGTGGAGCGGTTCGATGCCGTGTGATGGATGCGGTGAGACGCCGAATCGAAGGTGCAAAGGCGTCGTCGTTTTTCGAACAGTGGTTCGCGGCTTGATACGGCGCGTCGGCGCCGGATCGTTTCTGCGCAAGTAAGAGACACACCTGATCGCTCTTCGTTTTTCTTCGCGCCCCGGGAGGACGGACATGACAAGGTTTGCTCGACGCATCGGAATTGGCCTGCTTGCCTCCACCCTCGGGTGTGGAATTGCGGTTGCGCAAGGCTGGCAACACGTTAGCAAGGTTCAGCGCGTCGAAAAACTGAAGGATGGCGTTGAGTTGACGACCGGGACAGCGAAAGTGCGTATCACGGTATTCCACGATGGCATGTTCCGTGTGCGCGTCGCCCCGAACGGTACTTTTCCCAAGGATTCTTCCTGGGCGGTGATTGAATCGCCCGAACCGCCAGCATTCAAGATCGAAGAAAATCTGAAGGAAATCCGAATCACCGCGGGAAGCGTAATCGCAATTGTTCAGCGATCACCCCTGCTGATCAATTTCTCGGATGCTGCTGGAAATGTCCTTCTCGCTGACGAGCCGAGCCTGCCGATGGCTTGGAATGGGCAGCGGATTCACGCCTGGAAGAAAATGCCGCTCGACGAAAACTACTACGGACTGGGCGACAAAGCCGGACCCATGAATCGCCGGAATCGCGCCTTTACAAACTGGAACACGGATGCGTTCGGCTGGCAGGAATCCACCGACCCTCTTTACAAGACCATTCCGTTTTTCATGGGGCTTCGCAAAGGCGTGGCCTATGGCCTGTTTTTCGACAACACCTACCGCAGCAGTTTCGATTTCGGAAAAGAGTCCGCGGACTATTTTTCCTTCGGCGCCGAAGGCGGAGAACTGAATTATTACTTCATTGCCGGGCCGGAACCGAAAAAAATCATCGAGCAGTACAGCGCGCTCACGGGGCGGTCTCCCCTGCCGCCGCTCTGGACGCTCGGTTACCAGCAGTGCCGTTACAGCTACTATCCCGAAGCCCGCGTCCGGGAGATCGCCCGGCTCTTGCGCGAAAAGAAAATTCCTGCCGACACGATCTACCTCGATATTGACTATCAGGAAGGCTATGCCCCGTTCACGATTAACCGGCAATATTTCCCGAATTTTGAAAAAATGGTCGCCGACCTGCGCGAGCAGGGTTTTCACGTCATTGCCATTACAGATCTCCACATCAAGAGGTTTCCGGACCACGGCTATGCCCCATTCGACTCGGGAATGAAAAGTGACGTCTTCGTCAAAAATCCGGATGGTTCCGTGTACGTTGGACCTGTCTGGCCGGGGGAAAGCGTTTTCCCCGATTTCACTCTCACTCGCGTGCGCGATTGGTGGGGCGCGCTCTACAAAGACTTCGTCGGAATGGGCTTGGCGGGCTTTTGGAACGACATGAATGAGCCGGCGGTATTCCGTTATCCGTCGAAGACCATGCCACTCGACGTCGTTCACCGCTTGGATGACGGCACGACCCTCGATCACCGCGCGATCCACAACATTTTCGGGATGCAGAATGCCCGCGCGACCTACGAAGGCCTACGCAAACTACAGCCCGATGAGCGGCCGTTCGTACTCACTCGCGCCGCCTATACCGGCGCGCAGCGCTACGCAGCGACCTGGACCGGCGACAACCTGGCGACCTGGAATCACATTTCCATGAGCACGCCGACGCTGCTGAGCATGGGTCTCTCTGGTTATCCGCTCGTAGGCGACGACATTGGCGGCTTCGGCAGTTCGCCGCCGTCCGATTTATTGACGCGCTGGTACGAGGTCGGGGCCTTCAATCCCATCTACCGCAATCACGCTGCAAAAGGCACTCTGGACCACGAACCCTGGGTGAACGGTCCGGAGCAGGAAGCGATTCGCAGGAAATACATCGAGCTGCGCTATAAGCTGCTGCCCTACATCTATACGCACACAGAGGAAACCACGCGGACAGGCATGCCCCTCATGCGTCCTGTTTTCCTCGAGTACCCCGAAGCCCAGGAATTTTATGGCGACGATCACGACTTTCTTTTTGGGCCCGACCTGTTCGTCTCGCCTGTCGTAGCCGAAACGCTCGATCCGCAGGGTGTCGCACTTCCCCCGGGCGAGTGGTACGACTTCTGGACTTCCGCAAAATATACCGGAAAAGACCAGATCAACCTGTATCCCCGTCCGGATGAAGTGCCGCTCTACGTTCGCGCCGGCGCCATTGTGCCCATGCAACCTGTCGTGCAGTACACCGGCGAGACCCCCAACGGGCCTCTCGAATTGCGCGTCTATCTTCCTTCCAGTACGTCCGGCAGTGATTGCCGAGGCGCACTGTATCAAGATGACGGCCACACGTTTTCCTATCAGAGGGGCGAGATTCTGCGCGTCAACTACTCGTGTCAGGTCTTGCAAGGCTCCGTGACGGTGGCGAGCAGTATCGAAAAGAATGCGTTTCAGCCTTGGTGGAAGAGCGCGGAAGTGACGTTGTACGGCGCCGCGGCTGCACCCAAAGAAGTTCGCATCGGAGATGAGGTCATCCGCGAATGGCGCTACGACAGCCTCGTGCATGCCGTCACACTGATCGTGCCCGGCGCAGCGAAAAATTGGAGCGTCCGCCTCTCGTTTTAGCAGCCAGGCCCGCCCCAGGCTAGTTCAGAGAAAAAATCGAGAGAGATTGCGCAGGCATGGTTATTTGTATTTCGCTTCCAGCCAACTTGGCCTTCGCTTCGCCGAAAAGAAGCACGATCGTCGCTGCCTTTTGAGCCGGCGTGCCGACCAACGGAATACGAACTTCTCGTGGCTGATCGGCGTTGTTGAAGGCGACGACAACACGTTCTTCTTCTGATTCGCGGGCAAAGACATAAGAGGATTCGTCCGAGGCCAGATGCCATAACTGCCCAGTGCGCAGGGCGACGTGTTCGCGGCGAAGCCGGAGGAGCGACTGAGCGCAAGAAAAAATCTCCTGCTGGCCGCGCGTGCGGCCCGATTCCGTGAACGCGTCGTTCGCATCACCAATCCATCCGCCGGGGAAATCGCGTCGGTTGTCCGGATCGCCACCTCCCGGCATCCCGATTTCGTCGCCGTAGTAAATCTCAGGAATGCCTCGCAGCGTGAGCGTGAGTCCGAATGCCAGCTTCAGCTTTGCTGGAGAACTGCCTTCGGCGCTCGCGAAACGCGGCACGTCGTGATTCGCGAAGAACGGAATGAGCACGTCGGGATGCACATACCAGGCATCGTTCCGCAGCACGTCTGCGATTCGGCCCGCGGATGCGCCCCGCAGCAACACATCCCTGAGAGTGAAGAACATCGGAAAATCGAAGACCGTGGATAGCCCGCTATCGATGCCGTCGTAGCGCCGCACTCCTCCTGCAAAAAACGAAGTCACACTCGGATCGGGATGAAACACTTCGCCTATCGTAGTCAGATAGGGATAGAGCCTGCGCAATCCCGCATGCCAGTTTGCCCAGAACCTCCGCCCGACATAAGGAAACGTGTCGACGCGGTAGCCGTCCAGTCCGGATATTTCCGCCCACCAGATGCTGTTTTGCAGAAGATATTGCTCGACCACGGGATTCTCCGTGTTCATGTCCGGCAGAATCCCGAAGAACCAGCCTTCCGTGAGATTTCGCTTCATGCGCATGGAGGCATGCGGATCAATCAGCGATTCGAACGGATCGTTTCCGAGGGCCTGACCGACCGCCTTGCCGTAGAAGCTGCTTTTGAGCGGCGAAAACGAATCGATGTGATGTTGCAGCGTGCCGTGAAACCAGTCGGGCAGCGGCGGATTCGAAACCCACGGATGTTTCGGACCGACATGGTTCGGCACGACATCAAAAAAAATCTTCATTCCTTGCTTGTGCGCGGCAGCGACCAGGTCCTGATAATCCTTCAGCCCGCCGAGATGCGGATCAACGGCATAGAGGTCCACGGCGCCGTACCCGTGATAGTCCTCGGCAGCGCCGTTCTTCACGATGGGTGTTAGCCAGACCTCGGTCACGCCGAGATCCTTCAGATACGGCAGGTGGTTCTGAATCCCGAGCAGGTCGCCGCCATGGTACGCGCGGGGTTTCGAACGATCGTGCGAGCCCGGCGCTTCCGCGGGCTCATCAGCGATGTCCGCGTCTATGGACGCGTTCTGAATCAGGATGAAATCTCGGCAATGGCGCTCGGCGAGTCGATGCGGGCCATCGTGCAAAAACCCGAAGCGGATCGAACGGTGATCGAGCGGCTTGCATTGCGCTGGTATTTTCTTGCCAATGCAGCCGCCCCGGAATGGCGAGATGCGTGGGAGCGGCTGGCGACCCTAACGAGTGAAAGAGAAAAGTTTGAGCGAAGCTTCCCGACGGTGATGGTAATGGCGGAGCGGCCGATTCCGAGGGAAACGCATCTGCTGATCCGGGGGGCCTACGACAAGCCCGGTGAAAAAGTTGAGCCTGGTGTGCCGGAGGTGCTGCCCCCGCTGCCTGCGGGAGCGCCGAACAATCGCCTTGGGTTCGCCAGGTGGTTGATTGACCCCGCCAATCCCCTCACCGCGCGCGTGACCGTGAACCGCTTCTGGCAGATGTATTTCGGCACGGGGATTGTGAAGACCACGGAAGATTTTGGGTCACAGGGCGAGTGGCCATCGCACCCGGAATTGCTCGACTGGCTGGCCACGGAGTTCGTCCGCACCGGCTGGGACGTGAAGGCAATGCAGAAGCTCATCGTGACCAGCGCCACCTACCGGCAGTCCTCGAGAGGCAGCCGGGATCTTTTGCAGCGCGACCCCGAGAATCGGTTGCTCGCACGCGGCCCGCGATGGAGGCTGCCGGCCGAGATGGTTAGGGACCAGGCGCTGTACGCGGCGGGGCTGCTCACCGAAAAACTTAGCGGCCCCTCGGTGAAACCATATCAGCCAGCGGGCCTCTGGAAAGACACTTCGATGCAGGACATGGAATATGTCCAGAGCAAAGGTCCCGATCTTTGCCGCCGCAGCCTGTACACGTTTTGGAAGCGTACCATCGCTCCGCCGTTCATGGTGAATTTCGACGCGGCCAATCATGAGAGCTGCGTGGTGCGCGAGACCAGAACGAACACGCCGCTGCAGGCGCTCAACCTGATGAACGACGTCGCCTTCCTCGAAGCCGCGCGTTTCCTGGGCGAGCGCATGATGAAAGAAGGCGGCGACGCTACCGCGCGATTGCGCTTTGGTTTCCGGCTCGCTACCGGCCGCTGGCCCGCACCCGCGGAGCACCAGGTGTTGCTCGATGATTTCCACTTCCATAAGGACTATTTTTCTACCGACGCAAAGAAGGTCAACGAGTTCCTGGATCAAGGCGATTCGCCGGCTGATCCCGCGTTGAACCGGCCCGAGTTGGCCGCCTACGCGGCTGCGGCCAGCATGATTTTGAATCTGGACGAGACCATCACGAAGGAATAGGCCCATGGATCCAATCGAAGAGCGAAGGCGGCTGCTGACACGGCGGCATTTTTTTAGCCGCTCGAGCACTGGACTGGGCGCGGCCGCGCTGTCTTCTCTGTTGTCTTCGGATCTGCGCGCCGGCACGGGACTGGCCGGCTTGCCGCATTTCCCGCCTCGCGCCAAGCGCGTCATTTACCTCTTCCAACACGGCGGACCCTCGCAACTGGACTTATTCGATTACAAGCCCGCGCTCCAAAAACTGCGCGGGACGGACCTGCCGGAATCGGTGCGAATGGGCCAGCGCCTCACCGGCATGACCGCGTATCAGTCCACCTTTCCGACTGCGCCTTCGATCTTCAAGTTCCAGCAATATGGCGCGTCGGGGATGTGGCTGAGTGAGCTGCTGCCTCACACCAGCAAGGTCGCTGACGAGATCGCGGTCATCAAGTCCATGCATACCGACGCCATCAATCACGATCCGGCGGTTACATTCTTCCAAACAGGGTTTCAACTGGCGGGCCGGCCGAGCATCGGCTCTTGGATCGACTACGGCCTGGGAAGCGAAAATCAGGATCTTCCGGCCTTTGTGGTGATGGTTTCGCAGGGCGTCGGCAGCGCACAAGCTCTAG
>Ga0137418_10002280_pt1 | contig 17578 bp, 15 predicted proteins | sample CZODoug3_1_2_16f_FD_122242 | JGI IMG/M metagenome (GOLD analysis project Ga0137418, IMG submission 122242) | Vadose zone soil fungal communities from Angelo Coast Range Reserve, California, USA - CZODoug3_1_2_16fungal (Hybrid Assembly) | ecosystem: Environmental > Terrestrial > Soil > Vadose... | reverse complement strand
GCCATCTCGCTCGGCCTCTCGGCGAATTTTCCGGACGACCACGAGATGCTGAGTCACGGCATGGTGATGTATGACGCGCTCTATACGTGGTGCCGCGCGCTGCAGGCCGAGACCCATAATTGGCCCTCGACCAAGCCGGTCCAGCAGGCGGCGCGATAGGCCAGAGCGAAGAGATCATCGATCCGATGATGGAATTTGGGGCGGCGAAAACGACCGGGCGCTCAGCCCTTACAAGGAGACGTGACGATGAGACCGATGCTTTACGTGATCACCGCGCTGCTGGCATGCGCCGGCGCCGCGCAGGCCCAGGAGATCGACTGGAAGAAGGTCGACGACGCATTGGGGCGGCCCGGCGCCGTCTCGGGCGACGTCCACCGCTACGGATTCCCGCGCTCCGACCTGCAAGTGACGCTCGACGGCGTCGCCATCAAGCCCGGCTTCGCGCTCGGCGGCTGGGTCGCCTTCAAGCCGATGCACGGCAGCGGCGCGATGGTCATGGGCGACCTGGTGCTGCTGCAGACCGAGGTCAATCCGGTCATGGCCAAGCTGATCGACGGCGGCCTCGACATCACGGCGGTCCACAATCACCTGCTGCGCGCCGAGCCCGCGACCTTCTACATGCATGTCGGCGGCCATGGCGATCCGATCAAGATGGCGGAGGCGATCCACGCCGCCCTGCAGGCGAGCAAGACGCCGCTGACGCCACCCGGGGCGCCTGCGGCGCCGGCGGCGCAGCCCGCGATCGACCTCGACACCGCCCAGCTCGACCAGATCATCGGCGTCAAGGGCGCCGCCAACGGCGGCGTCTATCAGTTCAACGTGCCGCGGCGAGAGCCGGTCTCGGAGTCCGGCATGGCGCTCTCGCCTCCGGGGCCGATGGGCGTCGCGGTCGCGATCAATTTCCAGCCGACCGGCAACGCCAAGGCGGCGATCACCGGCGATTTCGTGCTCGCCGGCGACGAGGTCAACCCGGTCCTGCGCGTGCTGCGGCAGAACGGCATCGAGGTGACGGCGCTGCACAGCCACATGCTGGGCGAGCAGCCCCGCATGTATTTCATGCATTTCTGGGCGAATGACGACGCGGTGAAGCTCGCGAAAGGCCTGCGGGCGGCGCTCGACAAGGCGGCGGTCGCCAAGAGCTGACCGCGCGCACCGACGAGGCCGGACCATTCCGTGGCCCGGCCTCGCGGCGTCTTATCTCCGAAAATTGCATTGTCCACAGTCCTCGCAGCGCCGTGGCGGACGGTGCGGAATGATGAACACAATACGCGCTGCATGGCCCGATCAGAGCGCCGGACGAACCTGACATGACAACCACCGCCTCAGTAAATCGAAACGCGCCCGCGCACGGCATCCCGTTCCGCGAGGCGGTCCGGGTCTGGGCCAAGATCGCGGCGCTCAGCTTCGGCGGACCGGCCGGCCAGATCGCGGTGATGCATCGCATTCTGGTCGAGCAGAAAAGATGGATCGGCGAAGCGCGCTTCCTGCACGCGCTCAACTACTGCATGCTGCTGCCCGGACCGGAGGCGCAGCAGCTCGCCATCTATATCGGCTGGCTCCTGCACAAGACGAAAGGCGGCCTGGTCGCCGGCACGCTGTTCGTGCTGCCGGGCTTCGTCTCGATCATGGTGTTGAGCTGGATCTACGCGGCCTATGGCAATGTGGGCGTCGTGCAGGCCTTGTTCTTCGGGCTGAAGGCGGCGGTCCTGGCGGTCGTGCTCGAGGCGGTGGTCCGCATCGGCCGGCGCGCGCTCAAGAACAGCATCATGGTGGGCCTGGCGGCCGCCGCCTTCGTGGCGATCTTCTTCTATGGCGTGCCGTTCCCGATCATCATCCTGACGGCCGGCGTCATCGGCTTCCTGGGCGGCCATTACCGGCATCCCGCTTTCGGGGCAAACGGCGGGCACGGCAAGGCGAGCGACCGCGAATACGCCGATGCCGACAGCGCGCTGGGCGATCAGCTGCCGGCGCATGCGCGCGCGACGACCGCCTGGTCGCTCAAGATCGCGGCCGTGTTCCTGGCGCTGTGGCTCGCGCCCGTGCTGATCCTGATTGTCTGGCTCGGCACCGGCAACGTGTTCAGCCAGATCGCGGTGTTCTTCTCCAAGATGGCGGTCGTCACCTTCGGGGGCGCCTATGCGGTCCTCGCCTATGTGGCGCAGGAGGCCGTCGACACCTATGGCTGGCTCAAGCCCGGCGAGATGCTCGATGGGCTCGGCATGGCCGAGACCACGCCCGGCCCGCTCATCATGGTGCTGCAGTTCGTCGGCTTCATGGGGGCGTTCCGCGATCCCGGCGGATTGCCTCCGATGCTCGCCGGCACGCTCGGCGGCATCCTGGCCACCTGGGTCACCTTCACGCCCTGCTTCCTGTGGATCTTTCTCGGCGCCCCTTACATCGAGGTGCTGCGCGGCAACAAGGCGTTGAGCGCGGCGCTCGCCACGATCACGGCCGCGGTGGTCGGCGTCATCCTCAATCTCGCGATCTGGTTCGCGCTGCACGTGCTGTTCGCCGAGCTGCGGCCGGCGCAATGGCTCGGCATGCGGGTCGACGTTCCGGTGCCGAGCTCGATCAACCTGCCGTCGCTGGTGCTCACGCTCGGCGCGCTGATCGCGGTCTTCCGGTTCAAGGTCGGAATGATCAAGGTGCTGCTGGCCTGCTCGGCGCTCGGGATCGTCTATTACCTGGCGACCGGCGCGACGAGCTAGGCCTGCGCCACCATGCCCGCCCAGGCGGGACATGTAGGGTGGGTTGAGCGCAGCGAAACCCACCGTTCGGCTACGCGCCCGCCTTCGCGGGCATGACGGAGGAGATGTCGTGAACAAAAATCGTCTTTTCGCCGCAGCCGCGCTGTTGCTCGCCACGCTCTCGCCCGCCGCCGCGCAGTACAAGCCGACGCGGCCGGTGGAATTCGTGGTGCATAACGGTCCGGGCTCCGGCAACGACGTGTTCGCGCGCCGGCTCATCCAGGTGATCGAGCAGGAGAAGCTGATGCCGGTGCGCATGCAGGTCGCCAACAAGGTGGGCGGCGGCAGCACCACGGCATCCTCCTACATGACCGAGAAGACCGGCGATCCCAACGTGATCGCGGTGTTCGTCAATATCTGGCTGGTCGATCCGCTGGTGCAGGCGGAAGCGAAGACGAAGCTTCTCGACATGACGCCGATCGCGCTGGTGCAGATCGAGCCGGCGCTGGTGGTGACGCGGAACGATTCTCCCTACAAGACCCTGGGCGACTTCATCGCGGCCGCCAAGGAAAAGCCGGGCCAGCTCAAGCAGTCCGGCGGCTCGATCACGTCGCGCGAGAACGTGGTGCGGCAATTGCTGATGACCCATACGGGCGCGCGCTGGTCATTCATCTCGTTTCCGGGCGGCGGCGAGCGGCTCGCCGCGCTGCTCGGCGGTCATGTCGACCTGATGATCCTCGACCCGAGCGAGGCGCGCGAGCAGGTGCGCAGCGGCAAGCTGCGCGTGCTGGCGCAGGCGGCGGAAAAGCGGCTGCCCGATTTCCAGGACGTGCCGACCCTGAAGGAAGCCGGATTCGACGTTCCCGACGTGCCGCAGATCCGCGGCGTGGTCGGCCCGCCCGGCATGCCGGCGGACGCCGTCGCGTTCTATGCGGAGCTCTTTCGCAAGACCACCCGGACGGCGGCCTGGCAGCATTATCTCGCGGACAATCAGTTCCAGGACGCCTTCAAGTCGCCCGAGGACACGCGCAAATTCCTCGGTGAGTTCGACGACCGGCTGCGCGGCCTGCTCACCGCGGCGGGCGTGAAAGTGGTGCGGTGAAGCCGTGATGATCGGGTCACACACTCTCGTTCGTCATGCCCCGCGAAAGCGGGGCATCCAGCCTGTGTCGCGCATATGGGTGTTCATCTAGAATTCCGTGAGTACTGGATTGCCCGCTTGCGCGGGCAATGACGCCGCGCGTTGAGGAGCAAACCAATGGCCCGCATTTCGCTGATCGAAGAAGCCGACCACCCCGAGCTCGCGCCCTTGATCGACCGCATCAAGGCGGGACGGCGCGGCGGGCTGCTCAACGTCTACAAGCTGCTGCTGCACGCGCCCGCGCTCGCCGAGACCTGGCTCGATCACGTCGGCGCCGTGCGCTGGAAGACCGCGCTGAGCGGACGGCTGCGCGAGCTGCTGGTGATCCGCATCGCCCATGTGAACGGGATCGACTATGTGATCAACCAGCACGTGCCGGCGCTCGCGCTCGCGGACGGCGTCACGCTCGCCGAATGCGATGCCCTCCCCGACTGGCGCAAATCGAGCCTGTTCGACCCGGCCGAGCGCGCGGCGCTCGCCTATGCGGACGCCATGGTGCTGCAGACCTCGGTTCCGGACGACGTTTTCGCCGAGCTCCGGCGGCATTATGACGAGCGCGCAATCGTCGAGATCTCCGTGCTGGTCGGCACCTATCTGATGCACAACCGCGTCATGAAGGCGCTCAGGATCGATCTCGAGGCGCCGAGCGAACGCGGACGGTGAGACAATCGGTCCTCTGTCGAGCGCTTCCATTCGGAGTCATTGCGGGCGAGACAATCCTTGTCCCGGAGGTTGCGACGCCTGCCGTCGATCGCTAGGTGATAGGAAGCGCAGCCCCGCAAGGCTTCTCGGCCGTCAGTATCGTCGGAGTTCCGGTATGAATCGTTTCGTGATCGCCCTGCTGGCGCTCGGCCTGTGCGCCGGCACCGCGTCGGCCCAGACCGACGCCAATTGGCCGACCAAGCCGATCCGCTTCGTGGTGCCGTTTCCGGCCGGCAGCTTCGCCGACATCGCGCTGCGCATCTTGCAGCATAAGCTGGGGGCGCGGCTCGGGCAGCAGCTCGTGATCGACAACCGCTCCGGCGCGAGCGGCAATATCGGGGCCGACATGCTCGCGAAGTCGCCGCCCGACGGCTACAATTTCGGGGTCGCCACCAACAGCACGCACGGGGTCTCGCCGGCGCTCAATCCGAGCATGCCCTACGACGCCGTGAAGGACTTCGCGATGGTGTCGCTGATCGGCGACGCCCCCTATGTGCTGATCACCACCCCGAATCTGCCGGTGCAATCGGTGCAGGAGCTGATCGCGCTCGCCAAGTCGAAGCCCGGCGCCTTGAACTATGCCTCGGCCGGGCCGGCCAGCCTCGCGCATCTCGCCGGGGCGCTGTTCGAGCAGATGGCCGGCGTGGATCTCACCGAGGTGCCCTACCGCAGCTCCGCCCAGTCCATCCTCGATACGACCGAAGGCCGCATCGAGATGCAGTTCGGCACCATGGGGCCGGTGCTGCCGCATATCCGGGCCGGCAAGGTGAAGGCGCTCGCCGTCACCGGCCTGAAACGGATCGACGTCCTGCCCGACGTTCCGACGCTCGATGAGTCCGGCCTGAAGGGCTATGACGCGGTGCTGTGGCTCGCCGTCGTGGCGCCGGCCGGCACGCCGCCCGCAATCGTCGCCCGGATGAACCGCGAGCTGAAGGAGGTCATGGCCGAGCCCGACGTCGTCGAGCTGCTCAAGGCGCAAGGCATCGAGGCCGCCGCCTCCACGCCGGAGGAGCTGCGGGCGCTCATCGCGCGCGACATCGACAAATGGCGCAAGCTCGCCAAAGAGACCGGCATCACGATGGAGGTGAAGTGAGGCCCGGCGAGTAGCGAATAGCGTATGGCGGGCTGTTGTACTCGTTACTCCCCTACTCGCTACTCGCTATTCCTATTCGCTTTCCCCCGCTAATCGATACTCGCCGGAAACGTTGTCTCGTCCTCGAACACCGAGATGGCGGGCGGCTTGCCGCCGAGGCCCAGCTCCTGCCAGCGCGCCACCACGTTGTCATAGGCGGCCTTCGACAGCTTGGTGCGCTTGGAGAAGGTCTTGAGATAACGGTAGTCCATGCAGGCATTGATCAGGCACTTCGAGCCCCAGGGCCGGATTTCCGGCGGATTGAGGCTGGGATCCAAAAAAGTGCTCCAGGTCTCGCGCAGGATGTCGATCGATTGCGCCGGGCGCGAACGGGTGGCCATGGCCCATAGCACCTGATTGACGTTGGTGGGGTCGACGTCGTCGTCGACCACGATCACGTATTTGCCGAAATAGGCCCCGCCGGTGCATTGCGCGGCGAGCGCCATGACCTGCGAGGCATGTCCTGGATAGCTCTGGGTGATCGACACCACCGTGATGCCCCAGCCGGCGGCCTCGGGGATCGACCACACGCCGCGGATGCCGGGAATCCCGAGCTTCTCCAGATCGGCCCAGATCGCGGCCGAGCGCAGGGCCGCCCAGAACAGGCCGGCCTCGTTGGCGGCGCCGTCCGCCATCAGGGCGCAGGTGAGCGTGGGGTTGTCGCGATAGCGCACGCGTTCCACCCGCATGAACGGCGTCGCGCCGCTCGGGCGGCCGTAATAGCCGGTGAACTCGCCGAACGGGCCCTCGGCGAAAGTCTCGTTCGGATAGAGGAACCCTTCGAGGATGATTTCGGCGCGCGCCGGCAGCGGCAGTCCGGTGAGATCGCTGGTGAAGAGCTCGATCGGCGCGCCGTTGATGCCGCCGTAATATTCATACTCGCTTTCGGTCTTCGGGAAGCTGGTGGCGGCGACCAGAAAGAGCAGCGGATCGATGCCGTAGCAGGCGGCGATCGGCATCGGCTTTCCCATCTTCCAGTATTTCTCGCGGTCGATGGTCGCGTCCTTGCCGGGCGAGGTATAGACGCCGATCTCGCGCGGTCCCTTGATCATCATCCGGTAGGTGCCGACGTTGATGCGTCCGGTATCCGGGCATTTGGTCACCACCGCGTCGCCGGTGCCGAGATATTTTCCGCCGTCGAGCGGCCACATGCGCATGGCCGGAAACATCCGGATGTCGATGGCGTCGCCCTCGAGGATGTTCTGGCCCGAGATCGCGCTCGCGGCCGGCACCTCCTTGGGCGCCATCTTGCGTCCCATCTTGCGCTGCAAGATCTGCACCGCCTGCAGCGGATGGTCGACCGGCTTCTCGCCGATCATCAGGCAGAAGCGCGACAGATTGCAGCCGACCATGTTGTAGAGCGCGCGATGGCCGGGGTGGCCCTTGATGTTCTCGAACAGAAGGGCCGGACTTTTCTCGCTGCCGACCAGATAGGTGATGGTCGCCGCCTCGAGGTCGGGATCGACCTCCGCGGTGATGCGCTTGAGTTCGCCCATCTGTTCGACCTTGTCGAGCCAGGCGTCGAGATCGCTCGAATTCGCGCCGCTTGTCACTTTCATGTCCATGACGCTGTCTCCCCTAAACTCAGAGCCGCCGCGCGGGAACGGATGCACTCAATCGACCGACATCTTTGCGTCCTTGATCACCCTGCCCCACTTCGCCGATTCCTTGCTGATCATGTCGGCGAATTGGTCCGGCCCGCCCTTGATCGGCTCGAACGCGTTGGGAGCGAGGAACTGTTCCTGGAAGGCCGCATCCGCCAGGACGCGCTGCACGTCGGCGTTGATCTTCGCCACGATGTCGGGCGGCGTCCCTTTCGGCGCGAACAGGCCGAACCAGGTGAGCGCGTCGAAACCAGGGACGCCCGCTTCGTCGATGGTGGGCACGTCGGGAAATTGCGCGCTGCGCCGGGTGGTGCCGATGCCGAGCGCCTTGAGCTTGCCGGCTTTCAACGGCTGCGCCGCGAGCGTCAGGCTGAGGAAAGCGAGCGGGATGTGACCGCCAAGCAGATCCGTGAGCACCGGGGCGCCGCCGCGATAATGCACCGGCGTCAGCCGGACTCCCGCCATGCTTTCGAACAGCACCATGTTAAGGTGACCGGACGAGCCGACGCCGATCGTTCCATAATTCAGGTCGCCGGGCCTCGCTTTCGCCTGCGCGACCAGATCCCGCACGTCCTTGATCGGCACCGTCGCATTGACGAGCAGCATCTGGTTGACGATGCCCAGGCCGCTGACCGGAACGAGGTCCTTCGGGTCGTAGGTGAGCTTGCTGTAAAGAAACGGATTGACGACGAAAGTCGCCTCGGCGGTGGCCAACAGCGTGTAACCATCCGGCTCGGACTTGGCGACGTATTCCGCCCCGATCTGCGTGCCCGCCCCGCCCTTGTTCTCGACGATGAGCTGCTGACCCCACGCCTCTCCGAGCCGCTGGCCGACCGCGCGCGCGATGACGTCGGTGGCGCCGCCCGCCGGATAAGCCACGATGAGGTGGACCGGCTTGGTGGGAAAAGTCTGGGCGCGAGATGGGCCGGGGCCAATTGCCGCGCAGCCGAGCATGATCAGGGCCGCAACGCAGGGCCGCATGTGATCCTCCCTCGGGGCCGACTTGCGGATGCCGGACGTGGCAGCGCGCCGGCCTGATTTTGAGCAGGTTTCCCGGCCTTGATGGCCTCGCCGCCGAAGTAGACGGCATCGGAGGTTTTGCGGTCAAGGCGGATCGGCTCGGATTTGGCCGAATCGATCTTCGGGAGTCGCTGTGCGTTGCTAGCGCACGATCCCGCGCCACAGATTGAGGCACAACCTCTCCAGATCGCTCAACGCATTCTCGCGCGCCGCGATGGCGGTATGCGGCATCAGGATGACATGGCCGCTGCGGCGATATTTCAGCAGCGGATCGTCCGCCCGCGCCGGCTCGTCATAGCCGACGTCGAGACCGAGGCCGCCGAGGCGGCCGCTGTCGAGCGCCTCGACCAGCGCGGCGCGGTCGATCAGCTCGGCGCGCGCGCAATTGACCAGGCAGGCGCCGGGCTTCATGCCGCGCAACGCTGCGGCGCCGATGATCCCGCGGGTCGAGTCGTTCAACGGCAATTGCACCACCACATAGTCCGACCGCGCCATCAGGTCGTCGAGCGCGGCATGGCGGGCCGCCAGCGCGTCCTCCTCGGCGGCGGGCAGGCGATGGCGCTGGAAATAAAGCGTGGTCATGCCGAAGGCGGCGGCGCGGCGGGCGATCTCGCGGCCGACCTCGCCAAGCCCGACGATCCCGAGTGTCGCGCCGTACAGCGTCTGGAGCCCGGCAACGCGGGCATAATTCGAGTAGCCGATGAAGCCGGGAGCGCGCGGACGGATCGCATAGCCGGCCTCTTCGAGCGCCGTGCGCTCGACCAGGCCGCCGAGCACGCAGATGCGCTTGGCGAGCGCGAGCATCAGGGCGAAACACTGCTCGGCGACCGCGACATTCACGTGGCGGTGCAGGAACGCGACCGTGACGCCCCCCTTGGCGCAGGCCGCCTGGTCGATGTTCGACCCGAGGGTGCCGAATTTTTGCACCACCTTGAGGCGCGGCGCAGCGGCGAGCGCCGCGCGATCGATCAGCAGGCTCTCGACGATCACGCCGTCGGCGTCGGGAAGCCGGGCGAGCAGATCGGCCTGATCCTGCGCCCACACCACCCTGGCCGGATAGAGCCCGGGAATGCGTTCGCGCAGCTGAGCGCACCAGCCGGGAAAATCCGGCACGTCATGGGCGAAGAAGTCGGCGACGGCGCGCTGGTGCGCGGGCGGCGTGTCCGGATCGAGGATGACGGGAACGATTTTGAGGAAGTGGTCTTCCTCGAGCAGAAGGGTCGGCATGTCGGGGTCGCGTCTCGGGTTGCGGCGGCCCGTCTTCGCCCTGGGGGCTTCGACGCGGCGGTTCCGGCTGGCTTGCCGAGCCGGAGCTTGCGAAGCAAGCGAAGGCTGGTGGGCGCGACAGGGATCGAACCTGTGACCCCTACGATGTCAACGTAGTGCTCTCCCGCTGAGCTACGCGCCCGAATGACCTAAAGGGGTGGGTTTCCTATATCGGCTCGGCCCGGCCCGGGCAAGCGCCCAAAGGGCTTGATGCCTGGCCCGTTCAGGCGGCCAGCACCTTCTGGACCTCGTTGACGAGGTCGCGCAGGTGGAACGGCTTGGAGAGGACCTTGGCATGCTTGGGCGCCGAGGAATCGGGGTTGAGGGCGACCGCCGCGAACCCGGTGATGAACATGATCTTGATGTCGGGGTCGAGCTCGGCGGCCCGGCGGGCGAGCTCGATGCCGTCCATTTCCGGCATGACGATGTCGGTGAGCAGCAGCTCGAAAGGTTCCTCGCGCAGGCGCTGATAGGCGGACAGGCCGTTATCGTAGGAAATGACCTCGTAGCCGGCCGTCTGGAGCGCCTTGACGAGAAAGCGCCGCATGTCGGTGTCGTCTTCGGCCAGGAGGATCTTGGTCATGCTGCGGTTCGTCCGATACGCTCGAGAGAAGCTGGAGCCGCTGCCCCATGCGCGCCCTTTTGTCCTGAATTCCATAAGCCGCATCGCAGGTAAAGATGGCGTGAACCCGCGAATATTCTTGGCACGGCGCGGCAAGCCATGGACAATGCCACACTTAAGAGGTTGTAAATAGGATAAGGTCGGGTCCGGATGGCCGCCAAGACGTCAATCCCGAGTGAACCGAAACACGCATGAGCGACAATCGCGACGAGCTTGAGCCGCCGTTCGAGATCCTGGAACCCACCGAATGGCAGGGGCCGGTCGTTTTCAACTCGCCCCATAGCGGCAGCATCTATCCGCCGGCCTTCCTGTCCGCCGCCCGGCTCGACCTCGCGCAGCTGCGGCGCTCCGAGGACTCCTTCGTCGACGAGCTGTTCACCGGCGTGGTGCGGCGGGGCTTCCCGCTCATGCGCGCGCATTTCCCGCGCTGCTATGTGGACGTCAACCGCGAGCCCTACGAGCTCGATCCGCGCATGTTCGACGGCCGGTTGCCGTCCTTCGCCAATACCCGCTCGATGCGGGTGGCGGGCGGCCTCGGCACGGTCGCGCGCGTGGTCGGCGATGCCCAGGAAATCTATCATCAGCGCATTCCGGTCGACGACGCGCTGCGCCGCATCGAGGGCCTCTACAAGCCGTATCACCGGGCCTTGCGCCGCCTGGTGACGCGGGTGCACCGCGACTTCGGCACCGCCATCCTGGTCGATTGCCACTCGATGCCGTCCCTCGCCGGCAGCCGCGACGAGCGGCCACGGGCCGATATCGTGCTCGGCGACCGCTACGGGACGAGCTGCGTTGCCGGCGTCACCGACGTCGTCGAGACCACCTTGCACGACCTCGGCTATTCGGTCAGCCGCAACAAGCCCTATGCGGGCGGTTTCATCACCGAGCATTACGGCAATCCTCCGGCCGGCCTGCACGCGATCCAGCTCGAGATCAACCGCGCGCTCTATATGGACGAGCGGCAATTCGAGCCGATCCCTTCATTCGGCCGGCTCGCGGCCGACCTCGAGGCCCTGGCGGATCGCATCGCCCTTATTCCGCTCGAAGAGCTGCGCCCCTACCGGGCGGCCGCCGAATAATAGCCCTCGCTGCATAGCAGCAATCGGCGCCACGCCGGCCGGACCGCACCGTTCGGTAGACCTTGGCCGATGTTCCCAAGCGTCAGGGCCGAGTCGCGCAGGCCGACGCAAATCCCAAAAAAAAGGGCCGCTAGGAAACCTAGCGGCCCAAGTCTAGGGAGGAAACGCCCAAGGAGGGCAGCAGCAACACGATCGCTCGCGTCGCTGCACCGCAACAATATGTCACCGCGCCGCACAAAAAGCAAGAGGCGAAGGCCGCACCCGGGCGGCGGTATCCACATCCAAAAAATAGTGGAATCATATCAATATATTAACCGTGTATCGGGGCCGTGTCGGAACGCGCCGTGTGAGCGAATCACGGCTTGTCGGGTTCGGAACGTCGCGCGTCGCGCAAGGGATCGCGTGCCGTCATGTAGGCGAGGACCGCCGCGACCAGGAATGCGGCCTGCAGCGCGAACACGACCCGATAGGCAACCAGCGGATAGACGCCGTCGCGCGGCGCGAACAGATCGATCGCGAGCCCGCTGACCGTCTGGGTCACGAAGACGCCGCCCATCGATCCCATGTTGAGCAGCGTCATGCCCCGGCCGACGAGCGCGGGCGGGAACAGCGATTTGCCGTGCGCGATCACCACCGGCGTGAAGCCCGCGAACGCACCGAAGCCCACGAGCCAGAGCAGCAACCACGGCCGCGGCAGCGTCCCCGTGATCGCCAGCAGAGCCAGGAACCCGGCCGTCGTCAGCGCTCCGATCGCGACCGGGACGCGATAGCTGCCGAGCACGCGATCGGTCCAGCCATAGGCCGTGAGTCCGAGCACCTGCGCCAGCGCCGGAACCAGCAACAGGCCGCCGCGCGCCGGGAGATCGTAGCCGTAGACATGAGCCAGATAGGGCCCGCCCCACAATCCGACGAACAGCACGAAGCTCGAATAGGTCGCCATCTGCATGAGAAAGAGCCGGCCGACCGAGGGTATTCGGATCACCTCGCGAATGCCCGCGATGCTCTCGCGGATCGTCTGGCGGGGCGCCTGCACGGGCTGCGGCGGCGCGCGCACCAGGAGCGCGACCAGAAGCCAGGCCACGCCCATCACGGCCGCGACCACGCAGAATGACGCGCGCCAGCCGATCGCGGCGGCCGCGAAGGCGAGCGGCGCGGTCGCCAGCAGGGTGCCGATGGTGCCCGTGCCCATGTGCAGCCCCGCCAGCATCGCGAAGCGGTCGGCCGAGAAGCGCCGCGCATAGAGGGCGAGCGGCGCCACCAGATAGCATGACGTGCCCACCCCCATGATGATGCGCGCCGCGACCAGCTCGGCGGGGGTGCGGCCGGCCGCGAACAGCAATGCGCTCGCGATCACCACGACACCGCAAACCAGCATGCAGCGCTTGGGACCGAAGCGGTCGATCGCAACGCCGAGCGGCAGCTGCATCGCCGCGAAGGAGAAAAAGAACGCGCTCGACAGCAGCCCGATCTGGGCGGCCGGGATCGCCATCTCGGCCGCGATATCGGGGGCGATCACGCCGATCGAGTTGCGCAGGAACTGGCTCACCATGTAGCTGAGCGCGAGCGTCGCCACGAGCGCGACGACGTCCGCCGCCCAGGCGGCCTGCCTGTCTACCGTCACCGTCATGAGAAACCCGGCATCCCCGGTCGGAGACGACCGGCTTTTTCTCGTCGCATGGCAGCCGCATGGCCGCAAGGGAGAGAAACCAGAGCCGATATCGGGCGGCGGATGTTGCGGCCGGCCGCCGCCTCCTATAGGGCTTTGCGCGCGTGCAGCGGGAAAACACGGGCATCATGACCGCGGTCGATCTGAAGGCCTTTCTCGACAAATTGGCGACGGTCGCGGGCGAAGCGATCTTGCCGTATTTTCGCACCTCGCTCAGCGTCGAGGACAAGAGCCGCGGGGGCTCCTTCGATCCGGTGACGGCCGCCGACCGCGCCGCCGAGTCGGCGATGCGCGTGCTGATCGGCGCGAACTTTCCGGACCACGGGATCGTCGGCGAGGAATTCGGCGCCGAGCGACCCGATGCCGACTATGTCTGGGTGCTCGATCCGATCGACGGGACGAAGTCCTTCATCTCGGGCATGCCGGCCTGGGGCACGCTGATCGCGCTCACCCATCGGGGCACGCCGGTGCTCGGGCTGGTCCACCAGCCGTTCGTCGGCGAGCGCTTCAGCGGCGACGGCGCGAGCGCGCGATATCGCGGTCCGGCGGGCGAACGGGCCCTGCTGGTGCGCGCCTGCGCCAGCCTGGCGCAGGCCGTGCTCTACACCACGAGCCCGCGCCTGATGAACGCGGCCGATCGCAAGCGTTTCGAGCGGGTCGAGGAGATGGTGCGGCTCTCGCGCTACGGCGGCGATTGCTACGCCTATTGCATGCTGGCGGCCGGCCACATCGACCTCATCATCGAGACCGAGCTCAAGCCGCACGACGTCATCCCGCTGGTCCCGATCATCGCCGGAGCGGGCGGCGTCATCACCACCTGGGAGGGCGGCTCCGCCGCCGCCGGCGGCCGCATCATCGCGGCCGGCGACAAGCGCGTGCACGCGGCCGCGATGGCGGCACTGAAGGGATAATTTCTTTGTCATTGCGAGCCCTCGGGTCTTGCCTTCGGCAAGCCCAAGGACAGGCTCCGCGACGCAATCCAGGCCGCGAATGCATGGCGCGAGAGATTGCTTCGCTTCGCTCGCGATGACGCCGATGGCTTGAATGCCAGCCGCGCCTACCCCCCAAACAGCGGCGTGCCCGGCACGAAGGCGTCGAACGCGGCCCAGAACTGGTTGCGGTACTGGTCCTGCTCCATGAGGATTTCGTGCAGGGCGCCGGCGACGATCAGGTGGGAACCGGCGCGCAGGTGAACCGCGAAGGACTCGATCGCGGCGGTCGACACCAGCTCGTCGCGACCGGCACCCACGATCAGGATCGGCTGGCGGATGCGCCCGGGGTAGGATGCCGACTGCAGCTGGCCCATCACCCGCAGCGCCGCATCCGCCCATCCGACGGTCGGCGCGCCGAGGCCCAGCGCCAGCTCCGTCTCGAGCACCGCGGCGGTGCGCGTGAAGCGCACCGGGTCACTGGTCATCGGATTGCCGACGAAAGGCCCCGTCGCCAGCACGGTCGCGGTGCCGCCCGGCACGTAGCCCGAACCGCGGCCCGCGAGTCGCAATACGCGCGCGAAAGTGGGCGCAAGACTGAGCAGCCGCCGGTTGGTCAGGCGGATCATCGGCGCGGTCAGGACCATGCGGTCGAACCAGCGATGGCCCTTGGCCGCCGCCTGGATCAGCACCGCCGCGCCCATCGAATGGGCGAGCGCGAACAGCGGCGGCGGACAATCGGGCAGCACGACCTCCTTCATGAAGGTCGCGAGATCGGTGGCGTATTCGGAGAAATTCGAAACATGTCCCTTGAACGGGTCGCGCAACGCGCGCTGCGAGAGCCCCTGTCCGCGCCAGTCGAGGGTGGCGACCGCGAATCCGCGCGCCCGCAGATCGCGCACGGTCTCGAAATATTTCTCGATGAACTCGGCGCGGCCCTGGAAGATGCACACCGTGCCCTTGCGGCCGGGCGGCGGCGGCCAGCGCGCATAGCGCAGCAGGACGCCGTCCGGCGTCTGCAGCATCGCGGTCGCCGCGTCTTCGGGGACCGGATTGGCGGGAATCGAGATCAGTCTCATATCGAGATCGGTCTCATGTTGAGATGAAGTCCCTTGGGGTGGGCGGCCGGCGACGCGGGACCCGAGCCTTATAGCAGCCTGCCCGGCGTGCTCAACGGCGCGACACCGTCGGCGCGCCCGTGGCCTGCGGGGCGGCCCGTCCAAGCGTCTTAACGCTTTGTTATTGATGCGAAAAATAATGCGGTGCGCGCCGTTTCGGACCGTGCCGGGCCCCCTTGCGAGGCCGCATTTCCGTTCCCATCTGCATGGCTGTGCAGGGCCAACCGGCCTGTGCAAACGAGTGGCCCGGCCATGGTGGCGGGCCAATCGCATGTCGCTCAAACCTCAGGAGGATATGCCATGCGTACGTTCGACCTAGCTCCCCTCTACCGTTCGACCGTCGGCTTCGACCGGCTGTTTACGATGCTCGACCAAGTCGCGGGCTTCGAAGGCAACGGCTCGACCTACCCGCCCTACAACATCGAGCGGACCGGCGAGAATGCCTATCGCATCACCGTCGCGGTCGCCGGCTTCTCGGAGCCCGAGATTTCGATCGAGGCGAAACAGAACACGCTGACGATCAAGGGCGAGAAGCAGGTGAAGGCGGACGAGAAGAAAGGCGAAGTGCTCTATCAGGGCATCGCCGGACGCGCCTTCGAGCGCGTGTTCCAGCTCGCCGAGCACGTCCAGGTCCGAGGCGCTTCGCTCGAGAACGGGCTCTTGCATGTCGAGCTCGTCCGCGAGGTACCGGAGGCCATGAAGCCGCGGCAGATTCCGATCAATGGCGGCGCCAAGCCCCAGACGATCAACGCCAAGGCGGCCTGATTCACGGCTGAGACGGACAGGGAGCGCCCCGGATATTCCGGGGCGCTTTCCTTTTGGGCGAATGACGAACAGCGAGTGGCGAGTCGACGTCGTGCTCTCGCTCCTCGCTATTCACCCTCAATCCAGCGGCGCAACCGGCGGCATCGATTCGCCGCCATTGGGCTTTGGGGCGGCCTCCGGCGCCGGGCTGGCCGGCGCGTCCGCCGCGACGGGCACCGAGCCCGTCGCCTCCACCACATAGGGCCGCGGGCGCGGCAGTGGGGGCCGCGCGGCCGCCTTTTCTTGCGGCCTGACGTCGGCAACGTTCGGGGCGCTTGCGGCGCTTGGGACGCTTTGAACGCTCGGAACCGCAGGCACGTTGCCAGGCGGCCGCGGCGAGCCGAAGCCGGCCTCCGGCGGTCCGAAGATCCGCCCGTAAACCGGCGCGTCACGCGGGCCGTAGGCCGGCATGGGGCCGCGACGGGCGGCATCGCGTGGCGCCGCGACCTCCTTCGCCGACAGCACACGCCCGGTGCGCGCATCGACCACGAGATTGAGCTCGAGGTCATAGCGATCGAACGCCCGCAACATAAAGGTCCGGCCGCTGCGCACCGGCCGGCTAACCGGATCGAAGCCGCTGGCGCGCACCATCGCGAGGATCTCATGGGGCGGCAGCCCGTCGGCGGCGGCGCTTTGCACCGCACCGGCCGGTTCGGCCGCGGCTTCGCCCGCCCAAGCAAGAGGGGCGGCGCACAGGATCAGCAGCAGGCGAATTTTCGCGCGCGCATTGACGCAAGTTTTCACGACAGCTCTCCCAGGCTCGATGCACGCGTCATCGCGCCATGTTTGGTTCTTTGTTCTGGTTTCACGTCCCCGCAGCATGACAGCGCGACATTGAGGCGCCGCTGGGGCAATCAGCCGCCCGCGACCTCGGCGAAGCGGTCAACTTCCGTTTCGGTCGTAACGAACGAGGTCACGAGCCGCGCCAGCACATCGCCCGGCGCGAGCGCCATGCCGTCCGGCAAGCTGCCGCTCCGCCGCGCATAATAGGCGGCGCCCGCGGCGCTCAGGCGCGCATGGGTCTCGGCCGGCAGCACCACGAAAACCAGATTGGCGTCGACCGGCCATACCGGAGTAAGACCGCGGTCCGCGAGCCTGTCGGTAAGACGATCCGCCATGCGATTGGCGTGACGCGCCCAGGCGAGCCAGTTGTCGTCGGCCAGATATCCGTCGAACTGCGCCGCCAGGAAGCGATGCTTGGACACCAGGTGCCCGCCGCGCTTGCGCCGCTCGTGCATGGCGTCGGCGCGGGCCGGATCGAAGATGACGATCGCCTCGGCGGCGAGCGCGCCGCCTTTGGTGGCGCCGAAGGAGAGAATGTCGATGCCGGCTTTCCACGACATGTCGGCCGGCGTCACGCCGAGCCGCACCAGCGCGTTGGCGAAACGCGCGCCGTCCATGTGGGTCGCGAGGCCGCGGCCATGCGCGACACCGCACAGCGCCTTGATCTCGGCGACCGTGTAGATCGTGCCGGCCTCGGTGACCTGGCTCAGCGACAGCGCCGCGGCCTGCACCGCATGCGGCCGATGGCCGGTATGCCGGTCGATGGCCGCACTGAGCGTCGCGGCGGAGAGCTTGCAGCCGACGCCATCGAGGCCGATGAGCTTGATGCCGCCGCCGAAGAATTCCGGCGCCCCGCATTCGTCGGTCGCGATATGCGCCTCCGCATGGCACAGCACGCCGCCCCATGGCGGCACCCCATGGGCGAGCGCCAGCGCATTGGCGGCCGTCCCGGTCGACACCAGGAATACGGCCGCGTCGCGCCCGAACAGCGCGGCGATGCGGCGCTCGACCGCGCGCGTGAGTTC
>Ga0137418_10002279_pt1 | contig 17578 bp, 19 predicted proteins | sample CZODoug3_1_2_16f_FD_122242 | JGI IMG/M metagenome (GOLD analysis project Ga0137418, IMG submission 122242) | Vadose zone soil fungal communities from Angelo Coast Range Reserve, California, USA - CZODoug3_1_2_16fungal (Hybrid Assembly) | ecosystem: Environmental > Terrestrial > Soil > Vadose... | reverse complement strand
CGGGATCTGTTCTGCTGGCATGCCATGGATGCGCGCGCGCTCGCATATATTACTGACCTTTTGTCGCCGCAATTGGTGGGTATGAATGGCGTATAAATTGTTCTCGCAAACAAAAACGATGGGAAGAGACTTGAGTGCAGCAAAATTCAAGCTTTCATGAAAGACGCCCTCATCGACGGCGCCGTCGCCAAAAACACTCACCACAACTGAATCTTTGCGTTGCAATTTTAGCGCATACGCGAAACCGACCGCTTGAGGGATTGTCGTACCCACAACCGCGGATGCGCCCATTACCCGAGCCGCAACGTCTATCAAATGCATCGATCCGCCCTTACCCTTGGCACACCCATCAAGCTTGCCGTAAAGCTCAGCGATCATTTTTTGGAGATCACCGCCCTTGGCCAAATACAAGGCGTGACTTCTGTAAGTTCCAAAAACGACATCGTCGCGACCAAGCGCCTCGCAGACACCGACCGACACGGCCTCCTGCCCTATGGACAGATGAACGGGACTCTTTATCTTGTCCGTCGGATAAACCGCGGCGATTTCTTCTTCGACCCGACGAATGCGATACAAAGCTCTATAAAATCGCTCGATCATCCTCTTTCCCTTTAGCATCGCCGCAATGTTTTAGAAACCATTCATACGTCAGCATCAGTGCCGTGCGAATGGAGGTACGCGGTTTCCAGCCCATCTGTGCCAAACAGCTAGAATCCAGAAGTTTTGCCGGCATGCCGTCCGGTTTGCTTTGATCGAAGGTCAATTCGCCGGTGTAGCCTACGACGTCGCGTATCATCTCGGCGATCTCTTTAATGGACCAATCGCATCCCACACCAATGTTGATTGGCTCTTCGCCGTCGTAAACATCCATCAGAAATAAACATGCACGAGCGAGATCTTGAGAGAAGATAAATTCGCGCCGCGGCAGCCCGCTACCCCAAATTTCCACATGAGCATCGCCGCGGCTCTTTGCCTCGTGCATTCGGCGCATCAGAGCTCCGATCACGTGCGAGTCCTCGGGACTGAAATCGTCGCCCGGGCCAAAGACGTTGGCAGGAATCGCGGTAATCATCTGCTTACCGAATTGCTGGCGGTAGGCTCGGCACAGAAAAAGGCCAGCGAGTTTGGCGACCGCGTAGGGTTCATTCGTCGGCTCCAATTTACCGGTAGCCAAATACTCGACTTTCATCGGTTGTTCGGAAAACTTCGGGTAAATGCAGGAGCTGGCAAGATAGAGCAACTTTTGAACACCGTGGCGGTGAGCGCTGTCAATCACGTGACAATTTACCAACAAATTGTCACGCATTAATCCGCCGGGTAGCGCTGATTTGCCGCGATCCCTCCCGTCTTCCCTCCGATGAGAAATACATAATCGGGAAGGTTACGAGCAAAATACTCATCGACTTCGGCAGCATCGGTAATTCTTGGGCCGTCTTGCTCACCCAAAAGGTACTCGTAACGCGCTCGTTTGAGCTCGGCAAAAATTTCTCGTCCTACGAGGCCATCGTTGTCAGCCACGTAGATTCTTGCGCTCTTATCCATGCTATGGAGCGAACAAACGGAAACCCAACCGCGATTATTTTTTCAACTGCCGAAGTGCGATTTGTCTCGGCGGGTCGCGTCGCTAGCCGAACCTTCATCTAAACAATCAAATTCCTCTGAAGCGCGTGCCATTTCCTCGGTGAAATACTCTTCCGCCGGATCAAAAAAGATAATCTGACTACCGGCAAATTCAAAACGGAACGGCACGTAGATCAGCTTCTTAAGACTTTCTCTCACTACCATTTGCTTCTCCGGCGGAACAAAAAGAAGCATAAACCCTCCGCCGCCGGCGCCGAGCAACTTGCCCCCTAACGCCCCCTTTGAAATTGCCACTGTATAAATTTCATCAACATACGTATTGGAGACCTTGGCGCTCAAGCCGCGCTTGGCCTGCCACGCCTCGTGCAGCAACGTGCCAAACGCGGAAATATCTTGCCCGCCATTCAAAATCGCAATGCTCTCGTCAACCAAGTCTTTCATGATACGCAACTGGCTCTTTTTTCCATTCAAGTCGGTAATATAACTTTCGGCAATATCGGACGCTGTACGCTCGATCCCCGAGTAAAAGAGCATAAGGTGCGAATTGAGTTCTTTCAGCCGGTCGGCCGAGACGGTAACGGGTCGCACAGAGATTTCTCCATTCTGGGCGAAGACGACATGATTAAATCCGCCGAATGCCGCCAGGACCTGATCCTGCGACCCCACGGTTTCTTTGATCAACTCTTGTTCAATACGGATGCTGTCCAAAGCCAGTTGCCGCTTGCTTGGCATCTGGCCTTGCAAGGCGTAGAGGGCATGAAGCAATCCCACTGTGAATGAAGAGCTGGATCCCATTCCGCTGCGCGCCGGAAGATCGCCGTCATGATGAATCTCCATGCCACGTTCGATGCCCGAAAAACGCAGGACCTCACGAACGGCGGGATGAACGATGTCCTCGACGCTTCGACAATTTTCAATACGAGAATAAACGAGGCGAATTCGATGCTTGAAAAAGGGCGGCAGGTATCGACAGGTAAGATAACAATATTTGTCGATGGTAGTGCCAAGCACCGTACCGCCATGATCGCGGTACCATATGGGATAATCGGTACCGCCGCCAAAGAACGATATACGAAAGGGCGTTCGACTAATGACCATGGATGATCGTCCTTTCTGCTCCCATTAGGCACCCAATGGAAGCAGTCGCTGCAGCCAAATCATCGACCACAAAATCAGCCGCCACGGCGTTTTCAAATTGCGCGCCATAACCCGTGCGCACGAGGAAGGTCATAGCACCCGCTCTGCGGCCCATGTCGATGTCACAATCCTTATCGCCAATCACAATACTGCCCTCTAGGTCAAAGTCCAGTTCTTTGGCAGCTTTTTCCATTAGACCCGTCCCGGGCTTGCGACAGGCGCAACTGTCGTCGGGCGTATGAGGGCAAACGTAGATTCCATCAAGCTTGACATTCTCTTGCTTTAACAACTGGGCAAGACGCTCATGAACGAGACCTAGCTGGGCCTGATCAAAGTATCCACGTCCGATCCCCGATTGATTCGTAATCATCACCAGACCGAAACCCATTTGGTGCAGCTTACGAAGCGCAGCACCAGCTCCTGAAATCAATGCAACCTGCTCGGGCTGTGAGAGATATTCGCGTTCCTCAATAATGGTCCCGTCCCGATCAAGAACGACAAATCGGCGTCGTGCTGAGCCATTGAGTCCAGCAAAGAAACTTTCCGCAGCAGCAAAGTCATCGGGTGTTCCGATATCGAGAAAAGGGCCGGCACTTACGTAGCCGTAAAGATCGCGCCCAATCCAGCGCGGGAAAACCTCACGTTCCAGGGAGACGTTCACACCATCCGGAATGGATCGCAGCACCTCTTGGCTCAAGAAATACATTCCCGCATTGATCCAAGCCGGGCCCGAACCATGTTGCTTTTCAACGAATTCAATAACGCGCGCGTCGGAATCAAGCTTAACACGACCAAATCTTTCGCTGCGCGCGACTCGTGTCAATGCCATACTCGCCGTTGCTTGGCGCTGGCAATGCCAATCCCAATAAGCTTTGATATCGATCGCGCAGAATGAATCGCCATTCATCACCAGCACAGGATCGGACTCAAACCGAGGGGTTGCCAACCTCAAAGCGCCCGCCGTGCCAAGCGGTTCTTGCTCTCGTGAATAGATAAGCCGGAGCGGTCCGTAGCTTTTTCCGAAGGCGGTTTCGATCTGCTCCCCTAAGTATCCGGTGCACAATACCACAGATCGACAGCCCGCTGCAGCGATCTGATCCAACAAATAGGTAAGAAACGGCTGCGACCGAATCTCCGCGAGCACTTTGGGACGGTTCGCGACAACAGAACGCAAACGCGTGCCGAGCCCGCCCGCCAGTACAGCTACCGACACATTCGAAAGTTCCATCGGCAAAGTGACTTTTTGACCATAGCAGACAGGCAGACAACCGCGTTAAGCGTTCTTGAACGGTCCGCATCCGATCATGCGGTAGCCCTTCAACAATTCTTGAATTCCCTCTTCCAGAGAGCGTCTCGCCTCAAATCCCGCTTCCCGCAAGCGCTGGTTAGACACGATATAATTACGTTTGTCCGGATCTGAGCCGACCTCGGAAAAATGGATGAAAAAATTAGGCACGAATTCTTTAATTTTGAGCGCAAGCTCTTCTTTGGAGAGGTTGGCGGCGTCAAGACCAACGTTATAAGGCCTGCCGGTCATTTGTTTGGAACTCTCTATGCAATGAACAAAACAATCGGCGACATCGCGGATATGAATGTAATTACGCTTGAAATCCTTCTCAAAAATGACGATGTATCCATCGGTCGCCGCAGTATAGACAAAATGGTTCACTAGAAGATCGAGTCGCATGCGCGGCGACATACCGAAAACGGTAGCGAGCCGCAGCGTGACCGTGTTAGCGCTCTCCAACAGTTCTTGCTCTGCTTGAGATTTCGTTTGGCCGTACAGCGATATCGGCTCTAAAGGCGTATCCTCGGTACAGAAAACGTCGCCTGTTTGAGTGCCATAACCGCTGTTGGTTGTCGGATATACCACAAACTGTCGCGGACTGCGCACTCTGTTTATGAATCGAATCGCGTCCAAATTAACTGATCGCGCAAACGAGGGGTCGCGGTCACACGCCGGCGCCCCCACGACTGCAGCTAGGGGAATCAACACATCGGCTTGAGCAATCAACCGTTGCATGAGTTGCTCGTCGCGTACGTCTCCGTAAAAGAAATCAAAGCGAGGATTCGCACACAGGTGGAAAAGGCTGTTTTGCCGATAGATCAAACTATCAACAACGGTGACATGGAATCCTGTCTCGAGCAGTCGATCGCATAGGACCGACCCTAGATAACCTGCTCCTCCAGTGACGAGCACCCGCGTAATCATAATAGAGTCAAAATCAGACTAATAACCACAACATCTATAACATACAAGAAAATCCAGCGTAGGGTGAAGAAGCCAGAAAAGTGTTAGCATCGTCGGGAGGAAAACCGCTGGTACTAAGAGCAACTGCACGAGATTTGAAAAGAACCGATGTAATGAAGAGGAATACTCGAATTGGCAGCTAACCTTTCTGATAAGATTACCGTTATTGATGGGTGATATTGATGAATGCCGGGTAGGCATCGGTAACCCTGCTGCAAAGAAGGTCCAAGTTTCGAATTCCGACCAAAAGAAACATATGCGAAAATCGAATATGTTGGGCGCATGTCATCCCAAGAATATTGGTCTATCGAGGTTGGCAATGACGTAATCAGGTGTATCTTGACGCGTTGCTGAGTGAAAGAGACTGCCCTGGCTTAAAATTTTTGCGGATTGGACTATCTTTCACTCAATAAAACAAGTATGCCTTTTCTTTAGCATAACCTGCTGCAGTTCGTCTAGCGACGACGTCATTGGGAGCTACGTCTATGAACATCTCGTTGCGTTTCACGATTATCATCCCGACAAAAAATCGACGCCAAATACTAGGGCAACTCTTGGACAGTATCGGTGCGCTTAATGATATAGACAGGATTCTTCCCGAAATTATCGTGGCCGATAATAACTCGGATGACGATACCTGGGAATGCGTCAACTCGGTGGCAAAACATTTTCCAACGACGCTCCGGAGCTTAAAGATCGTACGGGCGGGAAAGTCTGCGGCTCTTAATGACGCCGTAAAAACATCGACAGGTAACGTTCTCGCGTTTTTAGACGACGACGTGGTCGTTGACAAGGCCTGGCTGGTTGCGGTTAGAGAGTTTTTTCAAGAGGATAATCGTCAGGTCGCGCAAGGATTCATCGGGCTTCAATCAACTCCCAACGATCCAGAAATCTTAAAATTAGTAGAAATTTATCGCACAATTCCTAAACTCGAATACGATTCGGAAGTAGGAAACCTGCATTCATTGAACGGCGCTAATTTTTTCATGTCTCGGGAGCTTTTCAATCGGGTGGGAGGCTTTGACGAGCGGCTCGGCCCAGGGGCTTCAGGCACATCGGAGGATGTTGACCTCGCCTGGCGGCTGCTTCGCTCTGGGGTTTCTATCAGCTACGCGCCCAAAGCCGTGGCTTATCATCGCATCGATCGTGACCGGCTGACCGAAGAGTACTTTAAGCAGAGTCATCGGCGTCAAGGGGCGAGCCGATTCTTGATCCGAAAACAAGCTGCGGCAGAAATACTCTTTAATCTCTTCCGAGTTTGTGCCCAGTACGGCTATTACACCTTACTTGGGCAGGAGCGAAACCGCTACCGCAGCAAAGGGCGGATTTATCATTACCTCGGTATGATCGAAGCCAAGCAAAATGATTCTAAGTCAGCTAGCACAAAAGACGATTTGCAGACTCGGTCTCCTTCCCTCACTTAAGCGAGCTCTTCGTATTTCCCAATCCGAGTAAACTGAAATCGAAGCTGAAAGACGTCTTGGCGGGATTGATCGTACGATTGATACTAAGGGTAGCGGTCCAACACTCACAAAAGGACAGGAATTTGGTGATGGCGCGAACACCAAGAAAGCGGCTGTCAAGTACATCGTAGGTGCTGCCGAGATTGACGACCAGATTGTCGGTTAGGCGATAAAACAGATTTGCACCGACATTGCCGACGGTATCTTTTTTGAAGGGGTTAGCCGGGCAACCCAGAGTGGTGGGTTGGAGCGGGCAATCATCGGGATTAAAATTGGCATTTTCGGCGAAAATACTATTCGTGACTGGGCCGACGCCATTGACGGCGATATTCGGGCCGCGGCGTAAAAACTGATTGCAAAAGTGGACACGCCCCACCATCAAAGTCCTAATAACTCACTCGAAATCGATGACTTGTGAATCTGAACACGTCGAAATCCGCGCACAACCGTTCTAGAACGGGGTTTGAGGAGCGTGTCCACTTTGATGAGAGATTCGCTCCTTTTCCTGTTTCCTTTTCCCTTTCACTTCAGGCGCGCGAATCGCGCAGGCTGCAGGCCGGAGCGATTTGCGCGCCTCAACAGTACCGACTCCGACATTCCTCACCGTCATGTTTCCGTTGCTGTCCCCCGATATACTGGTCGTTATGCAACAAGACGAGGACGTGATTCGCCAGTGGCGCCACGCTGCCCCATATTGGGAAAAACACCGGGAAACGATACGGGGAATGTTTGCCCCGATTACTCAAGCTCTCATCGAAGATGCTCAGATCGCGACTGGGCATTCGGTTCTCGACGTGGCCACAGGTCCGGGTGAGCCGGCACTGAGCATTGCCGAAGTCGTGGGACCTAATGGCAGCGTCGTTGGCCTTGATCCCGTGCCGGAGATGATATCGGCCGCAAGACGTGCAGCGCACCGCAGCCAATTGAGGAATGCTCGGTTTGAAGTTGCCTTTGCCGATTGTCTGCCTCTTCCCACCGACAACTTTGACGCGGTAGTGAGCCGGTTCGGTGTCATGTTCTTTCCATCTCCGGTTGATGGCGTTCGGGAAATGTTGAGGGTGATGAAGCCAAAAGGAAGAATTGCCTTCGCCGTCTGGCACTTTCCAGAACGAAACCCGTTTCATTACATCGTGTCACGGGTCGTGGAACGATATGTTCGAGCCGAACCTGCACCACCAGATTCGCCGGACGCATTCCGTTTTGCCGCTCCCGGCAAGCTGCTGAACATTCTGAACGAAGCTGGTGCGGCTGCATCGTCTGAGCGACTTCTGCAGTTCAGAATAGAAGCCCCGGTTTCAGCGAAGGATTTCTGGGCGTTGCGATCCGAAATGTCCGATAAGCTTCAAGCGAAACTTGCGACCTTATCTCATGACCAGTTGGCTGCAGTCCGGCACGAGGTTCTTCACGGCCTACAGCCATACTCGACCGATCGGGGAGTGAATTTTCCCGCTGAAGTGCTAATTGTGAGCGGACGGAAACCGTAGGTGATCGCACAGAGGGCACTAACCGCAATGAGGAACGGAAAAATTGATTAGTGATTAGTGACTAATGTACTTGGGAAAATGCTTTAATTGCCTGTTTTCCAAGCGCATTGCTCATTGAACACTAAGCAATTTTCAGTTCTATTCTCCGACGAATTGTAGTTTCAAGCTGCGTTCCCTGGGTCCATCCATTTCTGCCAGAATCACGCTCTGGAACTGACCAAGGACCAGCTCTCCCTCGCATACCGGCAAGACCACGCTGTTGTTAAAAAGCAAGCTCCTCAGGTGCGACGCGGCATTCTTCCGGTCGCAATCGGAAAACTCCGGGGAATTGTGTTTATACGCCCGGTCGTCTTCCACCACCCGTCCCAGAAACGCCCGGATGTCCTCCAGCAGCGCATTTTGAAACTCACTAACCAGAAGCGCGGCCGTGGTGTGCTGTGAAAACAGCCCGATGAATCCGTTCCTGATCCCCGAACGGTCCACCACTTCTTTAACCCTCGAAGTGATATTAATGAGCTGTTGCTTTTCTTTGGTATTGAGTGCGAGTGTTTCCAATTTTGTCTTCATGATTCCCGTGTTGCGCGAATGAGTGCTTCCATGTGGTCGAGGTAGGTTTCGAGCGCACGCCGTCCCGCTGCTGTGAGACGGTATTCCGTCCTCGGCACGCGCCCTTCAAAAAACTTGTCGCAGGCGACGTACTGCCCTTCTTCCAGCTTTCGGGCGTGGACACTGAGATTTCCGTCCGTCGTCTTCAGAAGGTCCTTCAGTTCGTTGAACGTCATCGTATCGTTCACCGCAAGCGCGCTCACGATGCCAAGCCGCACCGGTTCGTGAATCAGGCGATCAAGGTCCGCGGCCCTGCTCTGTGCCGGGCGGGCGCGGGCAGGCTGGGGCCTTGCGTGTGCCTCTGCTTTGCTGTGCCTAGCCACCGTACCTCCTTGCGATAACGATTCCGAAAACGATGTGCAATGCGCCAAAACCAGCCGCCATGAACCAGTTCGCCCATCGGAACGGACTGAACAGCGCGAGCGTTCCGATCGCCATAAAGGACACACCCATGATCGGGACAACCCTTACCGAAAACGCACCACCCGTAACGACCGCGACTCCGTAAAGAAGCAGCCAGGCGCCCGGCATCATGGGAAACAGGTCGTACCGGTAGAAAACCAGCGTCAATTCCGCCCCGGCAATCATCGCCGGACACAGGCTGAGTGCAAATTTCCGGCCCGGTCCCTCGAGAACCGGAGATTCGGCGGCTCGGGCCTTCTGCACCATCGCCCAGCCGCCGATTGCGAGAGCCAACACGGCTTCACCAAGCCAGGCCGCAAACCAGAGAGAGTTCGAAGGCAGGCGGCTCGAGACGAGAGCGGTCAGCAAAGCGCTCACTCCCATCAGTATTCCGCCCCAGCCGGGTACCGCGGTGAATGATCCCGCGCGCTCCATGGTCTCGCGAATGTACTTGAGATTGTCGAGTGCCCGTTCATTGATCGACACAACCTTTGCGAGTTTCATGTGACTCAAGATAGCTTCAAGCCGCCGGAGTGTCAAGTACTTTGCACTGCAAAGACGAGATTCGGCTGTTGCCCCCTCCCGCAGTTGAAGTTATTCTTAATCGGGTTCAAATCTCACTCGAGGTGGCTTTCATGCCGGATGTTGTGCGCGCTCTAGCTATTTCAGGCGGGATACTGCTTATCGTTGTTGTTATCGTCACCCTGGTTGCTTACGTAACAGTCCGACGAGGTGAGGCCGCAATGGCGGAAGACGCCAGGCAACACGGCCGTTCCGCTCACTAGCTGCACTGTAGCGGCGGTCTATGACCGCCGGAATTTCGTTGATTCCGGGAAAACCGGCGCTCAATAGAGCGCCGCTACAGTTGGTTTCAACTCCATTCAGTTGGCGTGCCTGTCAGACCATACCGCGTGCGCCTTCAAAGTATGCGTTTTCAGGCGCTGCAGTTTAGCCTGTATCTTACCGGCCGTTTCCGGAGTCAGGTCGACAAATTCGAGCCCGATCAGGTTGCCCATCCTTCGAACGACCTTACCTCTGGATTGAAAGACAGCCCCTTCGTTGTACATCGATAGATGGCAGGTATCGCCGACCGAGGATTCGCAGTGATAGCCAATCAGCCACTCGACAAGGTATACGAGCATCCCAGTTTCGCTGAGGTCGACGAGTTTTGCCGGAGTATCGTAATCGCCGACATGAACCATAACGGTTTCGTCATCCGAAGTTAGAGGAGCAACGCGGGAGGCGGTGCGCCGTTCGCCAGCAGTTTCCATACTTTTTAGCTTATCCCGGGTAAAGCGAAAACCCAAATAATCGCGCCGCCATCCGGCGGGTTGTGGATTGTTTTGACGAGCGACGTCCAGGTCCGAGCCTGGGCGCCGCCATTGCCCACCACGACAGCAACGTATTGTTTTCCGTCGACACGTAGCTGATCGGAAAAGGACTTGGCACATCGAAGACTCCGACAAAGCTCAGGAAGACGGCAGTTCGCTTCAATTCAGCCTCCATTTCACGTGATATTTTTCTTCGTTTCCGCCAGCAGCTTCAACTGGAATTGTTTTCTGCTGACGAACCCGCGCATGTGGTTCTTCAGAAACAGGAAATCCGCCAATTGGCCGACCACACCCAGCGGCGCCTTCCATGAAAGTACGTCGCACATGATAGTTCCGTTGCGGGCTGGATGGAATTCGTGAACGTGCCGCAGCCACTTGAACGTTCCCTTCACCATCTCGTCCACGAACCGGTGCGGCCTCTGCAGCTCGACGATCCTGGTGGTGAACCGCTGTCGGAATCCGAAATGTGTACCTTCAATCGTGTAGACGTCTCCGAGCTCGAGCAGGCCGGCGGTCTTGCCTGGTTCGACCAGACGCTCGTCCGAAAAAGAGGCGCTTTCGACGTGCGCACCGAGATCGCGCGCAAGGTCGAAACAAAGCTCGATTGGCGCGTTGATTCCCGTCTCAACGGTGATCGTGGTCATTTCGCCGCCTGAGTGCCCAGCCATTCGGAAAGCTCGCGGATGTGCTGCAGGCGCGCGAAGTGTTTGCCCGCAAGGGCATCTTCAGGCACTTCCTCGTGGGCCCATGTGAGTGGGTATGGCACATGCACGGCGGCTCCGCCGGCCTCGAGCACAGGCAACACATCCGAGCGCAACGAATTGCCGACCATCAGGAACCGGCTCGGCTCCACGCCGCGCCGCTTCATCACAGCCAGGTAGGTGACAGCGTTTTTCTCCGACACGATTTCGACGTGGGAGAACAGTTCACCCAACCCGGAGCGGGCCAGCTTGGTTTCCTGGTCGAACAAATCGCCCTTGGTGAGCAGAGCGAGCTGGTAGTCGCGGCTCAACTGCTCGACGGCTTCCCGCACGCCATCGATCAACTCGACCGGCGCCGTAAGCATGGAACGACCAAGGTCGATGATCTGCTTTACTTCTTGTCCGGAAACGCGGCCCTCGGTCAACTCGACAGCCGTTTCGATCATGGAAAGAACGAATCCCTTGACCCCATACCCGAAATGAGCGAGGTTCCGCTTTTCGGTTTCGTGCAGCCGCTCGTCGATCCAGGCGGGGGTGTGATAGCCCGTCAGCAGCGACCGGAACTGCTCCTGCGTGGCGTAAAACTTGGGTTCGTTGTGCCACAGCGTGTCATCGGCATCAAGCGCGATCAGATCAAAAGGAGCCAGCATCAGTATTCCAAAGTGTAGTCGCGGGCTTTAGCCCGCGTTCTTCATTCCAAAGTGTAGTCGCGGGCTTTAGCCCGCGTTCTCGTTTCATTGAACGGAGAGGACGGGCCGGACAACCTCGGCCATGGCCTGGCCCAGGGCGAGGTGTTGATCTTCGTCGAGATGGATGCCGTCCACTCGACTGGATGAAGTCACCGTGCCCGCATCGAAGAAGTGACAACCGAGCGCCGTCGTGACTTCGCGATACGCGCTTGCGAGGCCCACACTCTTTGTATCGGCTCCGATGAATTTCTCGGCAATGGGTCCTTTTGGATTTACTGTGGGCGGCGGCGCAACCACCAGAACCGGAGGCACAGGCATCCCGGGCTCGATCGGAGCCTGCCGGATCGCCGTTACCAGCGCGGCTATTCCCTGAGCCGAGTGCCAGGCATTGTTGGTATGCATCGACTGAAAATCGTTCGTCCCCAGCATCACGATGACCAGCGCCAGCGGCGAGTGAATCTCGATCCGCTGCGCCAGACCAACGAGACCGTTTCGGCCCGGCTTGAAGGGGTCATCCCACGCCGTACGGCGCGCATTCAGGCAGTCCTCAATAACCCGCACGGCCAGTCCGCCGGAATGGAGACGATTCTCCATCACGCCCGGCCATCGTGCTTCGAAAGCGAACCGCTTCCGCGTCATGGGGACGATTCCCCACGAAATCGAGTCTCCATAAACAAGAATCTGCTGCATCACGGCTTCACCTCGATAATTCGTTCACAAAACTGTAGCGGCGGTCTATGACCGCCGGTTTTCCATGCAACATGCCATAAAACCGGCGGTCATAGACCGCCGCTACAGTGGAAAAATGGTCCCGAATATGCGGACGACTTCTGAGACAGGACACTAGCATAAACCCGCTTTCAACCTGGAAGTTGTCGCGGAACCCTGTGTTCCACGACCGTAGTCCTGAACGGTCGCCCGGCTATTTCCAGGTAGAGTTCCCGTTCGGTTATCGAGAGTGAGAACGAAGAGCGCCGGCCGAGAAGTCCGGCAATTTCATCAACAAAGCTGCGATCGAATGCATAAACGGGAATCTCTGCGACGCGATGGATATTCGCCGATGAAAAGGCGGCCAGCAGCTTACGGGCATCGCGATGCGTGTAAACCGCCGCCCGACCTGCCAATTTGATGCCTCGATGGAGGCGGTCCGCATCCGGCATCCCGACCTCGATCCAGGCAGTGATGCGTCCCGTCAGGTCGCGAACCATGACCGCGGGTTCGTCCCCCGCTGCAACGCCTTCTGTCATGACGATGCCGTCTTCATATTCAAAGCAATATGCAAATACCCTCATGAGCATGTATTCGATTGTTTCAGAAGGTTGGCGTGCCACGCGAAGATCCAGCGTTTCGTAAACGCCACGATCGATGTCTGCGAGATCGATGCTCAGGTTGTAGATTGTCGCCGTCTGCGCCATCGGGATAAAGGGTTCGAAGAGCAGGTTACTCCCCGAACGCGCCCATGGTCCGGAATTTCTTGTAGCGGCAGTCGAGGAGTTTGTCGGCGCTGACGGTGGAGAGGTCGCGGAGTTGCCGTTCCAGTACGGTGGCCAGTTGCCTGCACATCCCGGCAGGGTCATTTTGTGCTCCGCCTTCGGGTTCGGGAATGATTTCGTCGATGAGCTGATACTTTCTGAGATCTTCGGGAGTCAGCTTCAGGGCTTCGGCGGCTTCGGCGGCGTGATTCTGGTCGCGCCAGAGGATGGCCGAGCAGCTTTCGGGAGCGATGACAGAGTAGATCGAGCATTCGAGCATATTGACGCGGTCCCCGACGCCGATAGCCAGTGCGCCACCTGAACCGCCTTCACCGGTGACCGTGGCGATGATGGGAACTCGAATTTGCGACATCTCGCGCAGATTGAAGGCGATGGCTTCAGCCTGACCTCGCTCTTCAGCGTCGATCCCAGGGTACGCACCGGGAGTATCAATGAACGTCATGATGGGACGGCCGAACTTCTCCGCAATTTTCATGATGCGCAGCGCCTTGCGGTAGCCTTCGGGCTTTGGCATCCCGAAATTGCGATACAGCTTCTGCTTGGTATCCCTTCCCTTCTGATGACCGATCAGGCACACCGGCGTGTTGCGGAAAAGGCCGAAACCGCCGACGATTGCAGCGTCGTCTCCGAATTTGCGGTCCCCGTGAATCTCGACAAAGTCCGGGCATAAATGCTCGACGTAATCGAGGAAGTATGGACGCTGAGGATGGCGTGCGAGTTGAACCTTCTGGTACGCGGACAGGTTTTCCATAGAAATAGTGCGCTCCCATGGATGGGTTGAGCGTCGCCATGGAGGGCGCGCTGGCCGCGGCAACTTGCCGCTAACTGAGGCGAACCGTGTCGCGTCCGCAGATTCGTTCAACCGACTCCACGAATTCGCGGTCCGGGGAGATCTTCACGTACGGGTTTGGCCGGACCAGTGCCGTGAACCGACCTGGAAATTCTAGCTCAAAGATTACCTCGGCCGACCCTCTTTTTTCATCGATGATGGGTTGGAGCCGTTCTGCGATATCAGCTGGAGCACATGCAGTGTCGATGCGGATCGTGACCGTCCGGCTCAACATCTCCTTCACCCGCTCCATTGGAAAAACATCGGTCGCAAGGATTTTGGCACTGGATTCATCGTTATCGAGCTTGCCACGGACAAAAACCGGCGCATCGGTATCCAGAAGCCGCTGCACCTTCGCAAAGGTCTCAGGAAAAATAAGAACCTCGACGATGCCTTCCCAGTCTTCGAGAAGGACCACGGCCATGAGGTCGCCTTTCTTCGTTCGCATCGTGCGAAGAGCGGAAACCAGGCCGCCGATCGAGATGTCGAAGCCCGAAGGTTTTTCCACCAGGACTCCCGTCGTGGCGTTTCCGTAGGTCTTCACTTCGGCGGCGTACTTTCGAAGCGGATGGCCCGTGATGTAGAAGCCCAGCGTCTCCTTCTCGTGTTTGAGCTGCAAACCCTCCGGCCACGATTCGGCGGGATCCATCACGTGGTTGTCGTCATTCCCGCCTCCGCCCAGCATTCCAAAGAGGCCCCCCTGGCCGATTTCCCTTTCGCGCTGCTTGCGCTGGCCCCAATCCATTCCCCGGTCGACATTCGCGTACAGCAGCGCGCGTTCGGTATGCACGCTATCGAAGGCTCCGGCCTTGATCAGACTTTCCACGACGCGCTTGTTGACTCCGCGCAGGTCCACGCGCTCGCAGAAATCGAAAAGAGACTTGAACGGCTTGTTCGCCACGATCGATGTGATCGCCGTCTCGCCTACATTCTTGATGGCAGCCAGACCGAAACGGATTCCGGTCGTGGTCGGCGTGAAGTTGACATTGCTCGAGTTGATGTCCGGCGGCAGAATGGCGATTTGCATTTCCCGGCATTCGTTGATGTACTTCACGACCTTGTCCTGGTTCCCGTGCTCACTGGTCAGGATCGCAGCCATGAAATATTGAGGATGCTGCGCCTTGAGGTACGCCGTACGGTACGCGAGAACCGCATAGGCTGCCGAGTGTGACTTGTTGAAACCATAGCCGGCGAATTGCTCCATCAGGTCGAAGATCCGCGTGATCTTCTTCTCATCCTTGAAACCCTTGGCCCGCGCACCATCCAAAAACTTTTCGCGCTGTGCCGCCATCTCTTCAACTTTCTTCTTTCCCATGGCGCGTCGCAGCAGATCGGCTTCGCCGAGCGAGTACCCGGCGACGATATTGGCGATCTGCATGACCTGTTCCTGGTAGACGATGACGCCGTAGGTTTCTTCCAGCACTGACTTCAATTCCGGCAGTTCGTATTCAATCTTCCTGCTGCCGTGTTTGCGCTTGATGAAGTCATCGATCATTCCCCCGCCAATCGGTCCGGGGCGATAAAGCGCGTTGAGCGCCGTGAGATGTTCGATACTCGAGGGCTTGAACTTCCGAAGGATGTCTTTCATCCCCGAGCTTTCAAACTGGAAGACGCCGTCGCTGAGGCCTGCGGAGAAGAGTTCGTACGTCCTGGCATCGTCGAGGGGGAGCGTGTCCATGTCGAGCTCGAGTCCCTCGTGCTGCTTCAGCATCTTTAACGTGTCGTCGATGATCGTCAGCGTCGTCAGCGCGAGAAAATCCATTTTCAGCAGGCCGATCTTTTCGACGTCCGTCATCGGATACATCGTCGTGATTTCGTCCTTGCTGGACTTGTAGAGCGGGACGAACTCGGTGAGAGGCTGCGGAGAAATCACCACGCCGGCGGCGTGCGTTGAAGCGTGGCGGGCGAGGCCCTCCAGGCGCTTGGCCACGTCGACCAGTTCCCGCACCCGCTCGTCGGTTTGAACCAGGCTCTTGAGGTCGGGATTCTCTTCGAGCGCCTTGTCGAGCGTCATTTTCAATTCGAGCGGCACCATCTTGGCGATCTTGTCCACCTCGGCGTAGGTCATTTCCATGCCCCGCCCGGCGTCGCGAATCACCCCGCGCGCCAGCATGGTGCCGAACGTAATGATCTGAGAAACGTTGTCGCGCCCGTATTTCTGGGTGACGTACTCGATGACCTTGCCTCGACGGTTCATGCAGAAATCGATGTCGATATCGGGCAGCGTGACCCGCTCCGGATTGAGGAATCGTTCGAAGAGCAGCCCGTACTGAAGTGGATCGAGATCCGTAATGCGCATGCAATACGACACCAGGCTGCCTGCGGCGGAACCCCGGCCGGGCCCCACCGGGATTTCGTTCTCGCGAGCGTAGCGAATGAGATCCCACACGATAAGGAAGTACCCCGAGTATTTCATGCCCTGGATAATGCGGATCTCTTCTTCGAGCCGCGCTTCGTACGCGGAAATGGAGTGTTTCAGGACACCGCGATCGGCCAGCGGCTTCAGGTATTGGAGGCGGTCCTCGAAGCCGTCGCGAGCAACTTTTGTGAAGTAGGTGTCGATGGTAAAGCCGGGCGGGACGACGAACTCGGGGAACGGATTCTTCACCTGCTGCAGCTTGAGGCTGCAGCGCTCGGCGATCTTCACAGTCTGGTCGAGCACAAATGGGATTTCTCCGAAAACCCGATCCATCTCCTGGCGGCTCTTGAAGTAAAACTGATCGGTGTAGAACTTCATCCGGCTCGGATCGTTGACGGTCTTGCCTGTCTGGATGCAAAGCAGGACGTCATGCGCGCGGCAATCGTCCTGCTGCATGTAGTGGCAGTCGTTGGTGGCGACCGCCTTGATGCCGGTACGCTCGGAAATCCGCAGCATGTCCGGGATGATCTTGCGCTGCTTCTCCAGGCCGTGATCGTGGATTTCGAGGAAGAAGCGGTCCTTGCCAAAGATGTCATGATATTCGGCCGCCGCCTTTTCCGCCTGCTCGATGCGGCCGCCGAGAAGATTAGAAGAGACTTCGCCGTTCAAACATGCGGAAAGGCCAATCAGTCCCTGGCTGTGCTGGCGAAGCAGTTCCTTGTCGATGCGGGGCTTGTAGTAAAAACCGTCGAGGTATCCCTTCGACACCAGCTTGATGAGGTTTTGATATCCCGTTTCATTTTCGCAAAGAACGATCAGGTGGTTCGGCCGGCCCGCTGCGGGATCGCGATCGAGGTGGCTCGTCTTCGCGATATACATCTCGCAGCCGATGATCGGCTTGACTCCGGCCTTCTGGGCCGCGTTATAAAAGCCGATCGCGCCGAACAGATTTCCATGGTCGGTGACCGCGACAGCCGGCATCTTGTACTTGGCCGCCGTCTGGGCGATGTCGTCGTGGTCACACGCGCCATCGAGCAGGCTGAAGCCGGAGTGGAGATGAAGATGAACGAAGTTAGACATATGATTTCGCAAATACGGTCAGGCGGGGATGTTCCCCTCCTGGGACAGGAGGGGTGGACGCGCCATCAGGAAAATGCCGCGAAGCCTCCTTTGAAAGGCGCGGACGGGGTGGTCAGTTCGGCGAAACATTTCGTGTGAGCGACCACCCCGTCTGCGCCGCTTCGGAACGGGA
>Ga0137418_10002278_pt1 | contig 17581 bp, 15 predicted proteins | sample CZODoug3_1_2_16f_FD_122242 | JGI IMG/M metagenome (GOLD analysis project Ga0137418, IMG submission 122242) | Vadose zone soil fungal communities from Angelo Coast Range Reserve, California, USA - CZODoug3_1_2_16fungal (Hybrid Assembly) | ecosystem: Environmental > Terrestrial > Soil > Vadose... | reverse complement strand
TAGCATCCGGTCGCTACCGCTCGCGGTTCTGCATTGAGCGCGTTCCTGATTGGTTGCCGGCATTATTCTTTGCTGCGCGATTGTTGTTGACTTAACACCGGTTGCACTTCGAAATTGAATTCGCGAAACTTAATTGGGTAAAAGCATGAAAGTTGGCATTCTTGGATCAGGTAAAGTGGGCCAGGCTCTCGGAGACGGGTTCGTTAAGCACCGTCATGAAGTAATGCTCGGCACGCGCGACCCGGCGAAATTGGCTGACTGGGCAGCGCGCAATCCCGCTGCGCGCGTCGGTAGCTTCGCCGAGACGGCGCAGTTTGGTGAATTGATCGTGCTGGCAGTGAATGGGAAAGCGTCGGCCGCTGCCCTCCGACTGGCCGAAGTCGGAAACCTGGCAGGAAAAACAGTCATCGACGCGACAAATCCAATCTCCGACGCGCCGCCGGTCAATGGCGTGTTGAGTTTATTCACTAAGCGAAACGAATCGTTGCTGGAACAACTGCAACAGGAGTTTGTGGACGCGCGCTTTGTCAAAGCCTTCAATTCAGTTGGCAGTGACTTGATGGTGAATCCACGGCTTGAGGGCGGACGCCCGACGATGTTTATTTGCGGCAACGACCCGGCCGCCAAGAAAGCTGTTACCGAGATACTTGATCAGTTTGGTTGGGAAGTTGCCGACATGGGCGCCGCGGAAGCAGCCCGCGCAATCGAGCCCCTGGCTATACTCTGGTGCATTCCCGGATTCCTGCGCAACGAATGGACCCACGCTTTCAAGCTACTACGTTAGAAGGCTCATCACGCCGCGCTCCGGCGAACGTAGGAAGTTACGGTTAGATCTTCATCTAACTTTTGTGAGTCTGCGGCGACGAATTCGTTGAGATAATTTTCCGGCACGAAGGTATCAGCACCGTCGACGGTCAAAGGCACCTCAGTCACAATCCACTTCTCGATATGAGGCAGGAACGACTCGTAAACTCGCGCACCTCCAATCACGAACAGATCTGTTTTCAAAACCTTGGCCATTGCCAGCACTGACTCGACGTCGCGCAAAACGACGAGCGACTCCTGAGGTGGGATTTCCGCTTGCCGGCTGAGAACAATATTCAGACGGTTGGGTAGCGGGTTCTTCAAAGTTCGCCAGGTGTTGTAGCCCATCACACAGGCATTGCCCGAAGTCGTCTGCTTGAAGAATTTCATATCGGCAGAGTAATGCCAGGGCATTTTCCCGCCCTTGCCGATCGCGCCATTTTTATCGACTGCAACTATTCCAATGATCATAGTAGGACAGACATTCCTATCTGTCCCATATTTCGAGATAGCGACAGACATGGTGGAAATTCTTGCTCCGAAAACCAGGACAGACAGGAATGTCTGTCCTACACCGCCACGGCCGCGGCAATTTTTCCGTGCGATTGGTAACCCGTCAAACTCAAATGGTCGTAGCGCATCGCGAGCATGCCTTCAAGACCCCTCAATTTGTTTTCACGATCGAGAATTTCAAGCTTAGGCAAGGGATAAAACTCTCGCGACAACAACGTCTCAACTTGTTCGAGGTGATTCTTATAAATGTGATAGTCGCCGAGCGTGTAAACAAACTCGCCGGCTTCCAGGCCAGTAGCATGCGCCACCATGTGCGTCAGCAGAGCGTACGAGCTGATATTAAAAGGCACACCAAGAAAAGCGTCCGCCGAGCGCTGATAAAGTTGGCAATGCAGTAATCCGTCGTCCACGTTGAATTGAAACAATGTGTGGCAGGGCGGCAAATCAACGTTGTCCGCTTGCCGTGGATCCCAACCGGTAACAATCAAACGGCGCGAATTTGGGTTCCGGCGGATCTCTTCAAGCAACTTTGCGATCTGGTCTACTCCATTTCGCTGCGGATAATCTCCGCCAAAAGAACGCCACAGATAACCATAAACCGGCCCGAGATCACCGGCGGCGCGATCGAAACGGCCGGTGTGTTCTTCATCAGCCCATTCGGCCCAGATATCGACCCCTTTCGCTCGCAAATTGGCTTCGTTGGTGTCGCCGGACAGAAACCAAAATAGTTCTTCCGCCACCCAGCGAAAGGGAATTTTCTTGGTAGTGACAATGGGAAAGCTGGCGCGCAAATCAAAACGCGTTTGATAACCGAAATGAGAAATTGTGCCGACGCCGGTGCGGTCGTGATGCTCGCGTCCGTTTTCCAGAATTGATCGCAGCAGATCGTGATATTGTTTCATGAAAGGTATTTGACAGATTAACAAGATGAACAGGATACAAAACTGAAGTCAGCGTCGATTTTATTTTGTCTCTCGTAAATCCTGTTAATCTTGTCTGGCGGTCGTGTTAGTGCAGTATAACTTCGCTCGCGCTGATAAGTAAGCATGAAACAATACAATCTTTGTTTCCTCGGTTTTGGAAAAGTTGGTCGGGCACTGGCGCGCCTGCTCGCCGCAAAAGCAGGCGAGCTGCGCGAAATGTACGGTATTGAATATCAAATAACGGGCGTTGCCAGCCGCAGTATTGGTTGGCAAGCAAATGCTGACGGATTTGATACGTCAAGTTTGGCCGCAAACCAGACTCTTCCGATTGGTTCTTCTGCGAATGGTATTAGCGAATGGCTTAAAGATACTAAAGCCGACGTCGTTTTTGAAACCACATCACTCAACCTCGATTCGGGACAGCCCGCGATCGACTATCTGCGAGTCGTGCTGCAATCAGGTGCGGACGCAATTACAGTGAATAAAGGCGTGCTGGTTTACGGCTTTCAAGAGTTGCGCGAGTTAGCGCGGGCCGGCGGCAAACAGTTTCTTTTCGAGTCGACCGTGCTGGACAGCGCGCCCGTGTTTTCATTGTTCCGCGAAACACTTCCAGGAGTGAAGCTCCGCAGCTTCAGCGGCATCTTCAGTTCAACTACGAATGTGATCATCGAGACGATGGAGGCGGGACGGACGTTTGACGAAGGTTTAAAAACGGCCCAGGAATTAGGCGTCACAGAAACTGATCCTAGTCACGATATTGATGGCTGGGATGCGACGGTCAAAGTATGCACGCTGGCCAACGTGTTGATGAATGTTCCATTGAAGCCAACCGAAGTGGTCCGCTACGGAATTCGCGAGTTGAACACAAATCAATTGCAGCGGGCGCGCGCGGAAGGGAAGCCGTATAAATTGGTGGCGCGCGCAACCCGGCAGCAAGATGGGAAGATTTCAGCAGTGGTACGCCCGGAACAAATTGGACAACTCGAGCCGCTGGGAAATGTTCGGGGTACTTCACTGGCGATTCACTTTGAACTCGACATGATGCCGGGTCTCACCATTACATCGCACCGGCCAAATCTGCAAAGCACAGCCTATGGATTGCTGGCGGACTTTATCAACGCTGTTCGAAAATGAAGCGAAGAATACTTAGCGGCGGATGAACGCGGATAATGGCAGATTGGCCTTCAACAGTAATGAGCCACTCAAGTCCGAAAGTCTCGAGGTTGGGAAGGGTGGTTTACCCCCGCCCAAGCTTGAATGGCTGGCACCTAATTTTCACGAGATCTGCTGAGCCGGTTAGTCGAAGCTTTGTAACCTAAGCGGGGGTAAACCACCCTTCCCAACCCAGAGACTTTCAAACTTATTCGGTTACAATCAACACTGAAGAGCTTCTTGAGGGACCTTTACCGCGCGAACTTTTCGACACCTTCGATCAGGCGATCAATCTCTTCTTCTGTCGTATAACAGGCACCACCAGCGCGCACCAGGCCTTCCGCTCCAAGCCCCAACCGTTCAACTAGAGTGGCTGCGTAGAAATCACCGTGCGAAAGAAACAGTCCGCGCGTAGCAAGCCGGCGCGAAACTTCAGTTGAAGCTACGCCATCCACCGTGAACGCAACGGTCGGGGTTCGCGGCCATTCGGGCGATGGACCGTAGAGCCGAACGCCATTTATCGACGCCAATCCATCCCATAAATTCCCGGTCAACGCCGTGCTCCGTCCGTGTAATTCGTCGTATGCCTTTGTTAATCGAGCACGGCGCGAATCTCCGTTTGCGAGGGAAGCGAGGAAATCGATAGCTGCGCCCGCGCCTACTATCCCTTCCTGATTCTGCGTTCCTGTCTCCACATTTTCCGGCGCCGCATCAGGGGCAGGTATGAGTTTGGGAAAGTCGATCGATTCGAGCAAAGCGAGTTTGCCAAACAGCACGCCGATGTGCGGGCCGTAAAACTTGTAAGCCGACATGCCGAGAAAGTCGCAGTCTAAAGCCTTAACATCCACCAGCGCGTGGGGCACGTAATGGACCGCATCGACAAAAACCAATGCGCCGGCCGACCGCGCCATTTGAATCGCGCGCCTCACGTCGTTAATTGTGCCCAGCGCGTTTGAAGCGGCGCCGACTGCCACCAGCTTCGTCCGTTTCGTTAGCGACTGTTCAAAGCTTTCCCAATCCAGCTGACCTGTCTGCGCAACCATCTTTACGGTTTTCACTTTGATCCCACGCTCTATCGTCAAGTAGTGCCAGGGCGCGACGTTCGCATGATGGTCCAATTCAGTCACCACGATTTCATCGCCGGCAACGAACCCCTTTCCCAACGCCCGCGCGAGATGAAACGTGAGCGTGGTCATGTTGGCGCCAAAGGCGATCTCCTGCGGCGAAGCATTGAGGAAGTCCGCACAAGTTTGGCGCGCACTTTCAATCGCCGCGTCAGTTTCTTCGCTGGTTGGGTAAGCCCAGTGTGTGTTGGCGTTGTGGTTGTAGAGATAGTCCAACATTGCCTCGACCACCTGATGCGGAACTTGGGTGCCGCCGGGCCCGTCGAAATAAGCGACTGTGTAGTCGTTGTGTGTGCGCTTGAGCGCAGGGAAGTTTGCGCGGATGTCAGTCGTTGAAGCGAAGGTCATGGCATCGTCTCAAAGTAAGACAGACATTCTTGTCTGTCATTCTTTGTAAAGGGGACAGACAGGAGTGTCTGTCCTACATAGTCGGATCGAATTGAATACCCGGCCACAGATTACGCAGATTACGCAGACTGCATCAAGCGGCTCGGCGGGGGATGAGTTTGCTATGTTCGTGTTGTCGATTTTGTTTTTACTTGCGATTAGACGGAGTTGGCGGCTTAGATGGTTTGGGAGAAGGCTACACATTCGCTGTTTTCTTGCTAATCAGAACTACTATCGAAACTCTTTTTCTGTAATGCGATTACTTGTCTGTCTATGTTTGCTTGCTTTGGTTGTTTCGAGTTGCGCGCTAAGTGCGCACCCGACTGCGCCGTGGCCCAGTGACAATTCCGCTCCTGCCATCCCGGGTGCGCTGGGCGTCAATATTCATTTCACCGATCCCAAGCCAGGCGAATTAGCGATGTTAGCTGCGGCCGGCTTCCGCTGGGTGCGCATGGATTTTATTTGGCAGAGCACGGAAACCGAGAAGGGCACTTATGACTTTTCCGCCTACGATAATTTGTTGAGCGCGTTGGACGAACATCAGTTGCGGCCGCTGTTTATCCTCGACTATACAAATACGCTCTACGATGGTGATCACGCTCCCTTCACCAAGGAAGGCAGGCAGGCTTTTGCAAACTGGGCCGCGGCGGCTGTAAAGCGTTACCGCCGTCGCGGCATCGTTTGGGAAATCTATAATGAACCAAACACCGGTTTCTGGACTCCGGCGCCGAACGTTGCGGACTACGTGAAGCTGGCGCTGGAAACCAGCAGGGCTATCCATCAGGTGGCGCCTGACGAACAAATTATCGGTCCAGGAGTTTGGGGCTTCGATTTTGAATTTGTTGAGGAGTGTTTGCGTGCGGGCCTGCTGAATTACTGGTCCGCTGTTTCAGTCCATCCCTACCGCAAGACTGATCCCGAAAGCGTAGTTGACGATTACGCGCGTCTGCGAAACCTAATCCAGAGGTATGCGCCAATGGGGAAACGCGTGCCCATAATTTCGAGCGAGTGGGGTTATTCATCCGCCTCATTCAACATTGGACAAGAAAAGCAAGCGTCACTGTTGGCGCGCCAGATTTTGATAAATCAATCGCAGGGAATCGCTCTTTCCGTTTGGTACGACTGGCGCGATGATGGCCGCAATCCAAGCGAGATTGAACACCACTTTGGAACCGTTTTCGCCGCGCAATATCCGCAACGCGAACCCCCGTACGATCCGAAACCGGCTTATCGAGCCACACAAACCTTAACCAGATTTCTGATGAACTGCGGATTCAGCGAACGTCTCACTGGCCCCCAGTTAAGCAGCGACGACTACGTACTCGCGTTCCGCTGTAACGGTGTTACAAAACTTGCCGCCTGGACCACCTCGTGGTTGGGCCGAACCGTAATCGTTCCGTTGAGCCAGGGAACTTACCGACTTACATCTGTGACCGGTGAAGCTAACGGCGAACAAACCAGCGCTGAGTCTGGCCTGACACTCAAGCTCAGCAGCTCGCCACAATACCTCGAATCAAAGTCAGCAGCTAGATAACGCCAAAAGACCGCCTGATCCGCAGGTTTTGAACCTAACGCTGCTCGCGCAAGCGACTTCCAGAAAATGCGGAAGTGGGCCCCCATTCCCCGTTTAAATCATTTGCAGAATTTTGTTTATGAACAACTTCAACCCGAGCAAACCGGAGCACGTGCAACTCTCTGTGCGCGATATCGTCGGCGTCCTATTTCGTCACAAGGCGTTGATCTGTACGACGTTTTTGACAGTCGCCATCGGCACCGCCGTGCTGACCTTCCTGATGCCGAACGAGTATGAGTCGCGCATGAAGATTCTGGTAAAGAACACACGCTCAGACGTGCCGATCACACCGGAACGCACGACCGGAACTGCGGGCATATACTTCGAAAATGAAGTCTCCGAGAACCAAATCAACTCCGAAATTGAACTCTTGACGAGCGACGATCTGTTGAAGCAAGTGGTTACTGAATGTGGCTTGTACCAACCGCGGGCCTCCCTTTCAGTAATGCTCGGCCTCCGCGCCGCTCCCGCTACCAAGGCCGCGCAGGTAGAAGAAGCCAGCCAGCGGTTGGCAAAAGATCTGGTTATCACGCCCGTCAAGAAAGCCAACATCATCGAGGTCAAATACACGTCCGGTTCGCCCGAGATGGCCGCGGCTGTGCTCCGGAAAGTCCAGGATCTTTATCTTGAAAAGCACCTTAAGCTTCACCGGCCGCCCGGCACACACGATTTCTTCAAAAACCAGGCCGCGCAATCGGAAGAACAACTGCGCGATTCACAGAAGCAGCTCTCGAGCTTTCAGCAGTCGATGAACGTCGTTTCGCTGACTCAACAAAAAGAGCAGACGGTGCAGAAACTCACCGACGCAAAATCGCGCTTGTTGGAAACCCAGGCTACGCTTCGCGAGCTAAACGAGCGAATCGCCAAGCTTGATCAGCAGTTGCTAAAAGTTCATCCGCGCATCGTGACGCAGAGCCGCGCTCTGCCAAACCAATATTCGGCCGAGCACCTGAACACAATGATCGTGGAATTGCAAAATAAGCGGACGCAGTTGCTCACCAAGTTTCGCGCCGACGATCGCCTGGTGAGAGAAGTTGATCAGCAGATCAGAACTACCAGGGCCGCCCTGGTTAAAGCGACCGGCGAGACGGCTACCGAGCAGTCAACCGATCTCAATCCCCTGCGGCAGACACTTGAGACTGAACAAGCCCGCGCCCGTGTGGATCAGGCCGGCGCCGAAGGGCGGCGCGAGATGCTGGCGGCGCAGGTGGCCCAATACGAAAACCAGTTGTCCCGGCTCGAAGGCATAACCGGCGAATACGAAGATCTCAATCGCAAAGTTAAGCAGGCCGATGATAACTATCAGCTCTATCAGAAAAAGGAAGAGGAAGCGCGCATCACTGATGAGCTCGACGAAAACAAAATCACGAATGTTTCCGTGGCCGAGGCGCCGATCCAGCCCAGCATACCGGTGCGCCCAAACCGGCCTATGAACCTGCTGCTCGGATTGTTTCTTGGCGCTTTGCTGAGTTTGGGAAGCGTGGTCGTGGCGGAATTCATGCGCGACACCGTGCTGACGCCGCATGAGCTCGAAGTGCTGACAGGACGACCGGTGCTCGCGTCTCTACCGAAGAATGCCGGAAGGTTGGTTATGGAAACCGTTCGCAGAGACGAACCATCACCGTCGCGTCTGGCACAACCGAAAATTGCGCGCGAGCCGCGGCTCGAATGGGCGGATTAGTAGTAGATCTGAGATCTCAAAAGGGAAGGGCGATTCAAATTGGGTTTCTATCTTGAGTTAATCAAAACGGTGTTTCAGGCGGTTGGCGACGACGGAAAGTTGCGCAATCGCGTGGTCGCTTTTACGTCCGCGACCCAGGGCGAAGGCGTCAGCTACGTCGTAGATTTGATAGCAAAGGAATTGGCCCTGCAAACGAACAAGCGCGTGTTGCGCATCGACGCCGGCGCTTTGCGCGAGCTTTACCTCGCCGACGCGAACTACGTTGCGCGGTATTGTGAAGAAACCGAAGTAGGAAATCTGCTGAGTATCGCGACTGGTCAAACAAAGGCACCTGCAGTGACGGCTCGCGGCTCACGCTTAAGTGATTTTGACGTTAATCCCGAGTATCGCATCGCCTGCATCAAGGCCTTGCGCTGGAACTTTGATTACGTGCTGATTGATTGTCCGTCGCTGGCAGCGTCCGCCGATGCCACGACGCTGGCGTCGTTGGTTGACGGCACTAGTGTCATCGTTAAGGCGACGCAAACTCGTCGCGCGCAAATCAGGCGAAGCCAGCAAGTAATCGAAAACGCTGGTGGAAAGTTTCTCGGCTTCGTTCTCAACCAAAGACGGTACCCGGTGCCCAACTGGATTTACAAGCGACTGTAAAAATAATTCATGATGTCACTCAGAAAAATTTTCGTGATTGCTTTGCTGGTTGTCAGCACCGGCCTGGTTGCGTATGCGCAAAAGCCGACGCCCGCTCAACGTCCAAGGCTCACCGCTTTTGGTGCGGAAGATCGTTACCTGCTGCATCCCGGCGACGTGCTCGACATCGAGTATCGCTACACACCCGAGTTTAATCAGACTGTCAGCGTTCAGCCGGACGGTTACATCTCGCTGCAGATGGGTGGAGATTTGAAGGTTGCCGGACGCAACCTTGAGCAGATTCGCAACCTGATTTTGGCGCGGGCGCGAACCCGGCTCGAATCACCTGAACTGACCGTGGTGCTGAAAGAGTTTCAGAAGCCTTACGTGGTGGTTTCCGGCGAAGTAGCGCAGCCCGGTAAATTTGAATTGAGAGAAAATCTGACGGCGATTCAGGCGGTGCTGTTGGCCGGCGGTTTCAAAGACAGTGCCAAGTCGTCGCAGATTCTGGTCTTTCGCAAGCTCAATGCTGAAACCGCAGAAGTGCGCAGTCTTAACTTCAAAACTCTCAAGCGCACCAGCGACCTGGAAAACGATCTGACGTTACAACCCGGCGACATGATCCTCGTGCCGCGAAATCGCATTAGCAAAATCGAGCGATATGTCAGGCTGGCCAGCTTGACGACATTTCTTTATCCGTTGATGCGTTAACTCCATCTCCCGAGATATTTTTGCGTTGCACTTATGACAGCCCGTTACGGACAACTGGCAAACTTCTTTTTGAAGATGAGCGATCTGGTGCTGATGCTTGCGGCGCTGGCGCTCGCGATTGTCATTAACTATGCGCCGTCCGACGAGCCCAGCGTACCTGCCTACGCGTTTGATTTTCTCTCCACCAGAATAAAGCTTGGAAATGCATTGCTTGCGGGTTTGTTACTTATCGTCTGGTACATCGCCTTTGAGCTACAGGGACTGTACCGCTCACACCGCTTAACCACCTTTGCCGACGAAATGAAAGAGATCGGGCGCGCAGTTTTCGCCGCCTCGGTTTCCCTGCTCATCGTGGCGCAGATCGGCCAGTGGAAGACGGTTAACTTTAAAACCACACTCTGCGTGGCAGCGATCGCAATCGCCTTGATTGGAGGCATGCGCGTCTTGTTGCGACTAAACCTGCGGCGGCTGCGACTGCGCGGCCACAACATCAAGAAGCTGTTGTTGATTGGAAATGGACCACGCGCCGAATGGCTCGCGAAACAGGTTTCCGAACGCACTGATTTCGGTTATCGACTGGTGGGATACGTTGACGAAGAGCGGCGCCTGAAAGATCCAGCCGTTTTCAATGTGCCCTGGTTGGGCCGTATCGCCGACCTGCCGCGCATCGTGGCCAACGAAGTAATTGACGAGGTCTTCATCACGCTGCCGATCAAGTCGCAGTACTCGCACATTGAGTCAGCGATCACACTTCTGGAAGAGCAGGGAATCATGGTGCACCTATTCTCCGATTTGTTTCCGCACAAACTGGCGCGCTCGCGGGCCTGGGAATTCGAAGGAGCGCCGCTGGTTTCGCTGCACAGCGCGCCTTCGATTAGCTGGCGCACCGAAGCCAAGCGCGTAATCGACTTTGTCGGCTCCGTCGTGCTTTTGCTGTTGTTGCTGCCGCTGTTTCTGCTCGTTGCCCTGGCGATCAGAATCGATTCCGCTGGATCGATATTCTTCGTTCAGGAACGCATGGGCTACAACAAGCGCCGCTTTCGCATGATCAAATTCAGAACGATGGCCACCGATGCTGAAGCGCGCATGAAGGAACTCGAGCACCTCAACGAAAAGGATGGTCCAGTGTTCAAGATTCGCAACGACCCGCGCATGACACGCGTGGGCCGCATCCTGCGCAAGTTGAGCATCGACGAGTTGCCGCAGCTAATCAATGTCTTGTTTGGCGATATGAGCCTGGTTGGCCCACGGCCGCTGCCAATGCGCGACGTGCTGGGGTTGGAAGTGGCCTGGCAGAAGCGACGTTTCAGCGTAAAGCCCGGACTAACTTGTCTATGGCAAGTCTCAGGTCGCAGCAATCTTTCGTTTGAAGAGTGGATGCAGCTTGATCTCGAATACATCGATCGCTGGTCGCTCGCGCTTGATTGCAAAATTCTGCTGCGAACAATTCCAGCCATCCTGACGGCGGAAGGCGCGGCCTGAGCCGAATGTTTACCAAGAACATAAAAATGGTTTTCAGCACCAACGCACTCATTCTTGGGTGCGGTGTGTTGACCAGCCTGCTCAGTGCGTGGGCGCTGGGACCGGCCGGCCGCGGCGATCTGTTAATTGTGATGTTGTGGCCACCAGTCTGCGCGTTGTTGGCGACCTTTGGCTTGATGCAAGCGCACCGCTATTGGGCGGCAAAAGATCCGGCATGCGTTTCAATGCTTTTCTCCAACGCGTTGCTGTTTTCGCTGGTGGTTGGTGTGGGTGCACTCGCGCTCGCTGAATTTATCGTTCCGCATTTGGTTGGACACCGCAGCCCGGAAGTGATGCGCCTGGTGCGCATTTACCTGCTGAACATTCCCGCTGCGCTGGTCCAGTTCTTGATGATCGGTTTGCTTGAAGGGTCGCGACGATTTGCCTGGTCGGGAGCTTCACGATTAATCACTTTCGCAGTTCAGGCGGCGTCATATCTCGTGCTTTGGTTGTTCAACCATTTGACGGTTGAGACTGCTGCGTTTTCAGCGATGGCAGGACAGTTCGCTGCTATGTTCCTTTCGCTGTTTGCGGTCTGGCGCCAGTTGCGTCCGCGCTGGCAGCCGAGCTGGTTGCAGTGGCGCGATGCACTGCACTACGGCATGCGCGGTTATCCCGGCACGGTAGCCGATTTTGCAACGCTGCGCATGGACCAACTGCTGCTTGGCGGGCTCGCCTCAAGCACTGCCATTGGACTCTATTTTGTGGCTGTTCGTCTTTCGGAGATTACCGCCATTCTGGCCGGCTCGGTTGCCGACGCAGTCATGCCCGAAGTCGCGGCGGCCAAACACGGCGACCGCGCGGACAATTTGCTTGCGCGAAGCCTGCGACTGACTGTTTACACGCACTTGATCGTGCTGGTTCCGTTGTGGCTGGCCGCGCCGCATATTTTGCGAATTGTCTACGGCCCAAGCTTCAGCGCCGCGGGCGGAACGTTTCGCATTCTGTTGGTTGCTTCGGTTGTGCTGACGGCTGGCGGGATTGCAATCAGTGGGCTCAACGGTTTTGGACACCCGGGTCTCAGCACCATCGCGCGAGTTTCTTCCGCGGCGGTCACCGTAGTTGCTTTGCTCACTTTGTTGCCACGCTATGGAATTGCCGGCGCGGCAATAGCGTCGTTGCTTGGCTATAGCGTGATGATGATCGTTGCGTTTATCGCGCTGATGCGCCAGCGCGAACGCAGTATGTGGAGTTACTTAAAGCCGCGCACCAGCGACCTGCCGATAACGCAAATGCGATCGTTGTTGCGTATGGGAATGCCGGCAGCGCAAAACCTTGACGCCTGAGATTTGGAATCTGGAATTTGGAATCAGAAGTCAGAAGTCAGAAGTCAGAAGTCAGAGGTCAGAGGTCAGAGGTCAGAGAACAGAAGTCGTAAATCAGAAGACTTGAAATGAGCGCAGTCTATTCGGATAGCACAGTATCGCCCGCATCGTCGATCCGCCGCTCGCCAATCGTTTGGCTGGCGCCCATCCAGGCGGTCTGCGCCTTCACAGTCCTGGCCATTATCGGCGGCGGACAAATTCTTCGTAGTTGGATTCTGGGCGCGCTGCTTTTTCTAATCGCCTTGCCGCTTGCGCTCAGTCTTGAAGCGGGTCTGCTGGCGATGATTTTGTTCGAGCCATTCCGCGGCTTCATCCGGCGGGCCGAGTATTTGATCGTTGACTACTCGCAATTCGATCCCATTCACGTGCTGACACCAATCGTCGCCCTGATGGCGCTTGGTCTCATGCTGCAACGATATCGGTTGAACATCGTTCGCGCCACGCCACTGGCCAGCTCAGTTTCAATTCTTGCGGCCATCTTCTTTGTGCAAATCTTCAATCCATTGCAGGGTGGGTTGATGATTGGTTTGTCCGGCGCAATGCTGATCCTCGTGCCGGTTTGCTGGTTTTATTTTGGCCAGACAATCAACCCACGTTTTATTCGCATTGCTTTTCAGGCCATCGTGGTGCTCGGCATAGTTTCTTCGCTCTACGGAATTTATCAGCTCATCTACGGCTACCCGCAGTTTGAACAGTACTGGCTCGAGAATGTTGAGTTCTACGCTTCCATCGGCGTGGGCCACGTGAAGCGGCCATTGGCGACCTTCACCAGCGCCGAGGAATGGGGCCGCTACATTGCGATGGGCGCGCTAATCGCTTTTGGTTTCGGCGCGGGCGCAGCGCGTTTGCTAAATCGCGTGGGCTGGCTTGTTTGCGCCGCAATGCTCTCGACGGTGTTGCTATTCACCGGACAACGCACCGCAATCTTCGGTTTGCTTCTCGGAATCGCCTGCCTCGTCCTGCTTGGCGCTCGCAGTATGCGCGGAGTGGCGCTGCGACTGACGATGCTACTGATTCCGCTGGTGCTGGTTATGGTCATTGCGAAGCCGCCGGCCGAAGACGATATGTGGTCGCGGGAAGAGACCGACAAAGTCGGCACGCTGCTGTCACACACAAAGCGCGGGACGCTGCAGCCAACCGGAGAAGAAAGTTTGTACGTGCGCTTCGAAGTTTGGAAGGACCTGGTGACCAACGTCATTCCCTACCGGCCACTTGGGTCGGGAACAGGCGCTGGTTCATTGGGTGCTCTGAAATTTTCCGACAACGTTGAGGAAACAGCCATCGACAATTTTGTTTTGGTGCTGGCGGTTGCCGGCGGCATTCCAGCCGCGCTGCTTTTTCTGTGGATTATTGGCCGCGCGACGTTGTTTGCATTTCGCCAGACACGTCGCGCAACGCCAAATTCATCCACAGCCGTGACGGCACGAATCATCGCAGCTTTGATGCCCGTCTTCGTTCTGAACAATATTTTTGGTTTGACGTTTTCTCTTTACGCCGTTGCGCCAATCGGCTGGCTGATCATTGGTTGGATCAGCGCGGAAGAAGGTCGGGCGCGAGAAAGAAATTGAAAATTCTTTTTTACAACCATACCAGCCAGGTCAGCGGCGCTGAGCGCGTTTTGTTGCTTATTCTTGCGCGACTAAATCGCAGCCGTTTTGAAGCCGTATTGGTCTGTCCGTCCGCCGGACAACTGCAAAAAGAAGCGAAGGCTTTGGACATTCTGTGCGCCGATGTGGAGCAGTTGAACGCACGCTTCACTTGGCGAATCGACGCGCTGATTCGGTATTTCGCATCCTTTGGTTCGACGATTCGTCGGGTGCGCGCCCGCGTCCGCGAGCATCAGCCCGACGTGATCCACGCCAATAGCGTCCGCGCCGGACTCGTCATCTCGGCTGCAACCATTGGGCTGAGAATCCCAATCGTTTGGCACATTCACGATCTTCTGCCGAAACACCCGCTAAGCACGTGCATTCGTTTGTTCACGCTCCTTCGACCGCCACGTCGAATTGTCGTGGTTGCGAATGCGGCGGCTGAGCGATTCAAAGGAAAACTGCTGCGCCGCTTTCCGCAGAGAGTCAAAGTTGCGGTCGTCTACAACGCAATCGAGGTAGCCAAACCACGTCCGACGTCAACCAACGTTTCCATCCGCAAAGAACTGCGAATAAGAAGCAGCGATCGACTGATTGGAATCGTTGGCAATCTGTCGCCGGTCAAGGGACAGCTTGAACTAATCTGGGCGTTCGCTGAAACACGCAAAAGAATTCCAAACCTGACGTTGCTGATTGTTGGCTCCGCACTTTTTAATCGCAGCGATGGCTATCAAAAGCTGTTGGCGGCAGAAGTTCGTATTTTGGGACTCGACCCTTACGTTCGTTTTCTGGGGCAGAGAAATGACGTGGCTGCGATCATGGGTGCGCTGGATCTGTTGGTGATGAACTCTCGTTCCGAAGCCTTTCCATTGGTCGCGCTTGAAGGAATGGCGGTGGGCGTTCCCGTACTGGCGACCGAGGTGGGTGGCTTACCGGAACTTATCACGCACGAAACCAACGGTTGGCTGGTGCCATTCGGGGATGAAGAAAAACTAGTTGACGGCATTGCATCGCTTCTCGAGCAACCTCAATTGAGCACGCGCCTCGCCACGCAGGGACGGCAATACGTGACCAAAAATTTTCCGGTCCATAAATTTATGACTCGCATCGAGGCGATGTATACGGAGACTGCAGAAAAACTCGCGCGCGCGGTGCGTGAGCAACTCGTGCCTTTGTCTTCGGAGACTAGTTAAGAGAGAAACAGCAATGTCAGGAATCGCAGTCTTTCACGATAACTTCGCGCAGATGGGCGGCGCGGAAAAGGTAGCAGAGGAGATTTACCACCTGCTGCCAGGCGCCAGCCTGCATTCGACCATCGCTGTTCCCAAAGTCCTGTCTCACGGCTTACAGCAAGCAAACATCAAGACCTCGTGGATGCAATATCTGCCGGGACTGCGCCGTCACTTTCGTCACTACTTCCTCTTTTATCCGTTTGCCGTCGAGTCAGTTGACCTCTCCGTTTACGACTTGATCGTCAGCAGTTGTTTCGGCTACGCAAAAGGAGTTCGCAAGCGGAAAGATGCGATTCATGTTTGCTATTGTCACACGCCAATGCGCTGGGTCTGGCGTTATGAAGACTACAGCGAGCGCGCTGGTTTCAGTCCGCTGTCTCGCCGGCTCTTGCCGCTGTTGCTGTCGCTATTGAAGCGTTGGGATCTTCGGGCAGCACGCCGCCCAGATTACTTCATCGCCAACTCGCAGGCGGTCGCCAAACGCATTATGACGTTTTACGGTCGTGATTCAATCGTGATACCGCCGCCAATTGACGTTAGTCGGTTTCAACTCGACACAGTTCAGGAAGACTATTACCTGGTGTTATCGCGGCTGGTTCCTTATAAGCGTATCGACCTGGCCGTCGCAGCCTGCACAAAACTCAATCGCAAGCTTTTGGTCGTCGGCGATGGTCCCGATCGCGCGCGGTTGGAGAAAATTGCCGGGCCATCAGTTCGTTTTCTGGGACGGCAACCTGACGAAGCAGTCGCGCGTTATGCAGCTCGTTGTCGCGCGCTGTTATTTCCCGGCGAGGAAGACTTTGGCATGACGCCACTTGAGGTGAATGCAGCCGGCAGACCGGTAATCGCGTTCCGCGCCGGCGGCGCGCTGGAAACCGTGGTTGAAGGCCGCACCGGACTCTTCTTCGATCAACCGGAAGCGAGTTCACTAATTCAGGCAATACAGGATTTCGAACCACGCATCTGGAATGCAATTGAGTTACGCGCGCATGCTTCCAGATTTGACCGCGCGGTTTTTGCCAGTCGCCTGATTGACTTTCTGCAGGCGGTCGCACCGCACGTACTCCAAGCCAAACTCGTAATGCAACAACGCCAGCGATCTTCAAGCTCAGTGGTGGCCTCGCTGAGGCCGGCCGAAGTTGCGGAACCAACCCACTGGATATTTCCAATCTGAGTATGTGTTTCCCGCGGCGAGTTGGCTACCAGCCTGTACCGTAATCATCAAACCCCTTGTTCGACAAGTTCAACTAATTGCTACCGTCGCCGGACATCTCTTAACCTCAGTAACTCTTGAGTAACTGGAAGTTGTCATACTTGGCCGCGCCCGGAGCGCCGTTGCCTGTTCCCCATGCGCCCGCATACAGATAGAAGCGCATCGAGGTTAGCGAGAATCCGACGGCAGCAGTCTTGCGCGTTGTCCATGTGTTTCCGTCGGCACTCGTCTCGAAGTTGATCGTATTTGCAGTCGCGTTATGACGAATGCGCCAGTAAATGGAGCGTTGCCGATCCAAATTCGTCCGCTGTTGTAAGTGAGACCGGACAGCGACCGCCGCCGAATACACCGCCCGAGGTGAGTATCACCAGCCCCAAAACCTGGCTGGCATCTTCAAAAGCTTTTCTGATGAGTTGAAGTTGAGCGTCAGTGGCATTGAAACGAACTGAAACGCAGAAGTTGAATTTGCCGCCGCCATTTCCGTCCGGTTCGAACTTACCGGTTCCTGCGTATGCCTCACCGGCGATGACGATTACTGCTATGAAAATAATGCTTACGCGTACAAGGAGTCTTTGTGCCGATTGAACTGAGGTGTTCATGAGGTTGGTCCTTTATTTTGGAGGTTCAGCTTCCTTTGCCGATAACAAGAGATTAAGTTCGTAACCCTTGGTTTTGTAGGTAACAGCAAGCTTACCTTCTTTGAGTTGGTCGTATTGCGTCTGAGTCAGGGGATAGAAATTAAGTGGCTGAGTGACCACCGGAATTAATAGGGATTGAAGAGGGGCTGGCAACGATTCTATTGGCGTTGGGTCAACTTTGTATTTAGTTCTCAACAACTTGAGACGATCTTTTTCGATGGGACGGGGTGTTAGATACGCATATGCTGGCGGTACTTCGCTCCACCGCTTCCACAACTTGCTCATCTCAGCAATCAGATTCCGTACTTCATCGGGTCTCGGTCCGTCACCACCAGATATCTCTTTTACTCTTCCTTTGGCCGATATGATTCCTAGATAGAAGCTATTGTCTTCGTAGACCAGATGGCGACGATAATCCTTACGATATCTTGGCAAACGAAGCGCTGCGCGTACCCGCGCGAACAGGCTTTCCACCTCTGATTGGGGGAATGCTCCTTCATACGCAACGACGAGCTTTGGTTGCTCGCGAAGCCCGTACCGCATGGCCCAGGCTCGCCCATCTCGGCCT
>Ga0137418_10002277_pt1 | contig 17583 bp, 13 predicted proteins | sample CZODoug3_1_2_16f_FD_122242 | JGI IMG/M metagenome (GOLD analysis project Ga0137418, IMG submission 122242) | Vadose zone soil fungal communities from Angelo Coast Range Reserve, California, USA - CZODoug3_1_2_16fungal (Hybrid Assembly) | ecosystem: Environmental > Terrestrial > Soil > Vadose... | reverse complement strand
TAGCGTTCGCGATACGGCGTGTGGTGAATCCAGGCCTGCAAGCGGCGCTGGATGTGCACCGCGGTTGTCGGTGGGTCGATCCACCGGGCGCCCACAAGAATCAGCGCGGCAAGCGACCAGAGAAGCACCACTCCGATGACAAGCCATCGACTAAAGGATCGGAGGAAGCTCTTCCGAAGCGGTGTCTTGGTGTGCGTGTTCGGCGTTACAGTCACGTTTCAGAATAATAGCTTGGGCCGGGTTGCCGCTGGCTGAACTGGCACACTCTCAGGCGAACCCATGCTACCTACTTCCAGGGGCTAGGGGATCGTTGCGGGATGACAGGCTCGGCTCGGCCACTCCAAGATGTCCACCCGGCTCGAAATCTACACGATACCCATTCCCGCACAACGGCGCGCGACTGTGGGAAAGCTCTCGGCTTTGATGGAAGATGATGGCAGAGCAAGCCAAGACTAGGGGAACTACGGATCGCGTTTCGGCGAATTCAATGAATTCGACTGGAAGAATGGTTGGCACGGGGGACTCGAACCCTAGACCTCTACCGTGTCAATCTGCTGTTTTTCGTTAGCTGAAAGAATCTAAAGCAACGCGGGGACTGCGACCCCTCGCCCTCGGCACCAACCTTTACACTCAGAACCGGATTGCTGATGTGATGGCAATTTTCGTCCTGAGGGTCTCAAGGGAATTCAACCAGAAGTTTCTCTCGGGCTTCGTCTCGATACAGCACTTCAACAGCAGCGATTTTGTCGGCAAGCACCTCAGCTCCTCAATTCTCACTTTGCATACGTCGCGGTGCCTTCGCTAGCGCTGATGCTGAGATCTATGCCGTTCCGCAGATCTCAGCAACAAGTTTGCGCGTAACCTCGATAAGAGTTCGGCCGTTGAGTTCGCCACCTCGGCAAATCATGCCATATCGGATGCTGGTCTCGGCCAGACTTGTGACGTGGTGTCGCCGGAAATCAGACGTCCACTGATTGATGGCCCATCAGCCGTCAGGTATTTGATGGACAGAGAAGAGTAGCGATACAAGCAAGAAATGGCATATATATACTGATGTAAGTACCGGAGCGTCCCCCGCGTCGGGAGATGCACATGCAGCGCAAAGCGAAAGTCTTCATGAATACCCGCAGTCAAGCCGTCCGCTTCCCCAAGGAGTTTCAATTCAGAACGCAGGAAGTTTTCCTACGGAGAGAAGGGAGCGAGGTAGTCCTGTCCCCTCGACCATCCCCGTCTTGAAAATCCTTCAACCCTGGTATGTGGGCCTAAGTTCTCAGTACGCAGGTGGAAGGCCCACCTCTTTTATGATGGCGCGGTAGCGCGGATCAGAGTGCAGAAAGTCAAAATCAGGATCACTTTGCACCCAAATCAAATCAGGTGAGCGCTCAGTATGACTCTCTTCCAAGTAGCGAATGGTTTGTTCCTTGCGTTTGAGTAATGCGTACGCACTAGCGAACGCGTACGGAGAAACGTATTTTTTGGTGGCTCTTCGCTTAAGTACCTCCAATTGCCACTCGAGCACGGCTTGGAAGCCCCCTCGGCGGTAGGCACGAATGTGTTCTGCCAGCACGTCATTTTCGCCGGCGAGCTGCAGGGCACGTTCCGATTCCTCTTCCGCCTCTTTCTCCATACCTTTGTGAAAATACACGTCAGAGATAACGTCGTGGAGATGGACATCGTTCGGTTGGACATCAATTCGTAGACGAGCTTCATTCAGCGCAGCATCGAACTGATGTGCGGTAAAGAGCGCCCAAGCCAGACCGGTAGGATCGGAAAACGGGTCCAATTCCATCGCCTTCCTTTGCTCCTGCAGCCTGTCGTCTATGCGATTCAGAGCGCTTAACACATATGAACGCAAGCGGTGAGCTTCCGCAAAACTCGGATTGAGTTCTACTGCGCGCGCTGATTCTCTCTCGGCTACCTTCCAATTCCACCGGTAAAACAGTTCGGCGGCGGCCACGGAGTTGTGCGCCTCAGCGAGTGAATCATCCAATTCTAATGACTTCTGTGCGGCCATTTCGCCCTGCGGTAGGACCGTGGCCGGGGGGGCCGCTCCGGACACCGCACTGGCAACACAGGAATCAGCAAGACCGCTCCATGCGGCGGCATAATCTGGTTGAAGGTCAATTGCTTTCTGAAAGTAGGGTCGGCTCTTCACATATTCACCCGCAAACCAGAAATACCTCCCTAGCAAGTAGGCGTCGTGGGCTTGCGGACTGATTCGCTTTTCCATCGCGCCGGAAGGAGAGGTTGTAGCCCCGACCTGCTTCGCAATGGCCTGCGCCAATTCGGTTTGCAGAGACCCAATGTCGCCCAAATCACGATCGAAGCTGTCTGCCCAAAGATGTGTATCACTGTCGGCCCGAATGAGCTGCGCGGTGACATGTACTCTGTTTCCAGAGCGGCCGACCGAGCCTTCCAGAATTCCCTCGACACCCAACTCCCTAGCGATTTCCCGAAGCGGCCGATACACTTTCTTGTATTGCATCACCGACGTACGCGAGGTCACTCGGAGGGCAGCGTTCTTCGCCAGCATTGTGATCACTTCGTCGGTCATGCCGTCCGCAAAGTATTCCTGGGCGGGATCCCCCGAAAGGTTCTCCAGCGGCAGAACCGCGATGGATTTGATCGGCAGGACCTGGCTTGTCGGCGACAGTTTCCCAGATCGTTTGACGATCACGACGGCTGCGAGAGCAAGAACCAGCGCCACGACTACGGATATCACCAATCGACGGCCGACACCCCTGGCGCTGTGCCGCGCCTCCGAGTGTTCTACCCTGCCAGGGGACTGACCTTCCGCCTCTTCTCGCTCGTGGTTTCCTGTGCCTGGCTCCGGAAGTGCTTCGGCAGAAACACTCTCATCCGACCATTCCACTTTCGCTATGAAACGATACCCACGGCGCGGAATGGTCTCTATCCAACGTGGATTTCCAGCGGAGTCAGAAAGGCAATCCCGCAAGCGCTGTACTGCGGAGTTCAGTCCGTGATCGAAATCGACAAACGTGTCATCGGCCCAGAGCTTCGCCCTCAGTTCTTCCCGGGTCACCATTTCTCCCGGGGTTTCCAGCAACATGCGGAGAATCTGGAAAGCCTGCTCTCCCATCTTCACCCGGGTTCCGAGCTTCCGCAGTTCGCCCGACCGCAGATCAAGCACGTAGGGGCCGAATAAAGCCGTTCGCGGAATGCCCGTTTTCATGTCCAAAAGCCCGATGGAAGGGAAGTGCAATTGAGATGAGCCGGATTATTGTGGGGCCTGTTCGAGCGGCAGTCAAGAAACCAGCGCAGCGACCTTAATAATGAACAACTTGCACAAGCGGTCTCGAGCTGCCTAGAGGTGAGCCATTTTGAATCGCGGCCGCCCCGACGTTCAACCGATAAAGGATCCGCTTGAATCAACTGACACCGTCAAGCCGCCGGGGCGGCCCGACAGGAATGGGGACAGCAAGCTAAGAGATTCCCGTCACGGCAGAGCCCACGGCAACCCCCGACGTTCTTCCTACCAGCCCCTCACGCTAGCCTGCCCTTTCTGCAAAGCGAAGCCAGGTCAAGAAGGCGCTACGAGCGCGCCCGGACTCTCTGTCGTGCATGTCGCGAGAGTCAAGGCCGCCGCCGCGCGAAATAAAGCGCCTTAACGTCTGGCACGCTCATTCCGTCGGTTCGGCAAGATGACGGTCAGCATCAGCACCTATTCGCCTCAGTTTCCGCAGTAGATCGGGCCCACGCTCCGCGTCGTTGTTCGCCTTAAGGTCAGCAACGGCTTGTTCAAGGTCGTGTTCCTCGACCAAGTTGCGCTCGCTCGTGATGCGGGCCGGATGAGTTGGGCGCGGGACCACGTCATTTGATCGTTACCTGCCCCTCCTCCTTAACCGAGCAAGGAGCAATGGATTTCAGCACGGATAGCTCGCCCACGCGAGTACTGGCGAGCCACCGAGTGGGCTCCTGCTCCAAGCCGATTCCGCCGCCTGGCTGCCGTCGCCGCGCCTAGTGGACGAACCGAAATCCAAGGCAAGCAAGGCTCCGGTGCAGATTGCACGAAGTTCTAGCTGCGACTTTGCAGGTTTGGCGGCATGAGACCGCTTACGCGGGTGACGAGGATTTCGTTTTCGCGTCCGCAAGGCCACACGGTACTCAGCCGCATCTCGGTGGCATTGCGCAAGACTACTTGCGGGTTCACGCCGTCAAACTGGGGATCATCACGGAAGACAGTCCGAGGTTCGGTTTCCACAACTACAGGCATTCGCTGGCAACGTTTCTTGTCGAGAGCAATTGCGACCCGGTGGTGGTGCAGAAAATGTTGCGCCAGTCGAATGTGGACATCCCCATGATCTACATCCACAACGCCAAGAAAGCGCGTGAAGCACAAGGTCAGTTCATGAAACGATTCGTACTATCGGGAGTGCAATCGGGAGTGAGCCAAACCACAACGGCTGCACTTGATTGAAAAATGTGGTCGGCACGTGGAGCCTCGAACCCCAGACCTCTACCGTGTCAAAGCGGCGTTTTGGCGTAACCTTGCCATCTCAACAATTTCGCCTTTCTGGAGACGCTATCGTGTCAAATTCCCGTGTAGCAGGTTTAATGCGTTTTGCCGTGCTCGCCTTTTGCACGCTGAGCCTTCCCATGAATCTTCGCGCACAAGAGAAAAGCTCGATCGCGATCATGCCTCTGCCCGCACACATAATGCAGGGTGAAGGTGAATTTCCCATCGATGGGGGTTTTGGTGTTGCTCTGAAAGGCTACAAGGACGCTCGTTTAGAACGAGCACAGCAGCGCTTCCTGGATACACTTTCGCGGGAAACGGGGATCCCGCTCTGGCGCGAAGCAATCCTCAACTCACCGCACTTCACAATTCAAACTGCGGGACCGAGTGCCGCGGTCCAACAACTCGGCGAGGATGAGTCTTACCACCTCGAAATCTCAACCACCAATGTTCAGCTGACGGCGCCCAATCCGATTGGCGTGATTCGCGGACTCCAGACCTTCCTCCAAATGGTAAGAATCACTCCGAAAGGCTTCAGCGTTCCCGTCGTCACTGTTGACGACAAGCCACGCTTCCCTTGGCGCGGACTTCTCATCGACTCGGGACATCGTTTCGTACCCATTTCCACCGTTAAACGAAATCTGGACGGGATGGAGGCGGTCAAACTCAATGTCTTCCATTGGCGTTTTGCGGACAATCAGGGCTTCCACGTGGAAAGCAAGAAATTTCCACGCTTACAGGCAAAGGGCTCCGGCGGTTTTTATTACTCCCAGCACGAAGTGCGGGAGATTATCGCGTACGCTCGCGACCGCGGTATCCGGGTGGTTCCGGAGTTTGATATGCCTTGCCATACGACATCGTGGTTTCTGGGCTACCCCAACTTGGCCAGCGGGCTAGATCCCTCCCAAAGTTCGGCAATAGATCCCACACGCGAAAGCACGTACGAATTCCTCGCGGGATTTATCGGCGAGATGGCGGCTCTCTTCCCCGATTCCTACTTTCACACAGGAGGAGATGAATGCGATGTCAAGGAGTGGGAGACCAACCCGCGCATTCAAGAGTTCATGCGAACGCATGCGACTAAAGACGGCGCGGCCCTGCAGGTGCTTTTCACAGCCAAGATCCAGAAGATCGTCGCCGGCCAGAAGAAAATCATGGAAGGATGGGACGAAGTATTGCAGCCCAATACTCCCAAAGATGTTGTCATTCAATCTTGGCGCGGGCAAAACTCGCTGGCAGAAGCCGCACGAAGCGGTTATCGAGGCGTGCTCTCGGCCGGCTACTACATCGACTTGAACCAGTCGGCGGCGGAGCATTACCGGGTCGACCCCTTAGGAGACACCGCCGCCACGCTTACACCTGACCAGAAGGCCCGGGTGCTTGGTGGCGAGGCCACCATGTGGACAGATATTGTTTCCGATGAAAACATCGACAATCGGATATGGCCGCGGACAGCCGCAATCGCCGAGCGCTTGTGGTCTCCTCATCAGGTACAGGATGTCGACTGGATGTACCAGCGGCTCGCCATTGTATCGCAGAAACTAGGCTACTACGGTCTGCGCCACCGTCTCATCACCGATGAAATGTTACAGCGCATGAGCGGCGAGCCGGATCCAGTGCCCTTGAAGGTCCTTGCGGCTGTAGTACAACCTCCCAGATTGTATGAGCGTCAGCAACTCCGCACCTTCACCGATTTTACGCCACTCAACCATCTTGACGATGCCGTCCCCCCGGAAAGCGATACAGCGCGCGAATTTAACGAAATTGCAAAGCGGATCGTTTTACGAAAAGCAAATTCTCAAGAGTGGCAACAGGCTCGACAATGGTTGCTGCTCTGGCGGGATAACGATGCGAAGCTGCAGCCCTTGTTATCACGATCGTACTTGACTCAAGAGTTGGCCCCGGTGTCGCGTAACCTGTCCCGGGTTGCAGAGATCGGCTTGCAGGCTTTGGATGATCTCCACGAAAACCGTCTCGTCAGCCCAGATTTGCAGCAGCGAAATATCGAATTTCTGGAAGCCTCGGGAAAGCCACAGGCAGTGCTGCTCCTTATGGTAGCGCCTTCGGTAGAGTTGCTCGTGCAGGCAACCAGAACCCACTAACATCTCTTGCCTTGCTGTCGGGAAACTGGGTAGCTTAGGGCTGTCTTTTCAAAATCTCTCCGCCAAGTGTGACAACCATGGCTTTTCTCGCGCGGGGTGCCGAAAGCGCTCGAAACAAGCGGAGAAAGAACACGCCGCCCACAGGCCAGCCTCACTCCGATAGCCGCGCCCAAAAATTCGCGACGGCTACAGGAAACCTGCTGTGCGATCTCGCGGGGAGCAAGTGCTCGCGGAGTCGTCCGCCAAGGCGCCTCTCTCAAACCGTACGATGGAAAGTAGCGGGTTACCGTTTGAGGGTCGGGTACGGCCATTGTCACGCGCAAAATACGCCATGTCACGAGCCGTTAACAGGAAATGTTCAGTCGATTGACCACCCGGTTTATCGGGTTTGGACGCGAGGAACCTGCCTTGAAGATCCTGTTGTCCCAAATTTCTGTTGGACAAGCGCGTGTCCGCTATGACCTAATACCGGAACGTGCACGTGCATGGATACGGCTTGCAGCATCAAGTACCGCCTCTCAGAATGGCAGATTCGTTGCAGTCCCGGAGAGATCTTCTTGCTTCGGCCTTAAGGGCGACGACATTCGCGGGCACCGTGCCTGCGTTGGCTTTGCCTGCTGCCGCAACAGAATCATCCGCCCGTCGAACTTGTTTGACCCAGGAGCTTTCCCTCGCGGGAGAGTGGCTTTTTCGTCTTGACCTCGATGGCAGTGGAGAAGCCCACAACTGGCAACAACCCGACTTTTCCGCCGCCGAGTGGGCGGCTGTAGTTGTTCCGCACACCTGGCAAGTGATGCCTGGTACGGAAGAATATAGAGGCGTGGCCTGGTATGGACGCGCGTTTGAGGCTTTGGAGGAGTGGGACTCCGGCGCAGTAAGGATCGAGTTTGAGGCGGTATTTCATTCGGCCACAGTTTGGGTCAACGGCCAACTCGCCGGGCGTCACCTGCGTAAGGGATACACGTCATTCGTCTTGGATATTACCTCGTTGCTCCGACTGAGCATTCAAAATGTCATTGTCGTAAAGGTGGACAGCTCGTTCGATGAGGCAATGTTGCCGCGAGGGCATTCTAGTGATTGGGCGCACGACGGAGGAATTTATCGTCCGGTACGACTGCATATTACGTCTCCTGTGCTGATCGAGCGATTGGCGGTGGACGCTGCGCCTCATCTTCTGTCCGGGGCCGCGGATAGCGCAGACTATGCCAGCGTTCAGGTTTCCACTACTGTACACAACACCACGGCCAAGAGCTGGCAAGGACAACTCGGCTATCGCGTGCTGGAAAATGATACCGGGCGTTGCGTTCTGGAGAAACACGGTGATGAGTCCGTAACCTTGCAGTCCGGCGAGAAACGCCACCTAGCTCTAACTGCGGGTACAATTTCCGAGCCCCGGCTCTGGCATTTCGATCACCCGCACCTCTACACCCTGAGAGTCATACTCTCCCACCGTGGACAAGTTTTCCATGAGCTGAGCACAACCTTCGGCATCCGCTCGATCGAGGTAAGAAACAGCGGCATTTATTTGAACGGCGAAAATGTGCGGCTCATGGGTGTCGAGCGCATGGCCGGCAGCAACCCCGAATTTGGCATGGCCGAACCGCCAGGATGGATCACCCATGATCACGATGACCTGAAGCATCTGAATTGCGTCCTGACCCGGGTGCATTGGCAACAGGATCGTCGCGTCCTCGATTACTGTGACAGGCACGGCATCCTGCTGCAAAGCGAAGTTCCGGCGTGGGGTTATGACACCTTCGGTAACGATGCCCACCCTCGGCCAGAAATTATGCAGAACGGTCTAGAGCAGTTACAGGAGATGATCGAGCGCGACCGCAACCACCCCTCCATTGTCTCCTGGGGACTGTGCAACGAGGTTGGCGGACAGAACCCGCCCGCATATGAGTTTGCGCAGCGACTCTACGCCAAGGCGAAAAAGCTCGATCCTCGACGTCTTTGCTCCTATGCCTCGAATTCATTGGAGAAGACGCCTGGTAAAGACGTTAGCGGGCTGATGGATTTTATCGAATGTAACGAATATTTCGAGAGCTGGGCCGAAGGTACGCCAGAGGATTTGAGGGGTAGTCTGCAAGCCATCCATCAGGCTTTTCCGGAGAAGCCGATCATCATCTCCGAGTACGGGTATTGCGCCTGCGTTCCAGAACGGCCGGAAGGCGATGCCCGGCGGATTCAAGTGTTGCTCGACCACACCCGCGTCTGCCGCGAACTTGATTTCGTCGCTGGCCTCATCTTTTTCTGCTACAACGACTACCGCACGCATGTCGGCTACAAGGGCGCGGGAGCCACCAAGCAAAATCCCCATGGCGTGGTTGATCTCTACGGAAACCGCAAGCCCTCCTACGATGTGCTGCGCCGGGAATCCAGCCCGGTGGAGTCGTTTCAGGTTAACGGTCAGCCCAATGCTTTCGCCGTCACTCTAAGATCTCGGAAGACAGTTCCCGCGCACCGCATGACAGGCTATACCGTGAGGGGGGTGCTCTATGGGTATGGCGAGATTCCCCCAGAGCGTCGCGTGGCCGAAGTGCCCACGCTCGCGCCGGGCGAGCAGGCTACGATTAACATTCAGTTCACCGAAAAAGAGCTTCTCAAAATTGTGTTTGATGTATTGCGCCGACCGCGTTCTCGGCATACACGCACCTGTGGCGTGCATAGCTTTGCTTTTCTCACAGAGGGACTCGACGGGTGCGAGCCCAGGGAGCCCACGCGACGCCATGGTCGCGAAGGTTTCCTAAAGGCAGGCCGGAATACCGCAGCGCACCGATGTCTTGAGTGGAGCTAGCTACCGACTCAGCTCCGATGTGCGAGTCCATTTTGGCCTGGCGGTACGACAAAGATCGACAGTATTGAAATTCACTGGCCTGGCGCACTCAGCAAGGGATTCATCCCCCAAATGTGGATGCTATTATTACCGTGGTAGAGGGCAAAGGCGCGCTCGGCAATCCTATATTCGTCGAGATTGAGTTCAATTTTTTGGCGAACGTTTGCAACCGGGCACCGGAGCGTCTTTCGCCGGTTCATCTGCACGCAGGACGTTCTCTCCGCGTACATCCTTAGTTGCCTGCACGATGCCGCTGGGCCGGCGTATCTTAGCATTCCGCACCACCGTTTCTTCGCCCAGACAATCGGGTGGGGCGGGCCAAAAATGGCAACGATGAAACCGGTTACAGAAACCGCTTTCTTTTCTGCGAAACCGACCGCATGACGCACTTCTTACAAGACATCCTCCGGCAGCCCACCGAGATCCGGCGGGCCATCGATTTTCTGCGGGGACCGGGCCAACGCCGACTAGCGGAGGCTGCCGCGGCCGTCCGCTACTCCCGCCATGTCTACCTGACCGGGATTGGTAGCAGTTGGCACGCCGCATTGACTGCCGGGCCACTGTTTTCACTCGGTGCCCATCCGGTCTATATGCAAGATGCGGCCGAGCTGTTGCAGTTTGCCACAGTTCCTTCTGGTGCTGTCATTATCGTTATCTCGCGCACGGGTCGGAGTGTGGAGATTGTTCATCTGCTGGCCAAAGCCCGCGAGTGCGGTGCGATCGTCATTGGCGTGACGAATTCTGAGGACGGACCGCTTGCCCGAGAGGCGCAGATCCCGATTGTGGTGGCGACCAAGTTCGATCATGGAATCTCGGTCAACACGTATTCCACGTTAGCCCTTGCAGCCGGCGCACTGGCGGCCGCCTCGGTTGGGGCTGATGACTATACCCTTTCGGATGCAGTGCTAGACGCCGTAATGGAGAGTGATCGAGCGATGACAGGCTGGCAGGGGCAGATTGCGAAAACAGTCTGGCTTTTGCCTGGCACCGTTTGTTATTTTCTCGCGCGCGGTTCGAGTCTTGGAAGCTGCCATGAAGCCAGACTGCTGTGGGAGGAGGGCGCGAAGTCACCGGCAACGGCTATGGGGACAGGCGGCTTTCGGCATGGACCGCAGGAGATGGTAGCGGAAGGCTCACGTTTCGGCATGTGGATTGACGGGTCGCGCATGCGGGGCCAAGATCTGACAGTGGCGCGAGATCTGCGGCGGCTGGGCGCGTCCGTCATGCTGATTGGTCAGGATATTCCCGAGGATGCCGCCGACCTGGTCTTTCGGCTCCCTAAAATACCGCCCCACTGGCAATTCCTGATCGATATCATCCCGGCTCAACTTGCAGCAGAGCGTCTCGCACAGCTCTCCGGAGTGGACTGCGATTCTTTTCGTCTTTGTTCTTACATTGTCGAGGACGAATGGGGCTTGTTGCATGAGCCTGCGGGAGCACCGAAGGTCGAGAATTAGTGGAAGACAATTAACCCTTCTGTCGCTGAGGCCTGCAGTGAAGTCGGGGAGCTTATGGGCAAGAAGGGAAGAGTGAAAGTCGGGATCATCGGATCGCAGTTTGCGGCGAATCTTCATGCCCCGCGTTCCAGATGGCCGGGAGACGAGGCGGAAGTGTCAGCAGTCGCTTCTCCGACTCCTGGCAACGCGGCAGCTAGGGCGGAGAGGTACGGCATCCCCCGTGTGTATCTCGACTAACGCGACAAGCTCAAGCAGACCGAGATTGAGATGCTAGGGATTGCAGCTCCGAACAGTCTGCACGCGGAGATGGGGCTCGACGGCGCTCGGGCAGGAAAGCATGTTGTTTGTGTGAAGCCGTTCGCGATGACCATTGAGGAAGGCGAGGAGATGGTCGATCGAGCAAGGCTTGACCTTCGGCAACTCAGGCCGCAGCAGCCTCAACATTCCCCGCCGGACCCAGTTCGACATGTCGACCTACAAGACATTCAAACCGACGGAGAGGGTGGATGTGCAGTTTCGAGCAGATGGGTTCAATGCCATCAACCACACACAATTCTTCTCGCTCGATAGCGGTGTGGTCACTGTGGTTGTGACTTCTCCATGGGTGCCAATGGTGCTCATCAAGCACGAGTTCTGGAATTTTGGGCTGAAGATGGCTGTCTAAGATATTGTGTGCCGAGCATTCGATGGAGAACTCATGATTGGTGCGGTTGACATCGGCGGAACCAAGATCGCGGTGGGTATGGTGGATGGGGCTGGGAGGGTTTTGTGCAAGATGGAATTGCCGACTGGGGCCGATTTTGACTACGCGGATGGTCTGGATCTGGTTGTGGGCATGTTGCGCGATACCGCCCGAAATGCCAATGGTGAAGTCTCCGGTATCGGAATTGGGTCCACGGGGCCTGTCGACCCATTTACGGGGGAGTTTGGCGACATCGACTTCCTTCCCCAATGGCGCAGGAAGAATCCAGTAGAAGATCTGGAGCGGATTTTCAAAGTCAGAGTAGCCCTTGAAAATGACGCGGACGCCGCCGCATTGGCCGAGGCGGGCTGGGGCGCTGGGAGGGCAAAGTCACGACTCGTGTATGTCACAATCGGAACCGGTATTGGTGGCGGGATCGTCCTCGATGGAAATCTCTATCGTGGAGTGGGTCGGGCCCATCCGGAAATTGGCCATCAGGTGATCGATCCGTCCGGGCCGCTTTGTTCTTGCGGATTCCAAGGATGTTGGGAATCGCTGGCCGCTGGCCCTGCTATGGCCAAGTGGCTGGAAGGCAAAGCGCCAGCGGACTATCCGCATCGCCAGGGTCTTACCGCCAGACGAATTTGCGAGCTTGCGCTGGAAGGCGATGAATTGGCTTGCGAGTCTGTACAGAGGGAAGCCTACTATTTGGGGCTTGGCATTGCCAACTTAGTGAATTTGCTAACTCCCGATGTCATTGTGCTGAGCGGCAGCATTATGAAAAGTTCCAGTCTTTTTCTGGGAGGTATCCGCGACACGATTCGCCAAGGTTGTCGGTTTGTTCCATTTGAGAAGACTGAGCTGGCTCTGGCTTCGCTGGGAGAGGACACCAATCTCATCGGCGCCGCGAGAGTCTGGCACTACCGGTTTGGAGCAAGAGGATTAGGGGTACAACGATGGTAAGAAACCGCTACATGGTCGTCCTGGTCTTCCTCACATTTTTTGTAATACCCCTCCTAACCAACATTCTTGGTCCGATCGTCCCTGCAGCCCGTTGCATGGAGCGTCCCGCGACAGGAAACAAATGAACTTCTCGGTTGCCGACCATCCCCTCAGCATCGATTTTGCTGGCGCGGCCGTTCTATTTGCACCGCGAGACTTGGCTCATTGCTGTGCCTGGAGCAGGGCATCGCGGTCGAGGATCGTTCCGTCCAGAATCACGGTGTGAATTTTGCGCGAGTTTGTGATGTCGACCGTAGGGTCGGCTGAAAGAATCAGCAAGTCCGCTCTTCGTCCGGCCTCCACGAGGCCGAGTTCATGCCATGCGAGCCGGTCAGAGTAGTTGTTTGTTGCTGCCGCCAGGGCCTCGCGCGGGGTAAGACCCAAGCGCACAAGCAGTTCCAGTTCCGTATGCATCGATATGCCTGGCATCGTGCCAAATGCGGGAGAACCCGTGCCGGCGAGATTCAGGGGATGCGCAACCTGGAGGGCGCGGTTGATGGAAAAGAACTGTGCGGTATCCTCCGCTCTTAGGCGGCGTGAGTCGTTTGAAACATATTTCGTTTCTTCTCCAGTTGCGGGGTCGGAAGGTTCGTGAAGGCCCTTTGGATCGAGAATCGACGCGGCGGGTTCTTTCCAGAGATTTCTGTGATTGGGCAATCGAAGATAGCCTAGCGATATGCTGATACGATTTTTGCCGGCTAGGTTGGGACCCTTCCGACTTGAATCTTGCTCTCCGTGGCGCATCGCAGGCAGTGGATTGAACCTCAACTCATGCTCAATATGAAACTAGCCTAATGCGGTCGGAAGGTCGTCCCCGTCTCCAGCAGCGTTTTCAATCGCGAGAGAATTCGCGGCCACCCGTCCGCGTTCTGAGCATACGCCGGGTCGTCCTCCGCCCAGTCATCGTTCGTTACCACCACCTTCACCGCCTCCGTCTCTGGAGTCAGCTCCACCTTCACTCTCGACATCACCGCCCCATCGCCCATGCCGAACTTGTACTCAAACAGCTTCGGCGGCTCCGCCCGTAGCACCTCACCCGTCACATACCGCATCGGCTTCCCATCTTTGTTCGGCCCCGACCATGTCATCGCCCCGCCAGGCCTCAGGTCCAACTCAAAGTCCGCGCCCATGAAGATCTTCTGATTCGCCTCCTTCGAAACGAACCCATCCCAGACCTTCTCCACAGGGGCGGCGATGTAATACGTAAAAATCAGTGGGGCCTCCGCCATATTAAACCTCCAGGCACTCCTCGAAGATCATGTAGCGCCTGGCTCAGACTTTAGCAAAATATCCAATCGAAAGACCAGCAGACCGGCGGTCTTAAGATAGTGAGAGCGCAATATATGATCGTGATCAGGCGGCTTGAACCCAATAAGGTGCCCGCAGAGAAGCTAGCAGCATGTTTAAAGAGATGAAGCCTCCGTTGTACATTGGGAGCAAGAGGAAAGTACGCTGCCTTCCTGGGAGGACGCTCATTGAGCCGCAGCGGCGTTAATCTTCTCCACGTGAATCGTCTTCTTCGCAGGATCGAATTTGGCCTCCAGTACCACATGCGCGGCAGGGAAGTTCCTAACGGTTTCAGGGTTTTCGACAATCCAGATTGCTTGATCATCGTCTGCTACAAAGACGGCCCGTTGGGGTTTCCATTCCGGGTGGCCCACTGAAGCACCCCCACGCCAGCATTTCTGCACGCAATCCGCGCGTCCGGGCTTCGTGTGCTGTGTTCCGCAACTCTCATCGCTGATCCAACCGGTACGAGATGCGGCGCTTTGCTGCGCCGACATTGATCCGAGCGCCACGAGACCGCAGACGAGCAAGAAAACCAAAACAATCCGGTTCCTGTTCATCCTCTTCCTCTTCATCCTCTTCCTCCTTCGGGAGACTCAGAGACGCAGCCCAATTGCGCCATCAATCTAATCGAGCAGCCATGTGCATTCCTGTCGCAACATTGCACTCATCGAGAGGGCGGCGAGCTTGGCTTTGCTCTGATGGGACTGAGGGGAGCGCCAAAACACTGAGCGCATAAGTCACCCTACAGGCAAAGATCAAGTTGATCAAGTAGTTTAAGTACGAAGTGTAGTTTAAGTGCGAAGTGAAGGGGCCGATCCCCCACGACCATCTACTTTGCGATTGAGGGTTAGCTTGTCAGCTATGCTCCAAGGGTTCCCAGGAATCTTGGGATTCAGCTACGCATCGTAAACTTCACTCGGAGAAGCTGGAATTGTCCGTTCAAATTTTACTTCAATGGCCTTTGTAGTCTTTCATCACTTCCTCTCCTTTTTGCAGCTTCTTCTGAGTAAACCTTTATCTGGTTTCACCGGGGTGATAGCCAGTTTCAGCAGTTGCCAACGGAATGCCCTTCTCAGGCTTTTCCAGGAAATGTTTAACTATTGGGATCACCCTCTCCTGTTCCGAAAAGAGGACGAAGTGGCTGGCGGACGGAATCACGGCGAGCTCGGCGTTGGGGATGAGCTTGACGGTCTCAACGGCGTGCTCAAGGCGGACAAAATCGTAATCTCCGAGAAGGATGAGAATCGGCGCTTTGATTGAAGCCAACTCTTCGTTCGAAAATCCTTTCCACTGAATGCTTCCAAGCTTGTCAAACATTTTGGGCCAGTAGTTTGGATCAGGAGCCACTTTCTTGTAGTTTTCTCTTTGAAATCGGATGTTCCTGGAATCAGCGGTAGGCGGGTGGTCAAAGTGAGTTGTCTGCGGGTTTAATGCAATCTGAGGAGGGCCAAAGGTTGCTGCGTAGGTCACCACACGACCGACAAGCTCGGGGTAGCGAATTGCGATCATGGCCGCTGCATTGCCGCCGTAACTTTCACCAAAGAAGTCGGCCTTTGAGATTCCAAGATATTTCAACAAGCCAATCACATCTTTGGCGTATTGCTCGATCGAAAGCGGACGCTCCAGGATATCGGCCGTGCGACCATGCCCCTGAAGATCGACCGTAATGACCGTGTGGCTTTGAACCAGCGCAGGATACGGGTTCACGCCGGCGTATCCGAAGGCAGGAGGGATGCAAACCAGCGGATCGCCAGTTCCCTCAATTTCGTAATACATCTTCAGACCGTTGACAGGCGCGTATCCGCGGGCTTCCGCTGTTGTACCGTTGCATGAGTTCATAAACTACTTCTCCTTTCGCGAGCCATTTCCAAACTGCCCAGGGAAAATGTCTAAAAAGTAGTTCCACCCTTTCTCGTGCCCTCTTCCGGCATCAGTATCGGGAATCCCGGAATGCACGAGGGTCATCAGGGTGTCTTCTCCCTGTTTCTTAAAGGTCAGAGTAACTATCGACTCTTGCCCTAACGTCTTGGGTGACATCCAGGTATGCTGAATTCGACCCGGCCGCTCGATCTCCGTGAATCGGCCGTAATGGGACGTCCCCTTGAGGGTCCAGTAAAAGAGCCCGTCTACCTTCGGATCCAAAATAAACTTTTCGGCTGCATTCCAGGGATTGCCGGGGATCTTTGGATTCAGCCACCCGTCAAACACCTCACCCGGAGAAGCGGGGACTGTTCGTTCAAACTTAAATTCAATGGTCTTGGTGTTTGTCCTCATTTCTTTTTCTCCTTTTTCTTTTTGTCCTTAAAATACTGCTCAAACTGGTCGAGGCGCTGGTTCCAGAACCGTTCGTACTCATGAACCCATCCAGCCACCTCGCGAAGTGGTTCACCTCGAAACGATATGAAGACTTCGCGACCCTGTTTCCTGCGTTCAATGAGTCCAGCTCTTTCGAGTAGCTTCAGGTGTTTCGTTACTGCATTCAGAGCAGTGTCGAATGGTTTTGCGACATCCAAAAATCGAGCTGGCCCATTCGCGAGCTGCCCAATGATTGCTCGCCGAGTTGGGTGCGAAATCGCGGTCAATACGTCTGTCAGTTGATCCATGACAACATTACACCCTAAGGTGTAATGAGTTGCAAGATTTTTGTTGGGCATTTTTTTGAGGTGTGGCGAAAAGAGGGCGAGAAGGAATTGTGACGCCGCGACTGCGGCCTTTGAAGTCGGATGAAAGCGCGAGCCAATTCAATCGCGAGTACAGCCGGTTATTCGGCCAGCCGCTGATCCGCGACATCAAGGCGCTTCGCGCCGCCGACATCTCCGCTACTGGCCTGCTCTGATTACGAAAACAACGGGACTCAACAAGATCGCGGATTGTGGGTTCGGTTGTGGGTTGAAGAAAAAGCGATTACGCGACCGCAAGCAACACTGCATTGCCTTTCCTCGCGCAAAGAAGCATCACGCCCCTGCCCTCTCCCGGCAGGGGCGCCTCTACTACCGACAGCCGGAAGCCGTCATGAAAAGGCAGCGCAATTGGAAGGCAAGGACGTTGCCGCCGCAAAGCAGCGTTCAGCACCCTTCGGACGCCCCCGAACTACGCACAACGACCCGCTCGCGCGATGGGCCCCACAAGCAACCGTCCATACGCGATGAACGTGGCGAACCCTCCCCGCACCAGATTGATGAGCACAAAGTTGTACTCGCCCCGGCACGATGTGAAATACAGCCGCGAGGATCATGACCAGCGCCAGGCCGAAGGCAGCAAACGGCGTGAGCTTCCGTTTGACTCCGGTCATCGCCGGCACGATCAGGCCGACGCCTCCAAGAAACTCACAGACCCCGATGAAGATGAGCAGGTCCTGCTCACACCTTCACCGCCAGGGCAGCGTCAAGCACCAGTGTCAGGCAGTCCCGCAAAGAGAATTAGGGAGAAAAATCTGGAGTTTCATCGCTTTTTACTTTTATGTAGTTTCGCTCGAGTACCCGCAGGTGCTTTTCTCTTCAATTTGATCTGATTAAAATCCACGGCGGCACGGATGAGATTTTTTAGAGCACGCTCATTAATCTTGTCGCCCTCGAACAAATCGATCGCGCGCCAGGCGTTGCCTCCAAGGCCCGCGTTGAAGAGCTTGTCAGGATCTGGGAGGCTCGCCCCGTGGGCAAAGGTAAGCTTCACCTTATCTTTGTGGGCGTTGCCGACCGCGATGATTCCGTCGCGAGACCACACTGGGCTTCCCA
>Ga0137418_10002276_pt1 | contig 17584 bp, 17 predicted proteins | sample CZODoug3_1_2_16f_FD_122242 | JGI IMG/M metagenome (GOLD analysis project Ga0137418, IMG submission 122242) | Vadose zone soil fungal communities from Angelo Coast Range Reserve, California, USA - CZODoug3_1_2_16fungal (Hybrid Assembly) | ecosystem: Environmental > Terrestrial > Soil > Vadose... | reverse complement strand
GCCTATGAATACGAGGAGTAAAACAAGTTGCATGGTCTTGATTTTCAAGACGAGTCTGCTGTCGTCAACAACTACAACTCCGTGATCGATCTTTGTGCTTCATCGGTGGTTCTCCCAACCTAGGGTGTTCTGATTTGACGCAAACCGTCTGCAAGAGAGATCGCCGCGCGAAACCCTTCTTGCGAGAAATCTGGAGCGCGCATCCGAGGTGCGCAGCCAACAACAAACTCGTCTGTTTTATATGTGCCGCCTGGTCAATAGGGTTCCACAAAGTTTAAAGTCGGAGGGTCCAGAGCAAGGCGTGACAGCGGCTCTGGGGATTTTGTCCAGGCATGGAGGCAGGCCCAGGAATTGATACAGGTCAACAGCGAGTAGTCTCAATAATCGGCGCTGGTTACTCCGGCCTCTTGACGTCACTTTCGGAACAAGTAACGTTCAGTTGGAATCAGTGGCGTTGGAGTGTTTCACCCGCTTTCGAGGAGGATCGTTTCAACCACTCACGCACCTCTCCGCGCTAAAAACAGTGGCTAGTGGTCGGAGGCCGTTGGCGATTCGATTTGTCCACCAGGTGATCTACCCCCCAGCAAAAGCGGATTCCTCCGCCTCCGCTGCGCTCGCCGTCGCAATGACAGCATTGAAGATTAGCGCTTCTGTTCGATCCTTCGCCGGCGGAAGAACGACTGCACTATCTCCCCGCAACGGCCTGCCAGCACGCCTCGCTTAACCTCCGTGCGGTGGTTCAGTTGCGGATGGTTGAGTATCTGCATCACCGAGTGGACCGCACCAGCCTTGGGATCGTCGGCGCCGTAGACCAGGCGCTTGATACGCGCGTGGACCAAAGCCCCTGCGCACATGGCGCACGGCTCAGTTGTAGCAAACAGCTCGCAGTCTCCCAGTCGGTGGTTGCCGACGACGGCACCAGCTTCGCGCAAGGCCACGATCTCAGCATGCGCGGTTGGATCGGTGCCGGTGAGATTGCGGTTCCAGCCTTGTGCGATCACACGGCCTGCGCAAACCACGACCGCTCCCACGGGGACCTCGCCCGCCTCTAGCGCGCGCTGCGCAGCGCGGAGGGCTTCTTCCATGAACAGTTCGTCGGTTTGATCGTCAGTCGGGCGGTTGTCAGTCACAAGTGGTCAGTCGAAAGCTTCCCGATCGGTGGTTCGGCGGGGCCTTCAGGTCATCGCTGGAGGTCCCACTAGTTGAATTGTAGCCGCAGGTTTGGTTTGCGCGGCTCGTATGCGAAAGGGTCCGCGCTCGGCCGGCTAGAGCAACTGCAGAATGGTTCGTACGCTCTCCGGCAACAGGCGCGAGAGGTGCAGGCACACGGCGGTCACAATCCAATGCGCCAGAAAAATAGCCGGGATGGCCGCGGCGGCCCAGCGAATTTCAGGTCGGGATGTCAGCAGGGCCTTCATGGCTGCGTCCTGTAACCAGATACGGTTTAGACGCACGAAAAGTTCCTGGGGAAGCGGCTTCGAAAGTCTCCTGCCGACCAGGCCGAACCCCGTTTGCTGAACACGCGGACAGCGTTGCCACCGCACAGACCGTGTTATCCTTAGCTCAATATGGGGATGGCGAATCTGCTCCGCAAGGTGCTGTTGCTGGACCTGCTACAGGGACTGAGAGTTACGTTCCGGTACCAGGACCCGAGAGAGAATTACACCGAGCAGTATCCGCTGGAACGGCCACAAGTGGCTGAGCGATACCGCGGAGCGCCCCGTCTGAACGTGAACCCCGACACCGACGAGACTATGTGCATCGCCTGCGATCTGTGCGCGCTGGCTTGCCCTGAATACCTGATCGTTGTCTCCAGTGAGCGCAACGAGAAAACCCGCCGCAAGGAACTCACCAACTTTACCTACGACCTGAGCCGCTGCATGTTCTGCGGTCTCTGCGAAGATGCGTGTCCGACCGACGCGCTGGAACTTACCCAGGATTTCGAGCTCGCGAACTACTCTCGCGAGGACATGATCTGGGACCGCGAGACGCTCGAGAAGGGTCCGCGACCGACGGTCTACAAGAAGTAAGCGCAGCTTGCCCTGACGCACCTCTAGTCGGTTTCAATCCAGGTTCAGTGGATTAGTGTGCGCGAACGAGTCAGGATGGCGCCGCCGTATCTCCCATGTGAACTGGGCGCCGTCCGGTGGGAGTTGCTGCAGCAGTTTCTGCATGACTTCCTGGCCGACCGAATACGGACCGGTTGCCGGCTGAGTCTCAACAAAAAGGGAACGAACCTGGGCGGCGAATGCAGCATCCGCCATGAAGTTGGCCGGAACTCTTTCGGGAGGCAGGAACTGCTGCCCTGGGGCGGAGGGCGGGGTGAAATGTGCACAGCGGCGCAACCAGCATCAAACGCTGAGCCTTGCCGTTCATTTCCGACATCGCCAATCCCGCAACAGCGCGTTTAAGGTATTGTCACGTTACCAGAATCAGAAGGCGTCACAATTCTGTCTATCTGAGCAGAATGTAACACCAGACCTTCCGCAAATCAGAGACCGATGAACCAAGTCCTCGCGAAGCGGATCACCTACGTTCCAAAGCAGGCTGCTGCTGCGTCATGCAATGGAGCGCGCCGAAGCCCCAGATCAAGTCGCCGGAATAGATAGGGACAATTTCGCGGCTGGGGAAGAGGTCGGCAAGAATATTCAGTGCGACGCGATCCTTGGGGTCGTTGAACACCGGAACCAGAACGGCTCCATTCGCGATGTAGAAATTGCTGTAGCTGGCGGGCAGGCGACGTCCTTCAAAAATAACGGGCGCCGGCATCGGCAGTTCGACGACCTGAAAGGGCTTGCCATCCTGGTCGGTGGCGCAGAGCAGCCGGCGAAGATTTTCCTGCAAGGGCGCGTGATTCTCGTCTCTCGGGTCAGCTTCGACCACGGTAACAATCGCCTCAGGCGTGACGAACCGGCTGAGATCGTCGACGTGGCCGTGGGTATCGTCCCCCGTGATGCCTCGACCGAGCCAGATCACCTTCTTGATCCCCAGATAAGTGGCGAATATCTGTTCATAGTCCTCTCGGCGAAAGCCCGGGTTGCGTTGCTGGACCTTGCTGAGCAGGCACTCTTCCGTGGTGAGCAGCGTGCCCGCGCCGTTGACGTCGATGGAGCCGCCTTCGAGAACGACGCGAGCGTCATTGTGCTGTGCGCGGACCTCGGGCGCGCGAGCCGCGTTTGCCATCAGGGAGCCAATCTTTTCATCGTAGCGATAGTTGGGATATTTCGCCCAGGCGGTGAAGCGCCACTTGATGGTCCGCAGCACTGCCGAGCTACACTCGGGTCGAGGGGCAGAGACGCCCGTTGCTCCATCGGTCAGGCGGGGAGAGCGCCCGATTTCGCGCGCAAGAGTGCCCGCGCTACTCACAAACGTGCAGCCGCTGTCTCGCGTCCACACCCGGTTCGTGGGCCAGCGATGGAAGCGCACGTTTTTGTTCAGGGCGTTCGCCAGTCGCAACGTTTTGCGGGCACGCTTCTCCGAGTCGGCGTGGTTGACGATCAGATCGACGCGCTCGTGGCGTGACAGATGGCGAATGATTTCCGCGTAGACCCACGGAATCGGTTCAAACTTTCCCGGCCAGTCGCCGTGAAAATGTGGCCAGGCGAGCCAGGTGGATTCGTGCTGCTCCCACTCGGCGGGCATTCGGCTGCCGGAAATTGAAGTTAAAGTATTACTTGAAGTGGTGGTGGGTGCGGATTTCACGGCTGGGTTCGCCCTCGTACTGTCTGCCGACCTGGACAAGCGCGTGTCATGCCGAAATGTGTCGTCCCTAAAGCAGCCTGGGTCATGAAATCCTCCAGGAAGTTTGTGTCGTGAAAGCCCCGGAGGGGCGACCCACTTCTCTCGTGCACTCCTCTTCAATCAATCAACCAGCTCGTGATAGGTGCGTAGCTGTCGATGCGGCGATCGCGCAAAAAGGGCCAGTTGCGGCGGATGTCTTCCAGTTTGCGCAGGTCCACCTCGGCAGTCAAAATTTCTTCCTGGTCATACGATCCCTGCGCCAAGATGCGCCCGAACGGGTCCGCAATGAACGAGCCGCCCCAAAATTCCAATCCTGCACCCTTGGCTTCGTTCCCGCGAATGTTGCCCGTCTCGAAGCCCACGCGATTCACCACTCCCACGTAAACGCCGTTGGCAATAGCATGGGCGCGCTGGATGGTGCGCCAGGCATCGTATTGCGCTTCGCCGAATTCCGCTTTCTCGGAGGGATGCCAGCCGATCGCAGTCGGGTAGAACAAGATCACAGCGCCCTGCAGAGCGGTCAAGCGGGCGCCCTCCGGATACCACTGGTCCCAGCACACAAGCGTGCCGATCCGGCCTGCGTCAGTATCGAAGGCACGGAAGCCCAAGTCTCCGGGAGTGAAATAAAATTTTTCGTAGTAGAGCGGGTCGTCCGGAATGTGCATCTTGCGATAGATGCCCCGTAGCGCTCCATCGCTGTCAAAGATGGCTGCGGTATTGTGATAGACGCCCGGCGCGCGCTTCTCGAACAGGGACGCAACCAGCACGACGCCATGTTTCTTCGCGGCTGCCGCCAGTTTCTCACTGGTTGGCCCGGGGATAGCCTCCGCCAGATCGAACAGCGCATGGTCTTCACGCTGGCAGAAATATTGCGTCTGGAAGAGTTCGGGCAGGCAGACGACTTGCGCGTCCTTCGCGGCATCGGCCACGCGGTCCAGCGCCTTCGCAAGATTCTCTTCGGGATTCGGGCCGCAAGACATCTGCACTAGCCCTACCGTGAATTTTTCTGACGGCACGCGCAAGCCTCCCGGCAAGGAACGGAGGATAGAATAGCAAAGGCAGATTCGTGCTGCGGCAGCGCCGCTCATTTTTCACGCAGATGAAGCATCTTAACCGCAGAGATCGCCGAGTACGTCCGCGGAGGACGCGGAGAACATCAACCGTCCCGTGCTTGCTCGGTTGGGGGATAATGCCCGTGAGCCAGTTACGTGACTGACGTGCCCAGCACGCTTAAGACTGTGCTACTCGTTTTCGTGCTGTGTGCGGTGGCAGATTTCGTGTTGGGTTGCATTCACGAACGTTCGATTCCAGCTGCGACCTAAAGCGTATTGTGTGGCGTATTCGGTACCGCCTTCTACGTATTCCTCTTTTTAAGGCGAAGAAAGACAAAAAGACAAGAGGAATCCGCCGCTAGTACGTTCGATTCAGACGGCGCGTTGGCAGCATCTTGCCGCCTTCTAGTAGAGTAGTGCGTACGCATACATAAGGGTTCAGCTTGGAGGTGCGTTTTGAAGCAGGGCAATCATGACAAGCACGGCCATCCTGAGAAACACGGAAACGGAAGCCAGAGCGACGGCTCCGGGATTGATCGTACTCTGCACAATCCCATTGCGGATCGCCTGATTCCGCTGGAACCGCTGGATCTCGGCCAAATCAAATCGATCGACGACCTGGTGCGCGCCATGTCGAAGACCGCTTTCACCGGCCGCCAGCTCGGCGAAGCCGCTGACGTCCTCGAGGCCATGGCGCGCGACGAAGAATGTTTCGTGGTCATGACCCTGGCGGGCGCCATGACCGTCGCCAAGCAAGGCCTCATCATCTCCGAACTGATCGATCGTGGCATCGTCAACGCCATCGTCTCGACGGGAGCTTTGATGGCTCATGGGTTGGTGGAAGCCACGGGGCGGGCGCACTTTCGCGTGAATCCTGAAGTGTCGGATGAAGAACTTTACGAACAGGGCTACAACCGCGTGTACGACACCCTCGAGCCGGAGCAAAACCTCGATGAGGTGGAAGAAGTGATGTCGGAGGTGCTGGAGGGCTGGGACCACAACGATGTCATGTGTTCGTACAAGCTAAATCACACGATTGGGGCATACCTGGCACAGACGGCCAAGGATCACCGCGGGATTCTCAAGTCGGCCTTCGAACAGGGTGTCCCGGTTTTTGTGCCGGCATTTACGGATTCCGAGCTCGGTCTGGATGTTGCGCTCAACAACCGGCTGCGCGAGTCGACTGGCCGCCACAAGATTCGTTTCGACCCGTTCCTAGATCTCGAGCACTTTGCGGCAACCTTGCTGCGGCAGAAGCGGCTGGGGATTCTCACAATCGGCGGAGGGGTGCCGCGGAATTGGTCGCAGCAGTTCGGGCCGTTCATCGAGCTTCGGCACCGCCGGCTGGGAGAGAACGTCCCCCTGAAACGCTACCACTACGGCGTCCGGATTTGTCCGGAGCCGGTGTATTGGGGAGGACTGTCGGGAAGTCCGTACAGTGAGGCGATTTCCTGGGGCAAGTTTGTGCCGCCGTCAGAAGGCGGGAGATTCGGAGAAGTCTTCGTGGATGCTACCGTGGGCTTGCCGATTATCGTGGCCGCCGTCCTGGAGAGGCTGGAGAAGGACAAGTCGCACAAGGGGAAGGCTCGGAAGAAGATGGCAGCGAAATAGCGAGTCGCGCTCCGACTAAACAAGACGCCGCAGAGTGGCGCAGATTCAAGAAATCAAGAAAGCTTTTAACCGCGAAGGTCGCCAAGTTGGCGCGAAGGGCGCAAAGAGGCTTATTTTGCGAACCTAGCGGCTTCTTTGCGATCTTTGCGGTTAAGATCGTTCGAACTAGCCGGGAAATCGTCGCCGAGGTCGGGAATTGTTGGGAAAGCGGGACGAACTGGCGCCCGTCCCGCCGAATCTTCAATCGAAAATCAATACCGCAGAAGCAATCACCGTCGTCCACAGTCCGCGCTTGTCGCCCACGGCAGACTGGGTAACGTTGGCGGTGCGGACGATTTTGTTTGAAAGCCGGTAGATCTGCTTCTTCTCGTCCCAGGAACGGTCCGGGTCAAATTCCACATTGAGTGTGGTCGCCAGCATCTCGGCGGCGAGTTCTTCGGCGTAATCCCCGGCCGCGTCCTCGGACTCGCCAAAAGAGTGATGTTCACTCAGGTAGCCGTAGGTATTGCGATCGGAGGGAATCGCCACACCGATGCTGGACGCCAGCAAGCGATGTGGTTCGCGGGTGCTGTTTTCGGCAACCACGGCGAAAACCACTTCGCCGGGATGAAGGTACTTCAGGCCCGTGGAGCGGGGAACGAGCTTGCAATTGGGCGGGAAAATGGAAGAAACGCGCACCAGGTTTTGCGCAGCGATCCCGGCGTCCCGAAGGGCTAGCTCGAAGGAAGTAAGGCGCTCGCGATGTTTGCCGACTCCCTTGGTGAAGAAGATCCGCTTAGGGACCATGTCCTTGCTCAATTCATTTGCCTCCAGAAATTAGCCAGAGTGGGAGAAAACGCAAATCTAACATAGCGATTTGTAAACGTTGGGTGAAAATCCGTGTGTGAACCAAGAAAAGCGCGGGAGCCGATGAAGGCTCCCGCGTGCTGACCATTGGGGGAGGGCAGCAAAACCTTGAACCCTACTTGCTGGCGACCGATGCGACCTGAATGGTCTCACCGTTCAGGGTTCCAGTGACTTTGGCGTCGCTGCCCGCAAGTTTGTCGAGCGAGCCGAGCGTGGCCTTGTCGCTGGCGTCGAGTGTGTACACCTTGTCGCCCACTACTAGGGCGTACTTGGAACCTTTGCCCACGCAAGCGCGCGTGCAGTCGGCGTCTGAACCGGACATCATGTGCGCCTTGCCGCACATGGCGTCACTGACCTTTCCGGTGAAGCTCTGGGCCTTGTCTGCGGCGAATGCGGTCGCGCACAGGACCAGCGCGGCCAGGAGAATTTCAATCTGCTGCGTAGGAAACTTCATGCGACGTTCTCCTGATAATGTCGAAACTGCCCCTTGAGCACGCAGTTACGGGGTAAGGGGGTCTAGATACAGAATACCAGAGGGCGCTGAAGGTTACCCGTGGCCTGAGAATTTTCCCGCGGCGTATTGGGGTCGCCGAGCAAAATTTAGCAATCACTGGCTCGTCTCTACTGGCGCGATAGGAATTCGGTGATGCTGCAGGCCAGGTTGGTGCCTCCGGGCGGGTCGTAGTTGCTCAACACGATCACGGTGTACGTTCCATCCCAGAACATCTGGAAGTTGGAATCGATTCCGGAATTCGGGCCACCACCGCTATTACCGCGAACATCTTTTTGATTGCGCCGCCATTGCCAGAATCCATAACCATAGCCATCGTCGCCCGCCGCCACTTTCCCAGCAGTAATTCTGTCAGTCATTTCAGGGGTCGGCAAGCGATGCTCGCGCAAGGCTTGGGCAAAGCGCAGCAGGTCTGGCGCTGTGGAGTAGCCACCGCCAGCAGAGTTTCCCTTGTACCCGAGAAAAACTCCGTTGTTGCGACGAGGACCGATACCCAAGATATCGTCTTCGAAGCGAGCGTACCCGACGGCCAGATTTGGCACCACCTGGTCCAGTTCGAAGTAGTCGGTGTCCTTCATGCCCGCCGGAACGAAGATATGATCGCGGACGTAGTCGAAATACGACTGACCTGAGATCTTCTCGATGACCGCTCCGAGCACAACGTAGCCGGCGTTGCTGTACCCCCAACCTGCGCCCGGCTCGAACCACAGGGGATCGTTGACGAACAGGGGAAAGTATTCCCGTGTATTCCGGAAGTTCCTTTTCTTCTCGCGCATCTCGCGTTTCAGCGCATCGCCCATTCCCGAGGTATGCGTCAAAAGCTGATGGATCGTGATCTTTGCCGCCACGGATGAATTTGGATAGTCGGGTAGTACGGCTAAAAGCTTGTCTTCGAAAGAAAGTTTGCCGGCCGCCACCAGTTGCCCAATGGCGATCCCAGTGAACATCTTGCCCATTGAGGCCAGGTTGAATCTCGTGTCCGGGCGATTCGGAGACTCGAACGACCTTTCCCCGCTTCCGTACGCCTTGTGGAACAAGACCTGCCCCCCATTGGCTACCAGTACGACGCCAGAAAACAGGTCGCGAGAAGCCGCGAAAGTGGCGTGGCGCTCGATTTCAGTGTGAATATCGGCCTGAGGGATCTTTTCTTTCGGCCAGTCGTTGGAGATATCCCCCTGAGGATTTGTGGCCGTCAGCAGGAAAAAGTCCGTGATCCTTCCCCCGTCTTCGAACGCCACGATGCGGACAAAGTGATGGCCCGTCCGAGTCCGCAGCAGTAGGTTGGCTTGCCCGGCCATCTCAGGTTTCAACACGAGGGCCACATCGATGCCGCCACTTTCCGATTTCATCTCCTGAAAATGATCGACCACCTTATCCACCGGAGTGTCTTGCAGAAATCGCTCCGCAAAGTGGGTGGAAGCAAAATCGCGCAAGGCCCGCGGCTGCCTTCATTGATGACTTGCAGCATCTGCCGGACGTGGCCTTCGATGCTGCTGGCTTCCGCGGGACCCGGAGCACTCTGGCCACAAGCCGCTCCGGAAAGAGCAGGTCCGAGCATAAAGGGGAGCGTTACGAGAGCTGAAATCAACACAGCCTTCCAGCATGCTCTCATTGGCTGACCTCACAGACTAGCGGGAGAGTAGCAGTTAGGCGCGCACGATATGAGCTGCGCATCCCCCGCCCCTAGGGTTTCAGCCCGTAGCGGAGGCTGACGTCCACGGTCTGGTCTTTTTCGTTTAGCGCCTCGTGAATGCTGACGGTCCAATTGAGGCCGGTCGGCAGAAGCTTCCACGATTGCTCGATGAAACGTTTTGGGTAGGAACTATCATAGGGATCAGTCTCCCGGAGGGTCCAGGCATCGCGCAGGCGATCCGCGAGTTTTGCGTCCACTCCCTGAATGTCCACGTCCCCAAGGTGGAACACTTCACCTTCCTGAACGCGCATCTGGTAAAGGACCGTGCCCGCCGTGTCATCGAGATTGACCTCAGGTTTCACGGAGGCCGCCATGTGGCCCAGGGTTCCATACAGCTTGTGAATTTCCTCCAGGTCAGAGTTGAGTTTCGCGGCATTGGCCGGCTCCCCGATCTGCTGCTGAATGATGCTCTGCAGCTTTTCCACGGAAAGAGACTTTTGTCCCACCCAGGAGAAGCCGGCGATTTTGTACGGAATGCCCGGCGTGACGGACAACGCGACGTCCACCTCGATCTCGCCTTTCTCCTCCCGAGTAACTTTGGCCTGGGGCTCTGAAAAACTCGCCTTCAGGTAGCCGCGATCCAGATAGACGGGCAGCAGAGTGGTTTTCGCGTAGGCGTTGACCGAGGAACGCAGGTAGTCCATGCCATGCAGTTTTCGGGCAGCCGCAGCCAGGGCTGGCTCTACGTCGGGGGCAGCTCCCGGGAAAGAGACCTGATCGATCTGGATGCTGATGTCGTTTGCCCGGAAGTTGACTGCGTCGATGGGGCCATCTTCGCCCGTGCCTTCGCGGATGTAGTCGGCGCGGGCGCCGAGGCTATGCTGCAGGAGGAGCGCTTGGAGCGCGTCGGAAACCTGGTCCGAGAAGTTGCCGCCCACTGGCACCTGCCCGTTAAAGAGAGGCACACGCTCTTTGATCTTCGCGATGAGTTCGTCGTTCGAGAACCATACGAAGTTCTCAAAGTGTGTGGGCACGAGTTTGTCGTTGTCGGCCACCTGCAGTTCGAGCTTGGTCCCTTCCCCTGAATACGAGTAGCTGTAGGACACGTCGGTGAACAGCCCGGTCTCTCCCAGTTCCTTGGTAACTTTCTTGAGATCGTCGTCGCTGGCTACGGTCCCGATTTTCAGGCCTGTGGAGGCGCTGATCTCCTCGGGCTTGTAGCGCTGGCTGCCGGTCACGTGGATAGACAGCAGCTTGTGGTCGCTAGCGGCAACCTTGCTGGGTTGCTTGTGAGCGGTTTGGGCGGAGGTGAGCAGGGAAAGTAAGCAAACCGCCAGGGTCGTGGAAAGCCGGGAGCGTGTCACGCAAGGGGGATTTTAGCCGATGCGGCTATAAACCGCAGCGGGTGGACAATTTCTCCGGGCCGGGGGCGGTATGCAGCCGAGCACGGGGTCCCCTTCGACTTCGCTCAGGCAGGCTTTCGACTTGGTTCGGCGGCGCCTCTCTACGCTCAGGATGACAAGTTGGGGATGGGTTAGGTGTGTTTGGCGGGTTCCAGCGCGGCATCGCTGGCTTTGATTTTCACTGTGGTGTCGATGAAGGCCAGCGCCGCGCGGCTGAGGGCCTTGTCCTTGCGGAAAATCAACGCCATGTCTCGGCGAATCTGCGCGTCCGCAATGGGGATGATGGAAAGCGTATGGGCGCGCGTATCCTCGCCGACACTGGAGCGGGCAATGAATCCAACGCCCACGTCGGCGGCCACGAAGCGCTTGAGCAGTTCGCTCGAGTCGAGTTCCATGGAGATCTGCGGCTTCAGACGGCGCTCGTGGAAAAGGTTCTCCAGAGCATCGCGAGTGTGGCCGCTCTTCGGCATGAGTAGAGGGAAGCTGGCGACCTCTGCCACCGTGGCCGACTTCAGATGGGCCAATGGATGGTGCGGCGGCGCGATAATGATCAGTTCATCCCGGTGAATGGGAACCACGGACAGACGTGTGTCGTTCACTGGCAGGGACACGATCCCGAAATCTACCGAGTTATCGATGACGGACTCGAGCGTCTTGGCGTAGTCGGCGCGCTTGATGCCGACCGCGACCTCGGGGTAATTCCGTTTGAATTCCGCGAAGACCTCGGGGAGGATGTGGAGGCACGTACCTTCATTTGCGCCCACCACAATCTCGCCGCGTGGAATACGCTCGGTCTCTCCGATAGCTGTACACACCGCCTTCCGGGCTTCGATGGTTTCTTCGGCGTACTTCAGGAACAATTTTCCGGAAGCGGTGAGCGACACTTTGCCGCCCGAGCGGTCGAGCAACCTGGCCCCCACCTCTTCTTCCAGTGCCCGGATCTGCGATGAGACCGCTGGCTGGGTGCGGAAGCGTTTCTCGGCGGCTCGCGAGAACGAGCACAGTCGAGCCACCTCCATAAATGTCTCAAGCTGATCGAAGTCCATTTTTTCGTTTTGACTACGCCGTTGCGCAAGTCCAATGCGGCGCGATCGGGGTCCGGCTGATCGACTGCTGTTTGTTGTTCCGCACCATGATAAACGTTTCGAATCGCAACCATTAAAAGAATCAATGACCGACGACAGGAGGCACGAGTTAGTATGACCGCCACCGAGAGACCACGTGAGCGCAGGGTCAAAGGGCTTTGGCCCTGCTTTTTTCGCGGCAGTACCAATCTGGAACCGTTTTGCACCAATCCTTGACAGACCAAGCCACTGAAAAAGAAGCCTCTCGGCGGCTATAAACCAATTTTATTGCGCCCATAAAAACAATCAATCTCGGCGGTGTGGGCGGGGCCTTACACTCGCTGTGGCGTCGATGACTGGCCGGGCGGCCCTACTTCCTCGAAATCTCCATAGGATCTGTAAAGCGTGCGGAAGCGTGATGGTCGTCACCGCCGCTGGGCGCGTTTTGAGATCCTCCGACCACATTCACACTGACGAATTCATCAAGCGCTGCGAAGGAGACCGGTATGGCCGATCCGAAAACTGTCCTGGAGTTCGCGAACAAGAATGACGTCAAGATTCTCGATTTGCGCTTCACGGATTTGCCCGGACTTTGGCACCATGTTTCCTATCCCATCGAGCAACTGACCGAGTCCTCGTTCGAAGAAGGCTTCGGCATGGATGGATCATCGATCCGCGGATGGGCAGCCATTCACGAGAGCGACATGTTGCTGATCCCGGATCCGAACTTCTACCTGCTCGATCCGTTCACGGAAGTCTCGACGCTGGTGATGGTGGCCGATGTGCTCGATCCAGTAACCAAGCAGCGCTACGATCGCGACCCGCGCTACATAGCGCGAAAGGCGGAACTGTATCTGACCTCGACGGGCGTAGCCGACACGGCATATTTCGGAGCTGAAGCGGAATTTTTCATCTTCGACAGCGTGCGTTTCGACCAGCGCGAGCAGCACGGCTTCTACTACATCGATGCCGAAGAAGGCCGGTGGAATTCGGGCAGGGAAGACAACAACCTGGGATACCGTCCACGATACAAAGAAGGATATTTCCCGGTGCCTCCCACCGACCACTACCAGGACATGCGCAGCGAGATGGTGATCACCATGCAAAACGCCGGACTCATCGTGGAGTGCCATCATCACGAAGTCGCGAGCGGAGGGCAGACCGAGATCGATCTTCAGTACGATTCGCTGGTGAAGTCCGCCGACAGCATGCTGCTCTACAAGTACATCGTCAAGAACGTAGCCAATCAGTACGGCAAGACGGTCACCTTTATGCCGAAGCCGATCTACGGCGACAACGGTAGCGGTATGCACACCCACCAATCACTTTGGAAGGGCGGCAAACCGCTATTTGCCGGCGACGGGTATGCGGGTCTGTCGCAGACAGCGTTGTGGTATATCGGCGGACTGATCAAACATGGTCCTGCGCTGGCCGCGCTCATCGCGCCTACTACCAACTCCTACAAACGGCTGGTCCCCGGCTTTGAGGCGCCCGTGAATTTGGCGTACTCGCGTCGCAACCGGTCCGCGGCCTGCCGCATTCCGATGTATTCGGCTTCGCCAAAAGCCAAGCGAGTAGAATTCCGGCCGCCCGATCCAAGCTGCAATCCGTACCTTGCGTTTTCCGCCATGATGATGGCCGGCCTCGACGGGATCGAAAACAAGATCGATCCCGGCCAGCCACTCGACAAAGACATCTACGATCTGGGACCGGAAGAGTTGTCGAAGGTGCCATCCATGCCGGGCTCGCTTGAGGATGCCCTTGAGGCCTTGGAACGCGATAACGGTTTCCTTCTCAAGGGCGACGTGTTTACGGAAGAGCTCTTGCGGACCTACGTCGAGTACAAACGTGCGAAAGAAGTGGACGCGGTGCGCTTACGGCCGCATCCCTATGAGTTCCACCTCTACTACGACATTTAATGTTCGCTGTTGGCTGATAGTCATTGGTCGTTGGCACAACCTGCGACTGTGAGGGCTTGCCTTGCGGGCTTGCGATGCTCGCCTCGGTTGATTTCTATCCTTCGGTTGATTTCTATCCTGGTGTGCCTGTAGTCTGAAAGGAGTGAATTCATAGCGTCAAGGGTGACGAATGCCGAAGTTTGTCATAGAACGTGAGATACCCAATGCGGGCAGTCTGTCGGACGACGAACTGCAAGCGATCTCCCAGAAGTCAGTCGATGTTCTCAACCAGATGGGACCGGAGATTCAGTGGCAGCACAGCTACGTGACCGGCAATAAGATTTATTGTGTGTATGTCGCTCCGGACGAAGCGACTATCCAGGAACACGCCAGACGGGGAGGCTTTCCCGCCAACCGTATTTCCGCCGTACACCGTCTGATCGATCCCACCACGGCAGAATAAATCCACTGTGCAGCGAGCTCAGCAACATTAGATAACTTTTTCGGAGGTGTTATGGACGTTCGATCGCTACAGCGGCCGCTAAAGGACCAGTATCGCCGCGAGCCGAGTAGTTCGCGCATTACCCTGACCGCCAAGGGTGCCGAGACTGCCACTCCCATGGCCTGCTCCGTGGATATTGGACGCGCGATCTATCAGGCGGAAGCTCACACGGGAGTAGGAGGAGCGGGCACTGCCGCCTGTTCTGGCGATCTGCTGCTGGGAGCTCTGGCCGCTTGCGCTCAGATTACTTGCCAACTGGTCGCCGTGGCGATGGGGATTGCCACCCGGCACGTCCAGGTGACGGCGAGTGGCGATCTCGACTTGCAGGGAACGCTGGGCATCTCCAAAGAGGTCCCGGTTGGCTTCGAAGCGATTCGCGTGCACTTCGATATCGACGCGCCCGAGGCGACTCCGGAACAGTTGGCGACGCTTCAGGCTAAGGCGGAACAGTACTGCGTCGTGATGCAAACCCTGGTGCGGCCGCCCATCATCAAGACCGAGTGGGCCCACTCCTGACCTTCTGCCCATCCAAACTCTCAGGACCTGTGAGCCTCGGGTCGTACTCGCTCGCGCGATCCCTATCAAGATCGCGAACCCCACGGTAGAATGGCGCGCTCTAGTATAGTTACCTTTGTAATCTTGCACTTACGGTACGGTGATACCTATACTGATACCGGATTATGGAGGCAGCATCTTGGCAAATCGCGAAGTCAACCTAACGAAAAGAATCTGGGATGTGCACGCCAGAAATAAGCAAGGCCACGGGGAGCCCGGGTATCGTTACTGCCCGGCGGTGCTGTCGGCTAACGGGCGCATCAAGCCCGATGTTGTTCTAATCGACGGTCGCGAGGAACGCCATCCTGAAGGGGCCTATTACCTGGAATGGCGTGACGGCGCCAAGAGGCACCGGCTATCGGTCGGCAAAAATGCAGCGGACGCCAATGCACGGCGGCTGGCCAAAGAAGCCGAGTTGAATGCCATCAACCACGGTGTTGCCGTGACCCCTGAGAAAAAGAACGGTCAACGGTCTCTCGCAACAGCCGTGGCGGAATACCTCGATGAGATCAAGCTTACGAAGAAGCCGCGAAGTCACGCGGCCTATTCAGTCGGGCTTCGATATTTCGAAGAATGCTGCACCAAGCAGTTTGTTGAAAACGTCGAGCGCCGGGATCTGCTGGAATTCGCGGCCTTTTTGCGTGACGAAAGAGAACTGGCCCCGCGCAGCGTCTACAACAAATTCGAAGTGGTGATGTCGTTCCTCAAGTCTCAAGGCGTCCGAGGGCTGGTCAGCAAGAACGACTGGCCGCGGTACACCCAAGAAGAGCCCGAAATTTACGAGCAAGAAGATCTCAACGCGTTGTTCGTGGCTTGCAACCCTGAAGAGCGGCTGTGGTTTGAGTTTTTCTTGATGACCGGTATGCGTGACCAAGAGGTGATGTTCGCCTACTGGTCAGACGTAAATTTCAACCACGCTACGGTTCGCGTATCTCACAAGCCCGACCGCGGCTGGACTCCGAAGGCCTACAAGGAACGTGAAATCCCCATCCCTGAAAAGCTGGTCACAGCTCTGCGCCTCTGGCGGTCAAAGTCCGACAAGAAGTGCAACCTCATATTCCCTACCGCGGGGTGTCAGCCGCGAGCGACCTTCCTGGATCGGCTCAAGGCCATTACGAAGCGTGCCGGGTTGCCCCAGGAGAGTTTCTGGCTTCACAAGTTCCGCGCCACATTCGCGACTCGGTGCCTGTGGGCTGGGGTGGATCTGCGTACCGTGCAACTCTGGCTAGGACACTCTGACATTGAATCCACTATGCGCTATCTCAAGCCGTCGCGGAGTCAGCAGGTAAGGGAGAAAGTCAATGAGATATTCGCCTGGTGTAGCCGTTGCTGATCCCCGTTACCGATGCCGTTGGTGACGACGATGGCGGTGATGATTGAGACCAGCACCGCCACCACTATGACGACAGCGACTACTACGACTATCACAACCTCTACTCTTACGTCGGCGTCGCGGGTATGTCTTTCATGAGCAGCATCAGATGCAAATCGTCTACCGGACAACTCTCAAAACCAAAACGACTATAGAACGCTTTTGCCTCATCATCAATTGCGTGCACCAAAACTGCCCTCGCTCCAATTGCATCGGATGCCTGCAAGCAGCGCTGAACGGCGTCTTTTAAGAGGGCTTTACCCAAGCCTTGCCCCTGTTCGGTTTTATCCACAGCGAGGCGCGCTAATAGGATTACGGGAATGGGATGTCCGGGTTGCCCCTTTGCCGCACGGGCCGACGCTTCACTTTTTTTCACGCTAGCGGCTGAAAGAGCATAGTAGCCCACAACATGCTGCGTACGGTGCACGACATAGGTTTGGGCGGATTTTCCCTGCTGGTTTATGCGGGCGAATCGTTTAAGCCAGTCCGTTAACGAAGTGTGCTGCCCACAATCAAAATCATCTAGATTGTGAGCGTCACCTAGAGTTTCAACTGCGGACAGCCCTACTTTATCGCTCAAGGATCGAAGGTTCTGACATCAACCTAGCCAAACGCTCGTGCCGATTGACAGGCCGGTCTAATGCGGCAACGAACGCGTCCCAACGTTCGGCTGGGAGCGTGAATTCCTTTTGATCAGCCAAAAGCATTTCAGCTTTCTCTTGCGCGCTGGAGAGCACAAAATCTGTTATTTTCTGCCCTTGCACAGTAGCACCGCGTTTGATGAATGCTTTCTGCTTTTTCGTGATGCGGATATCAATGCGTGCTTCTTTTGTGGCTGCTTGTGCCATGTGGATCGCTCCCCCCTTCATTTCGTCTATGAACAGTACTTACACAGTCCATACACAGTACGTACACTGTACACACAACGTGTGGGGTTTGCAAGTACTAAAAATCTCCCTTCGCTGCCTACAATATCATCAAGAAAACACATACCAAACTAACGCGACATTCTAACGCGGCAAACTGAAATTCTAGCAGCATATTTGCTGGCGTTTAGCAGCATTCACTCCCAGCAAATCGTAACCACCTTTTGTTACTGAAGGACTATTTTCACTTGGCACGAGTCGCGATACCTTGGTTCTGCGCCGATGATTCACAGCCCAAGGAGAAAAACAACATGGCAGGAAAGAAACGCACCACGAAGAAACCAATTACCAAGAAACCAGCCTGGCTTGAAGCAATCCCACAGTACAGCGAGAGAGAAGAACTGCTCCGGCAAGCTCTGCGGGCCAGCCGCTTGGACGTGGATTTCTTGGACTACGATGAGAGCTACCTGGACGCCGTGTTTCGTTCCGCGGAGACGCTGCTGGATATTTACTCTGGTTTGGAGGCGTAA
>Ga0137418_10002274_pt1 | contig 17596 bp, 17 predicted proteins | sample CZODoug3_1_2_16f_FD_122242 | JGI IMG/M metagenome (GOLD analysis project Ga0137418, IMG submission 122242) | Vadose zone soil fungal communities from Angelo Coast Range Reserve, California, USA - CZODoug3_1_2_16fungal (Hybrid Assembly) | ecosystem: Environmental > Terrestrial > Soil > Vadose... | reverse complement strand
GGGCCGCTGCTGGGCGGCCTGCTGACCGATCTCGGCTCGTGGCGCTGGGTCTTCTACGTCAACCTGCCGTTCGGCGCGGTCGCCATCGCGCTGCTGGCCGGCACGCTGCCCGACGTGGCCGTGCGCCGGCGGCACGCCTTCGACTGGACCGGCGTCGTCCTCTTCACGGTGGGAATCGCCGCGCTGCTGCTGGGAATCTTCGAAGCCGGCCGGGTGGGCGTGTGGACCGGCCCCGACGTCCTCGTTCCGATCACGATCGCCGTCGTCGCGCTCGCCGCCTTCGTGCCGGTCGAGCGGCGCGCGCGCGAACCCATCATCCCGTTCCGGCTCTTCCGCCACCGCATGGTGCTCGCGGCCGGCGTGAACGGATTCCTGTCCGGCATGGCGATGTTCGGTGCGATCTCGTTCGTGCCGCTGTTCCTGCAGCACGTGAGCGGGATGTCGGCGACGGCGGCCGGCTTCGTGCTCATGCCGTTCGTGCTGGGCTGGGTGGCCATGTCGATCGTGAGCGCGCGCCTCGTGCTGCGCATCGGCTACCGCGCGCCGGTGGTCGCCGGCATGGCGTGTCTGGCCGCCGCGTTCCTGCTGCTGATGCGCTGGGCGCCCGGCCTCACCCAGGCCGTGGCCATGCGCGACGCCCTGCTGGGCGGCATCGGCATGGGGTTGACCTTCGTGCCGATGCTCCTGTCGGTGCAGAGCGCGGTGGCGCGGAGCGACCTGGGGGCCGCCACGTCCCTGACGCAGTTCTTGCGCACGATCGGGGGAGCCGTGGGACTCTCGGTGATGGGGGCGGTGATGGTGCGCCGGCTCGCGAGCGGGCTGCCGATGGCCGAGGCGCTGCACGGGGTGTTCGTGGTGGGCTTCGGCGTGAGCGCGCTCGCCCTCGCCTCCGCGTTCCTCGTGCCGGCGGGACGCGCGCAGGCGCTGGCGCGCCCGGACATGCGCGAGGAGCCGACGCGGGCCGGAGGATAGGAGAGCGACATGCCTGGCGACGTTCCGTTACTCGATCGGCTCGCCCAGCTGACGCCGGTGCCCGCGGCCGAGGCGGCGTCGCTCGTCGAGCGCCTCGACGAGCCGAACGCCGATCCCGTCATCGGCCCGCTGTTCGGCACCGACGAGGAGGGCGACACGGTGGTCAACCCGCTCGTGCCCGCCGTCTTGCAGGCGCTCGCGCAGAAGGAAGGGCTGACGTGCTACGCGGCGTTGCTGGAGGGGTTGACCGGCATCTGGAACGCCGCCGTGCGCGCGGCGGTCGTGGACCGGCTGCGCGCGGCCGGGCTGCCCCAGGACGATCTGCTGCTGCGCCTGCAGAAGCTCTCGCCCACGCTCGGCTTCGCTTCCGAGAACCGCGAGTGGGCGCGCGAGTGGCTGGCCGACCCGTTCACGCAGGATGCGCTGCTCGTCCAGCAGTGCGTGGTGCGGCTGCTCTTCGCGCTGCGGGCGATGGCCGACGCGCGCGGCGCTGAGCTGACGAAGGCGTGAGCATGATCGAGGAGCGCCCCGGGTTTCCCGGGGCGCTTCCGAGCGTTTGGGGGTGTGGGGGCCATATCGGGGCCCCCACCCAGGCTGACGAAGGCGTCATAACCGGAGGACTCTCATGCATGTCCACGAGCGCAACACGGAGAAGAAGCGGCTCAATGGCCTGATGCTGAAGTCGCCGATGAAGGTGTATCGCGCGTTCGGCGAGATCGGCAAGGAGGTGTTCGCCGACGGCGCGCTGTCCAAGAAGCACAAGGAGCTCACGGCGCTCGCGGTGGCCGTCTCGCAGAACTGTTTCGACTGAGTCGACCATCGCGTCGAGGAGGTCCTCGACCAGGGCGCGACGGACGCGGAGATCGCGGAGACGCTGGACATCGGCGTGCTCATGGGCGGCACGCTGGCCGTCAAGTCGGTCCGCCACGCATTCTCGGTGCTGGAGCAATTGAAAACAGGGAGGACGTAGCCATGGCCACGAGTCTCGACAAGTACCGCGACATCTTCGACAAGAAGGCCTTCTGCCACCTCGCCACCGTCGGCCGCGACGGCAAGCCCCAGGTGACGCCGGTGTGGTGCGACTTCGACGGCACGCACGTTCGCATCAACACGGCGCGCGGCCGCGTGAAGGACAAGAACCTCAAGGCGAACCCGGTGGTCGCGCTCTCCGTGCAGGACCCGGACAACCCGTATCGCTACGTGCAGGTGCGCGGGCGCGTCGTGGAGATGACCGAGAAGGGCGCCGACGAGCACATCGACGCGCTGGCCAAGAAGTACACGGGCAAGGACAAGTATCCGAACCGCCGGCCCGGCGAGGTGCGCGTGATCGCCAAGATCAAGCCCGAGTCCGTCCAGGGCCTGGGATGACCCGCTGATCGCCGTCGAGTCGATCGCCAAGTCGTTCGGCGGGCAGGTCCTCTTCCGCGACCTGTCGTGGCGCATCGCGGAGCGGGAGAGGATCGGGCTCGTCGGCCCCAACGGCGCCGGCAAGACGACACTCTGCCGCATCCTCGCCGCTCTCGATGATCCCGACGTGGGGCGCGTGAGCCGCCCGCGCGCCACCACCGTCGGCTACCTCGCGCAGGAGGCCGCCGCCAGCGGCGAGGGCTCGGTGCTGGCGGAAGCGCTCGCCGGCTTCGCGGACGTCTGGGCGCTCGAGCGTGACATGGAAGCGGTGGCGGCGGCGCTGGCCACGGCGCCGACCGAGGCGCTGACCGCGCGCTACGGCGACCTCCAGCATCGCTTCGAGGCGCTCGGCGGCTACCGGCTGGAGAACCAGGCCAAGGCGATCCTCACCGGCCTCGGCTTCCGTCCCGACGAGCTGGCGCGTCCGGTGGCCGAGTTCTCGGGGGGCTGGCGGATGCGCGCGGCGCTGGCCCGCCTGCTGCTGCTGGCGCCCTCGCTCCTGCTGCTCGACGAGCCGACGAACCACCTGGACCTCGAGTCGCTCGCCTGGCTGGAGGATTTCCTCGCCGGCTACGCGGGCACCGTCGTCGTCGTCGCCCACGACCGTTACTTCCTCAACCGCATGGTCACCTCGATCGCCGAGCTATCGGCGGCCGGCCTCACGGTCTACCCGGGCGACTATGACGACTACCTCGTCGAGCGCGAGGCGCGCCACGCGCTGCTGGAGGCGCAGGCGCGCAACCAGGCCAGGCGCATCGAGGAGATCGAGCGGTTCATCGAGCGCTTCCGCTACCAGGCGACCAAGGCCCGCCAGGTGCAGAGCCGCGTGAAGATGCTGGCCAAGGTCGAGCGCATCGAGCTGCCCGGCGCCTCGCGGCGGATCCACTTCAAGTTCCCCGAGCCGCCGCGCACGGGCCGGCGCGTGGCGACGCTGACGGGCGTGCACAAGGCCTACGGCGACAACGTCGTCTATGCCGGGGTGGACTTCGCGGTGGAGCGCGGCGAGCGCGTGGCCCTCGTGGGCGAGAACGGCGCGGGCAAGTCCACGCTGCTGAAGATCCTCGCCGGCGTGCTGCCCTTCGAGCGGGGCGAGCGCGCCCTCGGCGCGCACGTCGCCGTCCACTACTACGCGCAGCACCAGCTCGACGCTCTCACGGCGTCCAACACGGTGCTCGACGAGCTCGTCGCCGCCGCGCCGGATCTGGCGCACACGCGGCTGCGCGCGATCCTCGGCGCCTTCCTGTTCTCCGGCGACGCCGTGGACAAGAAGGTGTCCGTGCTCTCGGGCGGCGAGAAGGCGCGCCTGGCACTTGCCAAGATGCTCGTGCGGCCGGCCGCGCTCCTGTGTCTGGACGAGCCCACGAACCACCTCGACCTCGCCTCGCGCGAGGTGCTGGAGGAGGCGCTGGCCGTGTTCCCGGGCACGATCGTGTTCATCTCGCACGACCGCTACTTCATCAATCGCATCGGCACCGAGGTCACGCACGTCGACCACGGCCGCCTGACCCGTTACCTCGGCGGCTACGACGACTACGTCACGGCGACGACGGCGCCCGCGCCGGTCCCCGCCCCCGCCCGTGCGCTCGCCAAGCCCGCGCCGCGCGCCGGTCGTCGCACGCCGCCGCCGCCGCCCCGCAAGCAGAGGGTGAGCGCCGAGGTGCGAGACCTGCGCCGCCGCGTGGAGGAGGTGGAGGCGCGCATCCAGGCCCTGGAGGCGCGGCTGGAGGAGATCGGCGTGGCGCTGGCCGATCCCGCCCTCTACGTCGACGGCGAGCGCGCCCGGGCCATCGCCGGCGAGCGCAAGACCGCCGAGGAGCAGATGGCGTGGCTCATGCGCGAGTGGGAGGCGCTGTCCACCGCGCTCGCGGGCCATGACTGAGTTCTACGCCCCCGTCGATCCCGACGAGCTGCGGCGCCAGCGCGCGAAGGCGCGCGAGCTGCGCGCCAGCCAGTGGTGGAAGCGCCGCGTGTCCGACGGAGTCTGCTACTACTGCCGGCGCCGCGTCGGAGCAAAGGCGCTCACGATGGATCACCTGGTGCCGCTCGGCCGCGGCGGCACCTCCGTGCGGGGCAACGTCGTGGCCGCGTGCAAGGACTGCAACACGCGCAAGCAGTCGCTCCTGCCCGTCGAGTGGCAAGAGTACCTCGACCGCCTCATCGGGGACGCGCCCGACTAGCGAAATTGAGGAGCGTCACGGCTTTGCCGGGACGCTACGAGCGCTGGGGGGTGTGGGGGGCCATTTCGGGGCCCCCCACGTTACTAGTGCAGTGCGGGCAGCGCACGGCGCGCAGCGGGATCGCCATCGCGCACTGCGGGCATTCCTTCGTGGACGGCGACGGCGGTGTCGGCCTCGCCCGCATCCGGTCGATCTGACGGACCAGCACGAACACCGCGAAGGCAATGATCACGAAGTTGATGATCGTGTTGATGAAGAGGCCGTAGTTCAGCGTCGCCGCGCCCGCCGCCTTCGCGGCCGCCAGCGACGGATACGAGCCGCCAGACAGCGTCACGAAGAGGTCCGCGAAGTTGGCGCGGCCGAGCACGCGGCCGATCGGCGGCATGAGGATGTCGTTGACGAACGACGTCACGATGGCGCCGAAGGCGGCGCCGATCACGACGGCCACCGCGAGATCGACCACGTTGCCCCGCATGAGGAACGCCCGGAAGTCCTTCAGCATCGCTGCCTCCTCTCGTCGTCGCCGGCAGTATAGCCGCCGCGGCGTCTGCACGCGGCGACGTCAGGAACGTTGGACATTGACGCGACACGCCGCGCGCCGTGCAATGGCGCCGCTCGAGATGGCTCGAGCGCGCAGTGCACCCTCACGCAGGAGGACAGCATGGTCCGTCGCATCGTCGCCTTCGCCCTGCTCGCCGCGCTCGCCGCCACGCCGGCGCTCGCGGCCGTCGTCACCGAGTCGGTGACGGCGCGGGCCGCCGTCGGGGAAAACCACGACAAGATCAACATCAACACCGCCTCCGCCAAGGAGCTGCAGAAGCTCGAGGGGGTCGGCCACACGGTGGCCGAGCGCATCGTGCACTACCGCGAGGAGCACGGCCCGTTCAAGCGCGGCGAGGATTTGCGGAAGGTCGAGGGCATCGGCGCCGGCCTGTGGGAGCGCAACCGCGAGCGAATCGTGGTGAAGTGAGCCACTGGCACTTTTTGTTTGAAGGGAGAAAAAGCCGGAGGTAGGATGGAGGCAAATCGGCCGGAGCGACAACAGCGCTCCTGAAGCGTCCCCGCCGACAATTCCGCCGGCGGCTGACGTGGCCGGGCCCCGGGCCGGGAGTCGGCATCTGGTTCGGGGTAGGTGGGGACTGGGCCTGCGTGGTGGCCTTGCCGAGAATAGGAGGTGATCCAGCCGATGTGTTTCCCTACGGTGTTCTGTGAGGTGGTTGCCTCCTAGGCAGGGTCCACGCTAGCTCCAGGTGGCGCGCCTGGGAGTCCAGGCACCACCGGCCCCGACGATCCCGCCTCACCAGCGGGGCGGCGCGACGCGCGAGTGAATGCACCACGCGCCGCAGCCATCGTCGGGGCTTTTCATTTTTACAATCACAGGAGTTGACGTCCGGCCTTCCGTCATCGAGAATCAGGCACCCTCAACGGATCGGAGAAACGTTGCGTCGATTCGAGCTCGTCACTCCCGGAAGCGTCGATGATTGCCTGCGCGCGCTCAAGGGCCGCGGGACCGAGGTGCAGCTGCTCGCGGGCGGCACCGATCTCCTGCCGCAGCTCAAGAACGGCCTGATCAAGCCGACGATGGTGGTGGACCTGTCGGGCGTCGCGGAGCTGCGCGTGCTCGAGGGCGACGCGCAGCGGGGCTTCCGCGTCGGGGCCGCGGTGACGGCCCGCGCGCTGGAGCGCGATGCGCGCATCCGCGCCATCTATCCGGCGCTGGCCGAGAGCGCCGCCCTCGTGGGCTCGATCCAGATCCGCAACCTGGCGACGATCGGCGGCAACCTCTGCAACGCCGCGCCCTCCGCCGACATGGCGCCGCCGCTGGTCGCGCTCGAGGCCGAGGCCGTGGTCGCCTCCGGCGCCGGACGGCGCCGCGTCCCCGTGGTGTCGTTCTTCTCCGGCGTGCGCCGCACCGTGCTCGCGCCGGACGAGCTGCTGGTCGAGTTCGTGATTCCCGCGCCCGGCCCGCGCAGCGGCGGCGCGTATCTGCGCCACACGCCACGGCGCGAGCTCGACATCGCCGTGGTCGGTGTCGCCTCGCAGGTGACGCTCACGGACGGCGTGTGTGCGAAGGCGCGTATCGCGCTGGCCGCCGTCGCGCCGACGCCCGTGCGGGCCACCGCGGCCGAGCAGGCGCTGGCCGGCCAGCCACTGACGCCGCAGGCGATCACGCGCGCGGCCGACCTCGCCGTCGAGGCGGCCCGTCCCATCAGCGATCAGCGCGGCTCGGCGGAGTTCCGACGTCATCTCGTCCGCATCCTGACCCGTCGCACGCTCGCGCAGGCGCTGGCGCGCGCGAGCGGCTGAGCGATCGGAGGAGCCTGGTGGCCAAGCAGATCTTGAAGTGCACGGTGAACGGCGAAGCCGTTGAGGCTCTCGTGCAGCCCTACGTGACGCTGCTCGACGCGCTCCGCGAGGATCTCGGCCTCACCGGTCCCAAGGAGGGGTGCGGGACCGGCGATTGCGGCGCATGCTCCATCCATCTCGACGGCCACCTCGTGGCGAGCTGCCTCGTGCTGGCCATGCAGGCGCGCGGCCGATCGGTCACGACCATCGAGGGGCTGGCGCGGGGCGGAACGCTGACGCCGGTGCAGGACGCCTTCGTACGTCTCGGCGTGCCCCAGTGCGGATTCTGCATCCCCGGCGTGCTGATGGCGGCGGCGGCGCTGCTCGACGAGAACCCGAAGCCGACGGAGGAGGAGATCCGCTACGCGATCGCGGGCAACCTCTGCCGCTGCACCGGCTACACGACGATGATCACCGCGATCTCCGAGGCCGCCGGCGTGGCGGCGAACCGGGGGAGCGCGAGGGGGGCGTAGCCCCCTTCGCCAAAGGACAAGGGCATGGCCAGTGTGATGAAGACCACGCGCGACGTGAGGGGTGTCGGGCTGTCCATTCCGCGTCCCGACGGGCCCGAGAAGGTCACCGGTCAGGTGCCGTACGTCGCCGACCTGAAGCCCAAGGGCCTGCTGCACGCCAAGCTGCTGCGCAGTCCGCACGCGCACGCGCGCATCAAGCGCATCGATACGAGCCGCGCCAAGGCGCTGGCCGGCGTCCGCGCGGTGCTGACCGCCGCCGACATGCCGTACCTCAAGAAGAAAGCGCCTACACGGGCCCACGCCGTCCTCGCCATCGACCGCGTGGTGTTCGCGGGGCAGCCCGTGGCCGCCGTCGCCGCCGACGAGCCCGCCATCGCGGAAGAGGCCCTCGATCTCATCGACGTCGAGTACGAGGTCCTGCCCGCGTCCGTCGATCCGCTCGAGTCCATGAAGCCCGGCGCGCCGCCGGTGGCCGAGGCCGGGACCGAGGCCGACACCAGTGAGGCGCAGGCGCACGGCAGCGTGGCCGGCGTGAAGAGCGAGGCCCAGCCCGCCAAGGCGGTCAACATCTCGCAGCAGGCGCGGCTGCAGCGCGGCGACGTGGCGAAGGGCTTGGCGGAGTCCGACGTCGTCATCGAGAAGACGTATCGCATTCCGATGGTCCACCAGGGTTACCTCGAGCCCCACGCCGTGCTGGCGCAGTGGGACACCACGGGTCAGCTCACGCTCTGGGCGAGCACCCAGGGCTCGTTCAACACGCGCTCCGAGGTCGCCGACGTGCTCGAGCTGCCGGAGAACCGCATCAAGGTCATTCCCATGGAGTGCGGCGGCGGCTTCGGCGGCAAGATCCGCGCGCTCTGCGAGCCCATCACGGCCGTGCTCGCGCGCGTGACCGGGCGGCCCGTGCGCTACGTGATGACCCGGCGCGAGGAGCTGGAGGCGGGCATGCCGGCGCCGCAGGTGATCATTCGCCTCAAGACCGGCGTCAAGCGCGACGGCACGCTGGTCGCGCTCGACGGCGAGGTGGTCATCGAGTCGGGCGCGTTCTCGGGCGCGGTGCTGGCGGTGAGCGGCGTGTTCCTGGCCAGCCTCTACAAGTGGCCGGCCTTCGATGTGCGCGGCTTCGAGGTCCTCACGCACAAGCCGTCGATCGCGGCGTATCGCGCGCCCGTGGCGCCGCACACGATCTTCGCCATCGACTCGCAGATGGAGCAGATCGCGCGCGCGATCGGCCAGGATCCCGTCGCGTTCCGCCTGCGCCACCTGGAGCGCGAGGGCGATCCGATGGCCAACGGACAGCCGTGGCTCAACAACGGCGGGGCGGAGGTGCTCGCGCGCATCGCCGAGCATCCGATCTGGAAGTCGCGCAACGACTGGAAGGCGAGCGCCGGGGACGGCCGCCTGCGCGGCACCGGTCTGGCGCTCGGCGGGTGGCTGGGCGGCCTGCAGCCGACCAGCGCCACCGTGCGCCTCAACCCGGACGGCTCGCTGAATGTGCTCACGGGCCAGGTGGACATCGCGGGAACCAACATCGCGCTCGCGCAGATCGCCGCGTCCGCGTACGGGGTGGACATCGAGCACGTGAAGATCACCACCGGCGACACCGACGTGGCGCCACTGACCGGCCTCAGCGCCGGCAGCAAGACCATCTACACCGTCGGGACGGCCGTGCTCCAGGCCGCGGAGGACGCGCGCAGGCAGACGCTGGAAATCGCCGCCAAGGAGCTGGAAGCCTCGCCGCAAGATCTGGAGATCGAGAACGGCAAGGTCGTCGTGCGCGGCGTACCCGATCGGGGTATCACGCTGGCCGCCATCGGCCGGAAGGGCAACCTCTACATGTCGAAGGTCCCGCCGGTGCTGGGTGTGGCCAATCCGGCGTTCACCCAGCAGGCGCCGGCGTTCGCCGCGCAGCTGGCGCGCATCGAGGTGGACCCGGACACCGGCGAGGTCACGCTGCACGATTTCGTCGTCGTGCAGGACGTCGGGAAAGCCATCAACCCCCTCGGCGTCGAGGGCCAGATGCAGGGCGGGGCCGTGCAGAGCCTCGGGATGGCGCTGACCGAAGCGCTGATGTACGACGACAAGGGGCGGCTGACGAACCCGAGCCTGCTCGACTATCGCAAGCTCACCGCGGCCGACCTGCCGAACATCGAGACGATCATCGTCGAGAAGCCCGCGCCGCACGGGCCGTTCGGCGCGCGGGGCGTCGGTGAGCCCCCGATCGTGCCGGCGCCGGCGGCGATCGCCAACGCGATCGAGGACGCGACCGGAGTGCGGCTCACCCACTTGCCACTCTCGCCCGAGCGGATCGCTCTGGCGATCGCGTCCGGGTCTTGAAGTCCTTGCCCCTGAACGTGCGGACGAAGTGGCGGAGGGTCGCCGCCTCGAGGCCAAGCCGGAATTTCTGATAGCACGCGAGGAATTCTCGCCCGGCGGCGGTCAAGCGCATGCCACTGCGTGGACCGCCGCCGGGCATCCGCTCGACGAACTTGAAGCCCGCCGCCCGCTCGAGCTCTTGCAGGTAGCCCCAGGCGTTCCGGTAGGAGATGCCGAACTCGGCCGCCGCCTGCCGGAGCGATCCGCGCTCGTCGATCAATCCAAGCAGCTGGGCGCGACCGCGGCCGAGCTTCGGGCCCTTGCCGAACACCACCCACACTCGTATCTTGGGGTCCACGGTTTAGAGGCTCACCTCGCGTCACGCGGTCAGCATCGGAACGCCTCGCGGCTCACGCCACGAGGGTACGCCAAGACGAGGGAGATCGGCACATGAAGGTGACGGCCGTCACACCGTTCGTCGTCGATCCGGGGTACGGGAAGAACTGGCTCTTCGTGAAGGTCGAGACGTCCGACGGCCTCCACGGCTGGGGCGAGTGCTATACCCAGGCCGATCGCGATCAGTCCATCGTCGCCCACGTGCGACAGCTCGCGCGTTATCTCGTCGGGCGCGACGCCGGGCACATCCGCCACTTCACGCACTGGGCGTATCACGACTTTGCGGGCAAGCGCGGCGCCATGGACTTCTGGAGCGCGGTCAGCGGGATCGAGCAGGCGCTCTGGGACCTCGCGGGCAAGCGCCTCGGCGTACCCGTGGTGAGCCTGCTCGGCGGGCCATGTCGCGAGCGGATCCGCGTCTACGCGAACGGCTGGTACTCGGGCGCCAAGACCCCGGAGGCCTACGCGTCGAAAGCCAAGGAGACGGTCGCGCGCGGCTTCACCGCGCTCAAGTTCGATCCGTTTCCCGGGCCCTGGCGCACCCACATCACGCGCGACGCCGAGCGGCAGGTGGTGGAGACCGTCCGCGCCGTCCGTGACGCGGTCGGCCCGAAGGTCGATCTGCTGATCGAGGTCCATCGACGGCTCGCGCCGATGCACGCCGTGCGAGTGGCCCGCATGCTCGAGCCCTTCGATCCCTTCTGGTACGAGGAGCCGGTGTCCGCGCGTGATCTGGGGGCGCTCGCCGAGTGTCGGCGCGAGATCCGCATGCCGATCGTCACGGGCGAGGAGCTCTACACGCGCTTCGAGTTCCGCGAGGTGTTCGAGCGGCGTGCCGCCGACATCATCAACCCCGACGTGTGCAACGTGGGGGGCATCGAGGAGCTCCGCGAGATCGCGGCGATGGCCGAGGCCTACCACGTGGTCGTCTCGCCGCACAACTACAACAGCACCACGGTCGGGCTCGCCGCGACCCTGCAGGTGTCCGCGGCGATCCCGAATTTCCTGATCACCGAATACTTCGTGAACTTCGACTCCCGCGCCGCCGAAGTCGCCGTCAATCCGTTCCGCGTCGAGCAGGGCTATCTGACGGTCCCCACAGCGCCCGGTCTCGGGATCGAGCTCCGCGAGGACGCGCTCGCGCGATACGCCTATCGGGAGTTTCCGCCGCGCAGCATTCCGACACCGGGCGACGAGGGACCGTAACGGGCCGCATGCCCGCCGCGCTCCCGTCGCACGCCCGAGTGGTCGTGATCGGCGGTGGTATCGCCGGCTGCAGCGTCGCCTACCACCTCACGAAGCTCGGCTGGCGCGACGTGCTCTTGCTCGAGCGTCGCGACCTCTCCTGCGGCACCACGTGGCATGCGGCGGGGCTCGTCGGCCAGCTCCGCGCGACGCAGAACCTGACACGCCTGGCCAAGTACGGCGGCGATCTCTACGAACGGCTCGAGGCGGAGACGGGCCAGGCCACCGGCTTCCGGCGCCCGGGTAGCCTGAGCCTGGCGCGGAACGCGGAGCGCATGCACGAGCTCAAGCGGCTGGCCTCGATGGCGCGCTGCTTCGACGTCGACGTGGAGGTCATCACGCCGGCCCAGGCCGGACGTCGGTGGCCGCTCATGCGCACCGACGATCTGGTCGGCGCGTTGTGGCTGCCCCGCGACGGGCGCACCAACCCCATCGACACGACGCTTGCTCTGGCCAAGGGCGCGCGCCAGGGCGGCGCGACGGTTCTCGAGAACGTCGCCGTCAGCGGCATCCGGGTCGAGAACGGACGGGTCGCCGGCGTCACGACGTCGAATGGCGAGGTGGCGTGCGAGGTGGTCGTGAACTGCGCCGGGATGTGGGCTCGCGACGTGGGCCGCATGGCCGGCGTCACGGTGCCGCTGCACGCCTCCGAGCACTTCTACATCGTCACCGAGCCCATGGCCGGCGTGGCGCCCGATCTGCCCGTGCTGCGTGACACGGACGGCTACATCTACGTGCGCGAGGAGGTCGGCGGCCTGCTCATGGGCGGCTTCGAGCCGGTCGCGAAGCCCTGGGGCATGGACGGCATTCCCGCCGACTTCGGCTTCTCACTGCTGCCCGAGGATTGGGAGCACTTCCAGGTTTTGATGGAGCAGGCGCTGATCCGTATCCCCGCGCTCGAGAGCGCGCCGGTGCGCCGTCACGTCAACGGTCCCGAGAGCTTCACCCCCGACGGCCGCTACCTCCTGGGCGAGGCGCCGGAGTGCCGCAATTTCTTCGTCGCGGCCGGGTTCAATTCGATCGGCATCGCCTCGGGAGCGGGCGCGGGCCGCGCCGTGGCCGAGTGGATCGTGGGCGGCGAGCCGCCGATGGATCTCTGGGACGTCGACATCAGGCGAGTCGCGCCGTTCCAGGGCAACGCGCGCTATCTGCGCGACCGCACGGTGGAGATGGTGGGCGCGCTCTACGCGATGCACTGGCCGTTCCTGCAGCCCATCACCTCTCGCGGCGTCCGCAAGAGTGTGCTGCACGATCGGCTCGCTTCCCGCGGCGCCTGCTTCGGGGTCGTGATGGGCTGGGAGCGCGCCAACTGGTACGCGAGACCGGGCATGGAGCCGGCCTACCGCTACAGCTACGGGCGCCAGAACTGGTTTCCATCCTCGGCGGACGAGCACCGCGCGGTGCGCGAGGCGGTCGGGCTGTTCGATCAGTCCTCCTTCTGTAAGCTTCGGCTCGAAGGCCCCGACGCGCTCGCGGTGCTCCAGCGGCTCTGCGCCAACGACGTCGACGTGGCGTCCGGCCGCCTGGTCTACACGCAGATGCTGAACGCCCGCGGCGGCATCGAGGCGGACCTGACCGTGACTCGGCTCGCCGCCGATGTCTTCCTCGTGGTGACCAGCGCGGCGGCCTCCACGCACAACGCCCACTGGATCCGGCGCCACATCGGCGAGGCGCGGGCCGTCCTCACCGACCAGACATCGAGCGAAGCGGTGCTGGGCGTGATGGGGCCGCGATCGCGCGAGCTTCTGTCTCGGCTGACCGACGTGGACCTCTCGAACGCGGCGTTCCCGTTTCTCGCGTCGCGCGAGATCTGGCTCGCCTCGGCCCCGGTGCGCGCCGCGCGCGTCACCTATGTCGGCGAGTTGGGCTGGGAGCTGTATGTGCCGGCCGAATTCGCCGGCGGCGTCTACGACGCCGTGGTCGAGGCCGGAGAGGAATTCGGTCTCCGTCACGCCGGCTATCACGCCATGGACTCGCTCCGCATCGAGAAGGCGTACCGCTCGTGGGGTCACGACCTCGGCTGCGAGGACACGCCGCTCGAGGCCGGGCTCGGCTTCGCGGTGCGCCTGGACAAGCGCCCAGCGGCGTTCACCGGGCGCGAGGCGCTCCTGGCCCAGCGCGAGAAGCCGCTCGCCCGTCGGCTCCTCGTCTTCGTCCTCGACGAGCCGGAGCCGCTCCTCTATCACGACGAGCCGATCTGGCGTGACGGCGCGCTCGTCGGGCGCATCGCCTCGGGCGCCTACGGCCATACCGTCGGCCGCTCCGTCGGTCTGGGCTGGGTATCGCATTCCGATGGTGTCACCGACGCTTTCGTCACGAGTGGTCGATGGGAGATCGAGATCGCGTGTGAGCGCCGGCGCACCCGCGCCCAGCTCACCCCGCCCTACGACCCGAAGTCGCTCCGCGTCCGGGCCTGATTGGTATTGCGCGCTACAGGCCGTCGCGGGGCTGGGGCCCCGCCGGCCGAGGCGCGCCGTCGAATCTGAGCATTGCGCGCTACAGGCCGTCGCGGGGCTGGGGCCCCGCCGGCCGAGGCGCGCCGTCGAATCTAAGCATTGCGCGCTACAGGCCGTCGCGGGGCTGGGGCCCCGCCGGCCGAGGCGCGCCGTCGAATCTGAGCAGCGGCCAGGCGAGCTGGCGCCAGTAACCCTCCGGCACGGGGCGCCCGGCTATCCCGTAGGCCTCCGGCCAGCGCCCGGCGGGCAGGTAGGCTGTCCCGAAGAGCCAGTCGATCCACGGCAGGTGCACGGCGAAGTTCTTGTCGACCGGGCTCGCGGCGTGGTGCCAGTGGTGGAAGCGCGGCGTGGCCACGACCCAGGCGAGCGGCCCCAGGTCGAACCGCACGTTGGCGTGGATGAAGACCGCGAGGAAGGACACGAAGACGAGGTACGCGTAGACCGCCGCCGGCGCGAAGCCCAGGACATAGAGCGGCACGAACGAGAGCCCGCGCGTGATGACGATGTCGATCAGGTGCAGGCGCGATCCGGCCAGCCAGTCGAGCGTCTCGGACGAGTGGTGGACGGCGTGGAGGCGCCAGAGCCACGGCACCCGATGAAACGCCCGATGCACCAAGTACTGGGTGAAGTCCGCGACCAGCACGATCTCCGCGAACTGCAGCGGCAGCGGCTGAGCCGCGACCGAGTCCTGTAGCCGCGGCTGCGTTGCCCACCGGAAGAAGAACGCGGCCGGCAGCATCGTGAGCACGACCGTCACCTGCACCAGGAGATGGCTCATCGCGAAGTGCATGAGGTCGGTCGTCCAGCCCTGACGAAAGATCCCCTGCTGGGGCAGCCGAGGAATCACGCGCTCGAGCGGCACGAAGACGAGCGCCAGGATGAACAGGTTGAGGAGAAACCAGTCCAGCCCCACGGCGGTCGTCCCGCCGAGCGCGCCGACCTCGGTGGTCGAGCCGCCGAGCAGGGTGCCCGCAGTGGCGAGCGCGATCCCGGTGAAGCCGAGAACCTTGCGGCGCCGAAGGATCACGCTCAAGGCGCCCAGGCCGAAGCCGACGACGAGCATCACGTAGATCAGGAAGCGGACCAGGTCCAGGGGGTAGAGCGCTCGCGCGGACGGCGTCGTCAGCCAGCTCGGGAACAGCAGGCACAGGACGCCCCCGTAACCCAGGGCGCCGCAGGTGACCGAGAGGACACCGCTGATCCAGCCCGAGCCGAAGGCGTGGCTCGTGCCCCGGCCGATCCCCCCGGTCATGCGAAGGCGAAGGCGCGGGCCGGATTCTCCACGAGCAGCCGCCTGACCCCAAGGTCGTCGACCCCCTTGTCGCGCAGGCGAGGCACCACGCTCAGGAGCAGGTGGTGGTAACCGTAGCCGCCATATTTCACGAGCGAGGTCTTGTAGGCGATGTCGTGCGACATGAGGATCTGATTCTGATGGCCGGCGGCGATGAGCGCGAGCACGTGCGCCATGCGCCCGCCGTCGTTGGGCATGTCGAAGCTCGGATTGTAGGGATAGTAGGAGTTTTCCAGCCCGAACAGGTCGTACTCGAGCCAGAGGCCCGTCTGAGCGAGGTCGATCACGGCGCGCACGTCGGCGATCGTGCGGCAGATGTGGCACATGATCGTGCGGCGCAGATCGCCGCCATTCTTACCGACGAATTCCGCCAGCTGCATGGGCATGTCCGGGTGGCGCCCGGGATGGATCATGAGCGGCGCGCCCGTCTCGCGCTGGGCGACGACGGCCGCGCGCAAGACCTTCCGTTCGTTCTCCGTCCACGGGTAGGTCGTCCCGATCTCGCCAAGCAGGCCCGAGCGCACTCCCGTGTCGCCCACGCCCGTCGCGACGTCGGCGATCATCTCGCGGGCCAGCTCGTCCACCGTGCGGCGGTCCATGTCGGCTGGATGAGATGCGTCGACGTAGTAGCCGGCGCCCATGACCACGTTGAGGCCGGTGGCGCGGGCGATGCGGGCAAGGGCCTGGGGATCGCGGCCGAGCGTCTTCGGCGTCGGATCGACGACCGTGCGGCCACCGGCGCGTTTGAAGAGCAGGATCTCGTCCTGCGCGACTTGCTCGTCGACGAGCCTGAGGTTGTCGAGGTTGGCGTTGAAGTTCTGACGAACCCAGCCGAGGTTCGCCAGGCTCACGGGCTCCCACGCGCGATCCTTGTCGCTCGCGGCGGCCGGCTCGGCGAACATCACCTTGAAGTCGATCAGGAGGTGCTCGTGGGGCAGGGTGACGCCGATCGCGTCCGGCGCCACCGCGCCGAGGACCGTCTGGACCTGCCCGCCGAGCGGTCGCGGCATCTCTACCGGAAGGCCGGCGCGATCTCCGTGATGAACCGATCGAGGTCGCGGCGCAGCTCGTCCACCGGACGGAACATGCTCGGGATGAAGAGCGTGTCGACCCTGGCCGACTGGAGCTGCTGAAGCTGCTCGCGGATCTGATCGGGCGTGCCGGCCAGACAGGTGTCGCGCGCGTCGGCGGCATGGCGGCCCATGCGCTTGGCAATCGTGTCCGCGAGCTGATCAACTTCGATCTTTTTATCGGTAATTAGGAGCGCCATGTTCGCAGAACGCTTGAGGCTCTTCGGATCGCGACCCAGCGTGCTGCAGTGATCGTCGAGGATCTTGCCCTTGCGCTCGAGGACGCGGGGCCCGCCCCAGCAGTTCCAGTGATCGGCGTGCTTGGCGACGATGCGCAGGGTGACGCGCTCGCCGCCGCCGCCGATCATGAGCTCGGGCTGAGGAGTCTGGACCGGCTTGGGATCGAGCGGGGCATCGGAGAGCTGGTAGTAGCGCCCCTCGAACGTGGTGCGCCGCTCCTTCCACAGTGACCGGATCACCTGACAGGCTTCGTCCAGCCGCTCGAGCCGCTCTCGCATCGTGTAGAAGGGGATGCCGTAGGCCTCGTGCTCGTTCTGCTGCCATCCGGCTCCGAGCCCGAGTAGCAGCCGGCCGCCGGAGATGATGTCGACCTGGGCGGCCATCTTGGCCACCACGGCCGGGTGGCGATAGGTGTTACCGAGCACGATGGTACCGACTCGCATGCGCGGCACCAGCGCCGCCAGCGCGCTCAGCGTGCTCCACGACTCGAGCATGGCGCCCTCGCGCTCCTTCGTGTTCGGCATGAAGTGGTCGGTCACGCAGGCGATGTCCCAGCGGGTCGCCTCGAGGTGTCGCCAGAGGTCCACCACGCCGGGCCACGTCTGGCCCCCCATGCTCGTGAAGATGCCGAAGCGCATGTCGTTCTCCTCTCTTGGTGCCACCATACTAACGCGACCCCGCGCTCCTGCGTGATGCTACCTTGAGCGCCGGGAGGTCCTCATGGCCATCATCCGCATCCACACCGGTTCCGACGGCAAGTCGCACTTCGAGGAGATCGTGCCGAAATTCGAGCCGCGCGGCGACAAGTCGGAGAGCGCGGAGCTGATTCCCGGCAGCGGCATCGTCATCCGCCGCTTCGAGGCCACTCGATCCAATCCGTGGCACCACGCGCCCGGGCGCGCCGCGGTCTTCACGCTCTCGGGCGCCGTCGATATCGAGATCGGCGACGGCACCGTGCGCCGCCTCGGTTCCGGCGACATCCTCATCGCCGAAGATCTCGCTGGCCAGGGCCACGTCACGCGCGAGGTCGGCCCCGAAGCCCGCGTCTCCATCTTCGTCCCTCTTCGGGAGTCGTAACCTCTGCCGTTGCCGGTGCCCGGCGAGGGCGGGGGTGGGCTGGGGCGCGGGAGGGGTCGAGACGACCACGCGGCACGCGTGCGCAGCCCCGCGGCGGCTGGGCTCCGTCCCGGCGCGCGTTTTCCGCCGC
>Ga0137418_10002272_pt1 | contig 17607 bp, 16 predicted proteins | sample CZODoug3_1_2_16f_FD_122242 | JGI IMG/M metagenome (GOLD analysis project Ga0137418, IMG submission 122242) | Vadose zone soil fungal communities from Angelo Coast Range Reserve, California, USA - CZODoug3_1_2_16fungal (Hybrid Assembly) | ecosystem: Environmental > Terrestrial > Soil > Vadose... | reverse complement strand
CAGTTGGGCGATCTGATCTGCCTGCGCTGCGGCACCGTCCTCCCTCCGGAGCTCGTGACGGAGCGTTTTCTGAACCGGCTATCCCAACTGGGGCAATTCGGGCTGGCCGCCGCGGGCCGGCCGCTGCTCCGGCCAGACCTCGAGGAGCGCTGATGTGCGGGATCGTGGGCTACACCGGCCAGCGCCAGGCGGCGCCGCTGCTGCTCGAAGGCTTACAGCGCCTCGAGTACCGCGGCTACGACTCGGCGGGCCTGGCCCTGGTCGAGGGGGATCGGCTCGAGGTTCGTAAGCTGGCCGGCCGAGTCGCCGGGCTGGCGACGGCCATTCGCCGGCAGGCGGCGGCAGGCACGACCGGCATCGCGCATACGCGCTGGGCCACACACGGCGCGCCCACCGAGCGCAACGCGCACCCCCACGTGGATTGCGGCCGGCAGATCGCGGTTGTGCACAACGGCATCATCGAGAATGCCGAGGCGCTGCGCGCTGCCCTGGAGCAGTCGGGCCACCACCTGACCACGGACACGGACACCGAGACGCTGGCACACCTGATCGAGGACGCGGCCGGCGACAGCCTGGAGGCACGCGTGATTGCGGCGCTCGACCACGTGGAGGGCACGTACGGCTTGGCGGTGGTGTCAGCCGACGACCCCGGCAAGATCGTCGTGGCTCGGCGGGGCTCGCCCGTGCTGCTCGGGATCGGGGATGGGGAGCTATTCGTCGCCTCGGACGCCTCGGCCATCCTCGAATACACGCGCTCGGTCGTCTACCTGGACGACGGCGACATCGCGGTGCTCACGCCGGCCGGGTACCACGTGATCGACTCGCAATCGCACGTGCAGGTGCGCGCGGTGGACGATGTGGCGTGGGACCTGGAGGCCATCGCGCTCGGGGGATACCCGCACTTCATGCTCAAGGAGATCTCCGAGCAGGCCGAAACGGTACGGAGCACGCTGCGCGGGCGGCTTTTGTTCGAGCAGGGCGCGGCCCGGCTGAACGGACTGAACCTGACGCCCGAGGCATGCGCCGCGATCCGGCGCATCGTCATCGTGGCGTGTGGCACGTCGTGGCACGCGGGGCTGGTCGGGCGCCACATCCTCGAGACGCTGGCCCGCTTGCCGGTGGAGGTCGAATACGCCTCCGAATACCGCTACCGGACTCAGCTGAGCTTGCCCGGGACGCTCGTCGTGGCGATCTCGCAGTCGGGCGAGACAGCCGACACGCTGGAAGCGATGCGGGCGGCGCGGGCCGCCGGCGCGCGGGTGATCGGTCTCGTGAATGTCGTCGGCTCGACCATCGCGCGCGAGGCCGAGGGTGGGATCTACCTGCATGCCGGCCCGGAGATCGGCGTCGCCTCGACCAAGGCGTTCACGTCCCAGATCGTCGCCCTGGCGCTCCTGGGGCTGTTCCTGGGGCGTCAGCGCGACGTGCTATCGCTCGAGGCGGGGCAGGAACTCGCCTGCCGCCTGGCGCAGCTGCCGGCGCTCGTGACGCAAACGCTCGCGCTCGAGCCGGAGGTGCAACGGGTCGCCCGGGAGTTCGTCGGGGCGCGCAACTTTCTCTACCTGGGGCGCGGCGTGAGCTTCCCCGTCGCGCTCGAGGGTGCGCTCAAGCTCAAGGAAATCAGCTACATTCACGCCGAAGGCTACCCCGCCGCTGAGATGAAGCATGGTCCCATCGCGCTGATCGACGCCGACATGCCGGTGGTGTTCGTCGCGCCGCGGGATGATGTGTACCAGAAGGTGGTGTCGAACATGCAGGAGGTGAAGGCGCGGGGCGGGCGGATCGTCGCCGTCACGACCGAGGGGAACGGCGAGCTGCGCGGGCTGGCAGAACACGTGTTCCGAGTCCCCGCCACCGCGCCACTGCTGTCGCCGGTGCTGGCGGCCGTCCCGTTGCAGCTGCTTGCCTATCACATCGCCGTGCTGCGCGGCTGCGACGTGGACCGCCCACGCAACCTCGCCAAGAGCGTGACGGTCGAGTAGCGATCGCTACGGGGTCGAGCCGACCTCGCCCGCGGGCGCCCGCGTCCGCAGGAATCCCAGCGTCGTCCGGAACGCGCGGAGGCGGGATCCGTATAGGCCGAGGCAGGCAGCGGCATATGCCAGCACGCCCACGGTGACTTCGGCGCCAAACAACATCCCTCGCGGCCACGATCCCCCGAGCTGGCGAACCGCCAGCACGGCCACCGCCATCAACAGTGATGTGCTGAGCGCGGGCCAGATGGCGGCGAGGTAGTCGCGCGCCGGCAGCTGAATCCGGCTGAGTACGCGCCGGTACACTGGCAACATCAGGATCGGATACACGACCACCCATACCCAGGCGAGCCCGACCGCGCCCCAGCGGAGGGCGAAGAGGTAGAAAATCGCCGGAAGCAGAACGGCATACGCCAGCCCGTATTTCATCACGAGGTGGGTTTGTCCAATCACGCTCATCAGCTGCGACAAGAGCGGCGTGACCGAGCGGAGTGCCGCGCTCAAGGCAAGTAATTGCAACGGAGCGACGGCCCTCAGCCACTTGTCTCCCAACGCGAGCGGCACGAATTCCGGAGCGACCAGCGCCATTCCGATGCTCGCCGGGAAGGTAAAGAACGCGAGCGCCTCGGTGATCCCCAGGAGATACCGCCGTAAGGCCGCGAAGTCGTCCTGGACCGCGGAAAACACCGCAGGCGTCACCTGGCTCACCATGCTGGTGATCTTCTCGATGGGAAGAGTCGCGAGCGTCCAGCCGAACCCGTACAGGCCCAGGGTGGCCTGTCCCAGCAGTCGCCCCGCGACCAGGAAGTCCGCGTTCGAATAGGTGTACCAGGACAACCGTCCCACGAGGATGTGCCCGCTGAACGTCATCGCCTGACGCAGCGCGGCGACACGCGGCCAGGCGAGCGGCCGTCGCAGCAGCACCAGCGTCGCGGCCGTGGACAGGCCGGCACTCAAGAGGCCGCCGAGGACCAGCGTCCAGTAGCGCAGGCCAAGCACGGCGAACAGGATCATGCCCACCGCGAGCACAAGCGCCCGACCCGCTTCGATGACCGCCAGCGCCTTGAATCGGAGGTCGCGCTGGAGCAGCGCGAACGGCACGATCTTGAATGCCGTGATGACGAACGCTCCGCTCATCGCCACCACCACGGCCGGCAGCTCCGGCGCGTGGAAGAACCGACCCAACGGTGCCGCGAGGAGGGCCGACAGCACAAAGGCGGTCACGCCGAACAGCAGCGACAGTCCGTTGAGCTGGGCCACTTGATGGTCGCTCAGCTCGCGCAGCACGATCACGGCCTGTCCCACGCCGAACTCACTCAGGAGCGTGATGAGGCCGAGGTAGATTGCGGCCATCCCGACGAGGCCGTAGTCCTGAGGGCTGAGCAGGCGAGCCACGATGAGCGTGGAAGCCCACGCCAGCAGCTGACTGGCCCACTTGGCCCCGCTGGTCCAGGCGATTCCGTGCAGCAGGGAGCGGTCCAGGTCTCGAACGCCCCGGGGCGGCGCGGCTGCGCCCGTCTCGGGTGTCAATGGGATGGTCATGTGGCAGGGGATTTCCGCAAGTTGGGGACCACAGCCGTCCACGTCGCAAGTTGCTCGAAACCCAACGGCAGCAACAAACTGTCACACACCCGCGACACTTCGGCTAGTCCAGTTGCCGGATCGCCTGCTGCGCCACCGTCCGGCCGATCTCGAGCGAGGCCGTCGCGCCCGGTGAAGGGGCGTTCAGCACGTGCAGCGAGCACTCGCCGGTCAGCACGTGAAAGTCGTCCAGCAGCCTCCCCTCGCGATCCACGGCTTGCGCCCGGACCCCCGCGTGCCCGGGGACGAGATCGTCCGCCCCGACTGCCGGGACGAGCTGCTGGAGCGAACGAACGAACCGATCCTTGCTCAACGAGCGCTGCAGCTCGGCGAGCCCGGTGCGCCAGAAGCGGCGCGCCAGACGCCAGAACCCTGGGAATGCGAGGGTCTCGGCCAGGTCCCGGGGCGACACGCTCCACGGCGTATACCCCTCGCGCTTGAAGGCGAGCACGGCGTTGGGGCCGGCTTCGACTCGGTCGTCGATCGTGCGGGTGAAATGAACGCCCAGGAAGGGAAGTGCCGGGTCCGGCACCGGGTAGATCAAACCCCGGATCAGCGCCCGGCGCTCCGGTACGATGTCGTAATAGTCGCCCCGGAACGGCACGATCCGGATGCCTGCGTCCAGGCCGCACATGCGGGCCAGACGGTCGGCGTAGAGGCCGGCGCAGTTGATGAGCAGCCCGGCTCGCACCGTGCCACTGGTCGTTTCAATGTGCAGACCCGGCGCATCCCGGCGTACCCTCGTCACGCGGGCGTTGGTCCTGACTTCCCCGCCGGCGCGTTCGACCCGGCGGGCGTAGGCGGCCGCGACCTGAGCGAAATTCACCACGCCCGTCTCCTCGACCCACAGCCCCGCGAGGCCGCGGGCCTCGGGCTCCCGCTCCCGCAGAGCGGCCGCGCCGAGCCGCTCGAGCCGCTGCAGGCCGTTGGCGCGGCCCCGCTGCTCGAGCAGGTCGAGGGTGGGGAGCTCTTCGGGGCGCGTCGCGATCACGAGTTTGCCGCAGCGGCGGTGGGGGATGGCCTCTTCCTGGCAAAAGCGGTACAGCGCCTCGCGCCCCGCAGTACAGGTGCGAGCTTTGAGCGATCCGGGCTTGTAGTACAGCCCGGAGTGGATCACCCCGCTGTTGTGGCCGGTCTGGTGTGCGCCCAGCGAAGGTTCGGCCTCGAGGACGAGGAGCGAGCGGCGGCCGCGCTCGACCAGGGCCAGCGCGGTTCCGAGCCCGACGATACCCCCGCCGACGATCGCAACGTCGTATCGTGGACTCACGTCCGTCCTTTCGGCGTCAAAGAGTCTGGCTGTGTTCAGCAAGAGGGGGACCGTGACGCGTTCCCGCTCTGCACCAGGAAACTGTCTCAAACCCGTTACAGCTGTGCCCGTCGGCCACCGTGCCTGCGCCTCCCGGGTCGGCACCTGACTTGCACTGCGTGCTGCGGATGATCTTCACCGAGACCAATCTCCCGGGAGCTTACTGCATCGAGCCCGAGCGTCGGGAAGACCACCGGGGCTTTTTCGCCCGGCTCTGGTGCAAGCAGGAATTGGCGCAGCACGGCCTCAACCCCAACGCGGCCCAGCTCAACGTGGGCTTCACGCTCACGCAGGGGGGGATTCGGGGCATGCACTTCCAGGTCGCCCCGCATCAGGAAGTGAAAATCGTGCGCTGCACCCAAGGCGCGCTGTTCGACGTGATCGTCGACCTGCGGTCCGACTCGCCGACCTATCGGCAGTGGGTCGGCGTGGAGCTGACGGCTGCGAACCGCCGGATGCTGTATGTGCCGGAGGGGTGCGCTCATGGCTACCAGACACTCAGGGACGACACCGAGATGTGCTACCTCACGTCGGCGCTCTATGCCCCCGCCAGTGCTCGGGGCGTGCGATACGATGACCCGGCCTTCAAAATCGAGTGGCCGCTGCCCATGACCGGCATCTCCGACGCCGACCGCGCGTGGCCGGACTGGGCCGACGCCGTGCCGGTGATGCCATGATCATCGTCGACTCGGCGCTGGAGCGGCGCGAGCGGGAAGGCCGACCGATCCAGGTCGGGTTGGTGGGCGCCGGCTACATGGGCCGCGGCATCGCCCTGGAGATCCTCACGCCCATCGTCGGGATGCGGTTGGCGGCCGTCGCCAACCGGTCGATCAGCGAGGCCGTGCGCGCGTACCGCGAGGCCGGCGTGGCTGCCGTCCGCACGGTCGACTCCGCCGCGCAGCTCGAGCGGGCCGTCGAGGCGGGGGCGCACGCCGTCACCGACGATGCGCTGCTGCTGTGCCAGGCCGGGAACATCGACGTCATCATCGAGTGCACCGGCGAAGTCGAGTTCGGAGCGCGGGTCACCATGGAAGCGGTCCGGCACGGCAAGCACGTCGTGCTCATGAACGCCGAGCTCGATGCCACGGTGGGGCCGATGCTGAAGGTGTACGCGGACAAGGGCGGGGTGGTGATCACCAATACCGACGGCGACGAGCCAGGCGTCGCCATGAACCTGTACCGCTTCGTGAAGATGATCGGGTATCGCCCGGTGGCCGCGGGAAACTTCAAGGGGATGATCGACCCGTATCGCACGCCGGAGACGCAGCGCGGGTTCGCGGAGCAGCACGGCCAGAAGCCGCGCATGATCACGTCGTTCGCCGATGGCACCAAGCTCTCGATGGAGGCGACGATCCTCGCGAACGCCACCGGTTTCCGGGTAGGGCGCCGCGGCATGTACGGGCATCGCTGCGCCCACGTGCGCGACACGCTCACCCTCTACCCGATGGACGAGCTGCTGCATTGCGGACTGGTGGACTACATCCTCGGGGCCGAGCCGCACACCGGCGCGTTCGTGCTGGGCTACCAGGAGCACGCCATCCGACGGGAGTACATGAAGTACTTCAAGATGGGCGACGGGCCGCTGTACGCCTTCTACACGCCGTACCACCTGCCGCACCTGCAAATCGTGCCCACGATCGCCCGGGCGGTGCTGTTCCAGGACGCCACGGTGGCCCCGCAGGGCGAGCCGGTGTGCGAGGTGCTGAGCGTGGCGAAACGGGACCTGGTGGCCGGCGAGGTGCTCGACGGCATCGGCGGCTACACCTGTTATGGGACGATCGACAACGCTGAGGTGGTGCGCCGCGACAATCTCCTGCCGATGGGCCTGTCCGACGGATGTCGGCTCACGCGTGACGTGGCGCGGGATCAGCCGATCGGCTACGACGACGTCCTGCTCCCGCCCGGGCGTCTCGCCGATCGTCTCCGCGCCGAGCAGGCGGCGCACTTCGCCGAGCCGGTGCATGCGTAGCGTCGCGGCGGTGGATACTCCACGGGCGGGCGGCACGGCGAGTCGTGCCGCAGAAGTCGTCGCACGGGATCTGGACTACATGTGCGACGCGCTGCGGGAAGAGCTGCCACGCCTGTGCGGCAAGCATTTGCTGATCACCGGCGGGGCAGGGTTCCTCGGCTACTACCTCGTGCAGCTCGCGCTGCATTGGAATCGGCGGTCCCGCGGGCGGCCGGTGCAGGTCACGGTGCTGGACAGCTACGTGCGCGGCAGCCCGGCGTGGCTGGAAGAGCTGCGGGAAGACCCGGCGCTCAGCGTGATCCGGCACGACATGACCGCCCCCCTTCCCGAGGGGTTCGGAGAGTTCCAGTACATCGTGCATGCCGCCTCGATCGCGTCACCGACCTACTACCGGCGGCATCCCATCGCAACGATGGACGCCAACGTCAACGGGCTGCGGGCCCTGCTCGAGCACGCCCGCCGGGCGCGCGAGCGCGACCGCGGCGTGGAGGGGTTCCTGTTCTTCTCGAGCTCCGAGATCTACGGCGACCCGACGCCCGAGCACATTCCGACGCCCGAGACGTATCGGGGCAACGTCTCCTGCACCGGACCGCGCGCGTGCTACGACGAGGCGAAGCGGTACGGCGAAACGCTGTGCGTCAACTTCGCCGCTCAGGTCGGGATCCCGGTGAGAGTCGCACGCCCGTTCAACAACTACGGGCCCGGTCTGAAGATCACCGACGGCCGGGCGCTGCCGGACTTCGCGCGCGACGTGCTCGCCGGCCGCGATATCGTGATGTTCTCGGACGGCTCACCCCGGCGCACCTTCTGTTATGTGGCCGACGCGGTGATCGGATACTACAAGATCCTGATCCGGGGCCGGTCCGGTGAGGCGTACAACATCGGCGCGGAGCAGCCGGAGATCTCCATCCGCGAGCTGGCCGACCTGGTCGTGGCGGAAGCGCGCGACCTGTTCGGCTACCAGGGGCGCGTGGACCGGCGCCCGCCGCCCGACGGCGACTATCTGGCCGACAACCCCATCCGTCGCTGCCCCGTGATCGCGAAGGCGCAGAGCGAGCTGGGCTTCAATCCGTCGGTCGCGCTGCGCGAAGGCGTGCGGCGCTCGCTCATCTGGTACGCGGAGCACTCGAACGCGGCTGAGGCGTGAGATGAAAGTCTCGGTCGTCGGCGCCGGCTACGTGGGGCTCGTGACGGGGGTGGGGCTCGCCGAGAAGGGCCATCAAGTCACCTGCGTCGACAGCGATGCGGTGAAGGTCGGCCAAATCGGTCGTGGCGTGCCGCCGTTCCACGAGCCGGGACTGGAGGCGCTGTTGCGCCGCAACGGCACGCGCCTGCACGCGACCACCGACCTGCGCCGCGCGGTCCTCGATACCGAGATGTCGCTCATCGCGGTGGGGACTCCCGTCAAGGACGGGCGGATCGATTTGAGCGCCGTGAGCGCCGCCGCGCGTCAGATCGGCTCGGCACTCAGAGAGAAGCCGACCTACCACGTCGTCGTGGTCAAGAGCACGGTGGTCCCCGGGACGACGGAGCAGGTGGTGGGCCCGCTGGTGCAGGAAGCGTCGGGGCGTGCGGCGGGATCGGGCTTCGGGTTGGCCACGAACCCCGAGTTCCTCACGGAGGGGCAGGCCGTACAGGACTTTCTCTGCCCCGATCGGCTGGTGCTGGGCGCCCTCGACGGGTCGAGTCTCGCGGCGCTCGAAGCGCTGTACGCCGCCTTCGACGGCGTCGAGCGGGTGCGCACCAACCTGCGCACCGCCGAAATGATCAAATATGCGGCGAACTGCCTCCTGGCGACCGCGATTTCCTTCTCGAACGAGATCGCGAACCTGTGTGCCGCCCTGGGCGGCATCGACGTCGCCGAGGTGATGCAGGGCGTGCACTCCAGCAAATATCTCTCGGTGACGGGTCGCGACGGCGAGCGGCTGCGGCCGGAGCTGGCGGCGTTTCTCTGGCCCGGGTGCGGCTTCGGCGGCAGCTGCCTGCCCAAGGACCTGAAGGCGCTGATCGCGCACGCGCAGCTCGCGGGCCAGCCGGTGCCGTTGCTGCGGGCGGTGCTCGAGGTCAACGAGCGGCAGGCCGATCAGATCCTCACGCTCATACACAAGCACTTTCCGTCACTCGCGGGACTGCGCATCGCCGTTCTGGGACTGGCGTTTCGCCCCGGCACGAGCGACATGCGGGAGTCGCCGGCGATCCCGATCGCGCGCCGATTGCTGGCCGAAGGGGCGAGCGTCAGCGCGTACGATCCGGCGGCGCTGGACGAAGCGCGCCGCGTCTTCCCCGACGGTGTGATCCGGCTGTGCGCCGATCTCCCCTCGGCCGTCGCCGACGCCGACGCCGCCATCCTGGTGACGCGCTGGGACGAGTTCCGCGGTCTGCCCGACGCGCTGCGGGCCACCGGCCGCGCACCGCTGCTGGTGGACGGGCGGCGCATGCTCGACAAACAAGCCTACGAGCGGTACGAGGGCATCGGCCTCTGACCGCAGGAGCGCCACCGGTGTGTCGCAGTTCTGGAACAGTGCTTGCCTCCCCCACCGTTCCTGAGACACCTCCGAGCACCCAGTAAAGGGTATAGAAAATGCTGCCCCGGGGGGGCGACCTCGACTCCGTGCGGTGCTACGCCATGAAGGTCGTCCTGTTCTGCGGTGGCTTGGGGATGCGGTTGCGGGAATACGACGACACCATCCCGAAGCCGATGGTGCCGATCGGCTACAGCCCCATCCTGTGGCACGTGATGAAGTACTACGCCCACTTCGGGCACAAGGACTTCATCCTGTGCCTGGGGTACCGCGGCGACGCCATCAAGAACTACTTCCGCAAGTACGACGAATGCGCCTCAAACGACTTCGTGCTGACCGACGGCGGGCGCCAGGTCGAGCTGCTGCGCAGCGACATCACCGACTGGCGCATCACCTTCGTGGACACGGGCGTCAACGCCAGCATCGGGCAGCGGCTCAAGGCGGTGGAGCCGCACCTCGCCGACGAAGAGGCGTTTCTCGCGAGCTATAGCGACGGCCTGACCGACCTGTCGCTGCCCACACAGATCGAGCATTTCCAACGGCACGGCTGCACCGCCAGCTTCGTGTCCGTCACGCCGCACCTGAGCTACCACTTCGTGGTATCGCGCAACGGGGGTCAGGTGACGAGCCTGCGCGACGTGAGGCAAACGGGGCTGCGCATCAACGGCGGCTTTTTCGTACTGCGCCGCGACATTTTCGATTATCTGCGGCACGGCGAGGACCTGGTGACCGAGGCGTTTCAGCAGCTCCTGCCCGACAACCAGCTGCTGGCCTACCGCTACGACGGCTTCTGGGAGTCCATGGACACGTTCAAGGACAAGCAACGGCTGGACGACCTGTATGCTCGGGGCGACGCGCCGTGGGAGCTGTGGAAGCGAGCGGAGGCAGCGCCGGCGCGCGTGCCACTGGTGGTGGAGCGCCGGGAGCGCCGCGCCCTCCGTTCCCGCTGATGCTCGGGCTGCCGCTCGCGGGCTCAGCAGCGGGTCCGCTCCGGGTGCTGTGCCTCGGGGCCCACTCGGACGATATCGAGATCGGATGCGGCGCTACGGTGCGGCGCCTCGCGGCCACCGTTCCCGGAGCGGAATTCACCTGGATCGTGTTGAGCGGCGCCGGAGCGCGGGCGCACGAAGCGCGGCGCGGTGCGGCGCTGTTCCTGGGGGCCGCCTGCTCGCGCGTGGTGGTACAAGACTTCCGCGACGGCTTCTTTCCCTACATCGGTGCCGAGATCAAGGAGTACTTCGAAGAGCTGAAGCAGGGGCCCTCGCCCGACGTGATCTTCACGCATTACCGCGGCGACCGTCACCAGGACCACCGGCTCGTGTCGGATCTGACCTGGAACACGTTCCGCGATCACCTGATCCTCGAATACGAGATCCCGAAATACGACGGCGATCTCGGCGCGCCCAACTGTTACGTGCCGCTGGACGACGCGGCGTGCCGCGAAAAGACGAGCCATGTGCTCGACGTGTTCGCCACGCAGCGCGAGCGGCCCTGGTTCACGGAGGACACCTTCCGGGGCCTGATGCGGCTGCGCGGCGTCGAATGCGGTGCCCCCGGCGGGTACGCGGAGGCCTTCTACGCGCACAAGCTCGTCTTGGGAGCGGGTCGGGGCGACGGCGGGGCATGATCATGCGGCAGGCGGCTTGCCCGCGCGTCAGCATCGGCGTGCCGGTTTACAACGGGGCGCGCTATCTGCCGGAGCTGCTGGACTCGCTCCTGGCCCAGACCTTCGGGGATTTCGAGGTGATCGTATGTGACAACGCCTCGACCGACGCCACCGAAGCGATCGGTCGCGCCTACGCCGGGCGGGATGAGCGGATCCGCTATGTGCGTAACCGGACGAACCTGGGGGCCACGGGCAACTTCCGGCGCAGCTTCGACCTGTCTTGCGGCACATACTTCCGCTGGGCGGCGGCGGACGATGTGTCGGCGCCGCAATTCCTGGCCCGCTGCGTGGAGGTGCTCGATCGCGAGCCGGGTGTGGTGCTCGCCTATCCCAAGACGAAATTCATCGACGAAACCGGCCGGGTCACCTCCGAGTACGACGATCGCCTCCACATCCAGTGTGCGCGGCCGAGCGAGCGCTTCTGGCAGGTCGTGGTGCGCCTGGGGCGCTGCAATGCCCTGTATGGCTTGATGCGGGCGGACGTGTTGCGGCGCACCGGCTTGCTGGGCGACTTCCTCGCGGCCGACATGGTTTTTCTTCCCGAGCTGAGCCTGTACGGCACGTTCTGGGAAATCCCGGAATACCTGTTCTACCGGCGGTTCCACGCCGCCGCGTCGAGCGCCATGGACCGCGCGCAGGTGAAGGTGTTCTACGATCCGTCCAACCCGGAGCGCATGGCGCTGCGGAAATGGAGGCATCTCAAGGAATACCTGCGCGCCGTCGCCCGGGCTCCGCTCGACGCAGCCGAGAAGCTACGCTTGCGCCTGTACGTGGCCCGGATCGCCATCGGGTCCCGCGGCGAGCTGGCCGGTGAGCTGTTCAGCGCGACGCGGCGGCTGCTCGCGGGCGCGCCGCGATGACGCTGACGGTCCTGTCGGTCGTCGGCGCCCGGCCCAACTTCATGAAACTGGCACCGGTCTCGCGCGCGCTCGCCACCCGCCCGGCGGTGCGACACATCGTCGTCCACACCGGCCAGCACTACGACGCCGAGCTGTCGGATGACTTTTTCCGCGACCTCGCCATCCCGGCGCCCGAGTGCAATCTGGGCGTCGGCTCGGGATCGCACGGCCAGCAGACCGGCGCCGTGATGCAGCGCTTCGAGCCGCTGTGCGTCCAGCTGCGACCCGATGTGGTCATCGTGTACGGCGATGTGAACTCCACTATGGCGGCCGCGCTGGTGGCGGCCAAGCTGGGCGCGCGCGTGGCGCACGTCGAAGCGGGGCTACGCAGCCGCGATTGGTCGATGCCGGAGGAGATCAATCGCGTCGTGACCGATCGGGTGTCGGATGTGTTGTTCGCGCCGTCGCGCGATGCGGTGGCCAACCTGCGGGGGGAAGGGGTCGCGGCGCAGCGGATCCACTTCGTGGGGAACGTGATGGTCGACTCGTTGATCGCGGCGCTGCCGACGGCACGCGCCGCCGGCGCGCCGGCGCGTTACGGGGTGGCGGGGCGTCCCTACACGCTGGTGACGCTGCATCGGCCGTCCAACGTCGACGATCCGGCTACGCTGGAGGAGCTGGTCGAGACGCTGACGGCGCTCGCCGCCGATGCTCCCGTGCTGTTCCCGGTACACCCGCGCACCCGCGCGCGGCTCGAGTCGGCCGGTTTGCCGCGGGCGCCCAACCCGGGGCTGCGCTGGCTCGACCCCATGCCGTATCTGGACATGCTGAGCCTCGTGCTGTCCGCGGGGGTAGTCGTCACCGATTCCGGCGGGCTCCAGGAAGAAACGAGTTATCTCGGCGTCCCGTGCGTCACGGTCCGGCCGGGGACGGAGCGGCCGATTACCTGCCTGGAAGGCACCAACCGGCTCGTGCCGCCCCGCCGCGGAGCGGTCGAGCGGGCGGTGCTGGAGGCCCGCCGGACTCGGCCCCAAACGCCGCCGGTGATCGAGCGGTGGGACGGCGAGGCGGGCGCGCGGATTGCGGCAGTCTTATGTGATGGCGTGCGGTTCGACTGAATGATAGGAGGGAGTCGCGGGACTTTCCGCTGCATCGGAGGGTACCGCTCCCCGCTCCCCGCTCCTTTTCAGTGTGAAGATCGGAAGCTCCGGCGGACAGAACAGTCGTACCGGGATCGATACCGTCCCGATGCCGCGCGACACGTAGAGCGGCGCCAGCGTGTCCCGGTACCACCCCGCCACGAAGCGGCCGCTCCCGGGTGGCGTGTAGGGCGTATACATGGGAAGGCGCACCTGCCCGCCATGGGTGTGGCCTGAGATGATGGCGGCGGGGCGCGGCACCGTGCCCGGCTGGATGCCGCCTACATAGCCGGGCGCGTGCAGCACCCAGACGCACGGCTCGCGGCCGCTCAGCCCGCGCGTTGCCCTCACCACGTCCGGATGCCCCAGCACCGGATCGTCGATCCCCACGATCGTCAGCGCCGCGTTTCCGACCGAGATTCGCGTGGCGGAGTTATACAACAGCTCCGCTCCCACCCGAGCGTACGCCTTCTCGCCGGTGCGCCGGTCGATCCCGGCGTCGTGCTCCCAATTGCCCAGGGTGGCTATGGTGGCGACGCTGCCGCGGGCACGCCCGGCGAACGTGACGAGGTCCTCGAGATCGGTGTGCTCGTTGCAGATGTCGCCGATCAGCGCCACGACGTGCGGGCGCTCGCGCGCGAGCTGCGCCAGGGTGGCGCGGGCGGCGCGGTGGATTCCGCGGTGCAGATGGACGTCGGTGACGCAGGCGATGCGGAGGCCGTCGAGCTCGCGCGGCAGGCCGGGCATGGGGACGTCGTAGCGCGTGACCTTGATCGCCACCGGCTCGATGAGGAACCCATCGCCCAGGGCGGCGGCTCCCAGGGCGCCGGCGGCGCCGACGAGAAATCGGCGGCGCGAGAGGGAAATCGGCATTGCGTAAAGCTACTAAAGGCTATGTTCCCCCGAACCCCTGGATCCAATTCGGCCCGCCCAGCCCCTTGGCGGCGCGCAGCGCCGTGGTGGCGCGCGCCAGCAGGTTCTTCGGCTCGATCGGCGTGTAGCGCGCGTTGCTCACCGCGTCGTAGCCGGCCCGCAGGGCCGGTACGTGCGGGTTACCGTTCGGGCGGCCCGCGCGCGCCGCCGTCGTGACCGCGCGGGCCAACCGTTCGGCCAGGTGCACCGCGCCGCCTCGATCGGTGCCGGGCGCGATCACCGCGAACTCTCCCGGGCCAACCCGTCCGATCGCGTCCGAGCGACGTGCCGTGGCGCGTAACACGCCGGCCAGCAGGTCGACCGCCTGGGCGTTCGATCCGTCGGTGGTGACGGGCGCGAGCGCGACGCACGCGAGCGGCTGGGCGTGGTGGAACGCCTGCAGCGTGAGCTCGTGGGCGCGCAGCGCCAGCCCGCGCACGGTATAGAAGCCGGCCGCGTCGGCGACGCTCGAGTCGCGGCGCGCGCGGTCGCTGTCGCGCTTCAGCATGATGTAAGTGTCGAGCTTGGCGGCGATCTCTTCGGCCTGGAACGGATAGCGCAGAAACTCCCACACACCGGAGCGCAACGCCGCGTGGTGTTGCGGGGACGAGGGTCGGCGCGTGGAGATCACGAGCACCGGCGTGCCCGGGCCCACGTGCGGGTCGTCGCGCAGGGCGCGGCCCGCAGCGAGTGTATCCATGTCGGCGAGCGCTTCGTCCAGCACCACCAGATCGGGCGGCGCCGCATGCGCTTGCTCGAGCACTTGGGCGCCGCTGTGCGCACGCCGCACGGCGTACCCCCGATGCTCCGCGAGCTGTGACAGCTCGAGCCCGGGACCGTGGTTATTGCTCGCGACGAGGAGTTGGGGCGGGCGCGTACCGGGCGGATTCATGCGGATATTTTAGTGTCGCGGTGGCGACACGCGGGTGAGGGAAGTCACGAAGGTTTGTGGCGTGGATGCAACATCGGGAGCGGGGAGTGATAAGCGGGGCGATAAGCGGGGGGCGATACGATAAAGCGGAGCGATAAAAGACAGGCGACCGGTTCTATGTGCGCGGCTGAAGCCGCGGCTCGGCATTTACCGCTGAAGCGGCAGAGCACTGCCCGTTCACGGGCACATGCCGAGTCGCGGGTTTACCCGCGGACAGGGGCGATGCGTTCCGTGCTCTGAGTCATCTATGACCGTGTCGCCGTAGGCCTCAGCCGTTTCCCGTCCGCTGATCCCCCACATCCAACAGCTCGTGCGCCCATTCGACGATCTGTCGCAGGTCGAACGGCTTCTTGAGGACGGTACAGGGATTGTGCTGGAGCCAGGCGCGCACGTGCTCGGCCTCGGCGTCACCGCTCATGATGGCGATCTGTCCCGCGAGCGCCGGATGGCGGTGAATCAGGGCCAGGTAGAGCGCCAGTCCTGACATGGTGGGGAGCTGCACGTCGAGCAGCACCGCGTCGGCGGGCTCCGACGCGAGCAGCTCGTACGCCGTCTCGGCCGAGGCGGCGGCCAGCACGCGGTAGCCTTCGCGCACCAGCACGCGCTCGAGCACCCGCCGCAGGGCGGCTTCGTCCTCCACGATGAGGATGGTGGCTTGCGGTGGAGGAGACGAGGGTGGTTGGGGTGCGCCGCTCATGACGCCGACGCGTGCGCGTGGCGCTGCGGGGCGAATCCCTGAGCGATGCGCTCGAGCGCCTGGCGGGGCTCGAGGGTGAGCCGCATCTCGCCGGCGGTGAGGCCGAGGTAGGCGCGGGCGTGCTGCTGCAGCGTCTTGGTCTGGGCGTAGCCGAGGCGCTGGGCGACGTCCTCGACGGTGAAGCCCGGATCTTGAAGCAGCCGGTGGGCGTAGAGGACGCGCGCCGCCGCCAGGAAGTGGCGCGGCGAGGGCAGGCCGAGGCGCGCGAACCAGCGCTCGAAGGTGCGGCGGTCCACCCGGGCGCGCGCCGCCACCTGCTGGACGGTTTGCAGGTCGGCCGGAGCGCGTAGTACTTCTTCTACGACCCAGCGCAGCTCGCTCGGCAGGGGCGCGAGCACCGCGGCCAGCTGGTCCAGCAGCTGGCGCGAGGCGGAGCGCGCCTCTTCGAGCGCCAGGACCTCGCGCAACCGGGCGGGGTGGTCGTCCAGCCGGTTGAACACGACCGCCTGGATGCCGGACTGGCCCAGGGCGAGCAGCACCGCCGCGGTAGCGGCGGAGAGGGTCGTGTACACGATCAGCGGGAGCGAGGGAAACAGCATGCGCAGCCGCGCGATCTCGTGGGCGCTGGGGCTGCCCTCGAGCTGCGGGTCGACAGCGGCCAGCTCGACGGGGCGGGTACGAATGGTGGCCAGGGCCTCATCCCAGTCGCGGGCGAACACCACGGGGAACCGCGGGGCGGCTGCCCGACGCAGTTTGTGATACTGGATGGCGGGGACTGCGGCTAAAACGAGCATCCGTGTCGCAAAAACGCCCCCCAATGTCGCGAAAACGCCCTAACCCCCCCCGTCGCAAACCGCGACTTTAGCGACGCTGCAGCAGCGCCCACTCTCACTCCAAAACGTTCGTGGAGGGTTCATGTCGCGCTCACTTCGCACGCTGATCGCTGTGCTCGTCGTATCGTTCGCTCTCGGTGCCACCGCATGTGCCGATTCCACCGGTCCGTCGCACGGCTGCGATTACAGCAACACGAACACCTGTCGCTAAGGCACACCGGCGAGGTGCGCTAGAGCAGTCGACACTTCGCGTACCGGTTCACTCAGGATCACGGGCTTCGCGGCTTCTGCCGGTCCCTCGTTGAGGGATTGGCAGCTGCCGCGGAGTCCGGCTTTGATGCGCTCGATACGGAATGTGAATTCGTGCAGGTTGGCCTCGTCGGCGATCCGGAGCGCCTCCGCCAAGATGCGGTCCGCCCGGTCGAGCTGACCGAAGCGCGCGCGGCCGATCCCCGCTTTGAGCATGTAGTCCACGAGAATGTTCGGTGGCAACTCCGCGCGGCGGGCGTCGCATCGCTCGCGCCAGCGCTCGAACCCGACCCGATCGCGGCGGAACGACGCGCAGTGCATCAGTTCGATCATTGCGTTGTCGAGCACATCCTGAGTCGCACCGCTTCGCACGACCTCGTTCAAAGCCCGCTCCGCAGCCGTGACATCGCCGACAAACAAGAGCATTATCCCCAAATCACCTAGTACTCTCATGCGCGACAGCCCGTCCTCGTACAACTGGAACGCACGCCACTCGTGCGGGATTGCCTCCGCCGGCTGGCCGCGAGTGCTGAGCACGACCGCGATTTCCTGGTGTGCGCGGGCTTGCACGTCCTCATCTCCTTGACGCTCCGCATCAGCCAGAATGTCTCTGTACGACTGCTCGGCCTCGTAGAGATTGCCGCGACCCCTGACTGCTTGCGCTCGCCCGATCCGGCTCAGTAACTCCGAGTGCGTATCCCCGATCGCGGCTGCCAGCGCCCCGCCTTCGGCGTAGGACTGCTCGGCGGCATCGAACTCGTTGAGCTTCCTGTACACGCGCGCCCGGCGCAGCCGCGCGCCCACCGTGTCCGCGGGCGACAGCTTCGCGCCACCCACCTCGAGCAACGTGTCGAGCACGTCGAGCGCCTCCTCGAGCCGCATTTCGTCCTCGAGGTAGTGGGCGTAGGCGAACAGGGCGGGGAACACCAGGCCGTGGCTGCGCTGCTGGAACGCGTCGCCCGTGCCGCGCACCAGGCCCACCAGGTGGCT
>Ga0137418_10002271_pt1 | contig 17611 bp, 14 predicted proteins | sample CZODoug3_1_2_16f_FD_122242 | JGI IMG/M metagenome (GOLD analysis project Ga0137418, IMG submission 122242) | Vadose zone soil fungal communities from Angelo Coast Range Reserve, California, USA - CZODoug3_1_2_16fungal (Hybrid Assembly) | ecosystem: Environmental > Terrestrial > Soil > Vadose... | reverse complement strand
ACAGTGTTAGATCCTGCATTCGTGACGGCTAGATCCGGTTTGCCATCCCCATTGAAGTCGCCTACGGCCACAGAAGAAGGATTGGTGCCCACTGCGTATGCCTGCGCGGTCTGGAAGGTTCCATCGCCGTTGCCCAATAGCACGGAGACGCTGTTGGACCCATTGTTGGCGACCACTAAATCGAGCTTGCCATCGCCATTGAAGTCGCCTACGGCCACGGACCAAGGAGCACTGCCTACGGCAAAAGTCTGTGCTGTCTGGAAGGTCCCGTCGCCATTGCCCAGCAGGACCGAGACGTTGTCAGATCCGACGTTCGCCACAACTAGATCCAGCTTGCCGTCGCGATTGAAGTCCCCGACGGCAACGGACCGGGGGTTAGTGCCCCCTGTAAAGATGCGAGCTGGCTGGAAGGTCCCATCGCCGTTGCCCAACAGCACCGCAACAGTGTTAGCGGCGTAATTCGCTAGCGCCAGGTCCTTTATTCCATCGCCGTTGAAGTCGCCCACTGCGACCGATGTAGGACCGAGACCAAAATTCGCGCCAGAGCCGTAATCTCTGTGGGCAATGAACTGCACGGTTTGGGCCGGCGCTGGGGTTGCGAGCGCTGAGGAGAAGACTAAAGTCGCCGTGATCAGCAGCAGTCCGCGTACTGGGCATGTGGACATAATTCACCTCAAGGTCGGAAAGTAAAATGAAATGAACACTGTGCTGACGAAAGCCTCATTGCCGCTAGCAGAGGCAGACGCTAACTGGCTCGCTGTTATCAGGAGGAACGCGGATCGCACATGACCTGCTCGTTCATCTGGAGCATCTTCAGGAGTACGGCGCAAAGTGTGATTGCGGGGAGACGCTGTTGCCCGTGAGGAACTGCCTCAATCGCCGCATTTGCTCGCGTCTGCGGAACGCCACCATCTCACAGGAGATCGGCTTCTCTTCGCGACGGATCATCGCCCAGACATAGCCGGCTCCCAGTACCAGCCCTCCCACCGCGAAGGGCCTCTTAGTCATCTGATAGACCGTTCTGAAAAGTTCCCAGATCGGATGACCTCCAAGAGCGTAATCCTGGGCACCCGTTCTAAACCTCACCATCAAGGTTCCGCGCTCGGCCGTCCCGATTCCCCGATGGTGCAGACATACTTTTTCCGTAAACGTCCTTGTCTTCCAACCTTTCATCCTTGCAGCGATGACCGCAATATGATCCACGCCCCCGCCTTTCACTGGTACATACCCGCCGATTTCTTCGAAGCATTCACGCCGAAACAGTTGGCACGCACCGGAGACGTGCTCGATGCTGACGAAACGGTAGTCGTAAGTTGGACTTGAGCTGCCCTTGAACGGCGTTCCGACTAGCCCAAGTTCGGGATCTTCGGCCAACATCTGAAGCAAGAAAGAGAAGTAGTCTTCGTCAAATGAGATGTCGCCGTCCAAGCTGCCGACCATTTCGCACTGCAGGTCCCTCACCCTAGCGTAACCGGCGTTGAAGGCGTGAACTTTTCCTGCAAAATGCCGTTCGCGACGCTCGGGCATCCGGACCAGTTCAATCCATGGATGCTCAGCGGCATATTTGTTCACGATGTCGTCTGTGCCGTCGGTCGAACCGTCGCTCACGATGATCCATTTGGCGGGTCGGACCGTCTGCGCCACCACGGACTTGAGGGTCAGTTCAATGAACTGTGCCTCGTTCCGCGCTGGGGTAATGAGAACGAACGTGGGAAGGCTCAGCATGCCTGAACGAAAGCTGTTGAATCGTGGGTTCGCGGGTGTATCACCGTCATGTCTGATTCGCACAGGAACGTGGACATCGCCAGAAGCATCCACGCCTGAGCCCATCTCATGTAGGAGATCTGGTTGGTGTAAGAGCGAAAGACCTGATAGTAAAAGAAACCCCGGTCGTCCCACATGTACTTCATGGCCCATCGAAACACCGAACGCGCCAATTGGACATTGCCGGGGTCGAGATCTCTCAGCGCAAGGAGCGTGATGATGCTTTGCGCCACACAATGAATGTCCACGGGATAATCGCGGTCATGAAAGTACCGAACTGCTCCGTCCTCGAGGAAGAAGTGGTTTCGATAGAACGCGAAGCCGCGCTTGATGCACGGTTCGAACTCCGCGGTCTCGATGTACCGACAAATGGAATGCAGCGCACAGAGGTTGTATCCGGTGTGGAAATTGTCAATCCACTGTTGTGACCGCGCCTCCCCATAGCTCCACGAGCCATCTGCGTTCTGCCTTCCGGCCGAATAACGGACAACTTTAAGGGCAGGAGCGAGGAATTTCTCGTCGCCCGTGTGCTTGTACACACGGCACAACAAAGCTGCACCTAGAAAATTCGCGTTGTGAATTTGAACCCGGAGTGAGGGCAGAGGATAGCTGAAGCCGGCAACAGAGCTACTGTCAGTCCAATAGAGCTCGCTTAGGACGTACTCTGCTGCGCTCACCGCCATGCTCAGGTACATTGGCTCCTGGAATTGCTCATAGGCATCCAGGAGCGCACTGACGACGAATGATGTGCACACCAGATTAGGCGCGCCCGCGGGCACCACAACTGTGCGCGTCTGCCAAGGGAAACTGTACCCCCAACACCAGTAAGGAACGCCTCGTGACCGTAGAGCGATCAGGCTCTCAATCATCAGCCTGACGACGCTAGCGTGGTCAGCCACGCCGATTTTCGAGAGCTTGAGTAGCGCCGATAGAAAGAGCGCGTTGGCTTTCGGGTTCTGGGTCTTTGGAATTAGCATGAGGCGCCGCATGTTAATCGGGCTCCGCTTCAAAGCTTGGGTAAGGACCAGTCGAGAAAGTCTGAAGTTCAGGAAGGGCAGGGCCTTAAGGGCTTTGCTGTTTAAAGCATCGTAAGGGTCGTAGCCCGCCCAATCGTTCGCCCGGCAGTAGGCCAGAAGCTTCACAATCGCTGCTTCCGCGTCATCGTCCATCACCAAGGAGTGTTCCGGGGCCATGGGCATCAACTCTCAAACACAGGCTTGCAGGATAAGGGACTGTTGGGACGAAGTCTTTGCGTGGTAGGTGCCAATCAAAACGTCTATGATTCGTCTGGCGGCTTGTCCGTCCCACTTCTCCGGCGCGCGCTGATCGCAGTACTTGATCGCCATCTGGCGGCGAACGGCGCCCCTGATTTTTTCCTTTTGCGTGCCGGCAAGAACATTTGTGCCGCTCTCGATCGTGATAGGCCTTTCCGTACACTCTCGGACTGTCACACAGGGAATGCCTAGGCACGTGGTTTCTTCCTGGATGCCGCCTGAGTCAGTCACGACCAGCGCTGCGTGCTTCATTAAGCAGAGGAAGTCCAAATAGCCCAGCGGTTCGGTCAGAATGATGTTGCGGAGGCCCCCTCCGGACCTCGCCGCATCAGATTTGGCTGCGGCGGCCCCGTTCAGGCCCAGTTGAGACTGCAACCCAAATTCCTGGACGCGTCGTCGTGTTCGAGGGTGGATGGGAAAAACAATGGGCCAATCCGCAGCAAGTTCTTCCAGCCCATCCAAAATATTGAGAAAGGCACTCCGATTGTCCACATTGGACGGTCGATGTAGGGTCAGAAGCGCGTAGCGGGAAATCGACATACCGCCACCGTTATTTGCGGCATTTGCGCGAAGCCCCAATTTGTCCAGTATGATCGAAGTCTCCGCCTTCTCCTTGAAAGTCAGGAGCGAGTCAATCATCGTGTTGCCGACAAAATGGATCTTGTCGGGCGAGATCCCTTCGTTCTGCAGGTTCTGAAGCCCGCTCTGTTCCGTCACAAAAAGCAGATCAGAGACATGGTCGGTAAGAATGCGGTTAATCTCTTCGGGCATCGACCGATCGAAAGAGCGTAACCCCGCTTCGACGTGCGTGATCACCGGCTTGGAACCAGCGGAGTCGAAAGAGATCTTGGCGGCAACCAAGGCGCAAGCAAGGGTCGAATTCACGTCTCCGACGACTACCACTACGTCCGGCTTCTCCGTCAGCAACACGACCTCGAACTTTTTCATAATCTTGGCAGTCTGTGCCGCGTGCGATCCCGAACCTACGCCGAGATGAATATCCGGCTTTGGAAGTTTAAGGTCGCTGAAGAACGAGCCGGACATGAATTCATCGTAGTGTTGACCGGTATGAACGAGGATGTGCCGCATCGTTTGGGCCGATCGCTCTCCGCGGCCTGCGCCATTTGCCGAGACCTTCTCGTTGTGTTCGTTGATTGCCGCGATGATCGGTGCGGCCTTCATGAAATTGGGGCGTGCGCCAACCACAGTCAGGATTATCATCCGACAAACCTCTGACCAGCCAATCCTGTGGTCTCACGTTCCCGCGGGCTTCTTTCCGCTTCCATCTCCATTTGCTTCCGGATCGGATTTTGCGACCCCATGATCGCCACGATCTGCTCCACAATGCTCTTCAAGGCCAGGCCATCAACACTGAGGGGCCGGGCGGGCCGAATTCTTCGAGCCACTTGAATCTTGGTTTGCACGTCTTCAACGCTCGCGACTAGTACAAGCCGGCCTGCTTGGCTGAGATAGCGGTCCACGGCGCCGATCTTGCCGCGAAAAATACTGTAGACGGGAACGCCCAACGCGGCCGCCTCTCGGTTCATCGTCCCACCTGCGCTGACGACGAAGTCCGAGTACCAAATCAAATTGAGGCCATCCACGGCCTGCGCCGGGATGCGGATCTTACCGTTTGCGAAAAGAGCCGGCCAACGGCTCTTCACGTACTTCGCCTGCTTATCATTCCGCGGAAGGACCACGAGCTTCACGCCGGGCTGTTGGCTGAGAAACTTAACTACCGCCTCAAAGAGTTCGTCACTCCCGGAGTTGTGGTAGTGCGCCTCGCTAGCGGGGGGACGGATAACTGCCACGAGGTCCTGCTCCTGAAGCCCGAGTTGAGGCCTGATGCTGGGGTTCGGGACAAATCGTGGAACATAGACATCTTCTTTGATGCCCGGGTATTTCAGAATCCGTTTCGGACAGCCTGGGACAACTTCATCCGGAATCACGGCCGGGCACATTGACCAGGTAGGTCGAACGAAAACCCAGGGCGTAGCGAACTCATAATCGCCCATTTGCAGTGATGGAATGCCCAAGGATGCAGACACAATCATTTGGGCGCGCGAACAATGAGAGACGGCGATATCTGGCTTTTCTCTCAGAATGGTTGGCAGTAACTGCAGGGCGCGGAAGAACAATCCCGCCACCTTGCGAATTTTGTTCTTCCCTGAATGACGTCCGATCAGCTTGTAGTTCAGGTGAAAAAGGTCTGCCAGTTCGCGCACCTGAGAGCAGTCGCGTGCAGTGAGCACCAGGGAATAGCCGCGCTTCTGGAGTTCTTCGATAATTGGTGCGAAAAATGGCACATGAGGTGAGTTATCCAAATCGATCCAGATCTTCCCCCTGTCGGTGATCGTTCGGCGCCTGCCGAACCTCGTCGTCAAATAACCACGAAGGGGTGGCTGCTGTGGCTTCTCAGATACAGAGATGTAAGAACTCTCGTCAAAACTTTCGAAGCGGGTTTCCTTCACGTCAACGCGGTGATGAGACAACGAACCACCTCCAGGCTGAGATGTCAGAGGTTCGTACATCGGATGGAAAGCGAGCCGAACAATTCCTGAATAATATGCTTTCGCGAATGAGAGCTTGAATCGGAGCCATCCCGGCAAGGCAGAATTGCCACAAGTGATTGCTTCAAGGCACTTTCAACGTGTCCAAATCACGCTTGCCTCTGACAGAAAATGAGGCGTCAAGCAGCGACACTTGTGTTGTACCCAAAGAAATCAAAAACTTCCTTGGCCACCCGCTGCTGTTGCTCCAGTCGAAGCTGCGGATACATGGGCAGAGAGAGAACTTCGGCGGCAGCTCTCTCGGCGATCGGAAAGTCACCTTCCTTATAGCCCATATCGAGATAAGCTTTCTGAAGATGCAGCGCCACAGGGTAGTGAACTCCCGTGCCGATGCCAGCTTCTGCAAGGTGCCTTTGCAGTTTATCGCGGTCTTTTGAGCGAATTACGTAGAGGTGGTAAACCGCGTTGGATGAAGAGGGCTCGTAAGGCGGCATAATAATCTCTGCCAACGGCTGGAGCAGCTGATGATAACCAACGGCCACTTCGCGCCTTTTGCGATTCCACTCGGCCAGATAGGGGAGCTTGGCCCGCAAGACTCCTGCCTGTATGGCATCCAAGCGGCTGTTGTACCCCTCCAGGTCGTGATAATACTTTTGCGCCTGGCCGTGGTCGCGCAGCATCCGGACACATAGCGCGATTTTTTCATCGTCAGTGGTCACCGCGCCGGCTTCTCCGCATGCACCCAAGTTTTTTCCTGGATAGAAACTGAAGGCAGCGGCCCGACCCATCGAACCAGCCCTTCTCCACCGCTTCTCTTTGCTCGAAAAATACTCTGCGCCGTGAGCCTGACAAGCGTCTTCGACCACAAACAAGTTGTATCGTTCCGCGAGTTCCAGGATGGGATCCATGTCCGCCATCTGGCCGTACAGATGCACGGGAACGATCGCTGTGACCGGGCTTCGAGTCTTCCGGTTCAATAGTTTTCCCGTCCAGTCGAGGCGGCATTGCATTTCAAGGTATTCGTGTAGCTTCCACGCATCCATGTTGTAAGTGCGCTCTTCGACATCCACGAAGTCCGGCCGCGCGCCGGCCTGAGAGATCGCCTCAGTGGTCGCTATAAAAGTGTTCGGAACCGTGACGACAGTATCGCCCGGCTGGACTCCGGCGGCGACCAGGGCAAGCCGCAGGGCGTCTGTTCCGTTCCCTACGCCGACGCAATGCTCGGCTCCGCAAAACTGTGCAAACTCTCTTTCGAAGCCCTCCACCATCGGGCCGCCGATGAATCCAGCGGTCTTCAACAGGGTTCGGAAGACTGCGAGCAGGTCCTCTTCCAGTTCTAGGTGAGGCGTCACCAGGTCCAAGAGAGGAATCTTATCGTTCCGGGTCATTTTGCCACTTTCACTTCTTGCGCGATAAAACGCAGAAGCCTGGCTGGATTCCCAGCAACAATGGCGTTGTCGGGCACGTCGCAAGTCACAGCGCTTCCGGCGCCGACCAGCGCGTTTTCGCCAATTACAAGATTCGAGAGGATCGTCGCGCCGGAGCCAATCGAAGCGCCCTTTTTCACCAGCGTTGGCTCCACGCTCCAGTCCTTCTCCGTCTGGGGCGCACCATCGGGTGTGGTGGCGCGTGGATAAGCGTCGTTGACGAACGTGACGCCGTGACCGATGAAGACGTTATCTTCGATGGTGACGCCCTCGCAGATAAAACTGTGACTCGAGATCTTGCAGTTTCTGCCAACCCTGGCGTTCTTTTGAATCTCCACGAACGCGCCCACACGGCTTCCGTCGCCGACCTCACAACCGTAAAGATTAATGAACTTGGAGAGTCTGACGTTTTTGCCCAACTTAACGTCCTCGGAGATGCACGTGTAGGCGTTCACAGTTGAACCACTTTCCCGCGTTCTCTCAATGATTGATCGGCAGCCTCGAGCATCTTGACTACCCGTAAACCAGCCTCACCGTCGTTGAACGGTCTCCTGTTATTCCTCACGCACTCGGTGAAATACGATATTTCATTTCGGAGCGCCTCTGTCTGCTCCACTTTTGGCGCCCACATATCACCAGACCGGTAACTCACCAGCAGTTTGTAGAGACTTTCGCCGTTGCTGACCTGGACGCCTCTATCGTATATTTTAATTTTCTCGTCAGCCTCGAGGTCATTCCACACCACCATCTTCTTTTCCCCGCCGATCAAAGTAGTTCTGACTTTGACCGGGGAAAGCCAATTCACATTGATGTGAGCGATGGTCTTGCGCGGGAAATAGACGGTCATAAAGGCCACGTCGGCAACTCCGTTGAGATGGGTTTCACCGGTAGCAACCACTGCTTCGGGCTTGGCAGCGATAAGGTAATCCATAATCGACAAATCGTGTGGTGCGAGATCCCAAAGGACGTTGACGTCATGCTGGAACAGGCCGAGATTGACGCGCGTGGAATCGTAGTAATAGAGCTCCCCGAGGGTGCCGTCTTCGATCAACTGTCGAATTTTCCTTACTGCGCCGGTAAACAGAAAAGTGTGGTCCACCATGATTTTCAGATTCTTGCGTTCGGCCAACTCGATGAGTTCTTCTGCCTGACTCGACGTGCAGGTGAACGGTTTTTCTACGAAGACATGTTTTCCATTCTGCAGAGCCATCTTGGCGAGCCCGTAATGGGTGCGAACGGGTGTGACGATGGCCACCGCATCAATCTGGGAAGTCCTGACTAGCTGACCGAAGTCTTGGGTTACCTGGATTTCAGGGTAGGTTTCATGCGCCCGCTGCAATGACTTGGAGCTGGTGTCACAGACGGCTACGACTTCCGAGCTCTGCAAATTGTGAAAATTTCTTACAACCTGCGGCCCCCAGTATCCGTAACCAGCAACGCAGACACGAATCCTTTGCGTCGACGGTGAATCGGGACTTAGCTTGGCATGATTGCCTTCATTGCGTTCCGAAGTCACGCACACTCTAGGAAGGGTGCTCATTCTCAATAGGCTCCGTCGCCCGACAAGACTGCATGCGGAGTTTGCAAAAGGATCACGAGATCCAGCCACGGCGACCACATCCTCGCGTATCGGAGATCCATCCGCACCATCTCGTCAAATTTGGTCCTGCTCCGACCGTTGACTTGCCACAAACCAGTGATACCCGGCTTTACTTCCAGCACTCGGCGCCGGTGCCAGAGGTGGTACACCTCCAGCTCGTAGGGAATTGGGGGTCGCGGTCCGACCAGGGACATGTCGCCCTTCAGTACATTGATAAATTGCGGGAGCTCATCCAGGCTCGTCTTTCTCAAAAACTTTCCCACACGCGTGATTCGGGGATCGTCCTGAATCTTGTAGACGATGTTCTGGCGCTGGCCAGAGCCGGTCGAATCAACTTTCCCGGCGATGAAGCGCTTAACATAATCTCGGTGAATGCCCGGGTCATTTGCGGGCATCATGGACCGGAATTTCAAGAATGTGAATATAGTTCCGTACTGGCCTATCCTGGGCTGCTTAAAAAGGACCGGTCCTTTGGAAGTAAGCTTGATGGCCAAAGCAATGAAGGCAAACAAAGGAGAGAATAGAATGAGGGCCGCGATGCTCCCCACAATATCCATAGCCCTTTTCACCATGTGACGGTACTTCCTGGCTTTATTTCGCTCGAACAAATCTGGATACAGCTTCTCGTCGGACAAGCGACCGGCGCTCGATTTATCCCAATCCTCCGGAAAGAAGTGGAATGAAATGTGAATCTGATCGACATCCTCTGCAGCCAAACTCGCACGTAGCGACCCCGAGAGCTTGGCCAAAACCAAACTTTGCAGCGCATTCCTTTCTGCTTCGCGGATTTCGGTGAAGATGACTCCTAAAATGGCGCTTTCTCGATACCAGCCGGCAACATCCGTCTCCCGGGTAGAAGCAGAAAGCGCTGATAAAATTCTTGTCAGCACTTTTTGCTTCCGGTTGGCTCGGAGAACTGTTCCCGTATCTATAAGCATTAGCAGGAAAGACTTGCGAGAACGCTCCGCGCGCTTCCGTTCCCAGCAGAGAATTCTACGGAAGAGTTCCTCGGCGAGGACTTCACGATGCTTCCCGTGGTAGAAATGGGGAGCTCGTAGAGCGACCCTGAGAAATTTTCCAAGACTAGGCTTTTCTGTGGTCAGGTTCATTTTTCGCAGCACCAGGCCGTTCAGCAAACCACGACTTCACATTGCAGAACGTGCAACTCGGCCCTCATCTCTTGTCCAACCCGTTTCCGGCGTAATACGAGTAAGCGCCGTACATCACGTCTTCATCGACGCCGTTCAGCACCGCACCCAGGAGATTGTTTTCCCGAAACTCCTGACACGCCGTCTGCGCCAAGTCGAAGGCCGTCCTCCCGGCACGGAGCACAAAAATCACGCCATCGCACATTCCGGCCAACACACTGGCATCCGACACGGGTAAGACAGGAGGCGCGTCTACGATGATCCACTCGAATACGGGAGCCATTCGTCCCAGCAGGCTCTTCAGCCGGTTGTTTGCAAGTAATTCCGCCGGATTTGAGACGGATCTCCCGGCGGGGATGAAAAAAATATCTTCCTTCGCGTCTGCCTGAACGATGGAGAATTCATCGGCTTCGCCGGCAAGGTAATCGCTCAGCCCCGGCGCGGACGGAGCTCCCATACGAACGTGCAATCTGGAGGCGCGCAGGTCCGCGTCGATCAACAAGGCCCGCCTTTCGTGCTGGCGCGCGATGGCTTGAGCGAGATTCAGGGCCACGAACGATTTACCTTCCCCGGGAGATGCACTGGTGATTAGCAGGGTGCGGATGGGTCTTTTTTCGCGCAACCGATACAGACGCGAGCGCAAAGTGCGGAACTGTTCGGCACACCGCTCGAGAGATTGCTCGCCGAAGAAAACGGCGTAGTCCGGATTTAGTTTCCAGCCGGGCTTCGCGCAGCGCTGCCGCAACTCATCGAGTCGAAGATAGCAGGATGCTGGAGGCGCGCCCTCCGGTCCAGCTGGGGACAGGAATTCTGGACTCCTTTGCCCCGCGCGGCCGCCATGATCGGCTTGCGTAACGAAGGGCTCGGGTCGTTGCGCCTGCTCCATGGGCATGCTTGTTGCTCCCTGCTCCTGAGCCTTCCTGAGGGCCTCGTAAATCCGGCTCATGGCTGCTCTCCCTCCGGCGTGGCGCACATCGAGCTGGGCTCTCCGTTTCGATGCAGATGCGCGGCGAAGTCTTGGAGCAGTGCCTCGACCGGCCATGAACTCGGCGGATGTACCGAACTGGCCGACGGCGCCCTCGGCTCGAAGCGATCCAGTTCAAATTCGCGCGCCACCTCATCAATGATCTGAGCGGGGACGGGCTTCTGTTGATCGACGTAGGCGTTGATCAGCGCATGCTCGCAAAGCACGTTGATCACGCGGGGGATCCCGCGGGCATAGTTGCAGATGCTCTCGATGGCTTCCGTAGAAAAGATTGGTTCGCCGTTCGCTCCAGCAATGTGAAGGCGCTCCGCGACGTAGCCGCAAGCTTCGGCAAGTGACAGTTGGCTCGTCCTGCAACGCAGCGTAATCCGTTGCCGAAGCTGTCGCAGCTGGGGATGTCTAAGTTTCTCCTCCAGCTCTGGCTGGCCGGACAGAACAATTTGAAGCAATTTCTCGCTTGAGGTCTCGAGATTCGTGAGCAGGCGGATCTCCTCCAATGCTTGCGGCGAAAGGTTTTGTGCCTCGTCCACAACCAGGACCGCCAACTGTCCGACCTGGTGCCGGTCCAGCAGCCACCGATTGAGCCGCAGCAGCATTTCGCCTTTCGTGCGCGATTGAAGGGGAATACCGAAATCGGCCATCAGGCAATCAAACAGGTCGCTTACGCTGAGTTGAGTGTTGAAGATAAAGGAAGTAGCCGCTTGTCTTTCATGGAGCCAGTCCAACAGCTTGTTGAGCAGCGTGGTCTTGCCCGTTCCTACCTCGCCGGTCAGCAGAACAATTCCCTTTCGGGTCTGAATTCCGTAGGTCAAGCTTGCCAGCGCTTCCAGCGCGCTCGGCGTGAAGAACAAATAGCGGGGATCCGGATTGACATTGAAGGGATTTTCCCGCAAGTTGAAGAACCTGTTGTACATAATTCTTCTTTTCCTTCAAGACGAAACGCGTAAGCTCGATACCCTTCGTTTGACTGCAGCGATTGCCGCGCGATTTCGGTTGCCGTTCTGCTCTCTTCTAGACGGGCCAATCGAAGGCAATAGGGCCAGAGTGGGCACGCCCAGATAAATTTCGATATCGCGCTTGGTGCGTATCGATTTGTCGCGCCACTCCGTCAATCGCACCAGCCCCAATCCCAGGACCAACCCCGCGCCTAGCCCGCCGAGGCCGAAAAGCGGCGGTTTGGGAAACGAGGGCCGCTCCGGCAAACTGGGCGGATCCAACACACGGAACTGCTCGCCTTGCTGGCGGCGCTCCAGCTCCGTAGCCATTTGCGACTCGTTCCGCTTTTTGAGCAGGTCATTGTAGAAATCAAGCGCAGTCTGGTGGTCCCGCGTCAAGGCTTTGAACTCCTGCTGAATCGCGGGGCTAGACTGGATTCGGCTCTGTAACATCTTGATTTGGCGCTGAAGCTCGCCCTGCTCGCGTGCTTTCTGGCTAATGGTTAGATCGATCTGGTGAAGCCGAGCCCGAAGTTGCTGGATCTCTGGCGGCTCGTTGGTTGCTACACGGGCCTGCTGTTCGTTTCGCTGCGCGTGAACCTGGGTGGAGGCATCTGCAAGCTTCTTCTGGACCAGTGCAATGTCGTTTTTGAGTTTCACTACGTCCGGATAATCTTCCGTATAATGCCCTTGCTTCGAAAGTAGCTCATTCTGCAGATCTTTGAGCTGTTGTTCGAGGGTTTGGGAATTCTGGCCTCCCTTCGATGATTGCCACGTCGCGGATTGCTGATTCAGTAGCGACTCCGTGAATGCCTTGTCTTGCTGAGCTTGGTTAAGGCTCTGTGTGGCAGCTTCGAGCTGCGGAGTCATGCCCGTTAAGAGCGCCAGATTGGTCTTTTCGTCCTCGGGGAGCTCGCCGATATAGCGACTCTGGAACGCAGCCAGTTTGGCGTCCTGCTCGTCGAGTTTGGCCTTGGCATCGTCCAATTGCTTGGCCAAAAATTGCGTCGTCTCCTCGGCCCGTTGCTGTCGAAGATGCAGGTTTTGCTCCATAAACATCGAGGTAATTTCCTTGCAAATCAGCTGGGCGAGCCGCCCCTCTCCCAGGGTGACGTCTACATTGAAACCGGGCAGTTCGGCGGATCTCGTACCGGCCATCGGGTTCAGGGGTGTCACCGAGATCGCCTTCCGCAGCCGCTCGACCGCGTCCTCCATCGCCAGCAGGTTGGCAGAATTCCCATAGAGGCCAAATTGTTCAATGAGGTGTTGCAAGCGCGTCCGGCTCAGAATCTGCTCCTGCATGCTGGCGAGCCGCTTATTTAAGTCTTCGCTTACCACTGGCTTCACGTAGCTATCCGGTACGGTTGGCTGTTCAACCAGGATTGTTGTATGCGATGTGTATCTCTTGGGCAGACTCCAGGACAGGGTATATCCCACCATGGCGCCCAGAAGCGCTGGGATGAGGATCAGCCAGCGCCGCCGCCGGAACATTGCGGCGTAATCCTCGAAGGTCAACTCTCGGTATTTTACCATTTCTTTTTGTTCCTCTGGCTCGCTCTGCGACCTAGTCAGTTCATGGCAAAGGGGCGGTGATGCCAGTTCAAACCGACGAAGACCTGATGTCGCGTCAAGCTCTTCCCGCACACGACCCCCGTGCAGATCGGAGCGTTGGAACCTTGGAGTTGCACAAGATAACCCACGAACACATCCGCACCGTGCCCGACGGACCGGCTGCACTGCACCCTGCCATACCAAGTGTCAAGAGTTTGATTTGAAGCGGAGAAGGAAGCGCTGTCCACGTTCCGATTCTTCGCATATCCCATGCCGAATGAGCCCTGCCACGTCCGCGACAAACCCTTGTTCGCCGTCACCTCAACACGGTTGGCCTCTGCCCCAACCAATACGCCTGCACCGCCGGTGAGTCCGCGCTCGTAAGAGAGGTCGAGAGTGGTTCGGTTGATGCGGTAGTGGAGTTCGCTATCCAGATTCCAGAACAGTCGTGTCTGTGGCGCAACCCCGCCCGATCGGATCAGGCCCACCTCCGGGCCAGCGGAAATCCGAAAGGCGAGTCGTCCGGTGATTCTTCGCCCATAGGAAAGTTGTGCAACATGGTCGTCAATCGAGCGATTAAGGCTCGCGAAGCGGAGGGCGTTGAAGCGGTATATCACGCCAAGAGTATTTGTATTGCTGATCTGGTGGTTATAGCCCGTCATGAATATCCCGCTGTAACTGCCAAACAGCGGCGAATCGATGAATCGTAGGGAGTCGTAAGCCCCCGCTGCGGTGATGGACGACCGAGCGTTGAGGTCGTACTCACCCTGGGCAACAAATGTATTACTCACCCGCCCGCCTCGGGTCGTGAGGATGGACTGATCCGGCGTTAGAAAGGAACGAATGTCCGGCAAGTCTGCGCCAAGCGAGCCGGCGGTTCCCGGGCCGAGGCTGCTCATGCCACCCGGGATCGACCCAAACGAGGATTCGGGGAAATAGCTGAATTGATCGCCCAGCAGCAGCGCAACTCGGCGCCACCGAGTTACTTGCGTTGCGTCGAGTTGCTGAACAATTGAGTTAAGGCCCATTCCCCCTGGGGAAGATACTTGACGGTTGGCCACCGTGCCGCCGCCCGCATAATCCAGCGTCAACTCGGAGCGACCGAAATTTCGCTGTACGACAAGATTGCCCAGGATGGAACTCAGCGTCATTCCTTCTGGGCGCGGACTCATAAAGGGGTTGGTATCCACCCACTGATAGAAATTCACTGAAGGCAACAAGAAACTGCGGGTCGTTTGGGCCGAGCCGGGAGTAAAGGCCTGCACGCCCGACAGCACAGGAGCGTACGCTGATGCTTCGCCGAACTCCTGTCCACCAGTGTCCGGCGCCGATGTGTTTTTGCTTAGAAGGAGCGGGAGCGGCGATTGCGGGGTATTCGGCTCGTTGACCGCTTGTCCTGTCCCCTGTGCCGAGGCGCCTGGCACGCAGAGCGCCAGAGTAACCGCGGTGGCCCAGAGGCTGTGAGTGGTTCTAAACATTCCTCGCCCTTACGGCACGATGATCGTGTCGCCAGTCCTCAAGGCTATGTTCTGCTCTGGCGCACGCCCGTGTACTACCTCTTTGTAGTTGAAAAGGAATTTCGCCTGTCCACCGGTCTCTGTCCGCAGCAGGTAAATTTTCTTCACGTCGGCGAACTGAGTGAATCCGCCAGCGCTGGACAGCGCCTGCAAAAGGGTCATGCCTGGGAACAACGCGTATGCCCCCGCCTTATTCACCTCACCCAGGACGTAAATCCGCTGGCTGTTAATCTGCGTTACAACGACTGTTACCCGGGGATCGGATAGGTATTTTCGAAGCTCCGCGGTGACCGAGCCCGCTAATTGCATTGGCGTCAGCCCTGCCGCCTGCACGTCGTTCACGAGCGGAAGCGAGATCCTTCCGTCCGGTCGAACCACAACCGTTTCCGTGAGGTCTGACTCCTTCCACACACTGATGCTGAGAACATCCTGAGCCCCGATCGCATACTTGGGGTCAACGGGGACGGCATTCTGAGCATCTTTGCTGACATTTTCGTTTCGGGCCATTAACTGCTGGCCACTTCTTTGTGTTTTGTTGGAGCTCTCCTGCGCGGGAGCTATGCGGGGCACCAGCAAAGGCAGCAGGGCCATTGAGAGGCTTACCCACCTCCTCCCTCCGATAGAATGACCGCTCCCCGCTACCTTCGAGTGGCATATCTTGCAGAATTGGAACATATGGCTGATCCTCCGTATTGAATTAGGCTGGCGATGAGCGCGGGAATGCCAAGCATGGCTAAGCTGCGGGCTGCCAAGAAGCGCCTTGAGACGTCCCAGGGCTGTTGGAAGCCAAGCCCTGGTGAGGCATGGCTCGCACCGAGGCTCCATCTACTTGAACGGCGACTGACCGCTGGAGGAGAGTTACAGACAGCACCAGGCGCTGATGTCCTTTGAAACCCAACAAGATTCCCTCTAGGCCACAAAGAGGGCCATGCTCAATTCTCACCCTATGCCCGATCTGCAGGAACGGCCAGGGTTGGCTGGGCAATCCGGATTTAACAGCTGCTTGGATTGCGGCAAATTCGTTTTCGTCAATAGCAACAGGGGTTCTGCCAACTCCGACTACGTGAACAACCCCAGGGACGGTAAGAATTGGGAGCCTGTCCAGTGGGTTAAACCGGCAAAACACGTAACCGGGGAAGAGGGGAAGCTCGATTTCTTTAAACCGATCTGACCACGGCCGCTGGGATTTATACAGGGGCAGAAGCGATTCGTAGCCCTTCCCCTGCAAATGCGCGGCAACCGTATTTTCGTACCGGCTTCTAACCCGCAGCGCGTACCACTGATAGCTGATGTTTTCAGCGGCCATACCCGTCTCCAAACGACCTTGGAGAGCTTATGTCAGCTCTCGTAAGCCTAACCTAGCTAAGCTACCGCCCTTTGAGTCCCATCTTCGGGAGCCGAAGCGCAAAGCGGTAGATCGTCCAAATCGTGGTCACAGTAGCCAACTCTGGAATAGGCTACAATCCGGTGGTTACTCCAATTTGATACAGGGGGAAGTCTGGAGCACATATGGGTAGCCCTTCGGACTAGCCCTTTGGACTAGGCCTGCAGACTAGGTGACCAGGTCGGTCCCTGGGTAACTAACCAGAAGGAAAAAGTAGGCTCGGCACTGACAGAAGGAATCAGCCCGATTTTGGATGGTCCATTGGTGGAAGTTTTCTTAGCCAAGCGAACCCGCATGATTGTTGGATTGGCCGCGCGAGTCCCCGGGACGACAATTTCACAGCGAACGTAGCTGCACTACTCCGGCCACGACCAACTCTGATCGGCCGTACTCGCATCGCTGGATTTCTTTTCGCCAAGGGGGACGACGAAAACTTCCGCACGCGGCGCGAATGGCGCGAAGAGATGGACCGCTCGTAAATCGGCACGCCACGCTGGGGTGGCGGCTGTGGAGTCCCAACCTTTGCCGTCAATCGCTTTTGCATCATCGCGACGCTACATCGTGCGGGGCTGGTATCAGCGTCGCCAGTTGCTGCGCGACAATCTCGCGCAAGGTGCTGTATTTGACCGCGCCGCTCAGGAAATGGCCGTTGATGAAAAAACTGGGCGTACCGGTTAATCCAAGACGCTGTCCTTGGGCAAAATCCTTTCTTACGGCCGCAGCTTGCTCGCCTGCATCCAGGCACTGGTCGAAGCGCGCGGCGTCGAGCTTGAGCGCATTTGCATACTCTTTCAGTTGTGCTAGTTCGAGTTTTTGGTGGTTTTCGAAGAGCATGTCGTGGAAATTCCAAAACTGGCCCTGCTCCTGAGCGCAGCGGGCAGCTTCCGCGGCTTTCTCGGCGTGCGGGTGCATCGGCAGAGGAAAGTCCTTAAAGGCCACGGCCACCTTCCCGGCGAATTCCTCCTGGAGTTTCTTGAGCTCCGGATCGATTCGTTGGCAATAAGGGCACTCGTAGTCTGCGAACTCGACGATCACGACCTGAGAATCTTGCGGGCCGCGCCGTGGAGCGTTGTCAAGCGCCGCCTCGGCCTCGGGCGGGACAAGAGCAATGCGCACGCCTGCCCGGTCATGTAGGGTCTGGAGATAGGCGGCACGGGCTTTCGCCAAGAGAGGCTGACGGAGGGTGGTGACGATCTTTTCGCGTACGGCTGCGAACGGCTCCTTGGTGTGCATGCCCTTATAAAAAACCTGGAGTTGATCCTCGGTGGGGTCTTTGACTTGGCTGTTCACTTCACGCTGGAGCAACTGCTCCACACTCAGATGCTCGCGGCGAGCCTCGATTTCGAGCAAACGCTCGTCGATGAGTTGCTCCAGCGCTTCGCGTTCGGCTAAATAGTATTGATAGCGGGCTTGAAGCAACTTCGCCGCCTGCTTTTGCACGAGCTCCGCGCGGGTTAATTTCTGCCCGTTGACCTCAGCCACGGTCGCAGCGCCATTGTCTTGGGCGCCAGCGTGA
>Ga0137418_10002270_pt1 | contig 17612 bp, 14 predicted proteins | sample CZODoug3_1_2_16f_FD_122242 | JGI IMG/M metagenome (GOLD analysis project Ga0137418, IMG submission 122242) | Vadose zone soil fungal communities from Angelo Coast Range Reserve, California, USA - CZODoug3_1_2_16fungal (Hybrid Assembly) | ecosystem: Environmental > Terrestrial > Soil > Vadose... | reverse complement strand
CTCTAGGTCACGGAAACCTGGCCGCCAACCTTGTGCGCAGGCTTCGGGGTGCATTTCACTCATCAAGAGTCGGCCCTCCGATTTCATCGCTCGCGCCAGTTCGCGTGCGATCGCTTGCAGATCCTTAATGTGATTAAGGGCAAAGGACGACAGAATAAAATCAAAAGCGGAAGCTCGAAAGGGAAGGTGCAAACCATCGGCGAGCACGAGGCGGTCCCCGATACCAGCCTTTTCTCGAGCAACGCTGAGCATGGCGGCCGAGCGATCGATTCCAACTACCGAGCTCGCGCCTCGTGCCAGAAGACGGGCGAGCCACCTTCCCGTGCCGCATCCCAGGTCAAGAACATTGCTTCCAGCTACCTCCGGAAGAATGCTCGTGAGATGACGTTCCTCGAGCGCCAACAGCGGGTTAGGAGTCTCGTCGTATGTTCGGGCCCAACGCTCATAGCCCTCCTCGACTGAAACCAATGCGGCCTCGGACGGAGGTAGAAAAGATAGATTCGGATCATCGCTAGTCGGAGGCGATTGCTGCTTCGGGCTTGCCCGGCTGCTCACAAGCTCTCCGCTTTTGGCTTTCGCAATGCAATCATGCGCTGAGTCCACTTCAGTTCCATCGGAGCGGAATAAATTCCCAGCCGATATCTCCAGCTACTGAACGTCTTTAGGGCTAATCGTCCCCAGCCTGGGAGTCGGACATCCTGCACCGTGGGCCAGCGAGACGACACTACCAGTTCAAAGTTATCGATTAATCGTTTGGTGTTGGGCCTCAGCCACGGAGTTCTCGGATCCTTCTGGGTGGCGAAGCGTTGCCAAGGCTCCGTCGCCCACTCATCGGGAGTTTCGGGAAACTTGAACTCCCCTTCTACTCCACCGTACATTTGGGTGCGCTGGGGCACGGGGGTGTAGTGCTCGACAACAATTTCGGAGTCCGGATTGAGCCGCTTCAGCTTACGAATAAACTCGATGCAATCCCGCGTGTCCCCCTCGGGATCCTGCGGATTCCCGAAAATAATGGAAAATTCCGGAATAATTCCGAAACGACGGATGCGGGAGGCGAGAGCCAAAGTATCTTCTGCGCGAAGATCCTTCTTCATCTCTTTCAGAATTTTGTTGGAGCCTGATTCGGCGCCAAAGAAGATCATGGCACAGCCGGCACGCCGAATGGCCTCGAAGGTCGCGTCCGAGTATCCCATCATGATGTCGGTTCTGGCTTCGCACCACCAGCGCAGGTTAAGGGGAGCGAGTCGATCGGCCAGTTCTCGCGCATGATCCTCCCGCAGGAAGAAATTGTTGTCATAGAACTGGACCGCATCGACTCCGTAGCTACGAGCCAAGTGGCGAAGAATTTGTTCCGTCCGGGCAGGCCCCTCGAACTTCTCACGACTGCCAGAAAAAGTCACAACGCCGCAGAAATTGCAGCGAAACGGACAGCCAATGCTCGCCTGGTGCACAGCGGTCCTCCGCCCTAGAAATGTGGGCAGCACATACTTCTCAGCAGGGATGCGGTGATAGGGGTACCAAGGAAAATCATCGAGCTTCCTCATCGGGCGTTCCGGATTGTTCTTTTGAATGCCGTCTGAGTCTTTATAGGACAGTCCCAGAATGCTTTTGAAGTCCCGCTTTTCCCGTATTGCTTCGAGTAGCTCCAGGAATGTCTGCTCTCCCTGACCGCGCACCGCAAAATCTACGTACGTAGCATTCAGGACCGCCCGTGTGTAGTTCGACGCAAAATATCCACCCCAAACAATGGGCACTTTCGGAAACCAGCGCCGAACCTCGCGGCAGCTGGCAACGGCCCCCACGGTCTGCGGACCAGGCATAACGGTGACCGCGAGAAGTTCCACCGGCTGCTTGCGCAGGAGTGCGAGCAGAGTCTCAGTAGGGTGAGGATCGAGATTGCCATCTACGATCGCGACTTCCTCGCGTCCTTCAAGAACAGCAGCAATGGCCAGGATCGACAAAGGAAAGCGCCGGTTACGAGGCTTGGTTGCTTTCGGGTTGTAGAGAACAATCATGGACGATGTTTCACTTGGCTTGGATTGGGGCTTTTCAGCTGCAATCGAACGACTAGGCCCGCTGACTCTAGGTGCAACTCGAGGCCGTCTCTGGGCCCATAGTCTTTGCGTCGACACTGGGCTTGGGTAGCTTTATGATGTTTTTTAGCTGACGGTTCAGCCAAAGTTCGATCGGGAAACTATAGAAATCGTGGTTTAACCGCATGCGCGCCGGATAGGCAGTCAGATGTTGAACGGCTTTGGCGAAGCGGCCGGGACCATTCGCCGCGATCGGAGCACGATCAAACGCGATCCGCAGATAGTCGCGCATGGTCTGCACGCGCCGATGCTCTTTGCCGTTAAGCCAAGGCAGCACAGTGTACCGTGGGAAATAATTTACCCAGTCTTCGAGCGTGTTGGGCACGTCGATTCCCAGCGCCGCAGCCTGATGGAAGATGGGAGAGCCCGGATAAGGCGTGAAGATGTTGGTCCAGAATTCAGCTCCGGGGAACTTCTGGCAGATATCCATCATGAAGGTGACGGTCTCACGCCGTTCTTTATTCCCCTCTCCGGGATACCCGAAAATGATATTGAAGGATGGAATGACGCCGGCCTTGACGCAGCGTTCAGTGGATTCGTAGATGTCCTCCAACACCTGAAAATCCTTGTTCATGAGCTTCATCACGGTGGGGGAGGCGGTTTCAATCCCCTGACAGATCTGGTGCAAGCCGGAACGACGAAGCAAGGTCAATTCTGCAACGCTGAGACGTGCGGTCAGGTTCGTCGTCGCCTGCACGCTCCATTTGAAACTTCCGCCTTTCCGAATCAGCTGCTCTGCGATTTGGAGCGAACGCGGAAGGTCAACCAGAAAGTTGTCATCTGCCATCCAAAGCAGTTCGAGCCGGTAGCGTCGACTGAGGTCGATGGTCTCTTCTACCACCTGCTCGACCGGCAGCGCGTTCCACTTCCGGCCGTAGACCCCCGCATTGGTGCAGTACGAGCAATTGAACGGGCAGGCCAGACTTGAAACGTACATAGTCCATCGTCGGCCGCAAACGCGCTCGTAGGCGTCGAAGTCAGCCAGTTGGTAGGCTTTAGCCGGCATCTTGTCGAGAGTTTTTAGCGGACGTTCTGGAGTGAGATGGAGTTTGCCGTCGCGCTTAAATCCTACCCCCAGCACTTTGTCCAGTTCAGCCCCGTCCTGAAGACATTGCACGACTTCGAGCATGCTGTCCTCACCCTGAGCTCGGACGATGATGTCAACGTAGGGAGCTTCCAGCGTCTGGCCCGGTAGCAGCGATGGATGCCAACCCCCGAGAATGACTGGAAAGTCCGGATCCCATTTCTTTACCGCCTTGGCGACTTCTACGGTGTCGCGAATCATCGGGCCGGTTACGACCGAAATTCCCAGGCACAGCGCGTCCTGCACTTCCTCCAGAAGCCGCTTCTTGTAATTTGGCGTGATGGTCGAGTCGATGATCTTAACTTCGTATCCAGCATTTATGAGGGGCGTTGAAATCGCTAAGATGCCCAACGGCGCTGTGGCTTCGATGCTGGAAAATGAGGGAACAAAAAACACGATCTTCTTGGAAGACTTCACGCGATTACCTCTCCACCCTTTGTTGCTTTGTCATCGCAATTCTGTCGAGCGATACGTTCATGGACTTGAAATTCGACCCGATCAAAACACGCACCATAAGCCAAAAACTACCAGCACAGAACGCCGCCAATGTCGCATCGTTGTCAACGTTGTGTAAACAAGCGGAGTCTGATCAGCTAAGGGCCATCAGTGACCAGAAGTGACAAAGAGTTGACCTCAAGGTTACACAGGCAAACGCGTTCGGGGCGAACATTTGATTTTGACCGGGACAGGTGGCCCATGGTGACGACTGAGAATACGGGGATTTGCGCAGTGCCCGGACTTTAGGCAGAAGGCAAGCAAGAAGGTCGAGACGCGAGGGTTCGTGAAAAAGAAAGTAGTCCTGTTTTACCCGCCGTACGATGGTCCCCCTCTAAGCGCGCCCCTTTGCATGCTCGCTCTAGCTTCTCCACTTCTGCAAGCTGGATTTGAAGTCAAATTAGTGGACAACCTGACCTCGCCCGATTTCGAAAATGAAATTCTCCGAGAGGCCCAGGACGCCCTGTGCCTCGGTATTTCAGTTCTCACGGGTCCTATGATCGGGGCGGCGGTCCGAATTGCGATGAAGGTGAAAAAGCTCAGGCCCGACTTGCCTATCATTTTCGGAGGTTGGCATCCCAGCCTTGTTCCTGAGCAAACGTTGAAGCCCGACTTTGTCGACGCCATCGTGCGAGCCCAGGGAGAGTTAACCTTGCTTGAGCTCGTACAGCGAATTGCCGATGGGCAAGACTGGCATGGAGTAAAGGGACTCTCATTTAAGGATGACAGCGGGATCCATCATGAGCCTGATCGGCCGGTAGCTAACATCAACGATCTGCCGGCGCCTGCTTATCACCTGGGTAACTTTGACGCTTATGCCGCAGCTGCGGGGACCCGCCAGCTTGGCTACGCCAGTAGCTTGGGTTGTCCCTATGCTTGCAACTACTGCACCGACATGATTTTTTATAAGCGCCGCTTCAACGCCTATCGCGCGGACCGCGTTGTCGATGAACTGGTTGACCTCGTCAGCCGCTACAGAATTGAACAAGTGGCGCTCCTCGATTCCAACTTCCTGGTGGATATCAAACGCGCGTTGGCCATTGCCCGGGGAATTGTTTCCACTGGCGTTCGTTTCCGCTGGGATTTCCAGGCTTCCACGGATTTCATATGGAAGATGAGCGACGACGATGTCCGGCTTCTTGGCGAGAGCGGCGTAACCCACATGGGTTTTGGCACCGAGTCAGCCTCGCAAGACGTTCTCAAGCTGATGAATAAGCATCACCAGCGCGTCGAACAGATGGTTGAAACCGCGCGGAAAGCGGAGTTGGCCGGAATTCATGTGACCTTCAACATTATTCTCGGCTATCCCGGAGAGACGGAGGCAGATCGTCAACAGACCTTCCGCATCATGAGCGACATTGCGCGGGAGTATTGGAATGTAAGCTTTTCTCCCAACGTTTTTACGCCGTACCCGGGAATTCCGATCTGGCCTCAGCTGAAGGATCTCGGTGTCCGCGAGCCACAAACTTTGGAGGAATGGGAGAACCTGGCGTTGGGCCATAACGTCCTTCCCTGGCTTCAAGGCCGGGAGCTATACCGGCTGCGGCGCAGCTTGGAATATTTTTTGCTGAACAACCAGATTCGCAAGGCGACCCGGAAGCATGCCTGGCTGAGGCGTGGTTTCCGACGTGCTCTGGGGTTGCCTCTCCGTTGGCGAATTGGTAGCAACCGGTACTCGTTTCCTTGGGAGCTGTGGGTTTCTCGTGCTGTTGAAAAAGTTGTAACAAGGCGGTCTCTTTTGACGGGAAAGAAATTGAGTGAACGGATCCAGGAAGTGTGTTGAGTTCAGATAAATTTAGTGAGGCGCGATTCGCGTGGCTGACGTCCTATTGACCCATTCGTATCACCTGTACTTCGACCGCAAACAAACGCGGAAGATGCAGCCGTACCCGCCTCTGGGCACGCTCTACGCGGCGGCTCTTTTGCGCAGTGCAGGCATTTCGGTCGCATTGTTTGACACCATGCTGACCAACCCCGAAGACAGCTTCCAGGCGGCGCTCGAACAGCATAATCCCAAGATCGTTGTCATTTACGAAGATAACTTCAACTTCCTATCCAAGATGTGCCTCACCCGCATGCGGGAGGTGCCGTATCAAATGCTGGAGGCCTCTTTGCGAGTAGGAGCCACCGTACTTGTGAATGGTTCCGACGCTTCCGACCATGTTTCCGACTACCTGGAAAAGGGTTTTCGTTGTGTGCTCCTGGGCGAGGCGGAATGGACTCTGCTGGAATTGGTTCAACATATTCTACGCAAGGGCGATTCTGACGTCTCCCATATTGCCGGAATTACCTACCTCGACCCCGGAACCGGAGAGCGGGTGCAGACGCAACACCGTCCCTTGATTCGTGACCTGAATCTGTTGCCAACGCCGGCACGAGATCTGGTTGACGTCAAAAAGTACGCAACCGCTTGGACGTCAGCACACGGATTTTTCTCGTTGAACATCGTTTCCAGCCGCGGTTGCCCCTACCGCTGCAATTGGTGCGCGAAACCCATCTATGGTGACCATTTCTCCCTTCGATCGCCCCTCGCTGTCGCAGAAGAGATGTGGAGGCTAAAGCAGGACTACGGAGCTGAACATTTATGGTTTGCCGATGACATCTTCGGACTCAAGCCAAACTGGGTTCGCGAACTCGCTTTTGAAGTAGAGCGTTTGGATGCCGCAATCCCCTTTAAGATGCAATCTCGAGTCGATTTGATGACGCCGGAAGCGGTTCGTGCACTGCGGAGAGCGGGCTGCACGGAGGCGTGGTTGGGAGTCGAGTCGGGATCCCAGAAGATCCTATCGGCGATGGATAAGGGCACGCGTGTCGATCAAATCGCGGCAGCTCGTGAAAACCTGAAAGCCGAAGGCATTCGGGCTTGCTACTTTCTGCAATTCGGATATCCAGGCGAGAACTGGCAGGACATTCAGAAAACGATTGCGTTGGTTCTTGAGACCCGTCCGGACGACATAGGGGTTTCCGTGTCCTATCCTTTGCCGGGAACCACATTCTTTGATCGAGTACGCGCCCAACTGGGCAAGAAAACAAACTGGTCTGACAGCGAAGACCTCTCCATGATGTTCCGGGGTGCGTATACCGATGAGTTCTATCGCGCGTTGCATGATGCCTTGCACGCGCAGGTCGATGCCTGGCACTCTCCTAATAATAAGGATAGACAGGGTGGCTCCAGCATCGATGAAATGTGGGCGCAGCTGAGGCAACTGGAGAAGACCTGCCGGAACTCTGATCCCACCATGTTAGAAGCATTGTCGACGGAGTCGCTCGTGCAATTACAATCCGCGCCCGACTTGGCGCGTAGCTGTTCGTCGACCCATGGTTTGGGTAGCGATTAACCTGGATCTCGGCATGGACATTCTGCTCACTCACGGCTATTTCTTGTACGAGGATCCGAAGGAGCTTCAGATCATGAAGCCGTATCCTCCTTTAGGCATCCTCTACATTTGCGCGCACCTGCGCCGTAAGGGAATGCAGGTTCGAGTCTTCGATTCCACGTTTTCCTCCCGCCAGCAACTGTTCGATGTAATTCATAAGGGGCCTCCATCGGTGCTCGGCATATACGCAAACCTAATGACGCGTCCCAACGTGGTTGAGATTCTGCGCTGCGCTAAAGATTCCGGTTGGCAAACGATCGTTGGCGGCCCGGAGCCGGCCGCATACATCGAACAGTATCTCGACGCGGGGGCAGATTTTGTGGTCATTGGAGAAGGCGAAATCACTTTGGAAGAGCTGCTCCCGGTGCTGCATGGAGACTCGCATCGGTCTCTGGAAGAGATCGCAGGAATCGCCTTCCGCTCGCCGAACGGCAACATCATCCAAACACAGCCTCGGGAACAAATTCGCGACATCAATACGCAGCCTTGGCCAGCGCGCGAAGCCATCGACATGGACCGCTACGTGTCTGTTTGGCGCGAACATCATGGCACTGGGGCCGTGTCGTTGATCACGGCCCGAGGTTGTCCCTATCACTGCCGGTGGTGCAGCCATCAAGTGTTTGGCAAAACCCATCGGCGCAGGACACCAGCATCTGTGGCCGATGAACTTGCCTGGCTCATCGGGAGATATCACCCTGACCTGGCCTGGATGGCGGACGATGTCTTTACCATTCATCACGGCTGGCTTTTCCAGTACGCTTCAGAACTGAAGCAGCGTGGCCTCAAGCTGCCATTCGAATGCATCTCCCGTGCCGACCGTTTGAATCCCCAGGTCGTTGAGACGCTAGCGGAGATTGGTTGCTTTCGCGTGTGGATCGGTTCGGAGAGCGGCTCCCAGCGAATTCTGGATGCGATGGAGCGAGGTGTCACTGTCGACGAGGTTCAGGCCGCGGTCCGTCTATGTCGGTCAAATGGGATTCAAACCGGAATGTTCTTGATGTGGGGATATGAGGGTGAGGAGCTTGACGACATCGAGGCGACCATCCAACACGTTAAGAGGACCGATCCGGACATTTTCTTCACCACCATATCGTATCCAATCCAAGGCACCGAGTATTCCTCACAGGTAGCCGGGCGGGTGGAAAGTCTGAAAGCGTGGAGTGTTAGCTCGGACCGGGACGTGCGCATTCGGGGGCGCCACTCGCGCCGCTTTTACGGCTTCGCCGATCAACTGCTGCGGAGCGAGGTTGAACTCGAGCACACGCGAGGAAAGTCGGGCATCGAGCCCGCGGTGATCGTGGATTTGCAGAATAAAGTGGCAGACTTGCGCACTGGTTTGCGCGCTTCCTCTATCGAGGTGGAAGCGTGACCACAGCGCGGATATCCCTAACGCAGAAACCTGCATATTCGTCACCGTTCGACAACGTCGCCGAACAATACGACGCCACGTTTACATCTTCGACCATCGGCCGAATTCAGCGTGACTCGGTTTGGGGTGCATTTAAGAAAAACTTTCACCCAGGAGATCGAATACTCGACATTGGGTGCGGCACGGGAGTGGATGCGTGCTTTCTGGCCGAGCGTGGCATCGATGTCGTCGCCTGTGACAGTTCGCCACGCATGTTGAACGTTGCCCAGCGGAGAATTGCTAGCCTTTCTAAATCGGCGGGATCGGTTCAATTGCAACTGCTGCCAGCCGAGGAAATTTCTAACCTGCCCGACAACCATCCGTTTGATGGCGCCTTATCAAATTTTGGTGCTGTGAACTGTGTCGTAAACATCGCTAAGCTAGCGAGCGACCTGACGAGGCTTCTCAAACCCGGCGCAAATCTACTGTTGTGCCTGATGGGTCCAGTTTGTCTTTGGGAGACGCTATGGTATCTCCTCCACGGAGAATTCGCTAAGGCGTTTCGACGTTTTCACCGCGCCGGCGTAGCAGCGCGGCTTGGCGGCAACGCTGTAGTCCACGTTCACTATCCATCCGTGCGTTCCATGCGGCAGATATTCGATCCTGGATTCTCTCTCAAGACCATCCAAGGTATCGGAGTTGCAGTGCCTCCCAGTTATCTTGAAGCCTGGGCAAACAAATTGCCAGGTGTTGTGAGGCTTGAGGCGGACGCCGATCTAGTTCTGGGACGTTGTCCCGGAATTCGCATGTTCGCGGACCACGTGTTGTTGCGATTCGAGCGAACGAGGGTATGAGAGACGTTGTGACCCTATCCACGGAAACTCTTACCCGGATAGCTCCGCGGGATCATGCACCCACATCAGTAGTCCACCTGCAGTGCCCTGCCTGCCATCAGGGGCCATGCAGGCCAGTCTTACTTTCTGAGCCAAGCTGCCATGCGTGTGGATATGTGTTTTCCGAACGTGACGGAGTCTACGATGCGCTGCCGCCGGCTCGGAAGTCGACTTTTCGGCAGTTTATCCACGATTACGAATCTGTGCGTGCCAAAGAGGGCCGGGGGGCCAGCTCCCCTGACTATTATTTAGCGCTGCCCTTCAAGGATCTCACTGGTCGCAACGTGTGGCAGTGGCATATTCGAGCTCGTACGTTTCGTTCCATGGAGAAGCAGCTTCTACCAAAGATCGAACGTTCCTATCCGCGAGGTTTCGACGTTCTGGACGTTGGGGCCGGCAATGGATGGCTGTCTTATCGGCTGGCACAGCGTGGGCATCGTCCGGTGGCTGTCGATCTGCTCGTGAATGACACAGACGGTCTCGGCGCAGCCCGGCATTACTTCCAGCGTGTACCTCCATTCTTGCGCTTCAAGGCCGAAATGGATTGCCTTCCGTTCATGCCCGCACAGTTCGATGTGGTGATCTTTAACGCGTCGCTTCACTACTCCGTAGATTACCGGATCACTCTTCAGGAAGCGTTGCGGTGTCTGCGAAGGAACGGGCATTTGATCGTAGCGGACTCGCCATTCTATTGGAGGGAGGAGAGTGGACAAAAGATGTTGGAAGAAAAGCGGGCTGCCTTCAATCGGCAGTTCGGTTTCCGCTCTGACAGCATTCCAAGCCGCGAATACTTCACGACAGATACGCTGAACGATCTTGCGGCTCATCTGGCTTTCAAATGGAACGTTTGTAAGCCTTGGTACGGGGTTAGCTGGGCCCTTCGCCCCATAAAAGCAAGTTTACTGCGACGCCGGGAGCCGTCGAAGTTTTATCTGTTCCACGCCAAGATCGAGGATTGATTTCATGTTTGTCTCCAACTGTGAGCTTGCTTGGAAGCGTCGAAATCCGCCCACTCTGCATGGCCATGTTTGCAGATGACCACACTAATATCCATCTCGACCTCGGATGCCAGAGTGGACGGTGCCGACCTGGATGTCCATCGTGTCCATACGGTGCCGATCGTCGTTATTTATCCCCACAATCAATGCGACTGTCACTGTGTGATGTGCGACATCTGGAAGATTCGCGATGCAAAAGAGCTTTCTGTTGCGGATCTTGAGCGCCACATCGCGTCATTTCGCGACCTTCGCGTGCGTTGGGTGGTGTTAACAGGAGGAGAACCCCAGAAGAACAGCCGTCTTCCAATTTTGGCCAGGATGCTTCGTGACGAAGGAATCCGGGTCACGCTCCTCACTGCTGGGTTGCTCCTCGAAGCGCAAGCCGAAGCGATCGCTGCAACTGTGGATGACGTTATCGTCTCTCTAGACGGGCCTCCTTCTTTGCACAACCGTATTCGGCGTGTTCCGAGAGCTTTTGAGCGGCTTGCAGATGGTGTGAAAGAACTGAAGCGCCAGCGCCCGGACATTTCCATAGGTGGCAGGTGCACGGTCCAAAAGCTCAATCATTGCTCTCTATGCGCCACCGCAGTTTCAGCCCGGGACATTGGGTTGAGCTCCATCTCATTTCTCGCAGCTGACGTTAGTTCCTCCGCTTTCAATCGTCACTCTGCCGCATCAAGTGAAAGCCGCGAGCAAGTCGCCCTCAATGCGCGCGAGGTGGAAGCGCTGGCGGAAGAGGTTCAGCGCTTGGTCCACGAGCATGCCTGTGATCTCGATTCTGGTTTCATCTTGGAGAGCCCAGCCAAGCTTGAGCGGATCGTGCAGCATTTTCGCGCCTATCGTGAACAGGTGGAACCGGTCGCTCCGCGCTGTAATGCTCCCTGGGTCTCGGTCGTGATCGAAGCCGACGGACAAGTCCGGCCTTGTTTTTTTCATCGTCCCTTGGGAAATACTCAGGACGGCACATTGCTCGAAATCCTGAATAGCCCGCAGGCTCTGCAGTTCCGCAAGACTCTCGACATCGCAAGCGATCGGATCTGCCGGCGGTGTGTGTGTTCCTTGTACATTCCGACTCCGGAGATGTTGGATGGCGGCCCTAGCGTCACTGCTCAACCAGCCCAAGGGGAAGAAAAACGGAATGGCTGAGTCTAGGCAGGAAAAGTTTGTAACCGGTGTGGGCGCCTCTTCTGAGTTGTCAAGTTCCCCGGAAGAGCTAAGCACACATCCTGACCCGATTGGGTGCGATTTCAATTTGCCACTCAAGGCTGTCTTCTATCCGCTCGGTTTCGCGGTCGAGATTTCCACCAATTGCCCCGAGGTCTTAGCGGCTGCAGAACAGAATTGGAAGTCATTTGATAAGGTGTATTCTGCGCCACCGGTGCAGGTTCGCATCGCTGTGATCGAGGGCCAAGGCGCTCATTGCCCGCCTCCTCCCAATTGCCGGGGACAACGCAATCTGGTGCTGTTTGTCGCCAGCCCTTATGACTTCGCCGTTTGTGATCTGACAACTGGGTTCGCCTCCTGCTGGCTGTCGACCGCCGCCGTTGAGAATGGTGCGTACCTGCGATATCACTTTCTAGACGCCACAGTATTGCTTCTAATCGAGGCTTTATATTTGACTCCGATCCACGCAGCCTGTGTCGCCTTTCAGGGTCGTGGGCTGCTCTTGTGCGGAGACTCTGGAGCGGGGAAATCCTCGCTCTCCTTTGCCTGTGCGCGCAGGGGATGGACATTTGTTTCAGATGACGCGAACTTCCTGGTGCGCGGCGGCGAACAGCGCGTTGTGGTAGCCAATCCTTATCACCTCCATTTTCGCGAGTCCGCGACCGAGTTGTTTCCCGACTTAAAGTCTCATTGCCTCACCCCGCGCATCAACGGAGAGATTGCGATTGAGCTGGCGACGGGGAACATGCCGGAGATTCTTACATCTCCGCGGTCGCCAATCGACTTCCTCGTCTTTCTTAACCGCGGGGCCTCAGGCCCTGCGAGCCTGCGCCCTTTCTCAAAGGAGCGAGCATCCATGTGCTTGGAGCAGGTCATTTGCTATGGCGAGCAGCACATTCGCGATGCGCAGAAATCGTCGTTGCACGATCTCCTTCGGGCCGAGGTTCTGGAATTGCGATACAGCGACCTGCACTCCGCTGTAGATTGCCTCGAAGCCTTGGTTTGCGCCAGAGGGAGACCGACTGAAACACCGCTCATGCTCGAGTAAGCAACGGGGAAGACGAAAGTAACTTTACTGTTATGACCCCGAGTAGAAGTGATTAACGAATCTTGCATCTTAAACAGTGCTCAGGACGCGCAATCATTCAACCGTCAACCGTGTTCTTTCAAATGTCCATTTCAGTTGCGTGCTCACTTGAACGAATTCCAACAAACTGACGAAAAAATGCGGGCAGTGGATATTTTCAGCATCCAGGCCATCGCACTGTGAAGTCCCGTTTACACAAAGCAACCAAGGCGTCGGTGCACGCTGGCTTTCAAAGATATGTTGAAACTGCTGACGGTTCGTCGGAGACTGGACGCTACTGTGCCCAGAGTCTGCTGACATCGTGGATGGTGGTGGCGCTGATGGTCAGCTGCAGTTTGATCGCGTGCGCACAGACACCTGCAGACGACAAAAACGCTCCTCCTCCACTTCCTAAACCGGAGATACAGTCCCTGGAGGTATCGCTGCCTCCCGTTCGTTTGAAATCGCTTCCACGCAATCTTTTCATGGATCAGGAGACCTTCTGGTCAACTCCCTTCCACATGACCAAGGCGGAATGGGAGTGGACCGTCCCCTTGGTCTTTGCCGGCACAGCGTTGGTGGCGAGCGACACAGCCATAGAAAAACACGCTCCCACAAGCCCAGCGACGGTCTCGCATGCAGCTACAGCTTCCAATGCCGGGCTCGCAGCTATGGCCGCTGCAGGAGGAGGAATGTTTGTGTGGGGACACCTTGCGCATAATGATCAGCAACGCGAAACCGGACTTCTCAGTGGGGAGGCCGGGATCGACGCATTCCTGGATACGGAAGTCTTCAAGTATTCCTTCGGACGGGATCGGCCCTTCACGGGCGACGGCCGGGGCCGTTTTTTTCAGGGCGGGAATTCTTTTCCCTCGCAGCACGCGGCCATCAGTTGGGCAATTGCCAGTGTGATTGCTCATGAGTATCCCGGTCCGATGACCCAGTTTCTAGCCTATGGGTTGGCAGGAGGAGTAAGCGCGGCGCGGTTTGCAGGGCAGAAACACTTCGCATCCGACGTCGTGCTAGGCAGCGCCTTGGGGTGGTATCTAGGTCGGCAAGTTTTCCGCTCCCATTCACATTACAGTGATGCCGACGTTGCGAAATGGGGTACGTTCCGCAAGGGTGAGAGCGCAGATAACGCCCGCGAACCGCGGAATATGGGGTCGCCATACGTTCCGCTGGACAGCTGGGTTTACCCCGCGATGGAGCGCTTGCTGGCATTGGGTTTTATTCAATCGGCGGACTTGGGAATGCGCCCGTGGACGCGCATGGAATGCGCCCGGTTGCTGGTGGAGGAGGCCGGCGTGCGAATGCACGATGGCAGCGAAGCGGGTAGCGAACCGCGGAAGGTTTATGCAGCTTTGGCGGAAGAATTTAGTGACGAAACCGCGCGCTTGAGCGGCGCAGCGAATCTCGGCCTAAGCTTGGATTCGATTTACACCCGTATTGCCGGGATTTCGGGCGGCACGCCCCTACGTGATGGGCTCCACTTCGGACAAACCATTGTCAACGATTACGGACGCCCGTATGGGGAGGGCTTCAACAACGTGACCGGATTGAGCGGTCACGCATTGGCAGGCCCCTTCTCATTCTATGTCCGAGGCGAGTACCAGCATGCACCTTCTCTACCCGCACTTCCGGATCAGGCGCGCCAAGTAATCCAGACGGTGGACGGCCTTCCGACAGCTCCGCCCGGCACCCCCGCTGCGGCTGTAAACAAGGTGGCCTTGCTCGAAGGCTACGTAGGATTGCAGCTCGAAAACTGGCAACTCACTTTTGGCAAGCAGGCGCTGTGGTGGGGAGCGGATGAGAGCGGGCCTATGTTGTTCAGCACAAATGCCGCGCCCATCGTGATGTTACAGATCAATCGTGTCAAGCCGTTCCAATTACCCAGCGTCTTTGGGCTGCTTGGGCCTATCCGAGTTGATTACATCCTGGGGCGGCTCAGTGGCTACCACTGGGTGTTTAGCGCGAATTCCGGGTTCACAGGCTCATGGACGGAGACGCTAAGCGATCAACCCTTCATCGTAGGGCAGAAAGTCAGCTTCAAACCCTCGGCCAATCTGGAATTGGGCATTAGCGCCACCGCTCTTTTTGCTGGTCCGGGAGTTCCCGCCACAATGCATACGCTTCTACATGCCATGTTCTCAACCGGAAATGGTAACTCGGGGACGGCAGGTGATCCCGGGGACCGCCGAGGCGGGTTCGACTTTGCTTACCGCATCCCGAAGCTGCGGGATTGGCTCACGTTTTATGGGGACGCCTTCACTGACGACCAAGCCAATCCTTGGTTGGCTTGGGACAAGACGGCTCTCACTTCGGGTCTCTATCTGTCTCGAGTTCCGAGGATTCCCCGGCTCGACTTCCGGGTGGAAGGAGTTTACACAGACCTGCCAGGCGGCACGGCAGTCGTAAACCAAGGTTTTTTTTACATAAACAGCCGCTTCAAGAGTGGCTATACGAACGACGGAAATCTGATCGGGAGTTGGATCGGGAGGCAAGGACAGGGCGCCGCCGCATGGACGAACTACTGGTTTACCCCGAAGAATAAATTGCAGTTCAACTTTCGCCACCAGAAGGTCAGTCGGGAATTCATTCCCAACGGGGGCACCCTGACGGAGTTTGGTGTGAGCGGCGATTATTGGGTGCGTTCCAAGCTTGGAATTTCCGCTCGGATACAATACAAGCGCTGGCTCTTTCCTGTAATTCAGCCGAACGCTTCCAGAAACCTGACAGCAGAAGTACAAGTTCAGTTCGAGCCGCGCAAAGTGTTCCACCACCAGGAGTCGCCATCAACTACCTACCCCTAGTACCTCAGTACCTCGCCAAGTACTACAAAACCGGGTACCGCCATTCAGAGAGGCGCATTCGGCTATCCGGGCGTCAGCGTCGTCCTGCAAGAACGCGCTCAAGATTCAATTTTGCGCCCCTGAGTGCTTTCGGGTGACTTAGGCGAGACAGGAGGGGGCTGTCGACGCCGCTACGCACATTTGTGGGGACTACACCGCACGATCCCCACGACGGATCCGAGTAGACTCCGGCTCGGAAGGCCGTTCAAAGTATGGGGACCGACACAGCCGACTGGATGTGGTCACGCGTGTCCGGATTTGGTCACGCTCGATTTGGTGTGCCCTTTCTTCTCATGAAGAGCTAACCGATAAGTTGCTCAGCAATCGAGCAAAGGCTGGAATTCTAAACTCCATCCGATTTTGGAACTACGTGTGCTGTTAAATGAATCCCGGCGAGTGTAATTGCCCCCGATCCCATTGCGCCCACACCGAGGAGCTTGGTGAGTGTTGCAAATGACGTGATATATGTGGGTTCCAATTCAGGGCCGATCCAGGTGCCGGACACGAGAACCGGAAAGGAACTTCGCGAGTGGGAGTTCAGTAATCGATTGGCCATTCCTCGCAGGCGACGCAGCCTATTGGGGACGGGGTTGCGGTATACCGGTGGAAGCGGAAACAGTAGTTGGCTTCAGCGGGTGTCTGCAGGCGCGGTTGTGTGGTTGCCTTGTGCTCGTGGCAACAGGGAATTGAAAGCAAAAGCTGAGGCTGTCGGATCAACAGTCCGAATGTGTATTCAGATGCACCTGACTCCAGCGATCTAGGCGTTGATGGTGGAAAAGATATTGTGAAGCTCTCCAGTTCTTAATCATGAAACTGGCGGCACAGTCCCGGAAGGTTCGACGAATCGCGAGCACTCGCCTGCCCACCAAGTGGGGGACCTTTCAAGCCATCGGATTCCAGGGGGAGATTTGCAACGGCACTCGACAGATCGAGACTGCAGTAGCTCTTGTCTTGGGCGAGATGACCGAGAATGCGCCCTTGCTGCGCATTCATTCGCAGTGCCTCACAGGCGATGCGTTGGGTTCCCTCCGTTGCGACTGCGGAGACCAGTTGGAACTGGCGATGCGCGCAATCGCTTGCGAAAAATCCGGGCTCCTGATCTACGAGCACCAGGAGGGACGAGGAATCGGATTGATGGCGAAGTTGCAGGCTTACAGCTTACAGGACACAGGCCTCGATACCGTTGAAGCAAACCACGCATTGGGCTTCAGTACTGATTATCGAGACTTCGCCTTGCCGGTCGCGATCTTGCGTGATCTTGGAATCGGTCGTGTTCGCCTTCTCTCGAACAACCCCCAGAAGTCTCGCGCCCTGATTGATGCAGGTATCGACGTTGCCGAACGGGTTCCATGCGAAGTTGCGCCGAACCCTCACTCCTTTGCCTACTTGCAAGCCAAGAAAGAAAAGATGGGGCACGAGCTCAGTCACAGCGACCGCGAAACAACCGGATCTGTGAAATATTCACGTGCCGATGAACCTGATCGACACAGCAACAGCAGACGTGCGGTGACAGGAGAGCGGTTCTCCTTCACGAGCATCGAGGTGGCCCTGCGCGAACTTAGAGCCGGACGGATGATCGTCGTCGTCGACGATGAAGATCGCGAGAACGAGGGGGACCTGATCATGGCAGCGGAGATGATCACGCCGGCGGCTATCAACTTCATGGCAACTCACGGACGAGGCTTGATCTGCCTGGCCATGACCGGGGAGAGGCTTGATGAGTTACAGCTCGCCCCGATGGCGGTCGATAACACTGCGTTGGGCGGTACAGGTTTCACAGTCTCGATCGATGCGAAGGGGCGGGGCGTGACGACAGGCATTTCTGCCAGCGACCGCGCGCAAACGATTTGGGCAGCCATCGATGCACACAGCGATCCCGAAGACTTCGCGCGGCCCGGACACGTTTTCCCGCTTCGTTGTCGGCCCGGCGGGGTTCTAGAGCGCCGAGGCCACACGGAGGCGGCGGTCGACCTTGCGCGCCTCGCAGGATTACACCCCTCCGGCGTTATCTGCGAGATTCTTAAAGATGACGGGACTATGGCACGAGTACCTGACCTCGGTCATTTTTGCAAGATAAACGAACTCAAAATGATCACAGTAGGAGACTTAGCGCGGTACCGATTGACATGCGATTCCGAGGGCTCGGCGTCCTGCGGGAACAGCGCAATTGGGAATCAACGGGCGGCGGGCGAACCCGGCAGTGGTAGTGGTTGGGATGACGCAGGCTCTGGGGAATTCAGGTGAG
>Ga0137418_10002269_pt1 | contig 17617 bp, 11 predicted proteins | sample CZODoug3_1_2_16f_FD_122242 | JGI IMG/M metagenome (GOLD analysis project Ga0137418, IMG submission 122242) | Vadose zone soil fungal communities from Angelo Coast Range Reserve, California, USA - CZODoug3_1_2_16fungal (Hybrid Assembly) | ecosystem: Environmental > Terrestrial > Soil > Vadose... | reverse complement strand
TCGCGCGACCATCCCCCTTCATAAGTCCGCTTGTTCGCAAACGAGAACGGATATTTGAACGTTTGCACCAGGCTCTTCGAATCGGTGGCGGGTGGCCACTGGGAATCCGCATTCGCCGCGTCGAGTGCCGCATTCTTCGGCCCCGGATCGCTCTTGCTTCTGTCCTGCTTGTGAGTCCCCTGCTCTTGCCCGGTTGCTCCGCTTGCCGTCAGAATGCCGGCCGCTGCAAGAGCCGCCGAACCTACGCCGATAAATCCCCTGCGAGTCAGTGTCTCTTTCTCTGTATTTTCCTCTGTATTTTGCTCTGTGCTTTCGTTCATGCGAGCTACCTTTCTGAATCGAGTTGGTTTCCGTCCCAACGCTCGAATTCAGACCTGGCGTCCGATGATTCGATGGAAAAAGGGAGGTGTCGGATGCATCAGAAATAGCCGCGAAGCCGCGCCAGCCTCCTGGTACAACCGGCCCTCCAGTGTGAGAAACTAGTCTTCGTTATATTGTGATTTTACTTTCGCCCGAGAAAAGAGTTATGACCACACCCGGTTTGAACGTGCGCGCCACACCCGCTTTGGATATTGCCTGGGTCCGCTCCCAGTTTCCTTCCTTGAAAACCCAGGTCAACGGCCAGACTGCCGCCTTCCTCGATGGCCCCGCCGGCACGCAGGTGCCCACGCAAGTGATGCACGCGATCCAAAGTTACTTCCTCAGCGCCAATGCCAACACCGGCGGCGCATTTCTCACCAGCCGCCGCACCGAGGAAATCATCGCCCACGCGCGCGCCGCCATGGCCGACCTCTTTCACTGCGATAAAGACGAGGTGGTCTTCGGCCAGAACATGACCACCATCACCTATGCGATCTCCCGCGCCATCGCCCGCGAACTGAGGCCCGATGACGAAATCCTGCTCACCACGCTCGATCACGACGCCAATTATTCTCCCTGGAAGGCCCTCGAGGAAAAGGGCGTGGTCATCCGCCAGGTGGACATCCGCGAATCCGATTGCACGCTCGACCTCGACGATCTGAAGAGCAAGCTCAATGAGAAAACGCGGCTCGTCGCCGTCGGGTACGCTTCCAATTCCGTCGGCACGATTAATCCCGTCGCGGAAATCACCCGCCTCGCCCACGCCGCGGGAGCGATGATTTACGTCGACGCCGTCCACTACGCCCCGCATGGCTTGATCGACGTCAAAGCCCTCGACTGCGATTTCCTCGTCTGCTCGCCCTACAAATTCTTCGGCCCCCACATGGGCGCGCTCTACGGCAAGCGCCAGCACCTGCAGTCCTTCCGTCCATACAAGGTGCGGCCGTGCACGGACCAGGTTCCCGATCGCTGGGAAAGCGGCACGCAGATTCACGAATTGATCGCCGGCATCGGCGCCGCCGTCGAATACATTGCCGAACTCGGCCGCCGCTGCGACGCCAGCACTAAAACGCGCCGCGAAGCCCTGGCCGCCGCCTATCACTCAACCGTTACCCATGAAACCGGAATCATCTGGCGCCTCATCTCAGGATTGCAGTCCATCCCCGGCGCGCACATTTACGGCATCACCGATCCGCAGCGCTCCGCCGAACGCTGCTCCACGCTTTCCCTGCGCATCGGCAATCACCATCCCACCGCCATCGCCACCTTCCTCGGTGAACGCGGCATCTTCACCTGGGACGGCAACTACTATGCCCTCAATCTCAGTGAACGCCTCGGCGTCGAATCGCAAGGCGGCATGCTCCGCATCGGCCTGGTCCACTACAACACCGCCGAAGAAGTCGACCGCCTCCTCGCCGCCCTCCGCGAATTCGCTGCGAGATAATTTTGCGTGTCCTCGCCCACGATTCGAGAGAAACGCCTTCAACGACTCACATAAATCGCCCATAAATTCGACGAGGAAACATAAAATCTCTCATGGCTAAACGTCCGAAACCACTCGTACTCACCGTCCTCGATGGTTGGGGCTACCGCGCCGAAACAAAGGGCAACGCCGTCGCCCTGGCGCGCAAACCCAATTACGACGAACTCCTCCGCCAATTTCCCAACACGCTCATCCAAACCTCTGGCCCCGCCGTCGGCCTCCCCCAAGGCCAGATGGGCAACAGCGAAGTCGGCCACCTCAACATCGGCGCCGGCCGCGTCGTCCACATGGACATCACCCGCATTGATCTCCTCATCGCCAACAAACAGCTCGACCAGGTCCCGCTCTTCCAGCAAGCCATGGAGCGCGGCCGCCAGCGCCAACTCCATTTCATCGGCCTCCTCAGCGACGGCGGCGTGCACTCGCACATCAACCACCTCTTTGCCCTCCTCGAAATGGCCAAGCAGTCGAAGGTCGAAAAAGTTTTCGTCCACTGCTTCATGGACGGCCGCGACACTCCGCCCAACAGCGGCCGCGACTTCGTCCGCCAGCTCCAGCAGAAAATGCGCGAATTGGGCGTCGGCGAAATCGCCACCCTCGTCGGCCGCTATTACGCGATGGATCGCGACAACCGCTGGGAGCGCATCGAACTCGCCTACCGCGCCCTCGTCCACGGCGAAGCGGAAACCAAATCCAATGATCCCATCGCCGCGCTGCAACAGAGCTACGAACAGGGCGTCACCGACGAATTCGTCAAGCCAATCGTAATCACCCGTGGCGCTAGCCCGGCCGCGCCACCCGTCGGCCTGATTCGCGACGACGACGCGGTCATCTTCTACAATTTCCGCGCCGACCGCGCCCGCCAAATCACCTACGCCCTCGAAGCCCCCGACTTCGACAAATTCGCCGATCCCAAGCGCCCCAAAGATCTCTTCTTCGTCGGCATGACCAAGTACGACAAAAACTGGCCCTGGCTCAAGTGCGTAATCACTCCGGAAAAACTAGAACAAATCCTCGCCCAGGTTTTCCAGGAACTGCAGTACAAAAACCTCCGCTGTGCCGAAACCGAAAAGTACGCGCACGTCACCTATTTCTTCAACGGCGGCGTGGAAAAACCATTCACCGGCGAAGAGCGCATCCTCGTCCCGTCGCCGAAAGTCGCCACCTACGACCTAAAGCCTGAAATGTCCGCCGAAGGAATCACCGACACGGTCGTGAAAGCCATCGAAAAAGCCGAGTTCGACGCCATCATCATGAATTACGCCAACGCCGACATGGTCGGCCACTCCGGCAAACTCGAGGCCGCCATCAAAGCCGTCGAAGCCGTGGACGCGGGCCTCGGCCGCATCTATCAAGCCCTTAAGCCACGCGGCGGCGCCTGGATCATCACCGCCGATCACGGCAACGCCGAAACCATGATCGATCCCACCACCGGCGGCCCGCACACCTACCACACCACTAATCCCGTCCCCTTCATCTGCGTCACCGAAAATGACGCGCTCCAACTCGCCCCCGGCGGCGCCCTCCGCGACATCGCCCCCACCATGCTCGGCATCCTCGGCGAACCCGCGCCCCCCGACATGACCGGCCGCGACCTCCGCCTCAAACCGATACGTGAATAACTGTTAGTATATATAAATGTACAGTACACTACACCGAACCTTGTCATCCTGAGGCTATCCGACAAGGATAGCCGAAGGATCTCAACTGTAGCGTTCCCGGAAAACTATGGGTTGAGATCCTTCGGCCCGCAAACGGCGCGGCCCTCAGGACGACAACGCGCTGGGGATTGCACTAGTGGAAAGAAGATACTTCGTCTACATCATGAGTAACGAATCCCGGATGCTCTACGTTGGCGTTACCAACGGCCTTCACAAAAGAGTCTTTCAACACAAATCGAAGCTCATGCCTGGCTTCACGCAAAAATACAATCTGTACAAACTCGTTTACTTCGAGGAATTCGGCGACATTCGAGCCGCCATCGCCCGCGAAAAACAAATCAAAGGTTGGCTCCGTTCGAAAAAGGTCGCTCTGATTGTCGCTATGAATCCTCAGTGGAAAGACCTCGCCGAGGGCCGCTTCAAGAGTCTTCCAAAGCCCAAGTCTCCGATCTTGATCCCTATTCCCAGCCCAAAACCCACTTAGCGGGTTCAACAAATTCAAGTTACTAAAGAGATTTAAAATATTCGAAAAATTAAACGACTTGTCATCCTGAGCCTATCCGACGAGGATAGGCGAAGGACCTCAACGTACGCTCCATTTAGAAAAGTCAGCCAGGACCTCGAACCCAAACATGACTCCTCCCCGCACCACACCAGAAAACACCAAGCTCACCATCTGCGTCTGGCACCCCTTCACCGAATGGCGCCCTCCTGTTTCCCTCGCCGACGCAATTCGCAAGCGCTGGCCCGCCATGCGGGTCGCGCATCTTCCGGACTACGACCGCCTTCCGCAGGAACTTCCCGACACGGACATCTTCGTCGGCTACTCGCTGCGCGCAAAGCAACTGGCCGAGGCCAAAAAATTGAAATGGATTCATTCCACCGCGGCCGGCGTGGCGCAACTCATGTACACGGAGCTACGCGATTCCGGCATCCTCGTCACCAATCCCAGCGGCATCTTTTCTGTGCCGATGGCCGAGCACACCATGGGCCTGCTCATCGCGCTCGCCCGCAATTTTCCGGATTCCGTTCGCTATCAGGATCAATCAAAGTGGGCGCAACAGGAGCTCTGGGACCAGCCGCAACATCTCACCGAATTAAATGGCCAGGTGCTTCTCGTCGTGGGTTACGGCTCCATCGGCCACGAACTGGCTCGCCGCGCAAAAGCCTTCGACATGCGCGTTTGGGGCGTCTCCCGCTCCGGCAAAGGCGATGCGTCGCTCGCCGAAAAAATCGTCCCGATTGCCCAGCTTCACGAAGTCCTATCGCACGCTGACTTCGTGGTCGTCAGCGCCCCCGAAACCCGCGAGACCATGCACCTCATCGGCGCACCCGAACTCGCCCGCATGAAACCCACGGCCCGCCTCATCAATGTCGCGCGTGGCACCTTGCTCGATCAATCCGCGCTACTCGCCGCTCTTCAGCAGAGAAAAATCGCCGGCGCTGCCCTCGATGTCACTGATCCCGAGCCGCTCCCCGCTGCAGACCCGCTCTGGAAAGCCCCCAACCTCCTCATCACCCCGCACACCAGCGCCATCAGCGACCGCCTCTGGCCGCGCCAAACCACTTTGCTTCTGGATTTACTGGAACGCTGGTTCAAAGGCCGCAATCTCTTCAATCAAGTCGATCTCCACCGCGGCTACTAATCACTTCCGACGCGCCGCAATCCGAGACGCTGTCATCCTGAGGCTATCCGACGAGGATAGCCGAAGGACCTCAACGTATGAATTTTGCAAATTGTTACGTTGAGGTCCTTCGAAGCGCGAAACGGGCGCTTTCAGAGATCACAATTTAGTTTGTGCTTTGAGAGGATTGATAGATTGCAATTGACCAGGAGTGCGGCGCTCAATCTCCCACCCCGCCCTTCACCGATTGGTAGCCCTCTCGCGTATACACTACAATCTTCTGCTTCTTTCCCTTTTGATTTGTAACCACCAGCGGCCCGCCGTCCGGCGCCACCAGTTCCACCTTAATCTTCCGGAACTTCCCATCCTGGTTCTGATTCGAAGGAGTATACGAGATGCTGTACTGGTGCCTCAAAAACGCCGCCACTTCCCGCATGATCCCGGGAAGTTCCCCGTCAAATTGCGGGAACCACGCAAATCCCCCGGTCATCTGCGCAAACGTTTTCAACTGGTTTTCCGCCTGCAGAAAATCCATCCGGTTCATCGTGCCCAGCGCCCGATGCAGTTCCAGGTAGTTGCTCAACGGCTTGTCCAGCCCCACCACAAAAATCGTGGTGTCCGTCCCGCGAAGCTGCTTCATCGTCTGATCCAGAGTGTGTTTCGAAAACGTGTCCACTCCGGAGGCCAGCACCAGAATCGATTTCTTTCCCTTCACGTCCTTCAGCCGCTCGTTCGTATCCAGCAGCGCATCGAACAGGTTCGATTCGCTGAATCCCGGATAATACAAATGATAAATCGCCGTTTCCACCTCTTGCTTGTTCTGCGTGAAGTCCACTTCCGTCCGCGGCTTCATATCAAACGTCACCAGCGCCACCCAATCCTTCTGATTCAGGTTGGGAAAAAGCGCGCTCGCCCAATACTTCGCTTGATAACCGAACCAGCCATAAAACCGCGCGCTGAATTCCATCAGCACCACTATCGTAATCGGCGCATCCGTCGGCCCAAAGCTCGTGATGGTTTGTGGCTGCCCATCCTCCAGCACCCGGAAATTCTCTTTCTTCAGTCCCGGGATGATGTCGCCATTCTGCGTCGCCGCCACCACGTCCAGCGTCACCACCGGCACTTCCACCGAAACCGTCACTCCTGCTTCCTGCGGTTTCTGTTGTTGTGGCGCTGCCGGTTTTTGCCCGGGCGCCGGATTCTCCTGCGCGGGTGAGGTCGGCTGCGGTCCCGCGGGAGCCTGTGCCCAAATCGCTGCGCCTCCGCCAGCCAGCGCTCCGGCCAGCGCCATTCCGCGCAATATCGCCTGCAAATAGAAGGCTTTCATCCGTTTTCCCCTAAGTTCCCATTCGCTTAGATGCCGATTTTTCGCTCCGCGTCGTCTGCTGGTTGGACGTATCCCGTGTGAAATATGTAACGCCCGCCATCACCGGATTCCAGTCCTTCTGACACTGCATGTTAGTATGGAATTTACTTGTGGCAAAACGCATTCACAACTGGGGGGTGTTTACGTGCTGCGCAGGCACATTTCTTTTTCAATTCTAAGCCTGTTATTTCTGTCCGGATTCTTTACCTGTAATTTGAACGCACAAGTCTCGCAGAAGCCTCTTGCCCTGGGCATTCCACAAACACCTTCTCTTGTTGGAGACACCTCCACCCTCGCTCGTGAAGCGCAGGGCTGGCTCGTCGAACTCGTTAAAATCAACACCACCAATCCACCGGGCAACGAGCAGGTCGCCGCAAAATACATCGCCGGCATCCTCGCCAAGGAAGGCATCGCCGCCGACACCCTCGATCTCGCCCCCGGCCGCAGCGCCGTCGTCGCCCGCATGCGCAGCAGCGCCGTAGCCGATCCCTCCAAAGCGCTTCTCCTCGTCGCCCACATGGATGTTGTCGGCGTGGATCGCAGCAAGTGGTCCGTCGATCCCTTCGGTGGCGTCGTCAAGGACGGCTACCTCTGGGGCCGCGGGTCCATCGACGACAAAAGCATGCTCGCCGCGAATCTCGCTGCGTTCATCGCCCTCAAGCGCGGCGGCGTCCACCTCAATCGCGACGTCATTTTTCTCGGCACTGCCGACGAAGAGCAGTTTGGTGATGCCAGCATAAAGATGGTCATCGCCAAGTATTGGGACAAAATCGCCGCCGGCTACGCCTTGAACGAAGGCGGCAAAGCTGTCCTTGGCAAAGACGGCAAGATGCAATACGTCGCCGTGCAGGTCAGCGAAAAAGTTTCCGTCAACGTCACTCTCACCGTCACCGGCAAGGGCGGTCACGCGTCCACGCCGACGAAGGACAATCCCGTCGTCCATCTCGCCGCCGCCGTGGATAAAATCGGCAGCTACAACACGCCTGTGCATCTCACTTCCGTCGTTCGCCGCTATTTCGAGGCCCTCGCGCCCCTCGAAGACGAGGAGACCAGCAAGTGGATGCGCGTTATCGACACTTCCGACCGCGGCGAACATGCCCAGCGTTTCCTCGCCGAAACCAATCCGATGTGGAATTCCATGATGCGAGACACCATCGCCCCCACCATCCTGCAAGCCGGTTTCCGCGGTAATGTGATTCCCTCGGAGGCCCACGCCGTTCTCAACATCCGTCTCCTCCCGGGTGACACCATCGACGTCCTCGTCAACGAGTTGAAAAAACTTGTCAACGATCCGCAGGTCCATTTCGAAATCGCACCCGAAGGCGGCCTCGCGGCACCCAACTCTTCCCTCGAAAACAATTTTTTCAGTTTGATTACCAGGGTCTGCGCCCAGGAATTTGGCGGCGTGCCGGTAATCCCGTTCATGTCCACCGGCGCCACGGATTCCGCGCAGCTTCGCCTGCACAATGTCCAGGCCTATGGCCTTCGCCCGTTCCCAATCAACGAAACCGATGACGCCCGCGTCCACGGCGACGAAGAGCGCCTGCCGCTCGCCTCGTTGCCCAAAGGCGTGGACCTGATGGTTCGCATCGTCGCGGAGTTTTCCGCCAGCAGGTAACCACCCGACTGTTCTACAATTGGAATCTACCCAGCGATGAGCTCACGTCACTCCAAAATTGTCTGCACTCTCGGCCCGGCCACCAATTCGCCGCGCATGATCCGCCGTCTGCTCGAAGCTGGCATGGACGTAGCGCGCCTCAATTTTTCCCACGGCACCCATGAAACCCATGCGCAGTCGATTGCCATGGTGCATGCCGCGGCCGCCGAACTTGGCAAGACCGTCGGAATTCTCGCCGACCTCCAGGGCCCGAAAATCCGCACCGGCGCGCTTGCCGGCGGCGGCACCGTCAACCTGCGCTCCGGCCAGCAGTTCATCATCACCACCGCAAAAATCCTCGGCGATTCCACGCGCGTGAACACCACCTTTCGCCCGCTGCCCCGCGAAGTGAAGGCCGGCGACCGCATCCTTCTCTCCGACGGCCTCATCGAACTCCGCGTCGAAAAAACCCGCGGCCAGGAAGTCATCTGCCGCGTCGTCAATGGCGGAGCGCTCGGCGAGCACAAGGGCATCAATCTCCCCGGCGTGAAGCTGCGCGTTCCAGCACTGACGCCCAAAGACCGCGAAGATCTGCGCTTCGCATTGGCCCACAATGTGGACTTCATCGCCGCCAGCTTTGTCCGCCGCCCCGAAGACGTCTTGCTCGCCAAAGCCCTCATCCGCCGCGCCAAAAAGGATACGCCGGTCATCTCCAAGCTTGAAAAGCCCGAAGCCATTGAAAATCTGGAAGGTATTTTGCGCGCCTCGGATGGCGTGATGGTCGCGCGCGGCGACCTCGGCGTTGAAATGAATCCCGAAACCGTTCCCGTCGTTCAGAAAAACATCATCGCCCGAGCCCGCGAATTCCGCCGTCCGGTCATCACCGCCACCCAGATGCTCGAATCCATGACCCAGAATCCCCGCCCCACGCGCGCCGAAGCCTCCGACGTGGCCAATGCGATCTTCGACGGTTCCGACGCCGTCATGCTCTCCGCCGAAACCGCTTCCGGAAAATATCCCATCGAAGCCGTTTCCATGATGGCCCGCATCATTGAGGAAGCCGAAGCCAGCATTCAGGAATATCCGCGCCCCACCACCGCGCAGGAACAGCTCAAGGTCGCCGAAACCGTCGCCGAACTTGTTTGCCACGCTTCCAGCGAATTGCACATGAAGCTCATCGCGGTTTTCACCCACAGCGGCTTCACCGCGCGTCTCGTCTCCCGTTATCGCCCGCTCGTTCCCATCGTCGCGTTTTCTCCCGAAGCGGCAACCCGGCGCCGAATGTCGCTTTACTGGGGTGTCACTTCGCGCCACATCTCCGACATCAAAAAAATCGACGGCCTCGCCGACCTCGCCGAAAAGCGCCTTCTCGAAGAGCGCCTCGTCAAAAAAGGCGACGTCATCGGCATCGTCGCGGGCACACCAATGGGCATCCGCGGCACCACCAACTTCATGAAGTTTCACGTGATCGGCGGATTGTAGTAAACGTACGGCGAGTCAGCTGCTTTCAGCGGCGAACCACAGTAATAAAATTTGTCATCCTGAGGGCATCCGACGAGGTCCGCTGTTTGGACTCCGGTGATTTTTACCGGAGATGCCCGAAGGACCTCAACGTAAAGTCCTTCCCAAAAAGTAACACAACACGAAAACTCTCTTAATTCACCCAGCTATCCGGCCGCGAAGGCGGCTCATCCTTCGTCTTCTTCATGTACACCTGAAATCTCTTCCGGTTCCGCTGGTACTTCCAATCCGCCATTTCATTCCGCACGCGATACAAAAACGAACCGCGCCGCAAATAAATCCACCCAATCAGCATCCCGCCCAGGTGGCACAAGTGACTGACACCATCACCGCCCGACCCTATTGTGCCAAAGAATTCTATTGCACCCATGACCGCCACAAACGGCCGCATCGGGATTGTCAGCGGTAGTGGAAAAAGCCAGATGCGGCGGTCCGGAAACAGAATCGCATTCGCAATCAGGATTCCGAATATCGCTCCGGAGGCGCCTATTGTTGGCGTGTCCGCGGGCCGGTGCCCCCACAGCAGCGGCATTATTTTCACCAAGATCGTCAGGATTCCCGCGCCCACTCCGCAGATATAAAAATAGTTGAGGAACCTCTTCTTTCCCCACACCAATTCCAATTCCCGCCCGAACATCCATAGCATCAGCATGTTGATCAGCAGATGCCACAGCCCGCCATGTAGGAAAATGTAGGTGACCGGCTGCCATACGCGCAATCCTGGAAACGGTCCAAGCGGCACAAGGCCGAAGTGGTAATCGATCCAGATCCGCGCCGGAATTCCCCAGATCAGATCGGCGAATGTCTGAACAAGAAACACCCCTGCGCAAATCAACACCAGGAGTTTTACCGCAGGCGTAATAAATCCGCGCCAATCAAATCCCACACGCGGCGCGAAGGTCGGGCTCATAATTGCAGTGTACGGCGGCCCCAGCCACCCAGTCAAAAGGATAAGAGCCGGACGTCTCTTCTCTGTGTTCTCTGCTTGCCCTGAGCGTGTTTTGCGAAGGGTGCTCCTTCTCTGTGCCCTCTGTGTTAAATCTTTTCTCTCCTAATTCTTATTCGTTGCCAATTGCCGCTCAGTCCAGCTTCTTCCGCGCGAAATAAAACAGCGACGCTGCCAGCAGTCCGAACATGAACACGCCGAGCAGCGATTGCGCCTGCGTCGGCATGGCCAGTTTTTCGTTGAACGCCAGCAAAGCCCAGTGTTTTGGCCCAAAGGCCAGCCAATCCGGCAGCCGGGCCAGAAAAGTTTCGGGTTTTGCGGCGTCCGCCACCACTCGCAAAACGATGGCCAGCAATCCAAACACGCCTCCCGCCGCGATCAATCCGGAAGAGAACAACGCGCCGGGGCTCGCGTCGCTTTCATCTTTTTTCTTGGTTGTGACTTCCACCGCCCAGCGGATCAGGCCGCCGGCAAACATCGCTCCCGTCGTGGCAATGGAAAGGTACGACCCGGTCGCGAAGGCCAGCGAGCGCACTCCAAGTATCTCCACCGCAATCACCAGCGCCACGCCCATCAGCACCAGCCGCCACGGCAGCCGCTGGTTCAGGATTCCGCTGATCACCGTCGCCATCAGCCGCGCCTGCGGTGCCGGAGCCTTGTCGCTGCCGATCCCCTGCGCCCACTGATACTCGATCCGGTTGCTGCTGCTGTCGTAGAGATATTCCCCGTCGGGAATTTCATGCGAGCCCAGCGAATTCACCAGCACGTAGCTCTTGCCTTGATACACGAACGTATCGCGTTCGATCTTCACCCCGCTGGGCAACGCTTGTATGCTCACGGGAATCGTCGTCGGGATGTACTTCGTCAATCCTTTGTTCATCAGGTTCAGCGTTGCGCCGATAGCCACCGTTGAGACGGTGACGCCAACCAGAAGCCCCATCTGCTGCCAGAAGGGAGTTGCGCCCACCAGATAGCCCGTCTTCAAATCTTGCGAAGTCGCGCCCGCAATCGCCGACGCGATGCAAACCGCCCCTCCAATCATCAACGCAAGGACAGCGTATTTCGGACTGGTCCATCCGGCCAGAAAGAATATCGCGCAGGTAGCCATCAGCGTTGCGATGCTCATGCCGCTGATCGGATTTGAGGAATTGCCCAGCAACCCGCTGATGCGCCCCGCCACGGTCACGAACAAAAATCCGAATACCACCACGAACACGGCCGCAAACAGGTTTTGATACGGCTGCGTTTGCGCCCCCTGGATGGGGAAGAACGTGAGCACGGCCCAGATCATGGCCACAATGACGATCGATCCGCCGATCACCCACCGCATGGGAACCTCGTAGTCGATGCGGCCCGAGGAGCTGGACGAGTTGGATTCCCGGTTGCCTTCGGCGCGAACATCTTTCAGACCGGCGCTAAGAGCAGAGATGATCGTCGGCATCGTCCGCAACAGCGTAATCAGCCCCGAAGCGGCAACCGCGCCTGCGCCCATCGGCCGTATGTAGCTGCTCCATATCTGGTCCGGCGACATCAGCGGAATCGGAATCGTCGACGGGTAGATCGGCGTGTTGCCGGCCAGTTGGCCATAAAACTTGATGGCAGGCATCATCACCAGCCACGACACGATTCCTCCCGCGAACAAAATTCCCGCTACCCGCGGCCCGATGATGTAGCCGACGCCGAGATATTCCGACGTGATCGCGGCGCGAAACGATGCGCCGGGAAACCAACTGGGGCGTGCTTCAGGTTGCCCCGTCCAGGCCTGCACCGTATTCATCAGGAAGGTGTAAATCCCGCCCAGTCCCAGTCCCCAGAACACGCGCCCGGCAAACGATCCGCCGCGCTCTCCGGCAACCAGCACGTCGGCGCAGGCTGTGCCCTCGGGGAAAGCCAGGTTGCCGTGCTCCTTCACGATCAACTGCCGGCGGATGGGAACCATGAAGAGAACGCCCAGCCAGCCGCCGAGAAGCGCCATGGGAAAAATCCGCCAGAAGGTGAAGTCGGAGCTGAAGCCAAGAAAAATCAGCGCCGGCAAAGTGAACATCACGCCCGCCGCAAGCGATTCACCCGCCGACCCCGTCGTCTGCACTATGTTGTTTTCCAGAATCGTCGAACGCCCGAACGCCCGCAGAATGCTGATGGACAGCACCGAAATCGGAATCGACGCCGATACCGTCAGCCCCGCCCGCAATCCCACGTACACCGTCACCGCGCCGAAAAGCAATCCGAATAGCCCGCCAAGCACCACCGCCCGCAGCGAAAATTCCGCCAGCCTCTGCTCAGTCGGCACGTACGGCTGAAACTCTCCCACAGGTGCCGTGGAACTCCATGGACGGTCGCTCACCGTTTCCTCCCAATCTTCCCGAACATTCGTTTGAATCCGTGTGCCCGGATTATGCCGCACCCCGGCCCCACCGCAAAGCGCTTCCTCGCCGTGTTCCCGTAGCGCCGGCTTCCAGCCGGCAAGCGGCCAACCCTGCTGGCCATCCGCCTGCCCGCCTCAGCCAGACTGAAGAGAGGCTCTTCGTCTTTAATCCTTTCCGAAAAAAAATCCCCGCGCACCACAGTCCTCGCGCCCCTCCAGCAACGCCACTCCCCCGAATGGCATTGCGATCCCGGCCTTCCACCGGTCAGGCAACCTAGCCCCTGGGTCCTCTTGACATCTTCCTTACTGGTCAGTATTGTCACCTGCATTCGATATTGGGTCGGTCCGTACGGACTTTGTGGGTCTCCCATTTCCAAGCCTGCATTTACCTAGCTCTGGATCGGGATTGTCCTACTCCATATCTACCGGCGCCCATCTCTAACATCAGGAGCCTCGCGTGAAACTCCGCCGCCTCGCTTTCCTTCTGATTCTCGTTGCCGCAGCTTTGCTCTTCAGGCCTTTCCTCCCCACCACCTCGGGCGACGACTGGCTGCCCATCGACCCCGCCGACCTCAAAATGACCAGTGAGCCCAAAGCCCCCGGCGCTCCCGCCATCTACCTCTACCGCCAGGTCGACCGCAAGGATGCCACCCGCGCGGCCACCGAATACAACTATGTCCGCATCAAGATCCTCACCGAGGAAGGCCGCCAGTTTGCCAATATCGAAATCCCTTATTACAGGCAGGACGCCAGCGTAAACATCAGCAACATTCGTGCCCGCACCATCCGTCCCGATGGCACAGTCGTCAATTTCGACGGTAAGGTCTACGACAAAACCATCGAAAAAACCAAGGGAACCAAAATCCGCGCGAAGACCTTCAGCATTCCCGACGTCCAGGTGGGCAGCATCGTCGAATACCATTTCAATTATGACTTTGAGGACCACTACATCTTCGATTCCCACTGGGTCGTCAGCGATCAACTCTTCACGCGTTCCGCCAAATTCAGCTTGAAGCCCTTCCCCGAGTGGGCCGTGCGCTGGAGCTGGCCCGCCGGCTTGCCCCTTGGCACGGTTCCTCCCAAACAGGAGCCCGACAATGTCGTGCGCATGACCGCGCACGATATCCCAGCGTTCGAGATCGAAGACTACATGCCCCCGGAAAACGAACTGAAGTTCCGGGTCCTCTTCATCTACAGCCAGGAAGGCTTTGAACAGGACCCCGCCAAATTCTGGCGCAAGTATGGAAAGAAGCGCTACGACGCGCTGGAAAGCTTCCTCAGCAAGCGCAAGGAACTGGAAAGCTTCGTTTCCAGCGTCGTTTCTCCCAACGACTCCCAGGATGTAAAATTGCGGAAGATCTACGCCCGCGTCCAGCAGTTTCGCAACCTCAGCTACGAGCCTCGCAAATCGGCTGAGGAGGAAAAGCGCGACAAGCAGAAGAAAATTGAGAACGCCGCCGACGTCCTCAAATATGGCTACGGAAGCGGGTATGACCTCACCTGGCTCTTTGTCGGCTTGGCGCGCGCCGCGGGTTTCGAAGCTTCCGGCGGATTCGTTGCCACCCGCAACGACTATTTTTTCCAGCAAAACCGGATGAACAGCGACGAACTCAACTCCAACGTCGCCATCGTCAAGGTGGACGGCAAGGACCTCTTCTTCGACCCTGGCTCCGCCTTTATCCCTTACGGATTGTTGCCCTGGATGGAGACGGGCGTTAACGGCCTGAAGCTCAATAAAGACGGCGGCGTCTGGGTGGATACTCCCTTGCCGCTCAGCGTCGACTCTCAAATCGTCCGCAAGGCCGATTTCAAGATCAGTGACGACGGTTCTCTCGAAGGAAAGGTTGCCGTCACCTACACCGGCCTCGAGGCCGCCACCCGCAGGCAGTCTTGGCGGAATCAGGACGCCGAGGCCCGCAAGAAATATCTCGAGGATGTCCTCAAGGACTACGTGCCCGCCTCCATTGATGTCGAGCTCAAGAACCAGCCTGACTGGGAGAGTTCCGAAAAGCCGCTCGTTGCCGAATACGAAGTGAAAATTCCGGGCTGGGTTTCCTCCGCCGGCCGCCGCGCCCTGATGCCCGCGGGAATTTTCTGTTCCACCGAAAAGCGCATGTTCGAACATGCTAATCGCGTGAACGCGATCTATTTCCAGTATCCGCATCGCAAGACCGACGACGTCACCGTCGAACTTCCAGCCGGCTTGAAAATCGGCAGCCTCCCGAAACCCGCGGACCAGGATGCCAAAGCCGCCGAGTACATCCTCACTGTCGAAGAAAAATCCGGCGCGATTCACGTCACGCGCGTGCTTCGCAACGACCTGGTTCTTTTGCAGAAGGAGCTTTATCCGACGTTGCGCAACTTCTTTCTGGTGGTGAAATCCAGTGATGAAAAGCAGATCGTCCTCGAACCTGGCGCCGCTGCGGCCAACAAGTAAATCTTCTTTCCTCGCGGTTGCGGGCGCGCTCATGCTCTTTTTGCTGCTCGCGCTCGTCCCGCGCCCGGCGGTCGCCGGCGATGCGCCTGCCTGGATGCACGCCCTCACCAACGCCCCGCTGCCGCCTCACGATGAAAAAACGGATGCGGTCCTCCTCTACTCGGAAGAAATCCTGATGGTGCAGCCAAACGGCAAGCTCAAGGAGATTGACCGCAACGCCTACAAAATTCTCCGCCCTGGCGGCAGGCACTTTGGCAAGGTCGCCTTGCCTTACGACTCCGACTCCCGCATCACCAGCATCCGTGGCTGGTGCATTCCCGCGCTGGGAAAAGATTTCGAGGTGAAAGACAAGGATGCAACGGAGCGGGGCTACACCGATGTCGAAGGCGGAGAACTCGTTACCGACGTTCGGGTCAAGGTAATTTCCATTCCCGCTTCGGAACCGGGCAACATTGTCGGCTTTGAAGTCGAACACGAGGATCGCCCCTACGTTCTTCAGGATGAATGGTTTTTCCAGGCAAGCATCCCTGTCGGCGAAGCCCGCTATACGCTCCAGCTTCCCCCCAGTTGGGAATACAAGGCGGTCTGGCTGAATCATCCTGATCTGCAGCCCGCCGCCGTGGGAAACAATCAGTGGCAGTGGATTGTCAAGAACGTTCCGGAAATTAAAGGCGAAGAGTTCATGCCCCCGTGGAAAGGCGTCGCCGGTGTCATGATTATTAGCCTCATTCCCCCAAGCGGGGTCAACCGTGGTTTCCTCAACTGGTCCGAAATGGGGCTTTGGTACAACGGCCTCCTCCAAAATCGCCGCGACGCCTCACCCGCCATCAAACAGAAAGTTGCCGAACTCACCGCCAATCGCAAGGGTCCCGTCGATCAAATGCGCTCTCTCGCCGAGTTCATGCAGAAAGACATCCGCTATGTCGCCATCGAACTCGGCATTGGCGGCTGGCAACCCCATCCCGCCCCTGAAACATTCAACCGCCGCTTTGGAGATTGCAAGGATAAGGCCACTCTTCTCGCCTCCATGCTCAAGGAATTGAATATTGATTCCTACCACGTCGTCATCAACACCAACCGTGGTGGCGTCACTCCCGCTACCCCTCCGCACGTCGGTTCATTCAATCACGCCATTCTTGCCATCCATCTCCCCGATGCCGCGAATGACCCTTCTCTTGTCGCCACCATTCAACATCCGAAGCTCGGCCGCTTGCTTTTCTTTGATCCCACCGACGAAGTCACACCCTTTGGCGAGCTGCACGGTCCTTTGCAGGCGAACTACGCCCTGTTGGTCACTCCTGGCGGCGGTGAACTCACCCAATTGCCGCAGCTAAGCACAACAGCAAACGGCACCACGCGCACCGCCAAGCTCACTCTCGATCCCCGCGGCACCCTCAGCGGAACCGTCCACGAAACCCGTGTCGGCGATTCCGCCTGGTACCAGCGGATGACTCTTCGCTACGTCGAAAAAGATGCCGACCGCATCAAACCCATCGAAACCATGATGTCCCACTCGATGGGCACCTTTCAGATCACCAAGGCCAACGTCATCAACCTCAAGCAGAACTCCTTGCCTTTCGGATACGATTGGTCGTTCGTCGCTCTCGACTACGGAAAGACCGCCGGCGACCTTTTGCTCGTTCGCCCGCGCGTCATCGGTTCGCACACCAGTGGACTCCTCGAAACCAAGGAACCCCGAAAATATCCGATCGAGTTTGAAGGTCCCCGCCATGACGCCGACAACTTTGAAATCAAGCTTCCCCCGGGTTATGTTGTGGACGAACTGCCTCCGCCCATTGACGTCGATTACAGCTTCGGCAGCTACCACAGCAAAACCGAAGCCGTCGGCGACACCATCCGCTATACCCGCACCGTCGAAATCAAGGAACTCAGCGTCCCCGTTTCCAAGTCCGACGACCTCAAAAAGTTCTACCGCATCATCGCCACCGACGAGCGCAACACCGCCGTCCTCAAGCCCGTCGCTCACTAGCGTGCCTCACGGCATCCTCGGGGAACGCCATTCTCCCGAATGGCGCCACCAGTGGCACAGGCACTCCTGCCTGTGTTCTTCGTCTTCAATCTTTTCTTCTTTCCAAAAATCCTAGCCACTCAGTGCGGGCGCGTGGTCAAGCCGGCTTTTTTCCAGAGCTTTTCCCAGTGCCAGACGCCGGGGGTTTTATGGAGGACGCGGTAGCCGGCCTGGTGGGCCAGCATCAGAATCTGGCCGCGATGGTGGGCCTCGTGCGAAAACATGTA